>ERZ1673752.3970-NODE-3970-length-13140-cov-4.278181_pt1 | contig 13140 bp, 9 predicted proteins | sample MGYA00580195_ERZ1673752 | MGnify/ENA primary metagenome ERZ1673752 (study PRJEB41218, sample SAMN15661744) | gut metagenome | host: Homo sapiens | place: Canada: London | collected 2015-08-20/2019-03-30 | study: EMG produced TPA metagenomics assembly of...
CACTCCCTGCTCGGCGAGAACGGCGCCGGCAAGTCCACCCTCATGAAAATTCAGTACGGCATGACCACCCCCACCGCCGGAGAGGTGCGCGTCTACGGCAAGCCGGTCGCCATCACCCGCCCCGCCCAGGCCATCGCCCTGGGCATCGGCATGGTGCACCAGCACTTCATGCTCACCCCGGTCATGACCGTGGCGGAAAACGTGGTCATCGGCAGCGAGCCGGTGCGCGGCGTTTTCTTTGACCGGAAGAAGGCGGAGGCCCAGGTGGCCGCCATGATCGACGAGTATAACTTCCACATCTCCGCCACCGCCAAGGTGGAGACCCTCTCCGTGGGTATGCAGCAGCGGGTGGAGATCCTGAAGGCCCTCTACCGGGGGGCCGACCTGCTGATCCTGGACGAGCCCACCGCGGTGCTCACCCCACAGGAGGTGGAGGATCTCTTCCGGGTCATGCGGCAGCTCAAGGCCGCGGGCAAGAGCATCATTATCATCACCCACAAGCTCAAGGAGACCATGGAGATCGCCGACCGGGTGTCGGTGCTGCGCCAGGGCAAAATGATCGAGAGCGGCGTCCCCGTGGCGGGAACCACCATGAACGAGCTGGCCCAGATGATGGTGGGGCGCGACGTGGAGCTCTCCGTCACCCGCCGGGCCGAGCAGGTGGGGGAGGAAAACTTTTCCGTGCGCGGCCTCTCCCTCACCGAGCGGGGCGTGCCCATCCTGCGCGACGTGTGCCTCTCCCTGCGCAAGGGGGAGATTCTGGGCATCGCCGGCATCGAGGGCAACGGCCAGACCGAGCTCATCGAGGTACTCACAGGCCTGCGCCGCCCCGACCATATGGAGCTGTTCAAGGACGGCAAGCCCCTCAGCGGCAACGCCGCCGCCTTCCTGGCCGCCGGCGTGGGCCATGTGCCCGAGGACCGCATGACCCGCGGCCTGGTGCTGGAGATGAGCATCGAGGACAACCTGATTCTGGGCTACCACCGCCGCCCCGCCTTCGCCCGCCGCGGCCTGCGGCTGGCCTCCGCCATCCGCAGATTTGCCGAGCAGGAGCGCACCGAGTTTGCCATCAAGGCCCCCAACGTGCAGGAGCGGTGCAGCGCCCTCTCCGGCGGCAACCAGCAGAAGGTGGTCATCGCCCGGGTGTTCAGCGAAAACCCCGACGTCATCATCGTGGCCCAGCCCACCCGTGGCGTGGACGTGGGCGCCATGGAGTACATTCACCACCGCCTGTTGGATCTGCGGGACGGCGGCAAGTCCATTCTGCTCATCTCCGCCGATCTGGACGAGGTGCGCAGCCTGTCCGACCGTCTGGCGGTCATCTACGGCGGCCGGATCGTGGCCGAGGGCAAGCCGGACACCTGGAGCGACATGGAGATCGGCCTGCTGATGACCGGCGGCAGCCTTGCGCCGGAAAAGGAGGGAACCGCATGAAAAAGCGTGCTCTGAGCGGTCTGCTCAAGCTGGATGGCCCGCTGCTGTCCATTCTCTCCCTGCTTATCGCCATTGTCATCAGCGGCGTCATCATGGCGGTGTGCGGCTACAACCCCATTGAGGCCTTCGGCGCCATCCTGGCCGGCTCCTTCGGCAGCCAGCGCGCCATTGTCCAGACCCTGACCCAGGCCACCCCTCTGATTTTCACCGGCCTGGCCTTCGCCTTCGCCAAGAAGGCCAGCCTCATCAACCTGGGTGCCGAGGGCCAGCTCTACATGGGCGCCCTGGCCTCCGCTGCGGTGGGCATGCTGGATCTGGGCCTGCCCATGGCGCTCCACCTGCCCCTGGCGGTGGCGGCCGGCATGGCCGCCGGCGGCCTCTACGCCGGCCTGGTGGGCGTGCTCAAGGTCAAGTTCGGCTCCAACGAGGTCATCGCCACCGTCATGCTCAACTCCATCGCCACCTATCTGGTGGACTACCTGCTCAACGGGCCCATGCTGGCGGAGAACAGCTCGGTGGCCCAGACGGAGCGGGTGCTGGAGACGGCGCAGCTCCCCCGCATCTTCCAGCAGTACCAGCTCACCGTCGCCATCCTTCTGGCAGTGGCGGCCTGTATCCTGGTCAAGCTGTTCATGGACCGCACCGCCCTGGGCTATGAGATCCGCGCGGTGGGCCTCAACCCGGACGCGGCGGAGACCGCCGGCATCAGCAAGGCCAAGGTCACCATCGTGGCCCTGTGCATCAGCGGCTGCATCGCGGGCCTGGCCGGCGCCAGCCATGTGCTGGGCGTGGACCGCCGCCTGATCAACGGCTTCTCCAACGACTACGGCTTCTCCGGCATCTCCGTGGCCGCCCTGGCGGCGGACAGCCCCGTGGGCGTCATCTTTGCCGGCATCGTGTTCGGCGCGCTGCGGGCGGGCACCATGGAGCTCAACCGCACCACCAGCATTCCGGTGGAGTTCGTCAACGTCATCCAGGCCATGGTGGTCATTCTGGTGGCCGCCCCGCTGCTGGTGAAGGAGCTCAAGCGGCTCAACCCCGCGGGCTGGTCCCGCAAGACCAAGAAGGAGGTGGCCTGACATGGGCGTGATTCTCAACAACCTGATTCCCATCATCGGCTCCTCCATCGCCATGTCCATCCCCCTGGTCCTGGCCTCGGTGGGCGGCGCCTTCTCGGTGCGCAGCGGCATCATGGCCCTGGGCCTGGAGAGCATGATGATGATGGGCGCCTTCTTCGGCGTTCTCGGCTCCTACTTCACCGGGAGCGTGCTCTTCGGCTTCCTGCTGGGCATGGTGGGCGGCATGGTCATCGGCCTGTTCCACGGCATCCTGTCCGTGCGCTACAAGGTCAACCAGGTCATCAGCGGCATCGGACTGAACCTGCTGGCTCTGGCCGTCACCACCCTGCTGATGCAGCTCATCTGGAGTAACAAGGGCTCCACCCCCCAGGTGGCCTCCATCTCCACCACCCTGGACTTCTTTGCCCCCATCCCCGTCATCGGCCCCATTCTGGCCCAGCAGTCCGTCAGCTTCCTTGTGATGGTCGCTGTGGTCATCGTGGGTTGGATTGTCCTCTTCAAAACCCGCTTCGGCCTGCGCCTGCGCATGGTGGGCGAGAACCCAAAGGCCGCGGCCACCATGGGCCTGCGGGTTCACGGCATCAAGTACTGCGGCGTGCTCATCTGCGGCGCGCTGGCCGGCGTGGGCGGCGCCTACCTGTCCCTGGATCAGTTGGATATGTTCGTGCGCAACATGACCGCCGGCCGCGGCTACATCGCGGTGGCCATCGCCATCCTGGGCCGGTACAACCCCGCGCAGATCGTGCCCTGCGCCCTGCTGTTCGGCTTCTGTGACGCGGTGCAGATCTACCTTCAGGGCGAGGCCTTCCCGCCCCAGATCGTGCAGATGCTCCCCTACATTGTGACCCTGCTGGTGCTGGCCTTCGGTGTCAAGCACATCAAGCCCCCGGCCGGTGTCGGTAAGTACGACGACGAATAGAAAGCTGAGGTTGAGGTATTATGGAACAGATTCAGAACAACCGAGTCATTACCGATCTCTATCGGGAGAACGCACAGTTCCCCGGCATCGCGCTGGATGGTTCCGACGTCTATCTGTGCTGGCAGCGCTTTGTGGACCGCCACGACAGCCTGATGGCCTCCTGCCGCCGGGGGGACGAGGTGGTGTGGGAGCGCGAGATCTCCGACGGCGGCGAGGTGCTCCACCCCGTCATTCTGGCTCACGGCGGCGCCATCTGGTACGCCTGGAGCGAGTACGCCCGGGAGAACTGGCGCATCCTGGCCCGCTGCTATCGGGACGGCCAGTGGGGCGAGGTGCTCACCGTCGCCTCCGGCGAGGCCCTGTTCTTCCCCCGCCTGTTCACCTGGCAGGGCAGGCTGCATGTCCTCTGGACGGAGCAGCACAAGGGCAGCGCGGCCGCCGTGCTGTGCCCCCTGACCGAGGCCGGCCCCGGCGCGGCCGAGACCGTGTCCGCGGTGGGCGAGGCCTACCGGGCCGGCGCGGCCGAGGGCGGCGACGGCAACCTCTATGTGGCCTACGACGGCTTTGACGGCAAGCAGTACAAGCTCTTTGCCCGGGCGCGCACCGCCGCGGGCTGGAGCGGGGAGATTGTGGTCAGCCAGGGCGAGGACTGGGCCTCCACCCCGTGGATCGCCGCCAAGCCCGACGGCGCCGTGGTGGGCTGGTACGACTACGGCTATATGGCCGTCTACTCCGTCCGCTCCGCCGACCTCACCGTCCGGGACGGCGCCCTGGCCGCGGTCAATCCCCAGTGCCTCAAGGAGGGCGTGGACTGGTATCTGGATCTCCACGTGGCCTCCAACTCCTCCGGCCTTCAGGCCATGGCCTACACCCGCAGCAAGTACGACGTGCTGGTGTGCACCCGCCGGGGCAGCGAGCCCTGGAGCCGTCCGGTGCTGATGTCCTACGGCGACGGCCACTGCGGCGTCCATCCCAAGCTGCTGGTGGATGAGGACGACACCATCCATCTGATGTGGCAGTTTGGCTTCAAGAACGGCCACATGGAGCGCAACGCCCAGGTGATCTACAACCACCTCACCCCCGCCGAGCTGGCCCAGCAGCCCGACTATGTGGCGCCCCCCAGCGACTTCACCCAGCCCATCCCCGCCAACGCCGACAAGCGCCTGGACGAGCACCCCGCCGACGTGGTGCGCGCCTGGCTGGACAAAAACGGCTACGAGAACCTGTCCGTCTACTTCGGCGACATCCACGGCCAGAGCGGCCTGTCCGACGGCATGGGCGAGGTGGACCAGTACTATCACCGGGCCCGGGACAAGGCCCGTCTGGACTTCACCGCCCTCACCGACCACGACTGCTACCCCGACTGGACGACCCAGTCCGAGTGGGAGCTGCTGCGCACCAACTGCCGCCTGATGAACAAGGACGGCGAGCTGGCCTGCCTTCTGGCCTACGAGTGGACTCCCAACGAGTACAAGTACGACTACGGCCACAAGAACGTGTACTACCGGGGCGACGAGGGCGAGATCTTCCGCTCCGGCGACAAGGGCGGCATGACCCCCACCGACCTCTACAACAGCATCCGCTCCTACAAGGCCCTCTGCATCCCCCACCACCCCGCCGCGGACTGGGTGATGGTGAGCGCCGCCACCGACTGGAACTTCCACGATCCCGAGGTGCAGCGCGCCGTGGAGATCTACTCCCGCCACGCCCCCTTCGAGACCTTTGAGGCCCGCTCCAAGTTCACCAAGAACATCAAGAAGATGGAGCGGTGCAGCGTGCAGGACGCCCTGGCCCGGGGCTACCGGATGGGCTTCACCGCCGGCAGCGACTCCCACCAGACCGAGCACGGCGTGGAGGGCGGCATTGTGGCCGCCTTCGTCCCCGCCCTCAAGCGGGAGTACGTGTGGGACGCCATCTATGACCGCCTGACCTACGGCACCACCGGCGCCCGCATTCTGGTCTCCCTGAAGATCAACTCTGCCCCCATGGGCAGCGAGGTCAAGGCCATCGGCGACGCCCCCGTCACCATCGAGGGCAGCGTTCTGGGCACCGACACCGTCACCGTGGAGCTGCTGCGGGACAATCAGGTCATCCAGACCTGGGCCTGCGCGGGTAATGCCTGCGACTTCACCCTGGAGGACACCGCCGGGAGCGGCGCCTGCTACTACCTGCGCGTCACCCAGAAGGACGAGCACATGGCCTGGTCCAGCCCCATCTGGGTGGATCGCGCCTGATCCCCTTGCGTATCAAAAAAGCGGAACGGCAATGCCGTTCCGCTTTTTTAATTTGCCGAAGCAGCGTTTCGGCAGGACTCCGGACATTATGCCATTCCGGTTCTGCGCCGGCGCGTTCGGCGGCGCGGGGACTCCGGCCGCCGCTTGGGGAGAGCCGGGGGCCGCAGGGCCACGCTCCCCCCGTCCTTGGCGGCTGAGACCAGGTAGCCGTAGACCCGCAGCTTCTGTTCGTCATAGAGATCCAGCGCCTGATAGAGCCGCTTGTAGGCGGCAAACATGGTGCGCTTCATCTCCACCGTCCGGGCCAGGGTGGCCTGGGTGGCCACCAGGCTGCCCGGCCGCTTCACATAGCAGTAGACCGGCTGGGCGGTGGCGGCGATCAGCCGGGTCCGGCGGATGTACTCCAGGTTGAAGAGGAAATCCTCGCACCAGCTCACCTCCGGATCGCACCGCAGGCCCCCCTCCTCCACAATGGAGCGGCGGTAGAGCTTGTTCCACAACACGCCGTAGTAGAAGTTGGCCGGGGCCTTGAGCATCTCCTCCGCGAATTCCCGGCGGGTGAACACCCCGTCCCGGCGGATGTGGCCCTGGAGGGCCTTACGGGTGCCGGCCACCCGCCAGAAGCGGCCGATCACCAGATCGGCCCCGGTGGCCCCGGCGGTGCGTGCCAGCCGCTCGGTGGCGGCGGAGGGCAGGTAGTCGTCCCCGTCCACAAACTGGAGGTACTGCCCCGTAGCCCGCTCCAGGGCGGTATTGCGGGCGGCGGATACCCCGGCGTTGGCCTGGTGGAGCACGTGAAAGCGGGAGTCGGCGGCGGCCCGGGCGTCACAGAGAGCGGGGCTGGCGTCGGTGGAGCCGTCATCCACCAGCCACACCTCCAGGTTCCCCCACGTCTGGGCGGCGATGGAGTCCAGGCAGTTGTCCAGATAGGGCTCCGCGTTGTAGACCGGCACGATAATGCTGATGAGGGGCTGCTCCACAGTTCACGCTCCTTCCGGCCGGGGCGTCAGCAGCCAGCCTGTCATGGGAGGGAGCGTCTGCTCCCCCTGTTCCAGGGCCGCCCCGGTCATCCAGTCCCGGGCGGGCCAGGGCAGATCAATGGGCTCCGGCCTGTCGCCGGCGTTGACGGCGGCCAGTACACTCCCCTCGGCCCCGGTGCGGAGGAAAGAGAGTACCCGTCCCCGGGTGAGCGTCCAGGCCAGCTCCCCCCGGCGCAGGGCGGGCAGCGCCCGGCGGGCCTTCCCCAGGGCGGTGTACCATTCCAGCAGCTCGCCGTCCTCCCTTCCCCAGGGGTAGGTGCGGCGGTTGAAGGGGTCTTCAAAGCCCTCCATCCCCGCCTCGTCTCCGTAATAGACCATGGGGGAGCCGGGGAAGGCGAAAATCACCAGGGCCCCCAGCTTCAGCCGGGCTTTCCCCAGGGCGTACTGGCCGGAGGACATGCGGAAGGCGGCCCGCCAGTCCTTGTCGTGGTCCTTGCCGTCGCCCCCCGTGCCCAGCAGGGTGAGGATGCGGGGGGTGTCGTGGGTGCCCAGGAAGTTCATGGCCGAGCGCCAGGCGAAGGGCGGGTAGTTCTCCCGCAGGGTCTCCATGGCCTGCCGGAAGCGGAAGGCGTCCTCGCCCAGCAGGAAGGAGAGCAGGGCGTTTCGGAAGGGGTAGTTCATCAGCCCGTCGCAGTGTCCCCCCAGGATGTGCCGGCGGCGCACGCCGTAGGCGATCTTGTTGGAGCCGTCCTCCCACACCTCGCCGATGATTACCGCCTCCGGCTTGGCCTGCCGGGCGGCGGCGTGGATGCCGTGGATAAAGTCGTCGGGCAGCTCGTCGGCCACGTCCAGCCGCCAGCCGTCCGCCCCGGCGGCCAGCCAGCGGCGGATGATGCTGTCCGCGCCGCCGAAGATATACCGGCGGTAGGAGGAATCGGCCTCGTTGACGGCGGGGAGGGAGTAGATGCCCCACCAGGAGTCGTATTTGTCCGGCCAGTGGGAGAAGTGGTACCAGGGGTAATAGGGGCTGTCCTGGGACTGGACGGCCCCTACGCTCTCATAGGAGCCGTCGCCGTTGAAATAGCGGCTGACAAAGCCCTGGTGGTTGAACACGCCGTCCAGCACCACCCGCATGCCCAGGGCGTGGGCGTCGGTGCACAGGGCGCGGAAGTCGGCCTCGGTGCCCAGCATGGGGTCGATCTTCTCATAGTCCCCGGTGCCGTAGCGGTGGTTCTCCGGGGCCTCGAAGATGGGGCAGAAGTAGAGGGTATCCACCCCCAGGCCCCGCAGGTAGCCCAGCTTCTCCCGCACGCCGGCCAGATCGCCGCCGAAGAAGTCCCGGTTGCGCACCTCGCCGTTCGAGTCGGGGCGGTAGACCGGCTCCTCCTCCCAGCCGGTGTGGACGCTGCGCCCTCCCACCATGCCGGTGGGATCGGGAACCCGGGTGCGGCGGAAGCGGTCAGGGAAGATCTGATAGGTGACGCCCTCTCCGAACCAGGCGGGCACCTCCTCCGCCCCGTCGTATACCGTGAGCTGGAAGGGCCCCAGCTCCTCCCTGCGGCCGTCCAGGCCCTCCAGGCGGAAGGAGTACCACACCAGGCCCACATAGTCCCCGGTCTCCAAGGTTACGGCAAACACATCCCGGTCCCCCTCCAGGCCCCGCCAGGGCATGGGCAGCTCCCGGCGCTCCTCGTCCCGGTGCTCAAAGTAGGCGATGAGTGTGGCGGCAGAAAATCCCCCGGCCCGGGGCGGGCGGAGGGCCAGCTCTACCCGGGTGCCGGAGGGCACGGCGCCATAGGGGCGCTTATACCGGCTGTCCCGGCTGTCAAAGGTCTGGGGATCACACACAAGGAACGGCTCCCTTCAGCGGAGCAGGGTGTTCTCGGCGTCCACCGATTCCACAGTATGCTCCGCGCTGAAATAGTAGTTGACAATCTCGCCGGCGGCCTGGGCCAGATTTCCGCCCGAGGCACCGCCCTCCACCACGATGGAGATGACGATCTCCGGGTCGTCATAGGGGGCGAACAGGGTGAAGACGGCGTCGGCCTCCTTGTCCGCCGAGCCCACCTGGGCGGAGCCGGTCTTGGCGCCCACCTCCACCGCCAGGTTGCTCAGGTACTGGTCCACGGTGCTCTTGGGGTCGTTGGCCACCTCCCACATGCCCCGCTTCACCGCCTCCACGTTGGCGGGGTCGAGAGCAATGTGGTTTTTCACCTCGGGCTGCTGCTCATACACCGTCTCCGAGTAGTCGCTGGACTTGACGGACTTGAGCAGGTGAGGCACGAAGTGGTCGCCGCCGTTGAGCAGGGTAACGATATAGTTGGCCAGCTGAAGGGGGGTAACCTGGGTGTTGTCCTGACCGATGGCGGCGTTGAGCAGGTTGCCGCCGTACCATTCCACCCCCAGGGCCTCGCTGGTGGCCGGTCCGGCCACATAGCCCTTCACCTCGGGCAGTTCGATACCAGTGTACTCTCCCAGGCCGAACAGGGAAGCGTACTCGTCAATCTTGTCAATGCCCAGCCGGTGGCCCATGGTGTAAAAGTAGATGTTGCAGGAGTCCCGCAGGGCGTCGGCCAGATCCTCCCACCCGTGGTTGCCTCCGTACTGGCGGTAGATCCAGCACTGGGGATGGAAATCGCCGTAGGGGTAGTGCTCCTCCTCGGGGAGCTGGAGGCGGCCGGTGTCCTGAATTTTCTCCGTGGGCGTGGTCAGTCCCTCCTCCAGCGCGGCGATGGCCACCAGCGGCTTGAAGGTGGAACCGGGATAGTAAAACTCCTGGGTGGCTCGGTTGGTAAAGGGCCTCAGCGGGTTATCCCTGGCCTCGTTAAAGAGGGCGGTGTTGCTGTAGATCTGGGACAGATCGTAGGTGGGATAGGAGGCCATCGCCAGGATCTCCCCTGTCTTGACGCTCTCCACCACCACCGCGCCGCCCCCGGTATCCTCCGACTCCAGAGTCTCGATGGTGTTGGCCAGAATCTCCTCCACCTTCTCCTGGAGGCGGAGGTCCAGAGTGAGCAGAACGTTGTCCCCCGGCTTGGGGATCTGCTCCTCTCCGGTCTCGGGGTCGATGCGCCAGTACTCGCTGACCACCTTTCCGCTGGTGGACAGCTCCTGGATCTGAACCCCTGACTCCCCACGCAGATACTCCTCAAAGGCGTTCTCCGCCCCGTCGATGCCCACCTTGTCGTTCATGCTGTAGCCCTGCTCCCGGTAGTAGTCCCAGTTGCTGGACTGGATGTCTCCCACATGGCCCAGCAGGTGGGCTGCGGCTACAGTGTTGTACTGACGGACGGTGGTGGTTTCGATGGTAACGCCGGTAAGCCGGCGCTCTTTCACCGCAGAGATGACATCAATATTCACATCCTGGGCAAAGATGTACGCCTGCTGGTTGATGCTGTAGGTGCGCAGATTGGTCTCGTAGAGCACACCGATCAGGGCCCGGGCATCGGCGTCCGACCAGGACGGGTCAATCTCAAAGTAGGTGCGCAGGGCGGCGATCAGCTCCTCCGCCGTGGGCCCGGCGGGGATATCGTCCAGGGTCTTGGCGTCCTCTACCTGCTCGGTGGTGGGCAGGTTCAGGCTGCTTTTCAGCTCCTTTTTCATAGGGAGGGCGTTGAGCAGCCGTCCCAGCCGGGTCAGGGCCACGCCGCCCCCCTCCTTCTCGTAGGCCAGAGGGGTGTCGCTGGTGTAGGTGAAGGGGGCTGCCGTTGAGACGGCCAGGGTGTCGGTCCAGGTCAGGCCGTTGTCCCGGCAGATGTTGAGCAGCTCCAGCAGGTTGGCGTTGCGCACCGCCTCCTCCCCCATCACACCGGTATTCAGCGTGAGCTGGTAGGTGGCACGGTTGGTCACCATGCTCCGGCCGTAGCGGTCCAGCAGCTCCCCACGGGCGGCCTCCACCGTCTTCCGGTTGGCAATCTTGACCACGCTCTGGGCCCGGTAGTCGTCCACATGGAGCACCTGCAGGTTGTAGAGCACCCCAAAAAACAGCAGCAGCAGTGCCGTAAGCACCACCAGGATGGCGAGGGTGCGGCGGTTGAATTGTCTGCCCTCCATGGCGGGCCCCCTTTTTCAGTCTATGAGGCCACCCCGCGTTCGGTGGCGGGGCGGCCTGTCTTTACAGCACGGTTTTTTTCGGCACCCGGCGGAACACCCACAGGAACAGGGCGTACACCGGGAACACAAAGACCAGGGACCAGAGAATCTCCCGTCCGGCCAAGCCGAGCATGGCAGCCAGCTCCCCCCGCCCGGCCAGCAGGCGGGCGGCGATGCGCACCCCGTCGATGAGCGCCAGCGCCGCGAAGGAGCACAGCAGGCAGCCCACCAGGTTCTGGCGCAGCACATACTGGGCCAGGGCGCCGGCCCCCACGCCGATGAGGCACAGCCCCACCGTCATGGCTCCGTCGGTGTTGAAGTAGGCCGCGTCGCACAGGATGCCCACGAACAGGCCGAAGCCCGCCCCCGCCGTGGTGCCCTCCAGCACCGCCACGCACACGGCAGCCAGGGGCAGGAGCATAGGGGCCACCCCAAAGAGGGGAAAGCGGTTGAGCACAAACAGCTCCAGGAACCATACGGGCACCAAAGCCAGGGCGTATACGCCCCATTTAATGAGAAAATCCTGTCTGGTCACCGGCGCTTCCCCCCTTTCCGGCCACGTCCCATTTATTCGTTAACGGTAAAGTCGGTGATCACAAAGACCTGCTGGAGGCCGTCCAGATCGGTCTCCGGCGCAATGACGGCGTAGCGGGTCATGCCGGAGGCATCGGTGCGCACCGGCTCCACGTGCCCGGCCACCAGTCCGGCGGGGTATACCCCGCCCCGGCCGGAGGTGGTCACCAGATCCCCGGCAATGAGCTCGCTGTTCTCCGGCAGATAAGTCAGCTTGAGCCTGCCCTCCCCCATGAGGGCAAAGTCTCCCTCCAGGATGGCCGCGCCGCCGGTTCGGGCGAGCTGGCCGCCCATCTCGGTGTCCGAGTCAACGAGGGTACGCACGGTGGCCCAGTTCTCCCCCACCTCCGCCACCACGCCCACCAGGTTCAAGTACTCGTCCACCACGCAGTCTTCCACGGCAATCCCCGCGGCGCTGCCCTTGCCAATGGTGAGGGTGGACTCCCAGTTGGAGGTGGAGCGGGCGGTGACCATGGCGGCGGCCTTGTCGCAGGACCACTCCTTGGGCTGGAGCTCCAGCAGGTTGCGCAGGCGCTCGTTCTCCTGGAGGGCGGCCTCCGCCTCCCGAGCCTGGGCCTCCAGCTCGGCGTTGCGCTGTTTCAGCCCGGCCAGCTCCTCCTTCATCTGCTCCAGCTCGAAAGCATCGTTGTACTTCTCCTCCGCCCAGTTGGTCACTGCGGTAATGCCGTTGCGCACCGGCGTGGTAAGGATCCCCACCAGGTTGGACAGGGGGTCGGCCACACCGCCGAACAGCATCGACACCACCGCCGTCACCAGGGCCAGCAGAATGGCTGCGATTAAAATCAGGATTCCGTTGTGCCGGAAAAAATCCTTCACGTCTGTCCGTTCCCTCTCTCTCAGTCGCTGTCCCGCTCGCCCGCCGCCAGGCGCAGGCAGTCCACGCCGAGCTGGCGCAGGATGCCGCCCAGGCGGCATACGGGCAGGCCCATCACATTGTAGTAATCCCCCTGGATGCCTTCAATGAGCAGCGCGCCCAGGCCCTGGATACCGTAGGCCCCCGCCTTGTCCATGGGCTCTCCGGTCTGGATGTAGCAGGAGATCTCCTCCTCGCTCAGCTCCCGGAAGGCGACGGTGGTCTCCTCGCTGACGGTGTGCCGCTCCTCCCCCCGCAGGACGGTAAGGCCGGTATAGACCTGGTGGCGGCAGCCGGAGAGGGTGGAGAGCATCTTGAAAGCCTCCAGCTCATCCGCGGGCTTGCCCAGCACCGCCCCGTCCAGAGCCACCACCGTATCGGCGGCGATCACCACCGCATCCATGCCCGCCTGCTCCCGCACGGCCCGGGCCTTCTCCGCCGAGATGCGGCGCACCAGCTCCTCCGGGGGCAGCTCCCGCTCCATGTGCTCGTCAATATCGGGGGTGACGATGCGAAAGTTCTTTATCCCCATGCGCTCCAAAAGCTCCCGCCGCCGGGGCGACTGGGAGGCCAGAATGATCTCCATACTTCTGTTCCTTTCCTAATTGGCCGGAGGGGCGCGGCAGCCGCGGCGCTCCGCCCGGTTCCATGCTCTTTCGCGGGCGGGTGTGGGCGCCCGCCCCTACACATCCCGGCGGCCTGCATCGGTTCGCTGTGTCTGCCCTGTAGGGGCGGCCCTTGTGGCCGCCCGCGGGCGGGGACGAGCCCCGCCCCTACACGTCCCGGCGGCCCGCACCGGTCTGCTGCGTCTGCCCTTACTTTCCGGTGGAGCCGAAGCCGCCGGTCCCCCGCCCGGTATCGTCCAGGCTGTCCACCCGCTCCAGCTCGGCCTGCACCACGGGCATGACGGCCAGCTGGGCGATGCGGTCGCCGGGCTGGACGGTGTAGGGGGTGT
>ERZ1673752.3971-NODE-3971-length-13138-cov-9.784530_pt1 | contig 13138 bp, 9 predicted proteins | sample MGYA00580195_ERZ1673752 | MGnify/ENA primary metagenome ERZ1673752 (study PRJEB41218, sample SAMN15661744) | gut metagenome | host: Homo sapiens | place: Canada: London | collected 2015-08-20/2019-03-30 | study: EMG produced TPA metagenomics assembly of...
TCGCTGGAGCGTTGCGCCGGCGAGTGAGTAATACACATTGTCCAAATGCGTCCCTTCTGAAGAACTTTTCAACCAATTAAATAGCAAAAAATCACAGCCCCGTCAAAAAACGGGGCTGCCTTTAATATACCCTTTAGATCAACTTCTTCACCATCTCTACAATCTCTTCCTTCGTCACCCTGCTGCTGTTAATACACAGATCATACTGCAGCATATCCAGCCAGTTAGTATCCGTAAAATACTCATAATAAGCCCGGCGTTCCTTATCCGTACGTTTCACCAGCTTCCTTACACTTTTTTCCTCCCGGCCGGTACGTGCAATCACCGTCTTCACACGGTCCTCAAACGGAGCATAGATAAACAGACTCAGATGCTTATCCTTATTATCCTGTAAGATATAATTGCCGCAGCGTCCAACAATCACGCAATTCTCTTTTTCGGCTGCCTCCAAAATGATCTTCTTCTGCAGATCGTAAAGCACATCATTCATGGGAACGAAATGGTACTCCGGATTCATCTGCAGCTCGTAATCCACCGGATACAGCCACTGGCTGGCTTTTCTCTCATCTACTCTGGCAAACTCATCGAAAGGAATATTCTTCTCCTTGCTGGCCATTTCGATCAGCTCCTTATCATAGAACTTAAATCCCAGTTCCTCCGCAAGAGCCTTTCCAATAATACGTCCGTTACTTCCAAACATACGATTGATTGTTATAACACGGTTACTCATAAACGGCGCCTCCTTTTGTGGTGGATTTGTAAAAAATTTTGTTATAAAATAGTTTATGAGAACTATTTTCTGTTCTTTTTCGCATTATAACACAATTGTACGAAAATATCTATATAATTTGCATAAAATCAAAATAAAAAAATATTCTGAATACGTCATTTCGCTGGAAATTTGAACCCTTTCTTGTTATACTAAAAATAGCAATACGATTGCTGTTCACTGAAGGTACAGATTGCAGAAAGCCTTTTTCAAACACGCTCTGGAAAAGCGTATTTGGAAAACGATGAACAGTGATACAATATGAGAAAGGAATTGAACATGCTCAAAATAAAAAATTATGTGAAAGCAGAATCTCTGGAACAGGCTTATGAGCTGAACCAGAAGCGGACTGCCTGTGTGCTTGGCGGCATGGTGTGGCTGAAAATGGGTAACCGTGTTGTAACCACAGCCATTGATCTTTCCGGGCTTGGTCTGGATACCATCACAGAAACAGAAAGTGAATTTGTGATCGGCTGTATGACCCCATTGCGGGACCTGGAACTCCATCAGGGACTTCATACATATACGAAAGGTGCCATAAGAGAAAGCCTGCGCCATATTGTAGGCGTACAGTTCCGCAACTGCGCCACTGTAGGCGGAAGTATCTGGGGACGCTTCGGCTTTTCTGATGTACTCACCATGCTTCTGGCACTTGATACAGAGGTGGAACTTTTTAAAGGCGGCAGAGTCTGTCTTTCTGATTTTGTGAAAATGCCAAAAGACAGAGATATTCTGGTACGCATTATCATAAAGAAAACTCCGTTGAAGGTTGCCTATTTAAGCCATCGTAATACCAAGACCGATTTCCCGGTACTGGCATGCTGTATCAGGCTGTCTGAGAATGGCGTGAGAGCGGTTTACGGTGCCCGTCCGGCGAAGGCATTTCTTCTGGAAGACGAAGAAGGTCTCCTTGCAGGCATGGAAACCATGTCTTCGGAAGAGAAGAAGATAGCGGTTCAGAAATTTGCAGACTATGCAGCACGGAAGGTTCCTACCTTTGGAAACATGCGAGGCAGCGCAGAGTACAGAACCCTTCTTGTGAAGGTTCTCACAAGAAGAGCATTAGAAGCAGTGGGAGGTATGACAGATGAAAATTAATTTCTGGCTGAATGGAGCCAAAAAGGAAGCGGAAATCAGTCCTGACACCATGCTTCTGGAGTTTCTTCGAAGCCTTGGCTGCTACAGTGTAAAAAGAGGCTGTGAAACTGCAAACTGCGGTCTTTGCACCGTTTTGGTAAATGACAAGCCAATGCTGTCCTGCAGTGTCCTTGCCGCCCGTATTGACGGCAAAAAGGTCACCACCATGGAGGGACTTCAGGCAGAAGCTGAAGAATTTGGAACTTTTCTTGCCAATGAAGGCGCAGAGCAGTGCGGATTCTGTAATCCGGGATTTATCATGAATGTACTTGCGATGACAAAAGAACTGGAAGATCCAACCGAAGAAGAGATTAAGGAATATCTGGCAGGCAATCTTTGCCGCTGCTCCGGTTTTGTTGGACAGACCAGAAGTATCCTGAAATATCTGGAATATAAGAAAAACGGAAATATCCAGGAGAAGGAGGTGCAGGCATGAGCTATGTAAATAAGTCTTTGCAGAAAAAGGATGCCATGGCTCTGGTGACCGGAAAGCCAGTCTACACAGACGACCTGGCACCAAAGGACTGCCTGATCATCAAGATCTTAAGGAGTCCCTATGCCAATGCCTGGGTGGAAGAGATCAAGACGGACACAGCCATGAAGGTAGAAGGAATGGCCCTGATCCTTACCTGGAAAGATGTTCCAAAGAGACGTTTCGCCTCTGCCGGACAGACCTATCCGGAGTTCAGTCCTTATGACAGAATGATCCTGGATCAGCATCTTCGTTTCGTAGGGGATGCAGTGGCAATTGTGGCAGGAGAAACAGAAGCAGCTGTAGACCTTGCCATGAAGCGCATTAAAGTGAAATACCGCGTGGAAACACCGGTTCTTGATATGCATACAGCTAAGGATAATCCGGTTCTGGTCCACCCGGAAGAGGACTGGGAATCCAAGTTCCCGGTTGGTGCGGACAACAAGCGGAACCTTGCGGCAAAAGGCCATGAGGAAATGGGAGATATTGACAAGGTTTTGTCAGAATGCAAATATACAGTAGATGAAGTTTATCACACAAAGGCTGATCAGCAGTGTATGATGGAGACCTTCCGCACATATTGTACCAAGGATTATTTCGGCAGGCTGAATGTGGTTTCCTCCACACAGGTACCGTTCCACCTTCGCCGAATCCTTGGAAATGCCCTTGGAATCCCATCCTCCAGGATCCGCGTGATCAAGCCTCGTATTGGCGGCGGCTTTGGAGCCAAGCAGACAGAGGTCTGTGAAATTTATCCGGCAATTGTTACCTGGATGACAGGACGTCCATCCAAAATCGTTTACAGCCGTTATGAATCTTTAATCTGCGCTTCTCCCCGTCATGAGATGGAAGTACACGTAAAAGTTGGTGCAGATGAGAACGGAATCGTAAGAGGAATTAAAGTAGAGGCGCTTTCCAATGCTGGTGCATACGGAGATCACAGTCCTACAACCATCGGACTTACAGGTCATAAGGCAATTGCCCTGTACCGGAATTTGGAAGCCTATGCTTTTGACTATGAGGTTGTTTACACCAACGTGCAGGCATCCGGTGCATATCGTGGATATGGTGCCACACAGGGAATTTATGCAGTGGAATCCGCTGTTAATGAGCTGGCCCATAAGATGAATATGGATCCTGCAAGGATCCGTGAGTTGAATATGCCAATTGAAGGCGAGCCAATGTATGACTATGATGGAAACCTGACTCATACAGCAAGCTGTACGATGGATCGCTGCCTTGCCCGGGCCAAGGAGATGATCGGCTGGGATGAGAAATATCCATGCCGTGATATGGGAAATGGAAAAGTCCGCGGCGTAGGTCTTGCCATGGCGATGCAGGGCTCCTCTATTGCCAATGTAGACGTGGGAGGCGCAACCCTGAAGCTGAATGAGGACGCATCCTATACACTTTCCCTTGGATGTGCAGATATGGGTACGGGCTGTGATACCATTCTTTCCCAGATGGCAGCCGACTGTCTGGAAACAGAATTTGAGAATATTGTTGCATTTGGTGTGGATACGGATGTTTCTCCATATGACTCCGGTTCTTATGCATCTGCCACTACTTACGCTACAGGCAATGCAGTTATTAACGCCTGCAATGAGCTGAAAAAGAGGATTATTCGGCTGGGTGCTGAAATGCTGGGTGTAAGTCCTGAGGAAGCAGACTTTGATGGAAAGAAAGTCTACGCAAGGGAAAAAGAGGTCAGTCTTCAGGAGATTGCTTATAAGGGAACCTGCGGAAATACTCTGGAAATGCAGGTGACTGCCTCCTATTCTTCCCAAATTTCTCCGCCGCCTTATATGGTTGGGGCAGCAGAGGTGGAAGTAGACAAAGAGACAGGAAATATTGACCTGATCGATTATGTGGCAGTTGTAGACTGCGGAACTCCTATTAACCCCAATCTTGCCCGTGTGCAGACAGAGGGCGGTGTTGCCCAGGGAATCGGTATGGCACTTATGGAGAATGTGCAGTATTCCAAAGAAGGTAAGATTCGTGAGAATTCTTTCATGCAGTACAAGATCCCAAGCCGTGAGGATATTGGAAATATCCGGGTTGAGTTTGAAAGCAGCTATGAAAAGAGCGGTCCTTTTGGCGCCAAGTCCATCGGTGAGCTGGTAATTGATACTCCCTGTCCTGCAATTGCAGATGCGGTTTACAATGCTTCCGGTGTCCGGGTAAGAGAGCTGCCGATCACATCGGAGAAGGTTGCCATGGGAATTCTGAAAAAAGAACTGGAGAAATAATATATGGGATTTATTTTTAAGGGGATACTGGCAGTGATCTGGCTGCTGGTGGTTCCCTGCCTGGCAGGGGGATTCTATTTCCGCAGGGAAAAAAGAACCTGCGGTGAATATCTTCTGGCCGGTTATACACTGCTGTTTGCCATTACAGAGCTGCTTTCCCTTACCATGATTTTTACAAAGCAGCCACTTCATCTGCTGACCGTTACATATGGAGCGGTGGCAGGTGTGCTGGCATTTCTAGGTGTCTGGAGTCTTTATAAGAAGAGGCAGAAGGAAACCGGTGAAGGCGCTGGCACATATTGCGGCAGAAGGATAGAAGCGACTGGAATTTCCCCGGAGCTTGTGGTGGCAGGAATTCTGATTCTGTTCCAGCTTGTCGTTGTGGTGCTTTATGCCCATATGGATGAAGATGATGCTTTTTATGTAGGAACAGCCACTACCGCGGTGGAAACCGATTCTCTTTATGCATATAACCCCTACACCGGAGCCGCTTACAATGTATTGCCAAGCCGTTACATTCTTTCTCCGTTTCCTGCATTTCTTGCTGTGACCAGCCGGTTATGCGGAGGACTTCATCCAGCCATTGTGGCACATACTGTTTTTCCGGCGGTATTTGTTTTTCTGGCATATGTGGTGCTTTTTCAGTACAGCCGCATATTCTTCAAGGGAAAGGCTGGAGAACAGGGGATTTTTATGATCCTTTGTGCCGTGATCCTGTGGTTTTGCGGATATTCGGTATACAATTCGGAAATTTTTACAATGGGCAGGATCTGGCAGGGAAAAGCTGTGCTGGCAGGGGTATTTTTACCATTTTTATTTCTGCTCTGTATGGAGATTTTTATGCAGGAAAAACCGGAATATCCATGGAGCCTGGCTTTTCTGGCAAATGGAGCCTGCTGTCTGTTTTCCTCAATGGGAATCATGCTTGCCCCTCTTCTGATGGGAGTATTTGCTCTGCTTAGTCTGGTGAAATTCAGAGACGGAAGAAGATTCTTAAAGAGTGTAGTCTGCTGTCTGCCATCCCTGATACTTGGCGTGGTATACATTCTGGTATTTTAGGAGGTGGAGAGATGAAACGAGCACTTTTGGCTTCACTGGATGCCTGGCAGAAATACTGGGGGAACGGATTTTATGTCTATTTATTGTTGGCTGCATTTTTGTATTTCCTGATATTTGGAAGAAAAAAAGAACGAGCCAGAATTTTATTCAGCTATATTATAGTTTTTCTTGCTGTGTTTTTCTGTCCGGTTACTGCTTATATTATACAGAAATGTATAGGACGGTCGGTTTACTGGAGAGTATTATGGATTCTTCCGGCAGTGCCGCTTATAGCTTATGCAGGAACCTGCCTGATAAAAAAGGTGGGAGCTTCCAGACCACGGCAGTACATACTTCTGATTTTTATTGCGGCAGTGCTGGCTTTTTGCGGAACTGGCCTGAATAAAGATGGTTTTTACAAAAAGGTTCAGAATGTACAGAAGATCCCTGATGAGGTAGTAAGCATCTGCAATCTGATCAATGAGCAGAAGGAAGAAAATGAAGAGATTTACCTGGCAACGGATGACAAAATAGCTTCCTATGTGAGAGTTTATGATCCGTCTATCAAAATGCCTTACGGAAGAGGCGGTAAAGGAGCCTCTGGAAAAAAAGCTGCAAGATGGCTCCATAAACAGCTTGTGGCAGAAGTACCGGTGATCAAAAAGGTAGTAAAAAATGCAAAAAGACTGAAATGCAATTACCTGGTTTTTCCGGTTCCAAGCAAAAAGAAGCAGCTGTATATGGAAACAAAAGGGTTCTATCTGATCGGTCAGGTAAATGAGTACGGTATTTTCAAATATTATGAATAAAAGGGTTGCATTTACAGGGAAAAGCTGATACATTGAGTTTGTGAATAAACTGAATATGGGAAGTTATGATAGAGGCGCAGGCTTCATCAGTAATTTCAGCTGCAGAAACTGGTTGTGTGCAGATTATGGGCATACGCAGATACACGCTCTGGGTCGTATGGCGGACTGGCTGGAATGAAAGGGGAGACTGCCGAAGGATTTTTTCTCAGCCAGGAGAGAAGTTCTGGGCTGACGCAGAATATGCGGCAGACTGTCACTGTTGTGGAGCGCTATCTAAGGTATAGATCCTGTGAAGAATAAATGCCATGAATGTGTCCCCATAATGGGAGTGCATTCATGGCTTTTTGCGTTAAAGAAGAGGAGGCTTTTAAGAAAACGCTCTGACCGGTTTGTGACTGGTCATCTGATATTCAGGAAAAAAGAGGGAGGAAATCGATAATGAAGTACAATTGTAAAAAATTATCTGTTCTTTTTGCAGCTGTTATGATGTTTGTCCTGGCATGTCCGGTGACTGTTCTGGCAGCGGCAGAAGAGGAGGCTGGCACACCTGCTGTGTACGCTACTTTCTGGTCATTGATACCGCCAGTTGTGGCAATCGTTCTGGCTTTGATCACAAAAGAGGTTTACAGTTCCCTGTTCCTTGGAATTTTAGTTGGAGCACTTTTGTATTCTGGCGGTAATTTTGAGGGAACGGTTAACCATATTTTTTCAGGCGGAATGATCAGTGTGTTATCATCCAGCAGTAACGTAGGTATTCTGGTGTTCCTGGTAATTCTTGGAACTATGGTCTGCCTGATGAACCGGGCTGGAGGATCAGCCGCTTTTGGCCGCTGGGCCGGCAAACACATCAAGACAAGAGTTGGAGCAGAACTGGCAACCATTTTGCTTGGAGTGCTGATTTTTATTGATGATTACTTCAACTGTCTGACGGTAGGCAGTGTCATGAGACCGATCACAGATCAGCACAATGTATCCCGCGCGAAGCTGGCATACCTGATCGATGCCACAGCTGCGCCGGTATGTATCATTGCACCAATCTCATCCTGGGCAGCTGCTGTCAGCGGTTTTGTTCCGGGTGAGGATGGAATGTCCGTGTTTGTAAGAGCTATTCCCTATAACTATTATGCACTTCTTACGATCGTAATGATGGTATCCATGGTTCTGATGAAAGAAGAGTTTGGTGCTATGGGTGTGCATGAGTCCAATGCGTTAAAAGGGGATCTGTTTACCACAGCAGCCCGTCCTTATGCTTCAGGCGAAGGTGATGGACCGGTGAACCCAAGAGGAAAGGTTATGGATCTTCTGATCCCTATCATCTCTCTGGTTATCTGTTGTGTAATCGGTATGATCTATACTGGAGGATTTTTCAGCGGTACAGATTTTGTAACTGCTTTTTCCCAGAGTGATGCTTCTGTCGGACTGGTGCTTGGAAGCTTCTTCGGTCTGGTGATCACCATTCTTCTTTATATGGTGCGCAGAGTGCTGTCCTTCCGCGATTGTATGGCATGTATTCCAGAAGGATTTAAGTCCATGGTACCGGCAATCCTGATCCTTACTTTTGCATGGACCTTAAAGAGTATGACGGACAGTCTGGGTGCTGCTGAGTTTGTTGCGGAAATGGTGAAGTCCTCAGCAGAAGGGCTGGTAAATATGCTTCCGGCTATTATATTCCTGGTAGCCTGCTTCCTGGCATTTGCTACTGGTACTTCATGGGGAACCTTCGGTATTCTGATCCCGATTGTTGTTCATGTATTTGAAAACACACCGGGAGACCTGATGATCATTTCCATTTCTGCCTGCATGGCTGGTGCTGTTTGCGGTGACCATTGTTCTCCGATTTCGGATACGACTATTATGGCCTCCGCGGGAGCTCAGTGCGATCATGTAAACCATGTTTCAACCCAGCTGCCGTATGCCATTGTGGCAGCAGTAGTATCCTTTGTAACTTACATTTTTGCCGGCTTTATCCAGAGTCCGCTGTGCCTGATCATTGGTGTAGCACTGATGATGGGAGCTATGTGTGTTGTAAAAATGAAGTTCTCAGATCTGAAAACGGAATAAAGAGGTTTTTCTTATTGGAAAAATAAGAAAAGAATGTGGAAGCCGGGATGGATTTTCCTGTGTAATGCCTGCGGCAGTGTGAAAGAATTTACAGTGTCTGCAGAGTATTGGCGGGGAAATTGTCCTGGCTTTTTTGCATGCTTCTATCTTCTCTGTTGGCCGTTTAATATTCGCTCTAGAGCGTGTTTGAAAAAGGCTTTCTGCAAGATGTGCGTCACAATTTGTGGGAGATTTTGTCCGGATGAAGGCGCCGTAGCGGGCTACGGCAACTGAATTCGGGCAAAATCTCCCACAAAGTGGAGCGTGCAGATTGCGGGAATGATTTTTCAAACAGGCTCTAGAGCTTGGAGCAAGGTTTGCCTTGCATATGCCCGGGAAAAACTATATAATGGAAAAATGGACGAAAAAATCAGAATCAACAAATACTTAAGCGAAGCGGGATTCTGTTCAAGACGTGAGGCTGACAGCCTGATCCGGAACGGACGGGTGACTGTGGAAGGTCATAAGGCAGAACCGGGAGAAAGGATTACAGCAGATACAGTTGTATTTGTGGATGGTAAGCCTGTGAAAAAAGTAGAAGAAAAAGTTCTACTTTTATTTCACAAGCCCCGAGGTGTGGTGTGCAGCACAAAAAAACAGCGCCAGGAGACTACAGTTACGGAGTATCTGAATTATCCGGTTCGAATTTATCCCATAGGACGTCTTGATAAGGAATCCGAAGGGCTTTTGCTTTTAACAAACCAGGGAGACCTGGTAAATAAGATCATGCGTGCGGGAAACTACCATGAGAAAGAATATCTGGTGACTGTGAATAAACCAGTTGATGGTGATTTTGTGAAAAAAATGTCATCTGGAATTCCTATTATGGATACCATTACCCGTCCGTGTTTTGTGGAAAAAACAGGGAGAAATTCTTTTCGGATTATTCTCACCCAGGGATTGAACCGGCAGATCCGCCGAATGTGTGAATATCTGGGATATCAGGTGCTTAGTCTGAAGCGCGTACGAATCATGGAACTGACAATAGATGGCCTGAAAGAGGGCGGGTACAGAGAAGCCACCCAGGAGGAGTGGAAGAAGCTGGAACGTGGAATAGCAGATTCCTCCCAGCTTCCCGCAGCCAGAAGGCAGGACAGTGCGCCTGTATTTTCCCAAAAACAGGGAAGAGACAGCATTCCCTTTTCTTCAATTCCAGAAGTAAAAAGGCAAAATAAGCCAGCTACTTCCCGCACTATTTCAGAAAAAAGGCAGTCTGTTTCACAGAGGAAGTCTGCTTGCAGTAATTATAACAGTAAAACAGGAGGACATCATGGAAAATTCTCTACAGCGAATGAAAGAACTGGTAGAAAAGCTGGATCAGGCCGCGAAGACATATTACCAGGAAGACAGGGAAATCATGAGCAATCAGGAGTACGACAGCCTGTACGACCAGCTGGAGCAGCTGGAAAAGGAAACCGGCACTGTACTCACAAATAGTCCTACTGTCCGTGTAGGATACGAGGCAGTCAATGAACTTCCGAAGGAAGAACATCCAAGCCCCATGCTATCCCTTGATAAGACAAAAGACAGGGAAGTGCTCCGTGGATTTATAGGAAATCACAAATGCCTTTTATCCTGGAAGCTGGACGGTCTGACCATTGTTCTTACTTATGAGAACGGTGAGCTTGTGAAAGCAGTAACAAGGGGGAATGGAATTGTAGGTGAGGTTATTACTAACAATGCCAGGGTGTTTAAGAATATCCCTCTTCGCATCCCTTATAAAGGTCAGCTGGTGCTTCGGGGTGAGGCGATTATCACTTATTCTGAGTTCGAGCGGATCAACGAGACTATAGGCGATGCAGATGCCAAATATAAGAACCCGCGGAATCTTTGCAGTGGTTCCGTGCGTCAGCTGAATAACGAGATTACGGCGAAACGAAATGTGCGTTTTTATGCCTTTGCCCTGGTAAGTGCCCAGGATGTGGATTTTTCTAATTCCAGGGAGCAGCAGTTTATCTGGCTGAAGAAACAGGGCTTTGAGGTGGTGGAGTATAAGGTGGTTACCTCTGAAAATCTGGATGAAGCCATGGATTATTTTTCAAAGGCAATTGTAAACAACGATTTTCCATCAGACGGACTGGTTGTGACCTACGATGACATCGCCTATGGGGAGTCTCTGGGAAGTACTGCGAAATTTCCGCGAAACTCCTTTGCTTTTAAATGGGCGGATGAAATGCGGGAAACCAGGCTGGTGGATATGGAATGGAGTCCGTCAAGAACCGGACTGATTAATCCGGTTGCAATTTTTGAACCGGTGGAGCTGGAAGGTACTACCGTAAGCCGTGCCAGCGTGCACAATATCAGTATTGTGAAGGAACTGCAGCTTGGAATTGGAGATACCATTAAGGTGTATAAAGCCAATATGATCATTCCCCAGATTGCGGAGAATCTTACAAGAAGCGGCAATCTGGTAATTCCGGATAAATGTCCGGTGTGCGGCCGGGAGGCGCGTATCCGCAAGGAAAACGATGTGGAGACATTATACTGCATGAATCCGGACTGTGTTGCCAAGAAGATTAAGTCCTTCAGCCTTTTTACCAGCCGTGATGCCATGAATATTGACGGACTTTCAGAGGCAACTCTGGAGAAGTTTATTGCAATGGGATTTATTCATAATTTTGGTGATATTTTTGAAATTGGAAGATATAAAGATCAGATCGTAGAAATGGAAGGATTTGGTCAGAAGTCCTTTGATAATCTGATGGTGAGTCTGGAGAAGGCGAAAGAGACCACTCTTGCCAAGGTGATCTACAGTCTTGGGATTACAGGTATCGGTCTTGCAAATGCCAAGGTGATCTGTAAATATTTTGACGATGATATAGAGAAAATCCGCCATGCGGAGGAAGAAGAGATCAGCTCGATTGAAGGAATCGGTCCGGTAATCGCCGGAAGTCTGGCTGATTATTTTAAGAGCGCAGAGAATAATCAGAAGCTGGATCATCTGCTCAGTCATCTTCATCTGGTTCATGAGGAGACTTCTGCGGAACAGGTTTTTGCAGGGAAAACCTTTGTTATTACAGGCAGTGTAGAGCATTTTTCCAACCGTTCTGAGGCAAAGGAATTTATCGAAGCCCGCGGCGGTAAGGTGACCGGTTCTGTGACAAAGAAAACAGACTATCTGATCAATAATGATAAAACATCGGCTTCTTCCAAGAACAAGAAGGCACAGGAACTGGGAATCCCGATTTTGTCGGAGGAGGATTTCCTGGAGCTGGCGGGTGTTTAAAAGAAAATTTGGGTTTTCTGTGAACTTTGTTCACAAAAAACACCTCGCGGAACGTTACCAGTGAACTGTATTGAATATATTTTTACAGAAGAGAAGAGTGGAAGGACACAACATTTTTATAACTTGTTTGTGCCTTGAGCGAAGCGAAAGGAATGACAAAAAGTATGTATAATAGTAGGAGGAAATTGCAATGCCAATTAAAATACAAAGTGATCTCCCGGTAAAGGAGATTCTGGAAAAAGAAAACCTGTTTGTTATGGACGAGAACCGTGCTATGCACCAGGATATCCGTCCGATTTATATTCTGATCTTAAATTTAATGCCACTGAAAGAGGAAACCGAGCTTCAGCTTCTTCGCTCTCTTTCCAATACTCCTCTGCAGGTTGACGTAAGCTTTATGGCAGTGGAGTCCCATCAGGCGAAAAACACTTCCAGGAGTCATCTGAACAAATTTTATCAGACTTTTTCTGAACTGAAAGATAAGAAGTTTGATGGAATGATCATTACAGGAGCACCGGTAGAGCAGATGGAGTTTGAAGAGGTTGATTACTGGGAGGAAGTTACCCAGATCATGGACTGGTCCGAGACCCATGTGACATCCACTATTTTCCTGTGCTGGGCTGCTCAGGCTGCGCTCTACCATTTCTATGGACTGAAGAAACGTAAGCTGGATAAGAAAATGTTTGGCCTTTTCTGGCATAAGGTAATGAACCGCAAAATTCCGCTGGTCAGAGGGTTCGATGATGTATTTCTGGCACCTCATTCCCGCCATACAGAAGTTCCTATTGAAGATGTACACGCCTGCAAAGACCTTACTGTCCTTGCAGAATCCGACGAAGCAGGTCTTTTTCTTGCCATGGCAGAAGACGGCCGCAAGATTTTTGTAATGGGTCACCCGGAATACGACCGTGTCACCCTGGACGGCGAGTACAAACGCGATCTTGGCAAAGGGCTCCCTATTGAAATGCCTGAAAACTACTACCGCGACAACAACCCCGAAAACGGTCCGCTTCTGCTGTGGAGAGCCCATGCCAACAACCTGTATACCAATTGGCTGAATTATTACGTATATCAGAGCACCCCATACGACCTCTACGGAACACCTGATTTTTCCAGTATTTCCAGGGGTTGAGAGAGTGGTGTATTCCACGTAAATTATTATAATTTCAAGCTATTTATTACGAAAATGGAGTAAAAATGGAGTACTAGAGCGTGTTTGAAAAAGGCTTTCTGCAAGATGTGCGTCACAATTTGTGGGAGATTTTGCCCGGATGAGGGCGGGGCTGTCTATTTCCCGACAGACAATCATGAGAAAATCTCACCACAATAAATGAAAAC
>ERZ1673752.3978-NODE-3978-length-13103-cov-10.688688_pt1 | contig 13103 bp, 14 predicted proteins | sample MGYA00580195_ERZ1673752 | MGnify/ENA primary metagenome ERZ1673752 (study PRJEB41218, sample SAMN15661744) | gut metagenome | host: Homo sapiens | place: Canada: London | collected 2015-08-20/2019-03-30 | study: EMG produced TPA metagenomics assembly of...
TTTTTTTTGATTTTTTTCGAATTTACTCTTGACAAAAGTCATTACATATCAGTTTTAGTCAAGCAATGTATCAAAAAAGGCAGGATTCCTCCCGCCTCTCTTTAAACAATATTAACTCAAGCGTTGTACAATCGAATAATCGGTATGCAAAGCTTAATCTATTGCAAATCCATCCGTCTTACGCCTGTGCGAACAACTCCTGTTCAACGGCTTCCAGCTCAGTTTCAGAATAATCCATGGAAAGAATCATTTCTCTGGATATCCCGCTTTGAAGCATTTTGCGTATCGCATTCATTCTTTCCTCGGAACGTCCTTCTGCACGTCCTATTTTTTCACGTTCTTCCGCATAATCTTCTACCGTTTTACACATTTCTCCAAAACCTCCCTCCGTCTCTTTGAAATACTTTACCGCTTTGCTTAATTCATGGAATCTTGTATCCTTTTGATGATTTTTTGTACTTGTACAATCAATACAGATATGCTAAAATAATAGGCGAGAAAATTCAAGAACATAACAGGTGTACCACCCACTGTTGCTACCAACAACAGTGGGCAAAGTATGGTAACGCGACTACCACACAATACAGACAATGTCTGCGATACACACAGCTTTATTATACAAAAATCAGAGCGTTTTTACAATACTCTTTTGTATATGAAACATTTTTGTATTGCCAGACAGCGTCTGTGCCTTTCAGATACGATAATGACGAGGTGTTAGTGTGGACGCATACTAACACCTCGTTCTTGGTTTTCTCACTAAAATTCCTCCGGCATTGTTATTTGCATTGTCGGGGGGTGATTGGTGAGAAACCAGAGTTTTAGGATAAGCTATGGTTTTATTGGTGTGCCATAGCTTTTTCTTATATTCCGGATTTTCATATAGGTACCATCTCTGTTATCTATTCATTTTTTCTGATGATGGTACTATCACTTTACATTATCGCACTGAAAGGAGAAAATAATGAAGAAGAAACTTATTGCGTGGCTGTGCGCCACATCACTGCTTGTCTGCGGTACAACCACGCCGTCAACTGCAGAGGCAGCCAAAAAGCCGGTCTCTCTTTCAAAGACCAGCCTTACCATGAAGCCTGGTGCTTCTAAGACACTCAAAATGAAAAAGACTTCCGGAGTAAAGATCCGCAGCCAGAAATTTACCAGCACCAATAAAAAGGTCGCTTCTGTTACCACGAAGGGTAAAGTAACTGCAAAAATAGCCGGAAAAGCTGTCATTAAAGTAACCGTAAAATTCACTTCAGCCAAAGTAACCAAAAAGACTACTTTGAAATGTAAGGTAACGGTAACAGCGAAGAATGCAAATGACAGCGTTTCAACCACATCTGCGTCTCCAGACGTTAAAGCAACCAATGCACCTGGAGCAAATACCACTACCACTCCGGGATCCTCTAATAAACCAAAAGCAACGATAACTCCGAGCGACAGCAACGGTTCGAACTCTACTAATACTTCGGATAACAACAATGAACCAGCAGATTTCCGAGCACCGGGACTGTATAGTTCTAAGGATCATACAACACAACTTAAATCCTGGGATCAGCTGGTGAGCGACGGTGATATAAAATTGGTCAAAGTAGTTAACAGTGGTTATACATGTATACATACATGTGCAAAAGATTTATCAGGCGAACTTGTCATTTCAAAGGATATTTCTTCCATTGGAACTTCTGCATTCTACGGTTGCTCTGGTCTAACCTCTTTCACAATTCCGAATAGTGTTATTTCCATCGGAAGTTCCGCATTCAAAAACTGTGTCAGTTTGACCTCTATCAATATTCCAAATAGTATTACTTCTATCGGAAATTATGCATTCGAAGACTGCGACAGTCTGACCTCCATCAATATTCCAAATAGTGTTATTTCTATTGGAATTTCTGCATTCTATGACTGCGACTCGCTGATCTCTTTTAATATTCCGGATAGCATTTCTACAATTAGAGATTATACATTCGGTCACTGTTACAGACTTACTTCTATCAATATTCCAGATAGCATTACTTCCATCGAAGATTATGCATTCTGTGACTGTTCAAATCTTACCTCTATCAATATTCCAGATAGCGTTTCTAAAATTGGATTTTATGCATTCATTAACTGCTCAAGTCTGACCTCTATCAATATTCCAGATAGTATTACTTCCATCGAAGATTATGCATTCTGTGACTGTTCAAATCTGACTTCCGTGAAACTTTCCAAAAACAACATATCGTTCACTCGCTATACCTTTGATAACACACCATGGTGGAATAATTTTTGTAAAGGAAAGGATTTCGTAGTCTTTAATAATATTCTATTGAAATACAACATAAATGATAACACAGATTCCTCTTCTGTTAATATTCCAGACAATATTTCTGTAATTGGAGAATATGCATTCAAAGACTGCGACGAATTACACTCTATTAATATTCCGAATAGCGTTTCTAAAATTGAATACGGTGCTTTCGCTCACTGTAACAAACTGACCTCCATTACTATTTCGAATAGCATTTCTACAATCGAAGATTATACATTTAGTTACTGTGGCAGTTTGACCTCTATCAATATTCCAGACACCATTACTTCCATTGGAGATTCTGCATTTTACGGTTGCTCTGGACTAACCTCTATCAATATTCCAGATAGCATTACTTCCATTGGAAAATCTGCATTCTACGATTGCTCTGGTTTGACTTCTATCAATATTCCGGATGGAGTTTCTAAAATTGAAAATTCTACATTCAGCTACTGCTCCAGTCTAACCTCTATCAATATTCCAGACACCATTACTTCCATTGGAAATTCTGCATTTTGCGGTTGCACCGGTCTGACCTCTACCACTATTCCAAATAGCGTTATTTCCATTGGTAATGAAGCCTTTTACAACTGCTCCGAACTGACCTCTATCAATATTCCAGACAGTGTTTCTAAAATTGGACTTTATGCTTTTACAGACACACCATGGTGGAATAATCTTTGTGAAGGTAAAGACTTCGTCATTTTTAATAATATTCTATTGGAGTATAACATAAAAGATAACACAGAATGTTTTTCCATAAACATTCCAGATGGCGTTACTGCAATTGGAGATTTTGCATTCACTGGTTGCACCGGTCTGACCTCTATCACTATTCCAAATAGCGTTACTTCCATTGGTAATGATGCTTTCACTGGCTGTTCCGGGCTGACCTCTATCACTATTCCAAATAGTGTTACTTCCATTGGTGATTATGCTTTCACTGGCTGTTCCGGGCTGACTTCTATCACTATTCCAAATAGCGTTATTTCCATTGGTGATGATGCTTTCGCCAACTGTTCCAGACTAACCTCTATCACTATTCCAAGTAGCGTTACTTCCATTGGTAATTCTGTATTCTACCGCTGCTCTGGACTGATTTCTATCACTATTCCAAGCGGCGTTACTTCCATCGGAAATTCTGCATTCTACGGTTGTTCTGGACTAACCGCGATTAATATTCCGGATAGCGTTACTTTCATTGGTGATCATGCTTTCGACGGTTGCTCCAATCTGACTTCTATCACACTTCCAAATGGATTTATTACGATTTGAGAGTAACAGACGTTGTCAAAAGCAACGGTACCGCTCTCTATCGTATTGCTTAAAATAAAGATTGTAACCATTTCCCTGTCTATTTACCACCAAACATAGTTTCGTTCTTACACTAGAAGCTTATCTGATATAATTTATTTTTTAACAAACGTCAGATGTTCTGCAGAACACAGACATCTGGCGTTTCTAATCTTAAAACTCTCTTCATTATAGATGTCCTTCCTTCTAAGGTTCCTATATGGCTGCTATATCTGATTTTTCTTGATTCAGACATGTGAACACATCCACATACCGGATTTGTTCCTGCTCTCCTGCTTTTGCAATCACATTTCCATTGCCAATCTTGATTCACTCTACTGTTTCGACCGTCTTTTTTACACTGTTCCCGCTTCTTCAATCAGCTCCTCCAGCTTCTCGAGTGCATCATGCATCCCGCCCACCTGCTGGAACAGCCCGCACTCTACCGCCTGCTTTCCCACAAGGATCGTCCCCAGATCCCTTGTAAGGATTCCCGGCTTTACCATCATACTCTCGAGCCTGTTCTGATCCATACCGGAATGGTCTGCAATAAAGCCCGTAATCCGATCTTGAATCAGTTGAAAATATTCATACGTCTGTGGTGCCCCAAGAACCTGACCGCTCATGCGTACCGGATGGATAATGACCGTTGCAGATGGTGCGATCACCGTATAATCTGCAGCGACAGAAAGCGGCACGCCAATAGAATGACTGTCTCCCATAACAAGTGCCACAGATGGTTTCGACAGGGACGCAATCATTTCTGACAGGGCAAGTCCACAGGATACATCTCCACCGATGGTATTGATCACAAACAAAACACCATCCACCTGCTTCGTACAGTCCAGCGAAGCTAACATCGGCAGAAGATGCTCATATTTCGTTGTCTTCGTCGTATTGGAGGAGCATTCGTGCCCTTCAATCTCTCCGATAATGGATATCATCTGTATCTTATGTCCCTTTTCATCCTGCAGCATCATATTGCCATATTCCTTGATATTTTCTTCCATTGCAAATCCCCTTTCATTTCCGGTCAATCGGTAAACCCCGATCAATTATTACAATACTCATTTATCATTCTCTGTCTTTTCAGAAGTATTTATTCATAAAACGGTACCAGGATCAAAAGCAGACGGCAGTGAAGCAATCCGCTGCATCAGTAATTTGGAAAATATCTTTTGACTCTTCTTTAAAACATAAAATGTGAAGCTCTCTATTGAGGACTTCACATTTTATCAAATAGTATTATTTTATAAGATTTTATTTAACATCCTTAATGCTGAAGCTCATTCTGCCCATCTTGTCCTTGCCAAGGCATACTACCTTAACATGGTCGCCAAGTGTCAGAACATCCTCAACATGGTTGATTCTCTCTTTGGCGATCTTGGAAATGTGTACCATTCCCTCCTTGCCGGGAGCAAACTCAACGAATGCACCAAATTCCTTGATGCTGACAACCTCGCCCTCGAGGATCTGTCCCTGATGGAAGTCTGTTGTAATGATCTCGATCAGGCGCTTTGCCTCATTCATCATTGCCTCATCCTCACCACAGATAGAAACCTGACCTTCATCGTTGATATCAATCTTAACGCCTGTTCTCTCGATCAGTGCATTGATCGTCTTGCCACGCTGTCCGACAACATCACCGATCTTGGTTGGGTCGATCATGATCTGAATGATCTTCGGAGCAAATTCGCCAACCTTCTCACGAGGCTCGCTGATTGCAGGCTTCATACAGGTATCCATAATGAACATTCTTGCCTCACGGCATCTTGCGATCGCACCCTCAACGATTGGTCGGGTCAGTCCGTGGATCTTGATATCCATCTGGATTGCTGTGATACCATCCTCTGTACCGGTTACCTTAAAGTCCATATCACCAAAGAAGTCCTCAAGACCCTGGATATCGGTCAGAAGTACAAAATCATCATCGGTATCTCCGGTTACGAGACCGCAGGAAATACCTGCAACCATCTTCTTGATCGGCACACCGGCAGCCATAAGAGACATGCAGGATGCACAGGTAGATGCCATGGATGTAGAACCGTTGGACTCGAAGGTCTCGGATACGGAACGGATTGCATATGGAAACTCTTCCTCGCTCGGAAGTACCGGAAGAAGTGCCTTCTCAGCCAGCGCACCATGACCGATCTCGCGACGTCCCGGTCCACGACTTGGCTTTGTCTCACCAACAGAGTATGAAGGGAAATTGTAATGATGCATATATCTCTTCTCTGTCTTGTTGGCATCCAGACCGTCGATTCTCTGCTTCTCAGAAAGAGGAGCAAGTGTTGTAATATTACAGATCTGTGTCTGTCCACGGGTGAACATTGCAGAACCATGTACTCTTGGAATCAGATCAACCTCTGCTGCAAGCGGTCTGATCTGTGTGATCTCACGACCATCCGGACGCTTATGATCCTTTAAGATCATCTTACGGACTGTCTTCTTCTGGTACTGATATACTGCCTCATCCAGAATCTCCAGCCAGTCTTCCTTGTCCGCAAATGCCTCAGCAAGCTTCTCTGTTACCTGACGGACATTCTCTTCTCTTGTCTGCTTATCATCAGAGAATACGGCCTCCTCCATCTCAGCAGGAGGGACGATCTTCTTGATCTCCTCAAACATCTCCTCCGGGATCGCACAACTTGTATACTCATGCTTTGGCTTACCGATCTCCTCTACCATCTGATTGATCAGCGCAATGATCGTCTGGTTGACGTCATGACACTTGTAGATTGCTTCGATCATCTTGTCCTCAGGAATCTCATTGGCTCCTGCCTCGATCATGATAACCTTCTCAGCAGTAGATGCAACAGTCAGACGAAGATCACCGTTGTCCCATACCTCCTGGCTTGGGTTTACGATAAACTCACCGTCTACCATACCCATCTGGGTTGTTGCACATGGACCGTAAAATGGAATATCTGAAATACTGGTTGCTACGGCAGAGCCGATCATTGCAACGAGCTCCGGACGACACTCCGGATCTACAGAAAGCACCAGATTGTTCAGAGAACAATCATTTCTATAATCCTTCGGGAATAAAGGACGCATCGGACGGTCAATAACACGGGCGGTAAGCACTGCATTCTCAGACGCCTTACCCTCACGCTTATTGAAACCTCCCGGAATCTTTCCTACTGAATACATCTTCTCTTCAAATTCAACTGACAGAGGGAAAAAGTCGATTCCCTCACGTGGCTTCTCTGATGCGGTTGCGGTACACAGAACCGTTGTGTCTCCATAATGCATCAAAGCTGCACCATTTGCCTGCTTTGCAACTCGTCCGATATCAATTGACAGAGTTCTTCCGGCAAGCTCCATGGAATATGTTTTGTATGCCATCGATAATCTCCTTTCCTATGCCCGGCGGGCTTTGCAAAACAAGGCACCCTTGCAGGTGCCTCATCCCTTATTGTATCATGATTATTTTCTAAGACCAAGCTTCTCAATCAGTGCACGATATGCATCAAGATCTTTCTTCTTGAGGTACTCAAGAAGGTTACGTCTCTGACCAATCATCTTCAGCATACCACGTCTTGAGTGGTGATCCTTTTTGTTCTCCTTCAGATGCTCAGTGAGCTCACGGATACGGAATGTAAGAATTGCTACCTGTACCTCTGGAGATCCTGTATCCTCTGGTGTACGTCCATACTCTTTTACGATTTCTGCTTTCTGCTCTTTGCTAATCATTGTTCTTCCTCCTAAAATTTAATATATGCCTGTCACTAAGATCCGGTTGGAGTATCCGAAATCTGAGCAACGGTAATCACAACTTATTAAGAATAACACATTGTAATGCGTTTGTAAACCGCTTCGGTTAAATTTCTGCTAATTTTCTGTTATGCTCCAACGTTTCCCGCTTAAATATCAAGCTCAAGCTGTATCTCTTCCTCTGCCTCAATCTTGAAGTCCTCTACCTTTTCCGGATTTACCACCGGCAGATCCTCCAGCGATTCAATGCCGAAGTTACGTAAAAACTCCTCCGTCGTAGCGAAAAGGATCGGGCGACCCGGTGCATCAAGACGCCCAACCTCACAGATCAGCTTGTACTCGACAAGCTTGTTGATCACATGATCACTCTTGACACCACGTATGTGTTCCACCTCCAGCTTTGTGATCGGCTGCTTGTAGGCAATGATCGACAATGTCTCAAGAAGAACATCGGTCAGCACATGCTTCTTCGGCACATGAGCGATCCGGACCAGATATTCATACATGGATGCCTTCGTACACATCTGAAATGCACCATCAAGCTCTATGATCTGTATTCCTCTGTCATCGCCGGCATACCGGTCCATCATGTTGCGGATCACATGACGGCAGGTATCCTCATCCTGCTCTGTGGCTGCAGCGATCCGTTCCAGTTCCACTGCTTCTCCCATGGTAAAAAGAATTGCCTCGATCACCGCTTCCAGATCTGATATTTTCATTTCCTTATCCATACTACTTCTTACATTCCTTTCTCAGCACAAAAAACGAACTCTCTGCGAAACATCTGCCGGGTGAGTATATTTATTTCACGCAATATCCTTCCGGATCTTATACGCCACTGGACGGCACAACCTCTACGTCCTTCACACCCGGTACATATGTAATCTGAATATCATCAAAGGTGTTTTCCTGTTCGATCTTAAGCTTACCAACCTTCATCAGCTCCAGGATTCCCAGAAATGTCACGATCAGCATCAGCTTGCTGTGCTGCTCCTCCAGCATTCCGCGGAATGTAAAGCTTCCGTGAAGCATCGCATATTCCTCGATATGCAGCATCCGGTCGGTCAGACTTATCTTCTCCTTCTCGATGTTACCAAACTTGCTTCGGATCGGATCGATCTTGTCGACCTGTTTCTTCATGATATCCCGGAAAATGCTCTGCAGTCTGGAAAGCGTCACATCTGAAAGAAGTTCTCCCACATCGACCTCCTCCTGATACTCGGCAATCTCCTTCGGGATGGACGGATCCTTAAAAATCATTCTCGAGGCATCCAGCTGACGATCCTTCAGCTCATAGGATGCATATTTGTACATCTTATACTGAAGCAAACGTTCAACCAGCTCTGCTCTCGGATCTTCCTCCTCGCCCTCCTCGGTCGGAGGTGCCGGAAGAAGCATTTTGGACTTAATCTTAAGCAGTGTCGCTGCCATGACCAGAAAGTCACTCATCACATCCATATCCTTTGTCTCCATCCGCGACACATAATCCATGTACTGCTCCGTGATCTCAACAATCGGTATATCAAAGATATCAATCTTATTTTTCTCGATCAGATGAAGCAGAAGATCCAACGGACCATCAAATGCTTCCAGCTTAACAGATAAACTCATACCAGCAATCATACCTTTCCAAAATCACAATAATAAAAGAATCAGCCTCGATGCACCATAGTGGATCAGATCAAACAAAAGCACCAGCACAAAGATCAGCTTGACAGTTCCATCCACCTTCAGCATCCCAAGATATCCCGTCGGTGATGTCCCGGCAATCAGAAGTCCCATGTCAAACGTTGACACCGGAAACAGATTTGCCACAAACATCCCAAAGCTGAGCATCGCAAGGTACTGTACGAAAATTGGGACAATACTCTGCCACCAATGATGTATTACCAGATGATCCAGTCCCTTCACGCCTCCGTAACCGAACCGTAGAACAAGTATGCTGCCCGCAAATACCATGAGCAGACTGACAAGTCCCGCCACCCCCAGACGTCTGTTTGTTATCGGATCCCTGACCCGGTAGAAATACGGCTTGGAAATCGGCACACAGCTGGTAAGGGAAAGAATCAGACCGATCGGATCAATATACCGCCACACCTTCCACGGAGTTGTCCGAAAACAGTGTACGGACCGCTGACAGCACGCATATACAATCAATCGGATTACTTCGTGCCAGATCATCAGCAGCATCGCAGCCACTAGACAGCTCCCTGTTTCTATAAGGATTTCTTTCACCCTGTCACCTCAAATAATCAAACTGAAGACCATACATACGAACGGTATCGCCTTCTTCGATGCCAAGCTTCTCCAGTTCGTCCACAATACCGCTTGTGCGCAGGAACTTCTGGAAAAATTCAAAGCCCTTCTCGGAATCAAGGTTCGTGTAACCAAGCATACGCTCGATCCTTGGTCCCTCGACCACATACATGCCTTCCTTCTCATCGTACTCAACCGTATACGGCTCGTCCTTGAAGGTTTCCTGCTCCAGATCGTATTCCTGTTCAAAGACAACCGGCTCCTGATCAAGCTGATCCAGTTCCTTGCGGACATAATATAAAAGTTCCTTAACGCCCTTGCCGCTTACGGCAGAGATTGGAAATACCGGGATTCCCTTCGGTTCAAACTCTTCCTTAAGAAGTGTGATCACCGTATCCTCCTCCGTGCCATAAAAGACATCCGTCTTATTCGCTGCGATGACCTGCGGTCTCTTGATAAGCTCCGGACTGTAGTTTTCCAGCTCTTTATTGATGACAAGAATATCATTGAGCGGATCGCGTCCCTCTGTGGAAGCTGCATCCACCATATGAATAAAAAGCTTGGTACGCTCGATATGGCGCAAAAACTCATGACCAAGTCCAATGCCCTCTGATGCGCCCTCGATCAATCCCGGAATATCGGCGATCACAAAGCCGTCTGCCCCGTCCAGATCGACAACACCAAGAATCGGGCTCAGTGTTGTGAAATGATAATTGGCAATCTTTGGCTTTGCATTGCTGACTCTGGATAAGAAAGTAGACTTTCCAACATTTGGAAAACCGATCAATCCCACATCTGCGATCGTCTTTAACTCCAGAATAACCTCAAGCTCTCTACCCGGCTTACCCGGCTGTGCATACTTCGGCACCTGCATCGTCGGCGTTGCATAATTCATGTTGCCCTTACCGCCACGACCGCCCTTTAACACAACTTCTCTCTTGTGTTCATGGGACATGTCAATAATGACCTTTCCTGTCTCTGCCTCGCGTACCACAGTTCCCTCCGGCACATGAACAACCATATCCTCGCCATCGGCTCCATGACAACGGCGCTTGCCGCCCGGCTCACCATCGCCCGCAAAATATTTACGGATATGACGAAAGTCATTCAGTGTATTTACGCGGGGATCCACTTCAAATATCAGATCACCACCACGGCCGCCGTCTCCGCCATCCGGACCACCTGCAGCTACATACAGTTCTCTTCGGAAACTCACATGACCGTCTCCGCCTTTTCCGGATCGTATCGTTATCTTCGCACTATCAGCAAACATCATATCCTCCTTTTGTTCAAACTGCTTCCGCTTAGTCGAAAGCCCAATGGAAGCTTCCTACACATACAATAAAGAAATAGGGGCTGCCAGTGGCAACCCCTTATCGGTAACCGGATCCCCGGTCAAAAAGTCTTATTTAGCTTCTACCGGATATACGGAAGCCTGCTTTTTGTCTCTACCTTTTCTCTCGAAACGAACAACACCATCAACAAGTGCAAACAGAGTGTCATCTCCACCGCGTCCAACATTTACACCCGGATGAATCTTTGTACCACGCTGTCTGTATAAAATGTTACCAGCAAGTACGAACTGTCCATCGGCTCTCTTTGCTCCTAATCTCTTAGACTCGGAATCTCTACCGTTCTTTGTAGAACCCATTCCCTTTTTATGAGCAAATAACTGAAGGTTCATCTTTAACATGGTTCTATCCCTCCTGTTTTTTAATTCGAAGTTTAATGTGTTTCTTACCATACTCATCCTGAATGCCATTAAGCCCCAGAACAAGTGATTTCAGTAACAGCTCTGACGATGATCCGACCGGCATGTCCTTTATTTTAAAAAGAACGGTTCCGGTCTCAGGATCTACAGAACTTTCAAATGAATCTTCGGTATACTGCTCAATCGAATTGATCGTGTTGATCACCAGCGCTGACACGGCAGCGCAGACAATGTCCTGACCATATTCTGCATACTCCGCATGACCATTCATCCGAAATCCTGTATACTCCCCGGAGGAAGTCTGAAAAATCTCAACATCTATCATACTGTCACCCTTCTGTGAACTTCACAGAATCCCTGCCATCAGACCGGATTAAGCGTTGATCTTATCGATCTTAACCTGTGTGTAAGCCTGTCTGTGACCGTTTTTCTTATGATATCCGGTTTTTCTCTTATATCTGTAAACGATAACTTTCTTTGCTCTGCCTTCCTTAACAACTGTTGCAGAAACACTTGCATTTGCTACATCAGCACCTGCCTTCATAGCTCCGTCGTTTACAGCCAAAACGCTATCAAATGTAACTGCCTCGCCAGCTTCTGCTGCAAGCTTCTCTACGTTAATGATATCACCCTCGGCTACTTTGTACTGCTTTCCACCTGTTGCAATAATTGCGTACATCTTTGCACCTCCTTATCATTACTCGCCAACTTTGGTATCCGGAAGCATTTCCGACATTTCACAAAACCTCGTTGAGCGGCACACTTGATTATCTTATCATTACACTTCCATTCTGTCAACTGTTTTTTATTATTTTTCCATTGGTAATTTTGAAGACTGCCGCCATCTCACAAAAGCACGAAAATCCCATATAAGATCAGTAGATGTACCGGATAAAACCAATAGAAAAAGCTTCGAGGCAGCCTCGTCCTGCCCGCATCCCTATCCGCCGCATAATAACGCACAAAAAATAACGCCACTGCACCGAACGCCTCCAGCCAGCCCTGACCGACACACAAAAGCAAAATGCTGTATATCAGCAATCGCCAGTCATACTGCCCCACATAAAACGCAAGAATCATTAACACTCCCCAAAACGAATAATCACTTCGGCAAAGCACGGCAGCCACCATGGCAACCCCAACGATCCCACAAGAAATCGGAATACGCCACCCTTTCCCAACATACTCCTTCGTCCGGAAAAGTCCCAAAAGCATCATTAGTCCGATTGCAAGCGTCACAAAGACATTCTGATTCCACGGATTCCAGATACGTCCGAAAAACGCAAGATCATACGGAATCTCCGATACCAGTGCAAAGCACCATAGCCGGAAAAGATACTTTCTGCGGCTGTGCGTATAGAAAAAGCCCTGTACCAGAAGAAAACAGATCAGAGGGAAAGAAACCCTTCCAATCCCCCGAAGCAGATAATAACATACCGGCATCGTTTTCACCGGCACAAAAATGCAGCCCACATGATCCAAAACCATCGTTACCATAGCGATCCACTTCAACTGATTTCTTGAGAACTGCTCCTTCGACAATGAAAATACCACCTTCTCCTCTCCCTTCGTAAGCAATCCGTCTTAAAGCGGGCTTGCCCACTTTGCGCGTCACCGCACAATTGCTTATGCAATCTTCCTCTGTGCGGTGATCGCATCCTCGCGGTGCGTTTTTACATTATAGGAAACGACAACTTTCCTATAATGTAAAAAAACAAAAATCTACTCATATACTACGAGTAGATTTCCATTCGGGTTGGGCTGTTATAAATAACAGTTAGCAGTCTGTAGGGGAATCGAACCCCTGTTTTCGCCGTGAGAGGGCGACGTCTT
>ERZ1673752.3982-NODE-3982-length-13084-cov-8.859544_pt1 | contig 13084 bp, 12 predicted proteins | sample MGYA00580195_ERZ1673752 | MGnify/ENA primary metagenome ERZ1673752 (study PRJEB41218, sample SAMN15661744) | gut metagenome | host: Homo sapiens | place: Canada: London | collected 2015-08-20/2019-03-30 | study: EMG produced TPA metagenomics assembly of...
GGGTCAGTCTTTCAGACTGGCTTGCCTTACAGGCAAGAATCCGGGGGTTTGAAAACCCCCGGCTATTGAGAGACCGTCCTGCGGACGGGGCTGCATTGGCTGGCGAAAATGCATGCGGATTATAGGGCGTGATTATGTACGCGGGCCGTTGGTTGTGCGGGGATGGTGTCGCAAGGATGTGGGGGGTACGGTGCATGTAGCGGGGTGCCAGGGTCAGTCTTGCAGACTGGCTTGCCTTTCAGGCAAGAAACCGGGGGTTTGAAAACCCAACGGCTATTGAGAGACTGTCCTACGGACGGGGCGGCATTGGCGGCGAAAATTTATGCGGGATTATAGGGCGTGATTATATAGGCGGGCTATTGGTTGTGCGGGGATGGTGTCGCAAGGATGTGGGGGGCACGGTGCATGCAGCGGGGTGCCAGGGTCAGTCTTGCAGACTGGCTTGCCTTACAGGCAAGAATCCGGGGGTTTGAAAACCTCCGGCTATTGAGAGACCGTCCTGCGGACGGGGCTGCATTGGCTGCGACTTAGCGCAAAAAGGGGGCGGCGGCCAGTTCAGTGAGCAACCAACGCGCCGCCATTTTGGGGCGGAGCGGGAATTCCTACTTGCCAATGCCTTAAAAGGCTGTTGCGGGGTAACGATAGGAGCGGGCGAGGTGCGCAGCCATTCAAATGGGCAGCATTGACGGTGCGGTGTGGAATGGGTTCAAGAGGGTCGCGATCGGGCTAGCGGCTTCGGCTTTGCTCCCAAAGCCAGGCATCGCGGAGGGCATCGGAGAGGGAAAGCTGGGGCTGCCAGCCGAGGACGCTTTTAGCTTTTGATATGTCGGCCCAGACCTTTTCGGCGTCGCCGCTACGGCGTGGCCCAAAGGAGTGCGGCACGGCTACGCCGGTAGCGTTTTGGAAGGAGGTGACGATGTCAAGGACTGAGCGGGGCGCGCCGCTGCCGACGTTAATAACGTCGATACGAGGGCTGGAGGGGCTTCGCTGCTCTAGGGCGCGTACCGCAAGGACGTGGGCGCGGGCGAGGTCCATGACGTGGAAGTAGTCGCGGAGCGGGGTTCCATCGGGGGTGTTGTAGTCGTTGCCGAAGATGGTGAGCTGCTTTCGGATGCCTTTGGCGGTTTGGGTGATGTAGGGGAGTAGGTTCTGCGGTTCGCCCTGCGGTAGCTCCCCGATGAGGCCGGAGGGGTGGGCGCCGATGGGGTTAAAGTAGCGTAGCGAAATGGCGGAGAGGCTCGGGTTGGCGGCAATGGTGTCCTCAATGATTCGTTCGGCAAAGACCTTGGTAGCGCCGTACGGGGAGGTGGGGGGCTGGAGGGGGGTTAGCTCCGTGACGGGGAGGCGGGTAGGCTGGCCGTACACGGAGGCAGAGCTGGAGAAGACGAGGCGTGGGCATTGCGAGCCCATAGCGTTGAGGATTTGCATGAGGCTATCGAGGTTGTTTTTGTAGTACTCCAAGGGCTTTTTGACGGATTCGCCCACGGCCTTGAGGGCCGCGAAGTGGATGGCAGCGGCGAAGGGGGCATGCGCACGAAAGACGTTTGCAATAAATGCGGCGTCGGCGCAGTCACCCTGTTCAAAGCTGGGGGCTTGCCCGCAAATCTTCTCGATGTTGGCCAGCACGTCAAGGCTGGAGTTGGAGAGATTGTCAATGATGATAGGGGTGTAGCCCGCGTTGTAGAGCGCAATGGCGGTGTGCGAGCCGATGTAGCCGAGGCCGCCGGTGAGGAGTACTTTTCGTGGTTCCATCTATTCTAAATCAGTAAGAGATGGGTGCAAGGTACGAATTTTTGTTCATGCGATGGGTGTTGGTAAGTGCTGTAAAGGGTGTCGAACGTATAGCGTCGAAGCGAGCAGAAAGCAATGGATTTCACTGCTTGCTGGTCGGGGAGAGGCGACAGGAGGAGCGCTAGAGAGGTATCGAGGTTTCGGGCGCCTTAGACTCTTTGCGGTACGAATGATTAGGTAAATGCGCTCGTACCCCCATTTCTTTTTTTTCTTGCAGGAGGATGTGAAAGGAGGGAGAAGCGCGGAGGGGAGTGGAGAAGATTTTAGCGTGCGCTAGCTTTTGGAAGTCAGTCCGTTCGGTTTGAAGAGGAGCCTGCGGGCGCGGGGGTAATAGTAAAAAAATGTACCTTTGCAGCCATTGTGGATGGTGCGTTTAGCATTTAGGACGAAGAAAAACAAGGGAAAAGAGCGATGAAATTTGTAGTATCGGCGAGTGTGCTATTGAAGCATTTGACGGACGTGAGCCGCATAATGTCGGCGAAGGTAAATATATCAATGCTAAACTACGCGACGTTGACGGTTCGTGAGCAGATGCTGACGCTGCGGTACACGGATTTGACGGTGACGATCGTGACGAGCTTTCCGCTGGAGGCGATAGAGGAGGAGGGAGAGGTTTGCGTGCCGTTGAAGCTGCTGATGGAGTCGGTGAAGGGAACGCCGGACGTGCCGTTGCATTTTGAGATCGATGCGGCGGAGGGGCTGGCGAAGGTCTCCTTTGATGATGGGATGCGGCAGGGCGAGTGGAGCTTCAACGTGGTGGGGAGCGAGGAGTACTACGAGATGCCGGAGATAGAGGAGGCGCACGCAACGAGCGTGGACCTCACGACTGAGGTGGTGGTAGAGGGGCTTGACAAGACGCTCTTCTGCTCGGCGGGGGTTAATACGAAGAATCAGGTGAATCTATCGGCGGTGCATATGGAGTTTACGCCCGATGGGATGTGGTTCGGCGCGACGGATATGCGGCGTATCGCGAAGTGCGTGTACAGCGATGTTCGGGTGGAGAAGACGAGCAGCGTGACGCTGCATAGCAAGACGGCGCAGGTGATCGCGGCGCTTTTGCCGTCGACGGCGGAGGCGCTGCAGATATCGTTTGACGACAGGAAGATTCTCTTCTCGACGCCGTCGGTGCAGGTGTACTCGCTCCTTTCTGAGGACAGGTACCCCAGCGTGAACGAGTTTTTGGAGCAGCCGGTGAGCCATGAGGTGATTGTGAACACGCGGCTGCTGCTGGACTCTGTGCGCCAGCTGGCGCCATTCTCCACGCCCTCCACGATGAATGCGCAGTACGAGTTTAGCGACTCGAAGATAGAGCTGCAGGCGTACAGCGAGACGTATAACGCGTCGGCAACGCAGCTCATCGCGAGCGAGTACAGCGGGGAGCCCTTCAAGATTATGCTGAGCATACCGATGTTTTCGGAGGCATTGGCGAAGATACCGTCGCAGGAGGTAGTGCTGCAGTTTGATGAGAACTGCACGTTTGTGATTATGCGGCCGGCGCAGGCTGAGGCGGAGGGCGTGGATTACATGATCTACCTGGCATCGATGATCCTGTAGGCAGGATTAGCGGAGCAGTGGGATACAGGAGGAGAGGTTGAGATGATAGCATTGGAGCGTCCGCTGGTTTGTTTCGATTTGGAGACGACCGGGCTGGACTTGGCGATTGATAGGATAGTGGAGATCGCGATGGTGCGGGTGGAGCCCGATGGCACGCGGAGCGAGTGGGTGCAGCGAGTAAATCCGGGCATGCCTATACCGAAGGAGTCGACGGCGGTGCATGGGATAACGGATGAAGATGTTCGTGAGATGCCGCGATTCGCGGAGGTGGCGCCCCGCGTGGTGCAGACGATCGAGGGGGCGGATTTGGCGGGCTACAACTCGAATCGGTTTGATGTGCCGATGCTGGCGGAGGAGCTGCTGCGCGCCGGCTACCCGTTTGATTTGGATAGCCATCACTGCGTTGATGCGATGGTGATATTCATGAAGCATGAGGAGCGAACGCTGGAGGCGGCGATGCGCTTCTACTGCGATCGGGAGATTCCGAAGGCGCACTGCGCGCTGGACGACGCGCGGGCCGCGTTGGACGTGCTGTACGCCCAGGTGGAGCGGTATGAAGATCTAGAGGGGAACGTGGAGGCGTTGGCAAAATATAGCACGCAGCGCAAGACGGCAGACCTGGCCGGGCGGTTGGTATATGACGCAGGGGGGGAGGTGATGTTTTCGTTCGGCAAGTACAAGAATCGGCTGGTAAAGGATGTGATTGCGGAGGATCCTGGCTATTTGAGCTGGATTATGAACGCAGATTTCCCGGAGTACACGAAGCATGTGATTGCTCGTATAGTGGAGGAGATGAAGGGGCTGGGGCGGTGATCTGCGAGGCGGTAAGTCGCTGCTGGTTAGAACGTGGAGGGATGCAGTTGCGCCGTTTGGTGCTAGTTGGTTTTAAGGTTGGACGCGAGGGGACGGGTTTGGGTTGCCGTGGTTTATGGAGATTTGCGCTGGGAGCCTTCAGGCGGGGTAAAAAAAACGTTGAAGGGTGGTCACGTATCGCAAATTAAGAAGAAATAGTTACCTTTGCGCTTGAGCGAGGGCTGAGGGGTTGGGCGCAAAGGCAAAGGGATCGTAGAGGCAAGTGTATGGGCAAGGAGCTAGCAGTCTTCTTATATGGGGTGGTGGTGCTGTTTTTAGGCATACTGCGGGGCGACGCGGTGAGCGTGGTGCAGCTTGTGGATCGGGACGTGAAGGCGGGGAAGGATTTTGAGGTGGTGGTGACGGTGCGCAAGGGCGATTTGGAGAGCTTTGCTCGGTACGAGGTGGAGCTGCCGAGGGGGCTAACGGCGGTGCGAGGGCAGAGTGCTAACAGCGCGTACTCATTTGATGATCAGCGCGTACGTTTTGTGTGGCTTCGGTTGCCATTGGAGGAGAAGGTGGAGATACGCTACTCGGTTCGAGTAGATGAACGGATGATGGGCCAGTTCAAGCTGGGCGGGAATTTTGACTACATAGCCTCGAACGCACGGCAGCGGGTAGCGGTGAACGAGGAGACGATTAAGGTGCTGCCGTCGGCGAAGGTGCCGCCGGCGCAACGTTTGGATATCGGAGAGTACCAGCGAACGATGCCGGCGCAGCGGCCGCTGGATATGGGCAAGTTGGCGGTGCGATGCATACGGGAGACGCCGAGCATCTTGGCGCCGGGGCCGGATAGGGTGGTGCGGTTGCTGGTGAATCGGGGCGAGGTGGAGAGCTTCGCGAAGATAGAGGAGCGGATCCCTGAGGGATACGCGGTGGAGTCGATGGAGAAGCAGGGTGCGCAGTTCGCGTTTGAACGAGGGGTGGTGAGCTTTATGTGGTCGCAGCTCCCGCCGGAGAAGTCGTTTGTGGTGTCGTACCGTTTAGTGCCGAACAATGGCAAGGAGGGGGCAACGCCGAAGATAGATGGACGCTTCTCGTTCATACTGGATGGGATGACGCGGGTGATATCGATTCCGGAGCGCGATATGCAGCTAGAGAACCTCTCAACGGGCGAGGTGGAGCAGCTGGTGCGCGCCACGCCGGTACGGGTGCCGGCAAGAGGGGCGTTGACACCGGGAGGGGGTCAGGCGGGAGGCGGCGTGCTGGTGGCGCAGGGGCCGAGCGAGGGGGGAGTAGATTTTCCGGTGCGCTACGCGCCGATAGAAGCGAGGCGCAAGGGGCGTACGGCCCGCGCCATTTCAATGGATGAGTACTTGCTGGAGCCCGAGCAGGGGGTGTACTACCGGGTGCAGGTGGCAGCGGGCCATAGGCCGATAGACATAGACCGCTACTTCCGCCGCCGTTCGCTGCATGCCGATGTGCGGACGGAGCGGCATGAGGGGTGGTATAAGTACTCGGTGGGGTCGTTTCGGGAGTACAAGGAGGCGCGTGATTACCGGACGCAGATATGGAGCACAACGCCAATACGCGATGCATTCGTGTCGGCGTATAACAATGGGCAGCGAATCACGGTGCAGGAGGCGCTGATGATTACATCACAGAAGTGGTATAAATAATTGGCCACGATGGAGTCGGCAAGCAAGGGGCAAAAAGGGATGACAGGCAAGCGGGCGGGCTTTCGGCGCGTGGTGGTGATGGCTATGCTTTCGCTTGGGAGCATGCTAGTTTCTCCATTGGTGTCGCGTGGGCAGGATGTGGAGGATTACTACGCCCGAATGCTAGAGGAGGAGGTGGAGGTGGTCAACCCCGTGAAGCGGCCGGTGATTTCGGGAGGATTGGGTGTAACCTACTTTATTGGGGAGGTGGGCTACTCTAGCGACAACCCGCTGCTGGGGTCGTGGGCGGCGCGGCTCAACGTGGCAACGCTGATTGGGAAGGAGAAGCAGACGAAGCTGAACGTATTCATGATGTACGGGGTGCTAGAGGGATTTGACTTTAAACGGTCGTTGCCCCTGAACACGGTGCCGTTGAACTTGACCGAGGAGCGTTGGTTCCCGAATGCATCGTTCCAGACGCAATGCTACGAGCTTGGGGTGAGCGTAGAGTACAATTTTTGGCACTGGCTTGGGAAGGAGAAGACGGTGAAGCCGTACGTGTCAATAGGGGCTGGACTCTTGGTGTTTACCCCGAAGGCGAACTACATGAATGCGGATCGTAAGTTCTACCATTTTTGGCAGGACGGCACGGTGCGCATGGCGCCGGAGGGTACGCCGGGCTTTGAACCTGTACGTATGGATCGGGTCTACGAGACGGATATGAAGAAGGCGAACATATGGCGCTTGAATAACATTCCGCCGTTGACTGCCGTGATACCAGTGGAGGCGGGTATCGATTTCAACATATCTGACCGGGTGTCGCTGCGGGCCTTCACATCGCTGCACTACACATTTACCGACATGCTGGATGGGATAAGCCCAGAGGTGGCGAAGTTTTACGATGGGGCGGTCAAGGCGAACAAGGTACACGATATGTTTCTGTACACGGGCTTATCGTTCAACTTCGATTTCTTCTCAGAGGCGGAGTCGTTCATAGTGGATAAGGCTTTTGCCAACCTAGCGGAGTTTGACTACGAGGTGTTCTTCTCCGATCAGGATAATGATGGGGTGATAGATAGGCTGGATGAGTGTCCTGACACGCCGGAGGGCGCGGCGGTGGACTCAGTAGGGTGTCCGCTTGATAGCGACCGGGATGGGATACCGGACTACCTAGATCAGGAGCCGAATACGTCAGTAGGACAGCCGGTAGATGAGTTTGGGCGGTCGCTAGATGAGAAGGGTATGACGCTGCCCGTGGGGCAGGGCGAGGCGGTGCTGCGCAAGAATGTGCGGCTAAATCCGGTGTCGCCGGTGTGGTCGAGGCGGTACGATTTTCAGGGGAATAAGTTGCCGGAGAAGTTGCGGCCGGCGGATTTGGATGGTGATGGCACGATAACGTTTGAGGAGGTAATTCGGGCGGTGGATGACTACTTCTCGGGTACAAGTGAGCTAACGCCTGAAGATATATACGAATTGAATGCGTATTTCTTCAACCAATAGGTTAGGACTGGCTTGATGGAAAGAGAAGAAATGCGGGTAAGAATTGTGCATTTGAAGCATTTTGGAGAGGGAAGAGGGGGTGGGAATAATTAAAGTGGAGCGAGGGATAATGGAAAAGATACAGGCGAAGTATTTGGGCGATTTGCGCGTGGAAGCGACCCATATGCGGTCGGGGACAAAGCTTACAACGGATGCGCCGGTGGATAACCATGGGCAGGGGCGTTCGTTTTCGCCGACGGATTTGCTGTGCTCGGCGGCAGCTGCGTGCATGCTGACGATTATGGGCGTGGCGGCGAAGACTAGTGGTTTTAGCATAGATGGGGCCACGGTGGAGGTGACCAAGGAGATGGCCGCGGAGCCTCGTCGCGTGGGGAGGATGACATTTGCGATTGATATGCGGGGGTTGCAGCTCGATGCGAAGTCGCGTAAAATCGTGGAGCGCAGCGCACAGACGTGCCCCGTGATGCAGAGTTTGGACCCATCGATGGAAAAGGAGCTCCATTTCATATACGAGTAGTAGCTGGGGGTGAAAGAGAAAAGAGAAATAGGATAGACGATGGCGAAGCAGAATGATATGCCCGTGGCGATGAACAATGTGAGTCAGATAAGCACGGGCACTGAGATTAAGGGAGACATAGTGTGTGGTGGAGATTTGCGCATCGATGGGGTCGTTGTGGGGAATGTGCAGGTGAAGGGGAAGATGGTGATAGGCAACGGCGGACGCGTGGAGGGGGAGGTAACGTGCAGAAATGGGGATATATCGGGGCGTATGAAGGGCAAGATAGACGTGCAAGAGCTGCTGTCGCTGAAGGCAACGTCGACGATGGAGGGCGAGATGACTACGAAGCGTTTGAGTATAGAGCCGGGTAGTGTCTTTTGCGGAACGTGCAAGATGGGTGATGGGCAGCTGCCCCCCTCTGATGGAGCGGCGAAGTAGGTAGGGCGTTGGTTCAAGATGGCGGAGGGGAGTTCAAAGGAGAGGGCCTTTTCGCGGTGTCGCTACTTGGTGGGCGGCGCGGTGGTGTTTGCGGTGGTAGGTTTGGTGCTTGGCGTGGTGCTGAGGATAGGTCTTTTGGACGGATACTTTGCTTCGCTGCCATTGTGGGTGCTCTTCTACGCATTGGTGGGTTTAGGGTCTGGGCTATTGTCTCGGAGGATGATGCGGGCGGCCTCCCTGAAGATTCAGTCGCTGCTGTTGACAGTGTCGTTAGGGCGTTTGCTTTTGGTAGTTGCAGCCACGGCGTTGGGCCTATGGATGCTGCCTGGATATCGGTGGAGCTTCGTGCTGCTGTCGATGGTTTGCTACGTGGTTGCGGTACTAGTGTCGCTCACTGCGGTGCTGCGGAAGTAGGTAGAATTGGGTAGAATAGGACAATTCTTTTATAAAAGGGGGATAGGTAGGAGATGTCAGTAGAGGGACGTACACGAGTTGTGACGACGCATACGTTGCAACAGATGAAGGAGCGAGGAGAGCGAATAGCGATGCTGACGAGTTATGATTACTCAATGGCTCGTATAGTGGATGCGGCTGGTATCGATGTGATACTGGTAGGGGATTCGGCATCGAACGTAATGGCAGGTTTTGACAGTACACTGCCGATAACGTTGAGCCAAATGATATACCATGCTTCATCGGTAGTGCGTGCGGTGCGAGGGCCGCTGGTGGTGGTAGATTTGCCGTTTGGATCGTACCAGGGGGATTCGTACCAGGCGTTGAAGAGTTCAATCCGTATCATGAAGGAGAGCGGCGCCGATGCCGTAAAGATAGAAGGGGGTGAGGAGATTTTGGAGTCGGTGCGGCGGATTCTGTCGGCAGGGATTCCCGTGATGGGGCACTTAGGGCTAACACCCCAGAGCATCCATAAGTTTGGCACGTACACTGTGCGGGCCAAGGAGGAGGCGGAGGCGGCGAAGCTTCGTCGTGATGCCCTGCTGCTGCAAGAGGCGGGCTGCTTTAGCGTTGTTTTGGAGAAGATTCCGGCGCAGCTGGCAGGCGAGGTGACGCAGTCGCTCTCGATCCCCACGATAGGTATAGGGGCTGGTGGGGGTACGGATGGCCAGGTGCTGGTGCTGCACGACATGCTTGGGATTACGCAGGAGTTCTCTCCCCGTTTTCTTCGCCGCTACGCCGCGCTAGGGGATGAGATGCTCGCTGCGGTCAAGCAGTATATAGCGGATGTGAAGTCGAAAGATTTTCCGAACGAAGAGGAGAGCTACTAGGCATGCTGGAAGCACGGGAGATGCGCGAGGTGGGTTCTCGTATACTGTACGAGGATAATCACTACGTATGTCTAAATAAGCGAATAGGTGAGCTAGTGCAGGGTGATGAGACAGGTGATCGTGCATTGGTAGATGTGCTACGGGAGTACATAGCGCAGCGGGATGGCAAGCCAGGGTTGGCCTTTGTCCAAGCAGCTCATAGGATAGACAGGCCGGTGAGCGGCGCGGTGCTCTTTGCGAAGACCTCTAAGGGTTTAGCACGGATGAATGAGCTTCTGCGGCAACGAGCCGTGGAGCGGAGCTACTGGGCGATAACCGAGGCGCAGCTGCCGGAGATGGAGGGGGAGCTGCGGGGGTTTGCATCAAGGAATGCGGAACTGAATAAGACATTTGTGCGTCAGCGTGCGCGGAGCGGAGACAAAGAGGTGGTGCTAAGCTATAGGCTGATGGGGGCGAGCGACCGTTACTTTATGTATGAAGTGCAGTTGCACACTGGGCGACACCATCAAATACGAGCGCAGCTAGCCGAGGCTGGCGCGACCATACGCGGCGATTTGAAGTACGGAGCGAAACGGTCGATAGAGGGAGGCGGGATAGATTTGCATGCGAGAAGGTTGCGATTTGTACATCCCGTGGCGAAGAAGGAAATTGAGATAATTGCGCCGCCCCCACCGGGGCCACTTTGGGATTTGTGCCTATCGGTTGCGCAAGAGTTGCGCTGACTAGAATAAATAGAGGCGAAGTTGTAGGTGAAACAAAAGGATAAAAAGGAAGGGATTTAGAAGCAAGATGAGACGGAGCATGAAGATAGTAGGCATAGCGGCTATGGGGCTAGCGATTTTATTTGCGGGCTGCAAGGGGAATGGATCGCAGCGCGCCGAGCTTGGAGCTGATACCACGGCGTTAGGCAAGCTAGAGCGGGAGCTAGCCGCGTTGCCGATGGACTCTATAAGCTATGCGTTGGGTTACGTTCAGGGGAGTCAGCTACGTGAGGTAGAGATAAAGATCTCTGAGAAGCCGATGCTACATGGAATGAGGGATGCCATGACGGGTAAAGCCACCATGACGGATGAGCAGGCAAGCGAGCTTCTGCGACGCTATGTGCAACTATACTCTCGGGTTAAGAGTGAGCGAAATCTCCGCCGCAGCGAGGTATGGCTTGACTCGGTGGCTAGCGTAGAGGGCATGGAGCGTTCGGGGAGCGGGTTGGTGTATAAAGTGGTGGAGCAGGGCGTGGGAGGATCTGTGAACGACAGCAGCTACGTGCAGGTTCACATAGCCATGCATGACATGTCGGGGAAAGTGTTAAACGACACTCGGGAAGGAGAGCCTATCTCGTTCCGTATAGATCGTGGTTTACGGTGCTGGAAGGAGGGTTTGAAGTACATACAGGAGGGCGGCAAGATAGATCTCTATTCGCCGTCAGCGTTGGCCTACGGACCGTATCCAGCGAATGGAGTAGAGCCGAATAGCGCGGTGCGATTTGAAATAGAGTTGGTGAAAATTCTCACAGAGGAGGAATACGAAGCGGCGATGCGCCAGGCATCACGTTAAGTGGTTTAGGGAAAGGGAATAGCGATGAATGAGTTCACGATAGAGGGAACACTGCATGAGATGGGCGAACCGGTGAGCGGGGTGTCGGGAGACCGGAACTGGACGCGTCGGGAGTTTGTGATAAAGCTGGATGGGGGTTCTCAGTGGGATACGTTTGCTGCGTTTTCGGTGTGGAATGAGAGGGCAACGATGCTTGATTCGTTTCAGATTGGCAGCCGGATAGCGGTGACGTTCTCCTTGAATGCTCGCAAGGGGACCGATCGGTGGTTTAACGATTTGCGGGTGCAGCGGGTAGAGGCGGCGGGTCAGCAGCCGATGCAGGGGGGCTACGGCCAGCCGCCGATGTACGGTCAGTCTCCGATGCAAGGGGGTTACGGCCATCAGCCTGTGTATGGTCAACAGCCGATGCCGGGAGGCTACGGCCAGCAGCCGATGTACGGTCAGCCTCCGATGCAAGGAGGTTACGGCCAGCCGCCTGCATATGGACAACAACCGATGCCGGGAAGCTATGGTCAGCCTCCGATGCAAGGGGGGTACGGCCAGCAGTCCGCGCAGGGTGGCTACCCGACCCAGCCCGCGGGCGCACCTACGGGTGGAGGAGCGCAGCCGCCTGCGGGACCAGCCATACCGCCTCCCCAGGTGGGGCAATCGGCGGCGCCTGGGGCTGTAGACGACACCGAGCAGTCGGATGATGAGTTGCCATTCTAGTAAGGGTAAAGAAGAGGAGAAGAATTGCCGGTGCGCAGCTGGGTGCTGTAGCACCGGCAATTGTATATAGGACTTTGCAGAAAGACGGCCCAATTATTATTTGGATAGAAGGTTTTTCATGTACGCTGGTTCATGCCATTCATTGTCAAAGGCTAGTGTTTGATTCCTTCTGCCGAGTCTCTCAAATGTGTTCATAATGGGAGGGAGAGCTATGGAGAAAAGAACGGTACAGGGGATGTTGCCACGCGTTGCGTTGGGTGTTCTCCTGCTGGTGATCGTTTGGGCGAGCGGGTGCGATAAGAGGCATCGAGAAGGCTCTCAGGGTGCAGATGTCTATTTTACCGTTGACACGGTGCGGTTTGATACCGTAATGCACTCCACAGTATCATCGATGAGAAAAGTGTCGTTGCGGAACGATGGGCGGCGGGAGGTCTGTGTAGCGAATGTTCGGATGGAGGGGGAAAGAACGAGCGCATTCCATGTGGTCATTGATGGAGTGCAATATGAAAAATTCGGGGGGGCAACGATACCCGCGGGGGACAGCGTGATTCTAATTCTAACGATGTACACGGAGGAGTACGTCCCCGATGCGTTTGAGCAGCTGGATGCGCGGGTGGTGGCAGAAGTGGGGGAGAGGGCGGTAGCGCTGCCCATACGGGGATGGAACGCGGGGTGGAGCGAGCTGGAGACGGTAGTGGCTGGGAACGTAGTGGTGCCAGCGGGAGGTATTCGGTACGTACCAAAGGGAACGGAAGTGCAGCGGGGGGCCACGCTGACCTTGGAGGCGGGGTCTACGCTTCTATTTGGGAATGGTGCAAGCCTATGCGTAAAGGGGAAGCTGGAGGCGAGGGGCGATGCGCAGGCGAGGGTGTGCTTTTTACCGCAGCGGATGGAGCCGTACTACATGCGTAAGCCGGGGCAATGGGCGGGGGTGATGGTAGAATCGGGGAGCGATGGGCTGGGCCTATCGCATGTGGACGTGCGTGGGGCTGTGACAGGAGTTGAGATAAAGGGGAAGACACTGGGCGGGCAGGCTGTGCAGTTGGAGAACTGTAGAGTGCTGTACAGCAGTCAGGATGGGCTACGGTTAGGGGGAGGGAGCGAGGCGAAGGTGGTAGGGTCTATTTTAGGACAGAATTATCGTCATGGTATTTCGCTGGAGGGGGCGAAGGCGGAGCTGATATACTGTACGGTGTGCGCAGAGTCGATGCCGCCGCAGTCGCGGCTAGGGGAGGGGATTTGGCTTGACGATAGGGAGGGGAGCTGCTCGCTGGATATGTTGAACTGCATCGTGTGGGGGGATCGGG
>ERZ1673752.3985-NODE-3985-length-13074-cov-8.378754_pt1 | contig 13074 bp, 14 predicted proteins | sample MGYA00580195_ERZ1673752 | MGnify/ENA primary metagenome ERZ1673752 (study PRJEB41218, sample SAMN15661744) | gut metagenome | host: Homo sapiens | place: Canada: London | collected 2015-08-20/2019-03-30 | study: EMG produced TPA metagenomics assembly of...
CTTGCGTAACTGTGACTCAGACACAACCCCCTCCTTGCTTAACCATGTTCCTTGCGTAACATACTACCGCGTGTCTAAAAGTCTAGCAACTACTTTTCTGCTAGGACGTCAAGTCTGATAAGTACCCTTTTGCGTTACCTAGTATGATGTTTTCCCTTTTCAGGTAGGGTTTTAGGGTTTAACTAGCTAACGGAGATGAAAAATGCGGCTCTCTGATTCGCAAATAACGCTGTTCTAGTGGTGTCGGTATGAGTTATTTTAGCTCACACTCAAGGTCAATCTTCAAGCCGAAAGACGAATCAGCTACTGGCATTTCCCTCTCTTTCCGGTAGCGACGCTTATGGGATAATCAGTGAACGAGCACGTAAAATTGAGAGGGAGTATATGGGAAAGAGCAATGCGCGAGTGCGTAACTGGTTGATGTTGGTAGCCGTTGGGCTATTAATTGCAGCTATCTGTTTTGCTGTTTTTGGGTTCACGCACGTGATTTCGCCGGTCACCGCTATTGGAAATGCTGCTGGTTTTCTGATAACTAGCCTGGTTGCAGGTTTTTTCGCGCTGTGTAAATGAACGATGCCCAAAAAGTAGTGTTTTTGCACGGGTTGGGTGAAACCCGTGATGTTTGGAACCCGGTAATAAAACAGCTACCACAAATCGAGTGCATATCTATAGACGTTCTGAGAACGAAACCGCAGCTGGCGTACTGGTCGCTCGAAGACGTATGTACCCAGATTGCTGACTCGCTCACCGAGCCAGTTCACTTGGCCGGATTATCGTTGGGTGCAGTGATCGCTTTAAAAATCGCGCTCACCTATCCAGATAAGGTATCTTCACTGTTTGTTTCAGCTCCGCAAGCTAAACCCCCAAAAATGTTGATGGGTCTGCAAAAAATGCTTATGCGAGTTTTACCAACGAAATGGGTCTGTCCGCCGCAGCTTAGCAAACCTGAGCTACTGAGCATTCTCGATAGTTTGAAAGATTTAGACCTCACTTCGCAGCTACCGACTTTATCGATGCCCGTAACTGTGGTTTGCGGCAGCAAAGATAAAGCAAACCTGCCTGCAGCCCGCAAAATCGCAGGTCTTATCCCTGCGGCTCACCTAGAAGTTATCCAAGGTGCAGGCCACCAGTGGCACGCCACCCATCCTCAGCTATTCGCCTGTTATCTCACTAAACATTTAGCCCGCTAAACCCCGGTAAAATTAATATCGTCGATAAATTCGAGTGAGTAGTAGAACTTCTTACTCGTTGTAGTTGCGATACCCGCTTGTGTTCCTCTTAGGGTTCGGCAGTCCCTGTGCGGAAGGCTCTTACCTCGCTCAAAGCTTGGTGGTACAAGTAGGGCGCGCTTTTTGACGATAATAAAACACGTTAAGGTATTCACAAAAACTGTGAAATCAATGCGAAATATAAAGAGGGCATACCAGGCATAATCGGAATAAAGAGTTGTGTAAACATGGCTAAACAGGCGTTCTAGATGGCGGGACTTACAGAAAGATACTCAAATGGTGAAGTTAATAATTGAGTTTATTTTGTTTGGATGTTTAGCGCTGTTTTTCTGCTTTGTTTCTTGGCTTGAAATGCCTAATGCTAAAGATAAAAAAACTGGACGAAAACGTACTTTATATCAACGTTTACGTTTAGCCAATAGGCAACTACGCTTGCAGCTTTTCCTGGGAATTGCAGCGGCAGTAGTTGCGGTATTAGCTGCGCTTCAGCTACTAGGTGTTATACCCTACCTCGACATTATTTAGGTCACGTATGTTAGCCAAAGAAAATACGTCTGCTGTAGATTTGACTGATAGTTTTTTCTGTAATTTAGGTCGTTACAGGGTTGGGGTTTTGCGTTACTCGGTGTCATGTCTTCCCTGTTTAAAAAAGTTTTGGGGTTCAACTCGCTAATGGAGATGAAAAATGCGCCTCTGTGACCCGGCGTTAACGGTGGGGCAGTGGTGTTGGTTCTAGGTCAGTAAACTTAGAATGATATTGTCTTATTTCTCCTTTTCCTTTTGGAACCCAACCGCTAACTGACCTTTTTCTGGAATGGATTTGCAGCTCAGTTTTGCATCCTTAGAAACGGCGCTGTCAAACTCCGCTACCAGGAATAATGCGGTTCCGGAACTTGATGGAAGATTGAAATGTGAATCATGGGCGCTAAAGCTATCGCTGCCTAGTTTACATTGAGTGAAGTCATAGCTGGTCTCGAGCAAGTCTCGAGAAGCGAAAAGGTAGAGAGGCTCCTTATTGGCATATGTAGTGTTAAGCTGGTCACCACTCTTCAACTCGTCATATACCCAGGAAGAATTCATCGCAAATTCTTCCTGCTCAGAATCAATTTTTTTATCAAGGAGAACAAAAATAGCAACGATTATTAAAGTGAGCAATAAGATGCCTGCAATAAATGCAACTATCCGTTTGGACATGTTTTCCCCGATTCAATACTGCTAACGTATTTTTCTCTATATATCTAGATGCTCGAAGTTTAGTAAATCGAGGCGGAAAAGTTAATACCCAGACTTAAAGTCTTAATAATTAGTTTTTTGCGATAAAAGTATTGTCACATCGTAAAAAGTGCCTAATCGCGCGTTAGTTAGGAATAAGGGTATACCCTTTTGTGAGCGTAACCTTCGCGCTGGCAGCTGTGTGGTCGATCAGGGTATTCCGTTGACATGCCTGGAAGTGCTCGATGGGTTTGCCGGCTAGCTGGGAGTAGGCGGTTTTGATCGCGGTGGCTTTGCCGTTTTTGGCTGTTATCTGTGCGTCAACGGCGTGTATGCAAACAGCTGGGATTATTCCGTGGCTAATCCAGCATTTTAACATTCGCGACTAGAAGACCGTCGGTTGCGTGTGATAGCCTGATATTAATCGTTCAGCCCGCCTCGACTCCGGTCGGGAGTGGGCTGGATTTCTTTTTATAGCTTCTTACAGGTGGGTGTCTTGGCCAAGCAGGTGAAGTCAGACGTGACTATTGATTAGTGTAAATTTTGGGTGCTAACCCAACTTTGGTCTACGTTTCCTTGTTTGTTGTGGGGAGCTGTTGCTAAAATGACTTTAGAAGCCCCGGTGGAGCGCTATTCGGCAGAGTGATCTGGCGAGTATTCTCACCGGGGTATTGATTTTTACCGGAAAGGCGCAGCTCTTGGCGGATGGTATTGAGTGGATACCTGCCTGGCTTTCTGCTGCCCGCTGGCAACCCTACCTCACCTACTGTAATGGTGACGGGCAGAGTGCATTAGCCTTATACGAGTGGAATCTACATTTGGCTGGAGCCGTATTGTATGATGTGGCACACGTTGAAGTAGCGATCCGTAATGCTTACGCTCAAGCTTTTAGCCTTCACTGGTCAGGCGACAGTTCGTGGCTGCTAGATTCGAGCTCGCCTGTGCAGGAAAGGTTAGAGCGTAAACGTCGTGGTCGCCTAATAGATGTAAATGCCCGTAATCGTGCTAGCATCCGTGAAGCGGTATCCCGAGTGCGTTCCGCAATGAATACGGGCGCTATCATCGCTGAGCTTCCCTTTGGTTTCTGGCGTCATCTCTCTGATGCGGCTCATGAGAAAACTGTCTGGGTGCCTTATCTGAATCACGCTTTCCCTAAAGGAACCAGCCGTAAACGCGTTGAGCAATCATTAGCATGCATCAACGCTGTGCGTAATCGTGCCTCGCACCACGAGCCTCTTTTTACTGATTACCGACGTAGCGAAGTAGAAAAAGCCAGCAAGCACATCATCGGTTTAGAACAATTGTTGCTTCCAGAACTAGCCGCACACACTAGCGCTACCAGTTATATCAACCGTTTACTTGAGAATCTTCCACGGTAGAGTTTTGTTATGCAGCAAGCCGGCAAGCATCCATTGGGAGCTATCTACACCTCAGAAACTCAACTGACGCGAGCGTTAGCTGGTGAAATTCGCCATGATCCCCGAGCGGTGGAGCGGTATTTTTCTAAACTGCTTGGTCATGATCTTGGTGAGCTGGCGGACGTGGGCTGCGAAAAAGACCAACGTGTTGACGTCATGCTCACCTTTGCCACTTCAGTGGCAGAAACTCGAGTTGCGATTGAAGCCAAGTTGGATCATGTCCTCAGCGATGATTAGCTTGAGCGGGAGTCCCAAGTTGCCGAATATCTGGTCTTACTACTGTTGGAAGACGGAGACGCGGGAGTCTACCGTGACCAGGTAGATGCGGTGATTACCTGGGCGGAGATTATTGGCGTCTTCGAAGAATCTAGACTTCTATTATCCGATGTAGAGTCAATTCCCGCACAGAAGGTACAGGTTGAAAGAAGGCTGCGCCGCATTTTGGCTAACTTGGAGATTCCCGCTGGCTGGAATCTTTCTGTTGGTCGCGGAGGGGCTGCGATGCCAGGCATTACAATTGTGAGTCCCATTCATCCCAATGGCAGCCAGCTCTGCGGACAAATCCAAGTAACGGGACGCTCGATGCCCAAACTACTCGATGAGGTCGAACTAGAGTTCTATGCGGGCACGAGGGTGTTTGAGATAGAAGAATGTTTCCCTAAGCCCGAATTAAATATCGTTCCCCAGTGGGTTAGGAATGCTCGTGTCTTATATGAAAGCGTTTTAGAGAAGGATCCTGCCAAATTTAATCTCAAAACTCGAAAGCCTGGAACTTCAAGGCGACCATTAGGAAGCAGGCGAAAGCAACTGACTAAAAAATATTTGCCCGACCAGCAATGGCTCGCTCAGGGCTATATCGACTGGTCTTTAGGCGTGAGAGCCTATCCTAGTCCCATCAGTGAAATTGATGAACTTGCAGCCGAGGCAATGACCTTATTTACTTGCTGGTTTGCGGCGCTAAAGGATCAGTAAGCCCCGCGAATCATACACTGAGCTCGAGCTTCGGATTTGATAAATACCTTTTGCGTTAGCGAGTATCGCTTAGGGGGGTGTGAAAAATCGCTTGCGTTAGCGGGTTTGGGTTTTGCGTTACCCAGTATCGTGTTTTCCCTAGTCGGGTAGGGTATTGGGGTTTAACTCGTTAACGGAGATGATAAATGCGCCTATCTTACTCGCAAATAACGGGCTAATGTCCTCGGCCTTCTTTCAAAAACAACTATGGGTTCCCCCAAAACGGAAACACCCATAGCTTTACTTGCCTGTTGTTATCTAGCAGATACCGCATGCCTCGTCACATGAGGCCATCCATCAGCGTCTCAATTCTTTCCAGGTATGTTCTGTCGATTCCTCCAATATATTCTTCAACCCAGGTAAAGAACTCTCGCGCAGCCCCCAATACCGCCTTGAGAAAAGAGTCAGGCTCCACCGGACACCTCTGTCCGTGTAGCTCAAAAACAGCTATTGTTCCCCTCTCCGCTAGGGAGAAGGTAGCTGTTTCCTCGCTAAACTCCCTTTGCCCCCTACCAGTGAAACGTCTCTAAGCGGAACGGAGGATTATTTTGTCGGTTTTTGTGCGATGTCTCTAAGAATCATGGCATCCGAAACATCACGTTTTAAGCCGTTAATTTGGACATCTTTGATGATCTTTCCAGAAGTTTTGTTAAAAACTACGATCCGGGGCTTAGCCAAAGGATCGCGGGTATCCTCAACTAGTACGGTCACGGTGTCATCATCGGAAGAGAAGTGATACAACCATTCGGGTTCGGTTCTATGTTGATCTTCCTTTAATTCGTCGCTAAGTACCGTTGTTTGTCCCGTCTTAACACTGGTGCGATAAAGCACACCGTTACCACCAACCCACACTAGGTTCCCGTCGCCGTCAAGCGAATGCGCATCTACTGCGGAGTAATCGGCCTCTTCGGGCGATATCTCTAGGTTTGCCCCACTATCCGTCGTCAGCGGTAGCCACTCCACCTCGCCAGTGCCCGTATCCACAGTTACGAGCACAAAAGCGTGTTTGTGACCTCCTGAAGTGCGCTGCATGTGCGGAGCAAGGAGTTTGTTTTCTGCCCGTTGTTCACCATCGTAGTTAACAAAACCACCTAAGAAATATATGCGTCCCGCAGCACACGGAGCATCCCTAGCAATATAGCCGAACTCAGAAAACGGCACTTTTTCAGTCCCCACATGCGTATGCTCCACTGTGCCATCATTAACGATCTGGTCGAAAATAAAACGCGCGTCGCCATCTTCTGGCGTCATCGAATAGGCAGCGTAAACGTCATCGCCACAAGCCGAAATCATGGGGTAAAAACCAACCGTAGTGAGCGCACGATGTTCACTTGAATCAGGCCGTGAAATAACAACCTCTTCTCGATACCCTTTCTTTTGGCGGCCTGCGTTATACACTCCCACGCGGGTCAGCCCATCGCTAAGAGTAACAAGACCATCCATCAACTCAACGCGATCTTGTTCAACTACCTTGCTGCCTTTCGCAGTAATCCAATGATCGCCCTCGGCATCAGCAAAATTGATCCCGTGCTCCGTCCACGAGATCTGACCTTGATCCATCCCCGCATGTTCTATCAGATCATAGCTACCATCATCACGAACCAAAGCTACATATCCACTAAGACTCTTGGGTAAATACCCGGTGTTTCGATACTCGCTCAGAAAAACAGCCCACTCATAAGCGTCAAGGTCAACTTCACGATCGGTACTATTATTTGAGCAGCCACTCAACATTGTGGACGCAGCGACGAATATTGCCATCCCCGCCACAACCACGCGTGTTGCCGCAAGACGTTTCATCTTTCTAGAACCTTTGATAGGTAACGGTATACCTGGAGTTGAGAATATCTGACGGGTAAACACCGTGCCCACCGTTGGAATCAAGATCAATCCCAGTCGCACTCTTATACGCAGCCCACACCGTTTGCGAACAATTCATCCGTCCACGATAGGTCTTATTGAATGCAAAAATCGGATTGTACGATCTCCCTATGAATGTTCGAGCCCGAGCAGCGGCTTTGTTACGATTCGCTTGGCGGGTCGAAACATACTGCTTGCGAGCTCCCGATGCCACCTTCACTAAGGTATACGAACGCTCTGCGACACCGGCACTAGGAGTGGCCTCAACGATCTTTGTTGTATAGGAATATATTCCCGAATGACCATGATTAACACCAAGGGTCGAAGACGGCGTGTAGAACACATCCCCTCGATTGCGGGAGGTGCCTATCTTCTTATTTGCTTTTGGCTTCGACCCTGATCGAGCCTGAAATTCTGCAGATAGAGGCTGATTTTCAACCTCTTCTAAGACCTCACGGGCGATCTCGGTCTCGGATAAACCGGTTTTCAGTGCCGCATCTTTAACCGCTTGCTCCATGTCTACATAAGAGGCGCCAGGGTTCTTTTCGACCAACTCAACGATCAGCTCATTAATATTGCCTTTATCTGCAGGAACACTTCGATCTCCATCCGACTCGGCGTAGGCAACACCCGATAATGTCAGAGTCAATACTAAGCTGGCAGCGACTGTGCTTATCATTCTTGAGATCTTCATGGTTTTGCTTTCGTCATGCCGTCTTTCTTGACGGCGGGTAGTGCAGCTTGGGAATCTGGGCTGCGGCCTCCTCTTAGAGATAAGAAAAATGTTAAGTTAGGTAACCCTTACCGTCAATAGTTTTCATAAAAATCTCAAAACACCAATAGGCCGCGTGAGTCGTACACCGCCCTGCCCGAACGGCACAACAGTAAACCTTGCATCGTCAAGGTTTTGGCTCATTTGGATCGCACCCCACCTGTCGAACGTGATCTCATGGATATCGAAACGCTCACCGAGCGCTTCGATGTGGCATTCGATATGACTGTAGTGGACAATATTTCCTTCGGTAGTCTCTAAGGACCTCTGCTGATGCCACAGGTAGTAGGGCACATGATCACGCGCCAGCACGCTCCAGCGGAATAATGTGGTCAACCTGTTGGGCGGGCGTGATACGATCGCCTCGCTCGCGCTGTTCACACAACGGATGAGCGGTCACGTATCGGTTGCGGATATAAGGATCGGAGAAATAAGACTGACTCTAAGCAGTAAGAGCTTCGATTGGCTAGCATGACTGGTTAACCTTGCAGAAGCTGAGAATGAGATATTACAAGGTGACTGGTCAGGTTCTCATCGACATTAAATAAAACGATTTGATATGGACTTGAAAATACGAGCTGGCTGAGACTACACCGATAGGTTAATAGGGCAGATAATCTGGCATGGGGTCAGTTGACGAAGCAGGGAAAACGTCACCTAGCTCAGAGGCCAAAGCTGTAGCCAGTGTGTGTTCGCACGAAACGTAAAGTCGATCTCCGTAGATTGGTTGAGTCACCACACAGGAAACCGAGTCATCAAAAAGTATTGAAGGTAAATGTTCTTGCAATAAAGCTCCCAATTGCCCTGTCGGAAGCTGAATCATGGAATATGGTTCGGGTCTGAGGAATGAAGATTCTTCTGGACCGATAATATTTGCTCGACATTGCTGTTCAGCATATCCGACCCAAAAAATTCCAGTCCAAGAAGAACTTTCAGAAAAATTGGATAATACAGCTGCTAGCTTAGAGGCATATTCTCTATCAGGAATCTCTCCTTCTGGATAGTAAATACCTTCAACACCACAATTTTGGAATGTTTTTCGAGTCATGCAATGACTAGGGACAGAAATATTGTGTTTAGAGGCTAGCGCGGTCCAAGTGGTCTCTCCATGGTCGGTTGCTAGGGGCAATAAGAGAACTATTCGTTCACTAAACCCGTTAAAAACTAGATCTGAAACTAGTCCGGGGCTATGCTCATTTACTCTGGATGCCAGTTTTGGGTTAATTTTCTGTAAAAATAAACGCGTAGTTTGCATAATTGACAGGATTCCCTTCAGTAGTGCGATCTCAACCATTAGCATAACCAAGCTAGCCGCCCCACTGATGTGCCTTAAACAGACATTGAATACAAGAACTTTCCTGGTAAACAGGGGTTAGGTGGTCTGAGTTCTTGTCAAATCCGACGTCTAAGTCTCCACTTAGAGATCGGATTTGATAAGTACCCTTTTGCGTTAGCGAGTATCGCTTAGGGTCTAAATCTCGGCGTGCATTTGGCGAGTTCGCGGTCGCCCCAGTTAGACGCTGATTCTAAGGCAAAAGATCCCCTCGAATGGCGTGGGCTAGGTGACGTGGAACAGGTCTACAGGTCGCCGCTGACTGTGTGTCCGATGCGCTTCGATATATCCGATTCAAGCTTTTTCGCTCCCTCTTTGCCTCTGAATTTGATCAGTAGCGCGTGAAAATGCTTGGAGTCAACGGTTTTAAGAAAGTTAAGTGTTTGAATCACGGCAAGCTCAACTTCATTCCTAGACAGAGCACCGCCCTGTCTATTCAAGTCGATATGAGACAAGTTGTTAACGATTTTCGACAAGGCAGGCGAAATCTGAATTTTGTTCTGGGCGGTAATAGTATCGATGCGGGAGCCAAAGTTATCGCTGTTAGGTGCCCGGAACTCAGTGAACCCCTCTAGCACCTTTCGGCAGAAATTCCCGGTTCCTAATTCTGGTGGCGCGCCTTCTTGCATTTTCTCAAAAGCTTTCAGCAACATATAAAATGAAAGCCAGTAGTCGTTAGTCAGGCCCACAGCCTCGTTATCCCACTGTCGGCAACGCGTGGATTGCTCCGCGCAATTAAAGGTATCCTTGTAAACCTCGTAGAATATAGCCGTTGGCTCCTTTTCAGCTTTCTTGGGAACAGCCTTGTTGGCAAGACGAGATTGTAATATCTTCATATAAGTGTGACTGTGCGTGAAGTAAACCAGCGAAGCAGGTTTTGGGTTCCGGAAGTGATTGGAGATGAATCGGTCGACTGAAAAAAGTCTTGCTTCGTCTAGCTCTGACCCCAAGTCATCGAAGAGCACCACGCTATTTTTCAGTGATTGTTTACGATCCTCCGCCAGAAACTCGGCACAGAAGTAGAGCAATGAAACCAACTTCTTCTCCCCTTCCGACATACTTTGGGCTTTCTCACCTCGGCGAGTAATTCGATATCCCTCCCCAGTACTTCCTTCGGAGACACGCAAATCTTGGTTACCCATGATCATGCACAAGCTTTCATCAAGAAATTCAGCAGTAGCAGCGGTAGTCGAAACTTGTCCCTTTAGGTCGTCGAGGTGTTTCTTGATATCTTTTTCTGCTTTATCCGCCTTTTGTTTCGCATCAGTGGCATCTTCATATGCCTTCTTGGCTACGCTCCAACCCGATCCGTCTACGGCGCAGCAGTGCTTCTTCAGAAGCGAAATCGCAGATTCTCTATTGGCGGTGTGCTTGGTTATCTTACCTATTGCCTCAGCATGGGTATCCTTAAGGTCCGTGTACTTTTTTTGAAGCTCAGAAAAATGGATATCCGGCTTCTTTCCTTTAATCGAGTCATGTGGGTTTTTCACGCGCTCATCAAGCAACTTCTTTGAACGGTTTAATTCATCCAACACCCGCCGCGTTTCAAGGAGGACATCGTTTTGCATCATGGATAAATTAGCGCTGTAAATTGAGGTATCGAGGTCAATCGCTTCTAAGACTATCCGAAAGTGCTCTAGAGCAGAAATAGACTCCTGGCATTTCGCTAGTTGGTTTTTAACCAAAACGGGCACTTCCGCTTCAGCAGAGCGAATGCCATCTTCAAGGCTTCTTAGCCGCTGTTCCGACACAACCCCGCCGCAAAACTGGCATGAGTCTCCGGCCTTATGCTTATTCAAGCCTTCACGAACCCAATCGTTGATAACTATGGCCAGCGTCTGAGTAGTTGACAATTCTTCAGTAGTCTGCTGCCAGAGTTCATCGGAAAAGACCCAGCCGTTCGGGAGAACTGGCAAAGTAGGAAGGAGACTAGGATTATCCGAGTTTGCTATACGGATGTTATCTTGAACCTCATCTGGGGATAAAATCGTGTTCTCTTCTGTATCAAGCAAGGCACGTATATGCGGTCTCTGAAAAAGTCGCCCATCTAGACTTGAGCAATCTTTTTTGAGGTTTTCTCGAACACCGTTCGCAACGCCGTCAACGATATTATCTAGGATCTTTTTGGTATCATCTTCTTGCTGTCGTTTTGCCTCAACATCGTTTCTAGCTGATTCCCACGCTGCTTCGGCTGTTCTAATCTTTTCTTCTAGGTCACTCGCCCCATCACCCAAAGTGATGGTAGTCACACCTGGGGCGGAACCTCCTTCAATAAAGTCTCCAACTCTATCTTTTCGCCATTGATGATCAAAAGCGTAGATACGAATCGGCTCACTCAAGCCTGCTTCCTGTACGTTGAAAGTGGCTCGACTCAGCGCTTCACACACAGTCGTCTTCCCACTACCGTTAATTCCGAAGAATACTGAATCGTTCAGTAGCTTTATTCCCTTTAGCGAGTCCTTTGCAACATTCCGCAAAGATTCATTAGCTTCAACCTGAATCATGTCAAATCTCCATAAACTGTTTGACCAAACTTAGAGTGGCTAAATTCTTGGGCTTGAAGAATTCGAGCGATTGCTATCATAAATATCTTCACTCTATCCTTGGGGCGGTGAGTAGTGGCGAGTAGACGCGTTTAGCAGAAGTCTAATGGAAACCGCAAGTCAGTAAGCCCCGATTTCATAAAGTAGCGTATAGAAAGGGTTGCCGAACCACGCTTGCCACCTATTGCGGGGGACTAAGGTCATGGGAAGTGTCGTTTTATTAGCAGGTCGGTCTGTGCATATTTTCTTCTGACGTCTTCGAAGTTCTCTCGGTCACTCTAGCCAGAATCTAATAAGCGTGTTCATGACCGTTCATAAGAGCACAGGAGAGAAGGTACTAACTCTAACCGGATAATCTCAGACACTCATGCGTCCCTCGCCTTGAACTAATCAACGCAAACGCGGAACCAAACCCCTGTCGCCAGCTTCCACGCACCATAGGAGAATGGAACCGCTTTGGCCAGACTGTCTGGCTACTTCATAGGAGAGACGCAAGCGTCCTAAAAACCAGCAAAATCCCTGTTCAACGGCCGATTTGCGACAATCTTGCCTTATTAAATGCGAGGTCTTTGGCTCCACTTGAGCACCGGATTTGATAAGTACCCTTTTGCGTTAGCGAGTATCGCTTAGGGGGCGAAAAATCGCTTGCGTTAGCGGGTTTAGACTTTGCATTACCTAACATCTTGTTTTCCCCTCTCTTTCCGGTAAAGACAGTTATGAAATAATCAGTGAACGAGCACGTATAATTGAAAGGGCATATATGGCAAAGAACAATGCGCGAGTGCGTAACTGGTTAATGCTGGTAGCCGTTGGGCTATTAATTGCAGCTATCTGTTTTGCTATTTTCGGGTTCACGCACGTGATTTCACCGGTCACCGCTATCGGAAATGCTGCTGGTTTTCTGATAACTAGCCTGGTTGCAGGTTTTTTCGCGCTGCGTAAATGAACGATGCGCAAAAGGTAGTGTTCTTGCACGGGTTGGGTGAAACCCGTGATGTTTGGAACCCAGTAATAAAACAGCTGCCACAAACCGAGTGCATATCTCTAGACGTTTTGACAACGAAACCGCCGCTGGCTTCTTGGTTGCTTGAAGACGTATGCACCCAGATTGCTAACTCGCTGACCGAACCAGTGCACCTGGTCGGGGTATCGTTGGGCGCAGTGATTGCTTTAAATATCGCGCTCACCCATCCGGGCAAGGTGTCCTCACTGTTTGTTTCAGCTCCGCAAGCTAAACCCCCAAAACTGTTGATGAATCTGCAAAAGACACTAATGCGAGTTCTACCAACAAAATGGGTCTGTCCGCCGCAGCTTAGCAAACCTGAGCTGGTGGGCGTGCTCGATAGTTTGAAAGATTTAGACCTTACTTCGCAGCTTCCAGCTTTATCTATGCCCGTAACTGTGGTTTGCGGCAGCAAAGATAAAGCAAACCTGCCTGCAGCCCGCAAAATCGCCGGCCTTATCCCCACAGCTCACCTAGAAGTGATCCAAGGTGCAGGGCACCAGTGGCACGCCGCCCATCCTCAGCTATTCGCCTGTTATCTCACGAAACATTTAGATCGCTAAACTCCGGCAGGAATAATATCGTCGATAAACCAGATGCGTTTCGGCTGGGCTCTGCCGGTTTCGATACGCCAGCAGTCCACCAGATCTAATAGTTCACCGAATATGGTCAGCTCGATTTGCATGCGGGTCA
>ERZ1673752.3997-NODE-3997-length-13036-cov-5.676142_pt1 | contig 13036 bp, 10 predicted proteins | sample MGYA00580195_ERZ1673752 | MGnify/ENA primary metagenome ERZ1673752 (study PRJEB41218, sample SAMN15661744) | gut metagenome | host: Homo sapiens | place: Canada: London | collected 2015-08-20/2019-03-30 | study: EMG produced TPA metagenomics assembly of...
AGCTGCTGTCTGTTTGTAGATCGGTCTTCTTAAATCCAGCATCTTGATGATTCCTGCCGGACGGAAATCAAAGTTCTCACGAAGGATCTCAACCAGTTTTGTATCAGAAAGTTTTCCTGTTCCGAATGTATCAACTGCGATAGATGTCGGCTGTGCAACACCGATTGCATAAGAAAGCTGAATCTCACATTTCTTAGCAAGTCCTGCTGCTACAACATTCTTTGCTGCATAACGTGCTGCATAAGCTGCAGAACGGTCTACCTTTGTACAGTCCTTTCCGGAGAAAGCACCGCCACCGTGACGAGCCATTCCGCCGTAAGTATCAACGATAATCTTACGTCCTGTCAGTCCACTGTCTCCGTGTGGTCCACCGATCACGAAACGTCCTGTCGGGTTTACGAAGAACTTTGTCTCTTCGTCTACGAGTTCTGCCGGAATGATCTCATCGAATACATATTTCTTAATATCCTCATGAATCTGCTCCTGAGTTACATCCGGGTCATGCTGTGTAGAAAGAACAACTGCATCCAGACGCTTTACAGAACCGTCTTCGTTGTACTCTACTGTAACCTGTGTCTTTCCATCCGGACGAAGGTAAGTAAGTGTTCCGTCTTTACGAACCTTTGTCAGCTGACGTGCAAGCTTATGAGCCATTGCAACCGGGTAAGGCATATACTCTTCTGTCTCATCAGAAGCATAGCCGAACATCATACCCTGGTCTCCTGCTCCGATCGCCTCGATGTCTTCATCTGACATCTTGTTCTCTTTCGCCTCAAGTGCTTTATCTACTCCGAGTGCGATATCTGCTGACTGCTCATCCAGTGTTGTGATCACGCCACATGTATCAGCATCAAATCCATATTTTCCTCTTGTGTATCCGATCTCACGAACAGTGTCACGAACGATCTTCTGGATATCTACATAAGCCTGTGTTGTAATCTCTCCCATAACCATTACAAGACCTGTTGTACAGCATGTCTCACATGCCACACGGCTCATCGGGTCCTGTCTCATCAGTTCATCAAGGATCGCATCTGAAATCTGGTCACACATCTTATCCGGGTGTCCCTCAGTTACTGATTCTGATGTAAATAAAATCTTTTCTCTTTCCATATCTGTTCTCCTTTCCGATTGCTGTCCCCACAGCAATATCTCACTTTCTCTCGCTTGTGCTGTCTTCATTTGCTTACATTGCCAATAATGAAAACAGCCCGCATCAAGCGGACTGTCAGTTTATCTTAACAATCCTCTTATTGTTCGAAATAACTCGCTCAGGTTGGCACCTTCCTATTACGAGGGGTTGCCGCAGCTTCTTAGATCCTTTGTATCTCCACTGCTCTGAATAAGAGAAAGTATCATCTATTTAATTTTGTTTCGTATCAGACTATACAACACCTTGTTGATTATGTCAATACCGTTTTCTGAAGTTGATAAAACTTTTATATTTCTATGATTCTGCATCAACATCTTTCAACTCCGTGATCACACCTGTATCATCAATCGTAATATTCGGTGAAATCTCCTGCAAGTGATCAAAAAGTGCTCTCTGGGACTCTGCATTATTCAGATACTGTGTCTGGCTGTCTTTCTGCTCACACGGTGTAAAGGACATCTGTTTCAATCCTTCTGATGTAATCTCAAGATTCAGAAGTCCTGTGTATTTTGTCTCATCATTAAACCAGAAATCGCCCAGACTGTATACAATAGGTCCATCTTCTGTATATTCAATTCCCTGAAGTACATGCGGATGACCTCCGATCACGATATCTGCTCCTGACTTCAGGAATTCTTTTCCATGCTCTGTCTGTGTTGAATTATACATATCCTCATCTTCTGTTCCCCAATGAACATATGCGATCAGATAATCACATTCCTTTGATGCATCCGCGATCACCTGATTATACTCTGTTGTGTCGTAGGATGTAAGAATACCTGTCGTTGAATCTGTTGCTTCCGGTGTAAATTTATACTGTTCTCCCTCGGAAGCTGCCACAAATCCGATCTTGATTCCGTTAATGATATAATAAGTCGGCTGCTTTGCCTCATCCAGATTCGTTCCGCCTCCAACATGAGTGATCTTCGCTTGATCTAACAGATCGATCGTATCATCCATCGCATCTGCACCATAATCGTAAATGTGATTATTCGCAATTGAAACAATATCTGTTCCCATCTGTTCCAGCAACTTCATGCGTTCTGGTTTTGCACGGAATACATAATACTTATCCTCCAGCGGGGTTCCACGGTCACTGATACAATATTCATGGTTCAGGAAGAAAATATCTGCTGCATTTGTCTGATCCAGAATTGTCTTGGAAATGCATTTGGATAGGTCATTTACCGTATCATAATAATCGAGAACATATCCATCTTCCTCCAGACAGAGGTCACCTGCTGCTGTGATCTGCACGGTTCCGTTCTCTGCTGCCTTCTTCTCATAGATATGATTCTTCGCAGCGGTAGCTTCATCCTTTAATTTTCCCTCGTATGTATCTGACAGAACATGCAAAGTTGCTCCAAAGGAATCATAAATATCCTGCGCTGTTATCTTTTTATTCTTCTGATAGACTGGAAATAAATCATCCATCTCTTCAGAATAGTTCTTTTCCAGCCATTTCGTAAATGCTGTAACATCAGACTTTTCCGCTGACACTCCATTATCCGTCAGGAAAGTGTTGTAGCAGTCATTCAGCGATTCATTCATCTGTGCAATTTCCTGCTCCAGCTGCTTTTTCTGTTCTGCTGCCAGTTTCTTTTTCTTAGCCACATTGACTGCAAAGGCTGCCAGCGCTATGATTATGCACAACAAAATACAGCCGGAAATAGTCATTCTTCGTCTGAGCTGTCTGATCCTCTTTTGTTTGATTTCTTCTCTCTGTCTTTTTCTCCGTTCTTCTGCCTGTTCAAATTCATTCATCGTTCGTTGCTCCTGCTGTTTTCTTATTAATATCCCGCCACTGTTTCATTCGACCTGCCTGATCGCCTATTACGCCATAACTCCTGACATATAAACTGAAAACAGGTATCAGAACTTTCGTTCCGACACCTGCATACGTTCCCACATCATATTTCTTCGGATTCTGTCTGTATCGGCTCGCTGCCGGCCGCAGCTTGTTGTAAACAGTAACCTCGGTTTAGCCAACTTTTAATTTGAATTTCTGAATCTCTTTTTCACTGGACACTTTCTCGATGATTCCACCCAGACTTCTGAGTTTCTCTTCAAAGCGTTCGTATCCTCTCTGGATATAAACAATATCATCTACGATCGTAATTCCTTCTGTTGCAAGTCCTGCGATGCAAAGCGCAGCTCCTGCACGAAGATCCGGCGCGCTGACTCTTGCTGCCGTAAATTTCTCAACACCCTCGATCGTTGCTGAATTGCCTTCAACTTTGATATTCGCACCCATACGTGCCAGCTCATCTAAATATTTAAAACGATTCTCGAAGATACTTTCTGTGATCGTACTTGTTCCCTTCGCGAGTGCAAGCACAACCCCGATCTGTGGCTGCATATCTGTCGGATATCCCGGATATGGTAATGTCTTCACCTGTGTACTTTTCAGACGTCTCTTAGCCACTACACGGACTGCATCGTCAAATTCTTCCACTTCACATCCGATATCTACCAGCTTGGAGATCGTTGCATCTAAATGCTTCGGAATCACATTGAGCACTGTCACATCTCCGCGTGTTGCTGCAGCGGCAAACATAAATGTTCCTGCTTCGATCTGATCCGGAATGATGGAGTACTCTGCCTTATGCAGGGACTTCACTCCACGGATCTTAATCACGTCTGTTCCTGCACCACGGATATTTGCTCCCATGCTGTTCAGGAAGTTCGCTACATCTACAACATGTGGCTCTTTCGCTACGTTCTCCATGATCGTAAGACCGTCAGCCATAGCTGCTGCCATCATTACGTTGATCGTTGCACCTACAGTCACAACATCGAAATAAAGATGTGTTCCCTTCAGCTCTTCCGCCTCTGCAACAATCTTACCATACTCAATGTCTACATCTGCTCCAAGTGCACTGAATCCTTTCAGATGCTGATCGATCGGTCTGCTTCCGATATTGCATCCTCCCGGAAGTGCTACTTCTGCTCTCTTGTATTTTCCAAGAAGTGCACCTAACAAATAATAAGACGCTCTGATCTTCTTAATATAGTCATAATCAATACTGAAATCTCCGATTGTATTTCCATTGATCTTTACTGTATGTCTGTCAATTCTCTGTACCATTGCACCGATTCCCTCGATTGCCTCCAGCATGACATTAATGTCATTCACATCCGGAAGATTCTCAATCAAAACCGGTTCATCTGCCATGATTGCAGCTGCAAGAATTCCAAGTGCCGCATTCTTAGCTCCGCCGATTTCAACTTCCCCAACCAGCGGATTACCACCCTTAATAATATATTGCTCCATTTTGCACCTCAATTGTCCGATTCTGTATTACTTCCCACAGATCCTGTGTTCAGTAACGATTTATTCTTGTGTCTTTGTCTATACGAAAAGAACTATCTATCTTAATTACAATATAATCCATACATAACTATAACACAAAATCTTTCATTGTGGAATCCCCTTTTTCTATGACGGTAATATTCATGCTTTATTTTGAGAGTAATTCTCAATAGTATCAAGTACATTTTCTATTGTTTCTTCAATCTGACAGCCCTCTTCACTGATTGTCACATCTGCATACTTCTCAAAAAGGACTTTTCGCTCGTCATACAGGTCTTTTAATGTCTGACCGTCCTTCAAAACAACTCCTCTTTTTTGAGGATTCCTGATTCTCCTCTTTATTGTCTGATAAGAAGCATGAAGATATACAACAATTCCGATTTCTTTGAAATGTTTCATTGCTTCCTCGCAATAGACAACACTTCCGCCCGGAGAAATAACCGCATTTTCTGCTTTTATATCACGATTTACCTGATTTTCGATTTTTAAAAACCCATCATCACCGACTTCTGCTATAATTTCACGCAGAAGCTTTCCTTCTTGTTCCTGAATCAGAAGATCTGAATCTATGAAACCTTTTCCAAGTCTTTTTGCTACTACAATACCAACTGTACTTTTTCCGACAGCCGGCATACCGATAAATATAAGATTACTTTTCATCTGTATCTGTTCCCTTCTTCTGAATCCGTTTCTTTCGTTGTAATCTGAATGATTATATCATAGATTTTCCTGGCAATGAACAATAACTGTAAATTTTTTGTTTCCTTTTTCTCTGTTCTCCCCTGCGTCGGTAGATTTCCTGATATAACAAAACTTCCGCCAGGTCTCTTAACATCCGCTCTTCCCCGGCAAACATTTTCTCCTGTTTTTTTACATTTTCGCAAATTCTGCTGCACATGATGCGTAACTGCAATTTATCCGGATAAACATCAAATATCACACTCCCCGTGTATTCCATCCTGTCACACTCCTCTTCGACATAAGGCAGTATTCTCTTTGGAAGATCCGGATACAGGCTTTTCATATACTCCAGGTCTGTCCTTTCCGCTCTCTCATCATATTCTGTCTGTATCGGATAGGCCATATAATAAGGCAATTTCTGGTACATGTTGCTCACTCCCACTGACAATAAGTTGTGCCGTCCCTGCTGTCCGCATTCCTGTTGATTGCAGTTTATAAATCCGGCGGCTATATAACGTTACTGTTCACACGATGTGCGACCAGCAACGCATCTCGCCATTTTAAATCGCCTTTGGCGATGGGGCGAGATGCATTCAAATCAAAACACGCATCCTCCGTGTCAATCAGCAGAGTGATTGACACGGGAGTGAACAGTAACTATATAACTACTATATGATCTTCCTTACTCAACTGTTACTTTCACACAGATTCTTCATTTTACGATCTAAAGAAAAAGAAGTCCTGGCTTTTCCGCCGGACTTCCTTGCCTGTAATTTCATTATTCACTTTCTCTTAAAATTCTGAGAATCTCCAGTCTGGTCTCCCCAACACCAATCACATCTTCTCTCTGAACCTCTGTCGGACGATCTACCAGGATTCCGTTCAGGTATGTTCCATTCTTGGAACCATCATCCATCAGATACAAACAGTCACCTCTCTGTATGATCACACAATGCTGCTTGGATACTCTTCCATCCTCATGCAGTGGAAGATACTTCTCATAATTGTCATTCCTCTTTGCTCTTCCGATTCCCACTTCATCATAGAATATGAAGCTATATTTCTGCCATGTATCCAGATCTTCCAGGATAATCTTCCACTGTCTTCTTTTTTTAGAAGAACGCTTCGCTGAATCCATAGAACCGTTCTGCCCTGAACTGCGTCTCTTCTTTCCCTGCGGCTGATCCTCTTCTGGATCATATCCCTGATCTGCCTTGTAACGCTTTCCGTTCCTGGACTGCTTTCTCCGCTCTGCGTCCTGTGCCTTATTCTTTTTTACACTTATAAATGTACTGCAAAGAAGTGCGATACTTCCTAAAATCAGCAGTACCATAATCGCCCAATACCACATATGCATTATCACTCCTATCTGAATCTTAATCGTACTATATTTTTACGTTCTCGGCAAGCATAACATGTATCTTTTTGTCGAATTTTGTGATAAAATAAGTAGAAACTGAGAAAATAAGTGATTTTTAGAAGAGGTAATATCATGGAAAGAAATGAATTGTGCTGGTGCGGCAGCGGCAAGAAGTATAAGAAATGCCATATGCCGATTGAAGAAAAGATAATGATGCATGCTGAACGTGGTGAGATTGTTCCGACACGTAAGATTTTAAAAACTCCATTCCAGATTGAAAAGATCAGAAAAAGTGCTGAGCTTAATACAGCGATCCTGGATGAAGTAGCAAGACAGATCCACATTGGAATGAGCACACAGGAGATTGATGACATCGTATATCGTTTCACAAAAGAACACGGTGGTATCCCGGCTCCGCTCAATTATCAGGGATTCCCTAAGAGCGTGTGTACTTCTATTAATAATGAGATTTGTCACGGCATTCCGGATGAGAATATCATTCTGGAAGAGGGAGATATCATCAATGTTGATGTATCCACTATTCTTGACGGATATTTTTCTGATGCATCCCGTATGTTCAAGATGGGAAAAGTATCTGAACGTGCAGAGCGCATCGTCCGCGTCACAGAAGAGTGTGTGAAGCTTGGACTTGAGGCTGCGAAGCCTTGGGGACATTTAGGTGATATCGCAGATGCGATCAATACACATGCCCGTGCAAACGGATACTCTGTCGTAGAGGATATCGGCGGACACGGTATCGGTCTGGAATTCCATGAAGATCCTTTTGTCAGCTATGTGACACCAAAGGGAAGTGAGATGCTTCTCGTTCCAGGTATGATGTTCACGATTGAGCCTATGATCAACGAAGGCAGCCCTGACTTCTTCGTAGATGAGGACAATGACTGGACTATTTATACAATGGATGACGGTCTTTCTGCCCAGATTGAGTACATGGTTCTCATCACTGAGAATGGGGCAGAGGTTCTTACAAAATAATAATAGTAACAAATACGGGATGAACAGATATTAAAACTGCTCATCCCGTATTTTTATTATTCTTGTATAATGCTCTTTCTTTATCTGCAAAATACCGTTCCACTTCTTACGGCATCAATCTCAATGCTTCTGCCGGCTTTAATACGATTGCTGAATGAGATCCCATATTCAGGACAATCTCTCCATCTTGTACGATATACTCGTCATATTCCGTCGTATAACCGTTTTCATAAGAGTAGATCAGTCGTTTCATCCGTCCTTCCATCTCTATACCCGCATACCATACCGGTACGGTCACTGTACGAAGTTCATCACTGTTATTCACAACAACGACAATCTGTTCATCTGCTTCAAATCTTCCATAGGCCAGCAGATTTTCATCTGACGCCAGTAACTTGATAGAACCTTTTTTCAGCGGTTTCTCTTCCTTGTGGATACGGATCACTTCTTTGTGGAATGCCTGAAGTTCTTTGTCTTCGTTCCCCCATGGGAAAGTTCTCCGGTTATCCGGATCGGTGAATCCACAAAGTCCTGCCTCATCACCATAATAAATCGTCGGCGCACCGATCCAGGTCATCTGCATAATAACCGCTTCTCGTAAGATTGCCTTATTCACATCCTTTTCAGCTGCTTCTGTTCCAAGCTGTGCCACGCGTCCTGCCTTGTGGTTCGTACGTGTCAGGAAACGAGAATGGTCATGGTTTGAAAGTTCATTCATTGCCACCTGAAGAGATGGTGTCAGCATACTTGCCATAAAATGACGCATCGCTCCGACAAAGTTGTCAGCATTTCCACACAGATCCGGACGATATTCATCACTATGCTTCTCCATACCAGTCAAAAACCAGGTCAGCGGTTCCATAAATGCGTCATAATTCATAACGCTGTCCCACTCATCTCCCTGAAGCCAATCCTGCGGATCTCCATAATGTTCTGCTAATATAATTGCATCCGGATTCGCATCCTTAACTTCCTTTCGGAATCTCTTCCAGAAGATATGGTTGTATTCATTACTGAATCCAAGGTCCGCTGCAACATCAAGACGCCATCCGTCTACGTTATACGGCGGTGATACCCATTTTCTTCCGATATCCATAATGTACTGCTCAAGCTGTGGTGAATCCTCATAATCGAGCTTTGGCAATGTATCATGTCCCCACCAGCCATCATATGTTCCGTTATAAGGCCAGAGTTCATTTCTCGCATCATGGAACAGGAAAAAGCTGTTATATGGACTTTCTTTACTTACATATGCTCCCTTCGGATAGTCCGGCTGCGGCTCATAGATACGTTCTCTGTCCATCCATTTGTTAAAAGAGCCACAATGATTGAATACACCATCCAGAATCACACGCATTCCACGCTTATGCATCTCTTCTACCAGTTTGATAAACAACTGATTACTTGCCTCAAGATTGCGGATATCTCCTGTACGTTGCTGATACTTTGTCGCATGGATATTATCCTTTGCACCTGCCGGAAGTACTTCTCCGTCATCCACAACAATCTTTCCATAATGCGGATCTATGTAATCATAATCCTGAATATCATACTTATGATTCGACGGAGAAACAAACAGCGGATTGAAGTAAATAACTTCAACTCCAAGATCCTGCAGATAATCCAGCTTATCTAAAACACCCTGTAAATCCCCGCCGTAAAAATTACGGATATCCATTGCTTCCGGTGCCTGATTCCAGTCCTTCACCTTGCGGCTCGGTGCCCCAATATAAATATATTCGTTATCCTCCACATCATTTGTCGGATCTCCATTATAAAAACGATCAACAAAGATCTGGTACATCACAGCACCTTTCGCCCACTCGGGTGTCTTAAATCCCGGCGAAATAATAAAATCATAATAGTTTTCTTTTTTCCCTGTTATTCCATACCTACTATAAAAACAGATTTCTGCTCCCTGCTTGATTTCAAAACAATATCTTAAGATATCCTCACCAAGCTGATACTCAATCTCGTAAAAGTCAAATTCACCGTTCGTACGTGTCTTCCACATAGGATACTCCTGTTCTCCGATGTGAAGTTTCACTTCGTCAACATCATTGTGTGCCGTACGAAATCGCAACACTACTTTTTCATTTATCTCAGGCTCTGCCGGACAGACATAATCACCTGTACCGTCACAAAACAGTGCTTCTCTATTCACCTGTTTAGCCTCCTTTAACTCAATTCTTAAAACTATTCTAAAATAGAACCAAAATACCCCCGGCCAACACGGGATCGCCCGCCGGCAGAGGGTATCTTATCCTAAATACATATAATAACTACTATCCTTCAACCTCACTGTCTGCAAACAGTGCTTCGAATTCACTTCTTGTTATCTTTTCCTTCTCAAGAAGCAGTTGTGCACACTTCTCGAGTACCGGATGATACTCCTGAATAAGTGTACGCGCTTTCAAATAACACTCATCAATAATACGTTTCACTTCTTCATCAATCGTTCCGGCCACTTTTTCGCCATACCCTCTTGATGTATGACCGAAATCACGTCCAATGAATACTTCATCGCTGTCATTATCATAATTGATCAGCCCCAGTCTTTCAGACATACCGAACTTCGTGATCATTGATTTTGCAATTGCTGTTGCCTGCTTGATATCCTGGGAAGCTCCCGTTGTGATATCATCAAAAATCTCTTCTTCTGCAACACGTCCGCCAAGGGAAACTGTAATTTCCTGAAGCATATGCCCCTTTGTATTGAACATATCATCCTTCTCCGGAAGCGGCATCGTATATCCGCCGGCTCCGCCTGTCGGAATGATAGATACGCTGTAAACCGGTCCTACATCCGGAAGCAGGTGGAACAAAATCGCGTGTCCGGCTTCATGATAAGCTGTAATCCTGCGTTCTTTCTCAGAAACGATACGGCTCTTCTTCTCCGGACCGATTCCGACCTTCACAAATGCATGACGGATATCAGACTGCTGAATGTACACCCGGTTCTCCTTCGCTGCCAGAATTGCAGCCTCGTTGAGAAGATTCTCAAGATCTGCTCCTGAAAATCCTGCCGTTGTCTGGGCAATCTGCTTCAGATCCACATCATCTCCAAGCGGCTTATTTCTCGCATGAACTTTCAGGATCTCTTCTCTGCCCCCTACATCCGGACGTCCGACAAGGACATCACGGTCAAATCTTCCCGGTCTTAAGATTGCAGGATCCAGAATATCCTTACGGTTTGTCGCTGCCATTACGATAATGCCTTCATTTACACCAAATCCATCCATCTCTACAAGGAGCTGGTTCAGGGTCTGCTCACGCTCATCATGGCCACCGCCAAGACCGCTTCCGCGGCGTCTTGCGACTGCATCGATCTCATCAATAAATATGATACATGGTGCGTTCTTCTTCGCATCCTGGAACAGATCACGGACACGGGAAGCACCCACACCAACAAACATCTCAACGAAATCTGAGCCCGAAATGCTGAAAAATGGTACTCCTGCCTCACCGGCTACAGCCTTTGCAAGAAGTGTCTTACCGGTTCCCGGAGGTCCTTCTAAAAGAACCCCTTTTGGGATACGTGCTCCAACCTGGATGTATTTCTTCGGATCTTTCAGAAAATCTACGATCTCCTCCAGTTCTTCCTTCTCTTCTCTCAATCCTGCAACATCACGAAATGTAACCTTGATCTCATTCTTCGTACTCATCTTTGCGCGGCTCTTTCCAAAGTTCATCGCCTTAGAATTTCCCCCGCCGTTCTGACGGCTCATCAGGAAAAAGATCAGAAATACTCCACCAAGTGTGATCAGCATCGGAACTACAACTGTTGTCAACATAGAATCCTTCGGTACATCCGAAAGCCTGTACTCCACCTGATTCTCTGTCAGAAGCTTCTCTACCTGCTCAACATCTGACACATTCACTTTCCTTGTATTACCATCATCTTTCAATGTAACAGAGACGGTTCCTGTCGGAACTGCACTGTTCTGATTGATGTAGACATCAGAAACATTTTTTTCCTGTACTGCAGAGACAAAGGAGGTATATGTCATCTCCTGCTGATGCATCTGAAGCTGGTTCGCCATCCACAGAACCACAACAAGGATCACAACAAAACTGATGATCGTTGCCCCACTCAGACCTCTGCTTTTTCTGTCATTATTCAATTTATTATTGCTTCCTTTCTATTCTGCGACTTCTACTACTCCGATGTATGGAAGATTTCTATACTTCTGTGCATAATCCAGTCCGTATCCAACTACGAACTCATCCGGAATCTCAAATCCTGTCCAGTCTACGTGCACATCTTTCACACGGCGGTCTGGTTTATCAAGCAATGTGCAAAGACGAAGACTTGCCGGCTTTCTCTGACGAAGTACGTCCATCAGATAATACAGTGTATTACCGGAATCAATGATATCCTCCACGATCAATACTTCCTTATTCTCAATAGACTCATCCAGATCCTTCGCAAGTCTTACAACACCACTGGACTTTGTTCCGTCGCCATAGCTTCCAACACACATAAAGTCCATAGATACCGGAACTGTAATTCTCTTTGCAAGTTCGCACATAAAGAATACTCCACCTTTCAGAACACAAATCAGATGGATCTGCTTTCCTTCATACTCTTTACTGATCTTTTCTCCGAGTTCACGGATTCTTGCATCTACTTCTTCCTCTGAAATTAACACTTTAATCTTCTCAGCCATTGTTCTATTCCTCCATAATCTTTATCTTAAGAATCTTTCTCGTCTGGTCTCCCACCTGGTAGTACGAACTCATCCTTCTGCCCGGAATCCATACGATGTGGCTTTCCTCTGCGATCAGAAGCTGTCTGTCCCGTTCTTCTTGCGGAATCTTCTCATCAATAAAGTAACTCTTCAGCTTCTTTTTCTTTCCTTCCCCATCAATTGTAAAATAATCTCCGGGTCGTCTGTATCTCACACAGAGACTGCTTTTTATTATATCATAATCAAAGCATTTCGTGTAGCTTTTTTGTGGTATCTCTTTTGCTGAATTCTTCTCATTTTCACCACTGATTGTACAGCAGATTTTCAAATTTGTTCCCGGGATCTGTGTTTCTCCCGGAATCTGAAGACACAGAACAGAATCACTCTCTTCTTTTCTTTTTTCTTTCTGATGTACAGATGTAACTTTTTTATCACCTTTTGCAAGCAGAACTCCCTCATACATTCTTTTGGCTGTAACACTATACGGAAGATCGATCTGCCGTCCTGTCTGCCGTTCAAACAGTTGCAGTACCGCCAGGATATGCCTGCTTTCAATATCTTTCTGTGCCCCTGCCACTTCACTTACTGATCTTTGGATCAGTAATTTCTTTATCACAGGATCAAGGTGTTTCATTTCCTCTGCCTTGAGAAATATTTCTTTCCTGCTTTGAAGTCCGTCTGTCTGTTTTACACAGATATTCCATGCCTGATCTGTCTGTTTTTCCAGATATTCATAGATTTCTTCTGCCTGTTCACTGAGCTTCACAAAATGTTCTACCGTCCTTGTATTAACCTGTTCTTCTAATGTCGGAATTACATGATGACGAATCCGGTTCCTTGTG
>ERZ1673752.4008-NODE-4008-length-12990-cov-5.051566_pt1 | contig 12990 bp, 9 predicted proteins | sample MGYA00580195_ERZ1673752 | MGnify/ENA primary metagenome ERZ1673752 (study PRJEB41218, sample SAMN15661744) | gut metagenome | host: Homo sapiens | place: Canada: London | collected 2015-08-20/2019-03-30 | study: EMG produced TPA metagenomics assembly of...
TATTGCTACCATTCTCGCAAAGCTATTATCTGGGAAGTACATTTTCTCAACTATACTCACACCTGTGAGAAAAAATACTCATACCTATGAGAATATATTCCCATTAGTATGAGTATTATTTCTCATACTAGTGAGAATAAAACCCTCTTCTGAATAGGCTGTAGATGCCTTGTAGATGGCGGAAAGGAATAATAAAACAAAGCCCCGAAAGTCATAGACTCCCGAGGCTTCATTACCTTTATTATAATAATGATATATTATTCTTTCAAATCTTTCAGTTCCCAAGCTAATGCACTGGCACCCAGTACAGCAGCATCAGAATCCTTCAATTCGGAAACGAGCAATTTCGTCTTACCTTTATAGATATTCAGGATATTATCATCAATGGCCTTCTGAATCGGTTTCATGATATAGTCACCGGACTTAGCCAAGCCACCGAACAATACAATGGCTTCAGGGCTGGAGAATGCAATAGCATCTGCCAAAGCTTCACCCAGAATGTTACCTGTAAATTCGAAGATCTCCTGTGCCAATTTATCACCTTGTACAGCCGCATCATATACATCTTTTGAAGTAATGTTTTCTGCAGGAATGTTACGAAGCAAGCTGGCATCCGTACGAGCGGCAAGGAATTCGCGAGCTGTGCGAGCTACACCGGTAGCCGAACAGTAAGTTTCCAGACATCCCTTACGTCCACAACCGCAAAGACGACCATCGCGACGAGCGATCACGTGTCCTAATTCGCCTGCAAAACCGTCATGTCCATATACCATCTGGCCGTTAATAACAATACCACTACCCACACCGGTACCCAGTGTAATCATGATAAAGTCTTTCATACCACGGGCAGCGCCATAAGTCATTTCACCGATAGCAGCAGCATTTGCATCGTTTGTCAAAGCAGTGGGGATACCCAGTCTTTCTTCAAACATGGCAGCCAACGGAAGAATTCCTTTCCAAGGCAAGTTCGGAGCAAATTCAATCGTTCCCGTGTAATAGTTACCATTCGGAGCACCGATACCGATACCTCTGATTTTATCAACGCCACCATTAGCAATAATCAATGGAAGCAGGCTTTTACACACTTCATCAGCGTATTCTTCTACTGTAGGATAACCAGATGTTTTGATTGAACTGCTGGCAATAATAGTTCCGCGTGCGTCTACAATTCCAAAGACGGTATTCGTTCCGCCTATGTCAATACCTACTACGTAGGGCTTTTCCATGTTTGAATTCATGATACTTTTATTTAAAAGGGTTAGTTAATCATTAAGTTTACTGCACACAAATTACGTAAAGAAGATTGAGTCTACAAAATGTTTTTCAAAAAAAGTTCAACCTCTTTGCAACTTTTCGTATCTTGCAGCCGTCTAATAGTAGAAAATTATTAGAAAACAGAATCTAAATAAAGAAAATTGTGATACAACTAACAAACGTCAACAAGACCTACAACAACGGAGCGCCTCTCCATGTACTTAAAGGTATCAATCTCAATATCGAACAGGGAGAATTTGTTTCCATCATGGGAGCATCCGGGTCTGGGAAATCAACTTTACTCAATCTATTGGGAATTCTCGACAACTACGACACCGGAGAGTATTATCTGAATAACGTACTCATCAAGAACTTAAGCGAAACCAAAGCTGCCGAATACCGGAACCGCATGATCGGATTTATCTTCCAGTCATTTAACCTGATTTCCTTTAAAGATGCCGTAGAGAATGTAGCACTTCCTTTATTTTATCAAGGGATAAGCCGCAAGAAGCGAAATGCACTTGCCTTGGAATATCTCGACCGTCTGGGTTTAAAAGACTGGGCACATCACATGCCCAACGAAATGAGTGGCGGTCAGAAACAACGTGTAGCAATCGCACGGGCTTTAATCACCCAACCGCAAATCATTCTGGCAGATGAGCCTACGGGAGCTTTGGACAGTAAAACTTCCGTGGAAGTGATGCAAATTCTGAAAGATCTTCATAAGCTGGGAATGACGATTGTAGTTGTCACCCACGAAAGCGGAGTTGCCAACCAAACAGACAAGATTATACATATCAAAGACGGAATCATCGAACGCATTGAAGATAATATCGACCACGATGCCTCTCCGTTCGGCAAAGACGGTTTCATGAAATAAGTATTAAGTAATAAGTATTAATTCCATGCGGTCGCAGCGCAGCTTAATACTTAATACCTAATACTTACTTATCACCTAATACTTAAAAAAATGATTGATATTTGGCAAGAAATATACAGTACCATCAAGCGTAACAAGCTAAGGACTTTTCTCACAGGATTTGCTGTGGCATGGGGTATCTTTATGCTGATCGTCCTGTTAGGCGCAGGCAATGGATTGATCCATGCATTCGAGCAATCGGCTTCCGAACGTGCCATGAACTCCATCAAGATTTTTCCGGGATGGACCAGCAAATCATACGATGGACTGAAAGAAGGAAGACGAGTGCAACTGGATAATAAAGACGTAGATGCTACCGACCATTATTTTCCGGACCATGTCATTAAAGCCGGGGCAACCGTGTGGCAAGGAGGTATTAACTTAAGTTTCGGACAAGAATACGTCAGTTTGAATCTTTCCGGCGTATATCCCAACCATACGGAAGTAGAAGTGGTGAAACTCTTCAAAGGACGTTTCATCAATGAAATTGATATTAAAGAGCGCCGGAAAGTAATTGTGCTCCATAAAAAGACAGCAGAGATTCTTTTCGATAAAACGCATACCGAGCCTATCGGGCAGTTTGTCAACGCCGGTAATGTGGTTTATCAGGTAGTAGGGCTGTATAATGATAAAGGAGACAGCGGAGACAGCGATGCTTACATCCCCTTCACCACCCTGCAAACGATTTACAACAAAGGAGATAAGCTGAATAATCTTGTCATGACTACCAAAAACCTGGAAACGATAGAAGCGAATGAAGCATTTGAAGCTCATTACCGCAAGGTGCTGGGGGCTAATCATCGCTTTGACCCGACAGATCATAGTGCCATCTGGATCTGGAACCGGTTTACCAACTACTTGCAACAGCAGCAAGGCTCGAACATGCTACGCATTGCTATCTGGGTGATCGGTATCTTTACGCTGTTAAGCGGGATTGTAGGAGTGTCCAACATTATGCTGATTACTGTAAAAGAACGTACCCGTGAATTCGGTATTCGCAAAGCTCTGGGTGCCAAGCCGCTTTCTATCCTCTGGTTGATTATCGTAGAGAGTGTCACCATTACCACGATATTCGGATATATAGGTATGGTGGCGGGCATCGGAGTGACCGAATGGATGAATAACGCCTTTGGCAATCAGACAATGGATACCGGAATGTGGACGGAAACTGTTTTCCTGAATCCGACAGTAGATATAAGAATCGCCATACAGGCTACACTCACATTAATAATAGCTGGTACGTTAGCCGGATTATTCCCTGCCCGAAAAGCAGTCAGCATCCGACCAATCGAAGCACTTAGAGCAGATTAAGACTATGAGAATAGACATGGATACCTGTGAGGAAATCCTCATTACCATTACAAGAAATAAAACGAGAAGCCTGCTGACTGCATTCGGTGTTTTCTGGGGAATCTTTATGCTCGTCGCCCTGATCGGCGGCGGACAAGGACTGGAAGGCATGATGAAAAAGAACTTTGAAGGATTCGCAACCAACTCCGGCTTCCTTGCCGCACAGAAAACGGGCGAAGCTTACAAAGGTTTCCGCAAAGGCAGGTGGTGGAATCTGGAAGCTATCGACATCGAGCGCCTCCGTTCGCAAGTCAAAGATGTGGAGGTCATTACTCCTTCCATTGCCCGTTGGGGTTCCAAAGCTGTATACGAAGATAAGAAATACGATTGCAGCGTGAAAGGATTATATCCGGACTATCTCCACATCGAATCACAGGAAATGGCCTACGGCAGGTTTATCAACGAAGTGGATATACAGGAAGCGCGTAAAGTGTGTGTGATCGGAAAGCGTATCTATGAAAGCCTGTTCAAACCGGGAGAGGACCCTTGCGGAAAATACATACGCGTAGACGGAATTTATTATCAGGTGATCGGCATGTCTTCCTCCGAAGGGGATATGAACATACAGGGACGGGCTTCGGAAGCTGTCACCCTGCCTTTCACCACGATGCAGCAAACGTATAACTTAGGGGGACGGATCGACGTCATCTGCTTCACCGTGAAGCATGGAATCAAAGTGTCCGACGTACAACCGGAAATGGAGCAGATTATTAAAGCTGCGCATTATATCACGCCTAACGACAAACAGGCACTTATGTACCTGAATGCGGAAGCAATGTTTTCGATGGTAGACAATCTGTTTACCGGTATCAACATACTGGTTTGGATGGTAGGATTGGGGACTCTGCTGGCAGGTGCCATCGGCGTATCTAATATTATGATGGTAACCGTGAAAGAACGTACCACCGAAATTGGTATCCGCCGGGCAATCGGCGCACGCCCCAAAGATATTCTGCAACAGATTCTATCGGAAAGTATGGTGCTTACTACTATTGCAGGAATGTGTGGAATCTCTTTTGCCGTCATGGTGTTGCAATTGGTAGAGATGGGAGCAAACGCCGACGGAGGAGACGTCCGTTTTCAGGTTACCTTCGGACTGGCAATCGGCACTTGTGCTCTTCTGATCGCACTGGGAATGTTGGCAGGTCTGGCACCTGCTTATCGGGCTATGGCTATCAAACCGATTGAAGCTATTCGAGACGAATAAAGAGGTGCGAGGGATTTCAATTATTAATCGTAAACAATAAAAATATAAATAAAGTCATGAAAAAGTATCTGAAAATCACATTATTGGTAGTCATTGCTATCATTCTTGTCGGAACATTCGTATTCCTTTATCAGAAGTCTAAACCCAAGGTAATCACTTACGAAATAGTAAAACCGGAAGTCACTGATCTCCAAAAGACCACAGTAGCTACCGGAAAAGTGGAACCGAGAGACGAAATTTTAATCAAACCGCAGATTTCGGGTATTATCGACGAAGTGTACAAAGAAGCCGGACAAGCTGTGAAGAAAGGGGAAGTGATCGCCAAAGTAAAAGTAATCCCTGAACTCGGTCAACTGAATTCTGCGGAAAGTCGTGTGCGCCTAGCAGAGATTAATGCAACACAGGCAGAAACGGATTTTGCCCGTGTAAAGAAGTTGTACGAAGATCAGCTGATTAGCCGGGAAGAATATGAGAAAAGTGAAGTAGCCTTGAAGCAAGCTCGTGAAGAGAGACAGACGGCTAAAGATAATCTGGAAATCGTAAAAGAAGGGATTACCAAAAACAGTGCATCGTTCAGTAGTACGATGATTCGTTCTACCATTGACGGGTTGATTTTGGATGTACCTGTAAAAGCCGGTAACTCTGTGATTATGAGTAACACGTTCAATGATGGAACCACGATTGCTACGGTAGCCAATATGAACGACATGATTTTCCGTGGTAATATTGATGAAACGGAAGTGGGACGTATCCATGAACAGATGCCGATCAAACTGACAATCGGAGCTTTGCAGAATCTGACTTTCAACGCCATTCTGGAATATATCTCTCCGAAAGGGGTAGAAACCAACGGTGCCAACCAATTTGAAATCAAGGCTGCAATTACCATTCCGGATTCCGTTCAGATTCGTTCCGGATATTCGGCTAATGCGGAAATCGTGTTGCAAAGAGCAAATCAAGTATTGGCAGTGCCCGAAAGCACTATTGAGTTTAATGGCGACTCTACATTTGTGTACATCATGACAGATTCAGTGCCTGAACAAAAGTTCCAGCGTACGCAAGTGACTGCCGGAATGAGTGATGGAATCAAAATAGAAATCAAGAAAGGAATAACTGCACAGGACAAAATACGGGGTGCAGAGAAAAAAGATAAATAATTTAGTTTGACCCATAACAATGAGAATAAAAATAGCAATCCTGTTCTTTGCGGGAGCAATCACTTGTTCCGCACAAGAAACTGAAGTTCCCTTACGTGATTACACATTACGGCAATGTATCGATTATGCCATCAGTCATAATATCACCGTTCGCCAATCTGCTAATAATGTAGAACAGAGTGCCGTTGATATAAGCACCGCCAAGTGGGCACGCTTGCCAAACCTAAATGGCTCTGCCGGACAAAACTGGCGCTGGGGACGTAACAGTGTGACAGAGACTGATAAAGATGGAAACCAATATCAAGTTTATAAGAACACATATAATTATGGAACCAATGCATCTCTTTCGACTGAAATTCCGCTTTTCACAGGTTTTGAGCTACCCAACCAATATGCGCTAGCCAAACTGAATTTCAAAGCAGCCATAGCCGATTTGGAGAAAGCCAAAGAAGATATAGCTATTCAGGTTGCTTCCGCGTATTTAAAAGTTCTGTTAACTCAGGAACTGAAACAAGTTGCAATCAATCAGGTTGAACTCAGCAAAGAACAGTCCAACCGAATCGCACGCCTTTTTGAAGTAGGCAAAGCTTCCCCTTCAGAAGTAGCGGAAGCGAAAGCACGTGTTGCCCAAGACGAATTGAGCGTAACACAGTCCGATAATGATTACCAACTAGCGCTCCTTGATCTGAGCCAACTATTAGAATTAAGCAATCCGCACCTTCTCTCCATACAGAAGGCTGACACTACATTTGTCACTACCCTGCTGACACCTCCGGATGAAATTTACCAATATGCACTTACCAACAAACCAGAGATTCAAGCAGCACAATACAGATTATTGGGAAGTGAAAAAAGTATCCGTATTGCACAAAGCGGGTTCTATCCGAAACTCAATCTGGGGGGTAATTGGGGAACGGGGTTCTCTTCTGATTTAAAAAACAATTTCGGTACTCAAATGAGAGAAAATCGAAACAAAAGCATTGCATTCAGTCTCAGTGTACCTTTATTCAATCGGTTCGCTACTCGAAACCGCGTTCGTACAGCACGTTTACAACATTTCAATCAAAATCTGAAACTGGATAACGCAAAGAAAGTACTCTACAAAGAGATTCAACAGGCTTGGTATAATGCTCTAGCTGCAGAAAGCAAGTACAACTCCAGTGAAGTGGCAGTGAAAGCTAACGAAGAGTCTTTCCGCTTGATGAGTGAGAAATTCAATAATGGCAAGGCTACCTTTGTAGAATATAATGAAGCAAAACTTAATCTGACTAAATCTCTCTCTGATAAATTACAATCTAAATACGAGTATCTATTCCGGACTAAAATTCTGGATTTCTACAAAGGACAAGTCATTGAATAAAAAGAAATATATTTGAGTTTAGTATAGTAGTTCCTTAAAACATATCCGTTGGTTCATTCGTTATTATAGAAAGAACTAACGGATATGAAGTATTTTATCATCATAGTGATCGTAGTGATTAGTAATACATTTTTAGGAGTTGCTAAACCAATGAAAAATCAAGCAGAAATCTATTTTGCAGGAGGATGCTTCTGGGGAACAGAACATTTCCTGAAACAAATTCGAGGAGTAGAAAGTACTCAAGTAGGATATGCCAACAGTAATGTTGCCAACCCGAGTTATGAACAGGTCTGTTCAGGAAAAACCAATGCTGCGGAAACAGTAAAGGTGGTTTATGATCCTAAAACGGTAGATTTAAATTTGCTGCTCGATTTGTATTTCAAGACAATTGACCCTACCAGCCTCAACCGTCAGGGTAATGACCGGGGAACACAGTATAGAACCGGAATTTATTATGTAGATAAAGAAGATCTTCCTGTCATTAACCAGGCTATTAAACTATTGTCTACACAATATAAGACTCCTATCGCTATAGAAGTAAAGCCATTGACTAATTTCTATCCGGCAGAGACTTACCATCAGGACTATCTGGATAAAAATCCGGGAGGATATTGCCATATCAATCCCGCTTTATTTGAAATGGCACGCAAAGCCAATGCACCGAAAACAAAAGTGTATCAAAAACCGGATGACTCAACCCTCCGCAAGGAACTGTCGGCGGAACAATATGCAGTAACCCAGAAGAATGCCACCGAACCGGCCTTCCACAATGAATACTGGAATGAGCACCGCCCAGGCATTTATGTTGATATTACCACCGGAGAGCCTTTGTTTGTTTCTACCGACAAGTTCGATTCGGGTTGCGGGTGGCCTAGCTTTTCCCAGCCGATTCAAAAAGATATCATCGCAGAGAAGAAAGATACTTCGCATGGCATGATACGTACGGAAGTACGCAGTAAAACCGGAGATGCGCATCTGGGACATGTATTCACAGATGGTCCGAAAGAGAAAGGCGGATTACGCTATTGCATCAATAGCGCCTCCCTTCGTTTTATCCCGAAAGAGGAAATGAAAGAGGAAGGTTATGGAGAATATTTGCCGCTCGTTAAATAGGCACCGCACCGGAAAGTAATACAAATCAATATAAGCTGTTTATCAGATAAACAGAACGGTGGATTTCCTCATAGGGCAATCCACCGTTTTTAATGCAGTTAAATTAAGAGAGAGAGAAGGAGTTTCACAACTCCTAATTTATTTTTATCTGCTGGCAGTCAACAGAGTTGCTTCATTCGTTGCCGGAGTAGCCACGTTCATAGCCCAGTTCACACTAGATTCTTCAATCCATTTATCATTCCATTTATAGTTCATATAAGCTACCGGCATATTAGCGTCGTTCAATTCGTACACGCTCTTTTCAACAGATGCATCGTAAGCTCTGTGTGAGTCATTCCAACGTGCGTATACCAAAGTGATTTCATTAGAAGAATAAGTATAATCAATCTTGAAGTACGGCAGCCATTTGTCAGTGGAAGCATCCCATTTGAAAGCCTCTTTGGTAGCCATTCTCTTCTGATCGTCATAGGTAAAATCATATTTCATGTGACGATAAAGAGAGCCATCTAATCTGTAAATCACCTTCGATACTACAAGATCACCTACTGTTTCTTCATTAGTAATGAAGTTATTGTTTTGTGCCTTCACTGTTGCATTAGAGATACCTGCAAATACCATAGCAACTAAAACGATCATTCTGAATAATACTGTAGTTTTCATAATTGTATATTTTTTATTTGTTCAACATTCTGTTTTTTGGTTCTTCTGTTTATTAGACGGATCAAGTGTCTCAAACGGTTGCAACATTCTGAACTTTTTTCATTTTTCTTCGTTGTCCGCTTGCGACTATAGATATGCAACGAGCGTGCCAAAAAGATAACAAGCTAATAATCAGGGAGATTGCAAAACAGAGTGGTGTACGAAAATGAACAGTTGTACGCTTAGAATCGAACAACCAATTAAAAAAACTGTTTATATACTACGAAACAGAATATTGTCTACCTTTGCATCCGATAAATTATCAAAATCAAACGATGAAAAAGAACAGTAAGAAACATATTCTTCTGCTGTCAGCCAGTGGGGGTCTACTCATCTGTCTCATCAGTCTTTATTTAAGTCGCAACGCTCTCTTAAGAAGCATAGTCGACAAACGTACCTCCCATATTGAGCAAACTCACGGGCTACGTATTCATTACGATAATCTGGGAATGAATGGATTGAATGAAATCATCCTCGAAGGTCTCTCTGTTGTACCCGAACAACGAGACACATTACTGACACTCACATCCACTCGTGTCAAACTGAACTTCTGGAAATTACTAAGCAGAAAAATAAAAATACGTTATGTAGCCGCAGACGGAATTACACTTACATTCACAAAGCGGGATTCCGTCGCCAACTACGATTTTCTTTTTAGAAAGAAACAAGAATATCTCACTCGAACGTCGCCACAAACGGACACCCAAACAAATTACGCAGAAAGAATCAACAAAATATTAAATTTATGTTATGGTTTTATGCCCGAAAACGGACAACTAAACGATATCTGTATCACGGAAAGAAAAAACAATAATTTTGTATCTCTCACTCTTCCTTCTTTTATCATTAAAGAAAATCATTTTCAATCCGCCATCACCATACAAGAAGACAGTTTAGCACAGCATTGGATAGCCAATGGTGAACTGCACCAACATTACAACTCATTAAAAGCAACGCTTTATTCATCTGATTCTCTAAAAGTTTCCATACCTTATATAACACGTAGATATGGTGCTAAGATAACCTTTGACACTTTATCGTATAGCCTGACGAAAGAAATGGGGTCTTCCAAACAAGTCTATCTCAAAGGAAAAGCAAGAGTGAACGGGCTGGACGTATTTCATAAAGCCCTCTCTCCTGAAATCATTCATCTCGATCGCGGACAACTCTGTTACGAGATGAACATAAACGGACACTCATTTGAATTGGACAGTACCACCATTGTTGACTTCAACAAGCTCCAGTTCCATCCTTATTTACGGGTCGAGAAGGAGAAGGGAAACTGGCATTTCACTGCAGCAGTCAACAAATCCTGGTTTCCGGCAGACGATCTGTTCAGTTCTCTGCCGAAAGGATTATTCAGTAATCTGGAAGGCATCAAGACAAGTGGTGAGCTGGCTTATCATTTTCTGTTAGACATTGATTTTGCGCAACTGGATAGTCTCAAACTGGAATCTGAATTGAAAGAAAAAGATTTCCATATCATAAGCTATGGAGCTACTTCACTCTCCAAAATGTCCGGTGAGTTCATTTACACAGCTTATGAGAATGGAGTGCCGGTACGAACCTTCCCTATCGGTCCTTCATGCAAACACTTTACACCCCTGGACAGCATTTCCCCCATTCTAAGAATGTCTGTCATGCAAAGCGAAGATGGAGCATTCTTTTATCATCGCGGTTTTCTGCCCGATGCCTTACGGGAAGCACTGATTTACGACCTGCAAGTGAAACGCTTTGCACGCGGAGGAAGTACGATCACCATGCAACTGGTAAAGAATGTATTCCTGAACCGTAACAAGAACTTTGCGCGTAAACTGGAAGAAGCATTGATTGTGTGGCTGATAGAGAATGAAAGACTAACTTCCAAAGAACGTATGTACGAAGTATATCTGAATATTGTAGAATGGGGACCGCTCGTTTATGGTATTCAGGAAGCGTCTACTTATTATTTCAAGAAACGCCCTTCGCAACTGACCACGGAAGAAAGTATTTTCCTGGCTTCCATTATCCCGAAACCCAAGCATTTCCGCAGTTCTTTTGCAGAAGGCGGACAATTAAAGGAGAATATGGAAGGTTATTACAAGCTGATTGCAAAACGTCTTGCACAGAAAGGAATAATAAGTGAAATCGAGGCGGATAGTATCCGCCCCGACATCCAAGTTACGGGCGACGCCCGGAATAGTCTAGCCGGTGAAAAACCGGAGTCTAGTTCTCCTACCGATGAGGAGCAATGAGATTGATATAAATAATAAAGGAATAGGTTATCTTCTTGAACTGCTGTTTCTTTCAGAAGAACGGGAAGAGCTTTGAGTGCTATTACCTCTCGTGCTTCCGGAAGAAGAGCGTCTTTCTGTTTGTCCGCTGGAAACATTGCTCCGGGTAGAGCTACCGCTGCTTCGAGTAGAACTCGAACTACCGCTACTACGGCTAGAGGTAGTACTACTGCTACGGCTGGTAGTATTTTCACTACTGCGACTGGAAGAACTACGACTGGAGCTAGAACTGCCACGACCGGAGCTACCACGACTGGAAGAACTATTGTTTCTATCAGAACTGTTATTTCTATTATAGGAACCACTACTATCGTTTCGCCTACTTGAACTTTCCCTTGAACTACTACTTGTCTTTCCACTTTCACGGTTGGAACCGCTACTTGTCGAACTTCCGCTTGTCGGCCTGCGATTAGAGCTTGAAGAACCGGAACTTGTTTCCGGACGGCGACCGGAATTACGATCCCCTTCTACTCTGTTTGTATTCCCGTTTCTATCAGGAACAACCTCTTTATTCGGTCTCCCATTTCCGGACGGTGTAGACGGTCTGACAGAAGTTGAAGGTCTATCTCCTGATTCCGGACGAGGGCGAGTTGACGTACCAGGTCGCGTTGTCGTTCCGGGACGAGACGTATCAGGACGAGTAGATGTGCTTGGACGAGACGTTCCGGGACGTGTTGTTGATGAACCCGGACGGGAAGAATTACCCGGACGTGTCGGTGCATTATGCGGACGAGTGGAAGTATTCGGACGGAACCGGACAGAACCGAAGTCCGAACGACGATAAGAGTGATATACTCTCTGATCTCTCACCCGGTGCGGTGCAGAGTAATGGTTGAAATTAGTATATCTTCCCCGATAGTAGCTTGTATGGTGAAAGTGCGGACGATAATGCGCTCCACAATAAGTACGGTAATGATAAGGCACACCAAAATAGAACAAGCTACGGTTCGGGTAATTGATGTACACCCTGAAACTCCATTTCCCTCCGGTTACATAAATCGGCCGATAGAAATACTCGGCACCGAGAAACCGGCGATACTGCGCATCACTCAATACCCAGCGAAGATCGTCGTTACGGATATCCAAAGCTTCATAATAATCATCCAATGCCCATTCGTAACCACGTGCTACGTAATCCATTATATTACGGACAGAATAAATAAAGTCGTAATTAATCTCATACGCATCATTATATTGCTGTGTACTCAAACTCAATTCATACGCCATCTTATCGGTAAGAAAACGTGTCTCCTTACGTACCTTGCTGGTGCTCATTCCAGCCATTACGGTCATATTGGCAGTCAGACCGACCGCAAAGAGTAAAAAAAGTATTCGTTTCATAATTCAATCTCCTATCATTTATTATTCCGATAATATTCCTCAATAAACATGCGTAACATATCTCTATAACCGTACAGTTAATAGTATCAACGCCGACCATACCCTATCACAAAATCATTCATCTTGTCCTTGCTGGAAGTAAATGTCAGGGTATTAATCACTGTAAAGAAAGCTTCTTTATCTACAATGCGGGGATACATTATCTTCATAATTTCCATCCGGTCATCGTCAAATGTATAAAGTTTGGTCAGTTGGAGACATTGGGCAGATGTAAAATCAGAACCGGCCAATGCAGCATTAAGCAACTTTATACGATC
>ERZ1673752.4018-NODE-4018-length-12966-cov-5.542483_pt1 | contig 12966 bp, 10 predicted proteins | sample MGYA00580195_ERZ1673752 | MGnify/ENA primary metagenome ERZ1673752 (study PRJEB41218, sample SAMN15661744) | gut metagenome | host: Homo sapiens | place: Canada: London | collected 2015-08-20/2019-03-30 | study: EMG produced TPA metagenomics assembly of...
TACATCGGCAGTTTAATGTACTATAAAGCGACACGGTAAAGTACTATAAAGCGGCTCTATTACTGGCTATACACTGACACTTTAAGGTGCTATACAGTGGCAGTTTAAAGCACTATAAAGCGACACGGTAAAGTACTATAAAGCGGCTCTATTACCGGCTATACACTGACACTTTAAGGCACTATACAGTGGCAGTTTATAGTACCATAAAGCGACACGGTGAAGCGCTATACAGTGCCTCTCGTAAGCACTTAGTACCGCTCGGTATTGCGATCATCTTACCTTTGGTATTGCGATCGCCTTACACTTGGTAAGATAGTATCCGCTCCGCTATCACGTTAAACCGAATATTCTCCGCGCCTTTATATTCTCAGCGATTACGACCCTGTATGCTTTTAGTTCGATATTGCATATTTTTTATTGGTCTTGCGAGGTAAAAAAATTATTGATAATTTGATAATATTGATAGATTTTGCCATTCGATGTTATTTAAGGAAACGCTGATTAAAGGCTTGTCGCCGTTTAACAGCATACTTTGCAAAGCAAAGTATCTCCTTTATTGTTTCTCAATGTTCAGTATAATAATGTAGATTCTGAACATTTACGAAACAATAGATTTTAAATGTGGGCACTGAAAAGTAGTCTCTAAAAACATCAGTTTTTAGAGATGCCCTCAATTCTCGATTGAATTAATCAGTGCCTCCATAAGAGTAGTGACTGTCTCCGTCCCGCTCCGCCACGAATAACAACGCATTGTAGAAATCGTACCTTATAAAAGCTTTTAAAATGATGTGTTTTTAGAGTTTTTTACGGATTGATTTCCAATAGGCAATTGCACTTAATCCAACCGGAGTTATCGGTACAAGTTTCGACGTAACACCACTCATCCGTTTTGTTCTTTATGAGTACCGTTTCACCGAGTTGTAGTTCAACGGTTCGTTGTGCGTTTTGTTCAGGAATGCTTGCAAGCGCAACCGGGTATTCTGCATAGATTACGCCGTACGTATCTCCGTTTATTTTAAAACAACCGATGATCGAAATGAGAACAACGCAGGTAAAAAAAACAACAAAAAGTTTTTTGGATCGACATACAAGAATCAGTGTTGCGCTTATGCAGCACAGTAAAATCAGCGCAATACGCATCAACTGTTTACGTATCGGGAAAAAACTTTTTTTAATACCCAAATCATTTTCACACTGCTTTATTTTTTTTAAAGTTTCCATGTGCAAAAATTTTTTTGCAGCAGCACTTCGCAATTGATACAGTTGATATGCGGTTGACATTTTATCCGTGCTGTTTTTTTTCACGAGAGGGTTGTGCGTTACATGTTTCGGTTTATCATCCAATGAAATTGCGGGTATGGCGGCTTCATTTTCCGTGCTGTCATTCGGTATGGTTGATACTGACAGACGATCGGTTGAAACAATATTTTCAGCTTGTAACGGTGTCGCATACGTAATACGCACAATCGGAACTTGCACTTCGTCATAATGAAGCGGTACACATTCGAACGCTGCGACTTGTGTAAAAAAATCATGCGGTATTTGTACCGTATTGTTTTTTTCAATGAGCATCGTATCCGACTGCTCAAATCTTAGGTCAATAATTTTATGCGCTGTAGTATGATACGCTCCGTACAACACGAAAAAATATTTTTTCCCTTGTATGATGGGAGGCGTTATTTCCGTGCCGTCATCGGTAAAAATCTTCCACATAAATTCCGTTGAAGATTGAATGTCGGGATATACGGTAAAAATTTTAATTGGCGTTTGGTTGATTTTTTTATCATTTAACAAAACATCAAACCGGCTTTCACCAAGTGAAGAAATCGTAATTTCAAAAAGACCTTCAACTATGTTGTTGTATTCTTTTAATTCATAGGTGTTTATTTCAAATGAAGCATCCGACTTCAAAGTAATGACGTTTTTTACCGAAAGCATATTGCGGTAACTGTCACGAGCAATTTTTATTTCAATTGTTACGGTTTGTTCAGTAGTAATCGCTGTATCGGAAACGGTGATGGCGAGCGCGTCGTTGTCAAACGATATAAAAATAATTGACAGTAAAAATACCAATACTAATAATCGTACGCATTTTTTTGAGTTTTTTCCGTGCTTTGTTCGCTCCATAATTGCACCTCTTTTTCTTTTATAAAATCTAAAATGGTCGTTTCATTTTTGCTATCTGCTTGCTTTTGTTGCGTCTGTTTGGTTTTGTTCTTTTCTTGCGTTAAAAATTGTAAACACAATTCATAATTTATTTTTGCCGACATAAATGTGCTATCCGTTTGAATTGCGTTTTTAAATGCTTGCAGTGCAGCCGTATAATTTTTATCTTTAAAATAGTGGACACCGAGTTGAAAATATGAGTGCAGTTTTATTTTTGCTTCTTCGGTTTGCACAAGCTCGTTATATATTTTTTCCGCCGCAAGTGTTTCACCGATTGCGTTGTATGCAAGTGCAAGGTTGTACTTTATGTAATACGAAGTAGTTGCTTTATTATTCGTTGCAGCAGCGGCGGTATACCACGTTTCAATTGATTTATTATAGTTGTGTTTTTTATAATTTTGCACCGCCGAAAAATTATCGATTTGCAGTTTTTGATTTGCCGTGCATGCGGTAAATAAAATTGCTGCAACGTATACTAGTATTTTTTTATCCATTCGTGTTCTCCAATGATATTGCCGCATACCAAGCAGAAAAAACAAATGAGCAATGCTTCCGTAGTGCGGGATTGTTTTTTTGTTACGGTTATCCTTTCCGTTTCCGCGTTTATTTTTTTTATGATCGCAGCTGCGTTTTCAGCCGAACGCGGTTCATCATATCTGAAATAGGTACTCGCTTCAGCGGAAACTTCATGTATAAATGCTTTTATGTTTTCTTCACGGAGATTTGTGGTAATCGTTTTTTCTTTTTCATATTCATCGTAAATTTTTATCGGCGAACCTTTTTGTGTGCCGATTCCGATACAAAGGACGGTAATGTTTTTATCGTTGAGAAGGGCAACGGTGTTTTTAAGTTTGCCGATGCTCTCATCTCCGTCCGTTAAAATGACCATGACCTTTCGTATGCTTTCTTCGGAAGAAAAATTTTGCACCGCCGTTTCAATTGCTTTTTCCAAATTGCTGCCCGGTGCCGTGAGACTGTTTTGCGTTACATGCGATAAAACGGAATCAAAAATAGTTTTATCCAACGTGAGCGGTATTGATAAAACGGCAGCGCCTTTAAATAAAACCAAGCCGCTCGGAATAGTTCCGGTTTGTGCATTGATTGCTTTGATCAAGGCTTTTGCAATTTGTAAGCGGCTGCTTCCCGTATCGGTAACATTCATACTGCGAGAAATATCCAAGAGAAAAAACACTTCGGTGCCGGTTTGTTTTTGGTTTATTTTTTTTGTACCGAACAACGGATCTGCCAGAGCAAAGATTAAAAATGAAAATGCAAGTGCGTAGAATATATATTTGATAATAGTTTTTTTGCGAATGATAGGTAACCGATCCGCCGAAAAAATATGTTTTAAATTGATTACACTCATAATCGCTGACGGTAAAAAAAACAGGAGGAGCAACAATAAAAATAAATAATTCGGATTTTCAAAAACGATCATAGCATCATCCTCAAAACATTTTTTTTGATATACCATGCTGATGTCAACAGAATAAAAGCAGCTGCAATCGCATATTTTTGTAACGGATGCATTTCGGTTACCGTTTCCTGTAAAACGGTTTTCGCTAAATTTTTATGTATTGTATCAAACCCGATATGCAAGGTCTCCGTCGAATGTGCTGCATGGTAAACTCCGTTTGCATACTGTGCAAGTTCTTTTAAGTTTGCTTCATTAAAATGACCGCGGCTTTTTCCGTAGTATGTTTTTAAGTTTTCCGCGTTATGATATTGTATTTCGCCGCCTTCGGTACTCCCGATGCCAATCACATAAAAGTTTATTGCCCGTTCTGCAATAATTTTTGCCGCGTTGATCGGGGAAACTGATCCTGCATTATTTTCTCCGTCGGTTAAAACAACCAAGTAGCAATTTGCATCACGGCGGCTGTGGAGCACTGCGGTTGCAAGACCATCACCGAGTGCCGTTCCCTCTCCCAATTCTCCGACGGTAACCTTTTCTAAACGTTGTAAAAAAATGTTGCGGTTTAGCGTTTCAGGAATTACTAAACTGCTGTGTGTTGCAAACAAGGTGAGACCAATCGCGATATTTTTATTTTGTAAAACAAAATTGCGTATAGTTTCTTTTGCAATATCCAATCGAGAACTCGTGTTGTCAAGTTTATTGTGCATATCGGTAATTGACATTGAAGGACTTACATCCAGGAGAAACATTACGGAAGCATCATTATCGGCAAATGTTTTATTTTGTGAAATAAGGTTCGGTTCTGCCAGTGCTGTAATTATGAAAATCAGTGCAGCAATATATTCAAAACGGTAAACGGTGTAGAGTATGTTTTTGTTTTTTACTTTGCGGTCAGTTTTCCAATCAAGTATGGAAAACGCAAAAAGAATTTTTTTACATCCGGTTTTTTGCAGCACGACATAGAGCGGAAATACAAGCAAAAGAAAAAGTGCTGCAGGATTATGTAGACTAATCATGTTGTAGCTCCATGCGGCATGCGATTATAAAATTATGTATCGCTTGTGAAAAAACGTTTTTATCGAGCGGAGCATTATTGAAGCGCACCGCTTCGATTGAGCGCATTACAAGCGCAAGCGAAGAAATTATTTTTTCACTTGCTTTGTTCGCCGTTAAAATATTTTTTATTTCAGTAAAGGTTAATGCGGAAATATGCACTTCGGCAAAACAGTTAAAATAACCGGAGAGAAATGTTCGGATGTTTTGTTCCGTTTCAATAATAAACACTTTTGTATTAATCGATTTATTTTTGAAAAGTTTTTTCGTTTTACGCTGTAATTTTTTAAGTGCATATTTTTTTTTGCGTTTATGGTTTAACTTAAATAATCTTTGATACAGCACAAAAATAAAAAGAAAAAATGTAATACCGATAAATCCGACTGTTACAAATAAAAACATCGTCCCCGGAATGAGCAGCGGTGTATTTTCTTCTTGTAGTGCCGTTGTATTTTCACTAAGAAGTGATTGAATTGTAATACTCGGTATATCGGAAAGAATGCCGAGTGGACGTAATGAAGGAAATATAATTTCACCGGCTTTCCATGCTTTAAATCGTATAACAACGAATTGTTCTTTTCCGGTTTGTTTTAGTTCGATTCCTAAAATGCTGATTGTTTCCGTTTCAAGCGTTTTATGTTTTTGCACCGTATCATTAAAAACTGTTTTATCAATCGATAATTCTGAAAGGGCAATCATGCATTCAACTTCGTCCCCGATGTATATATTTTGAGGCGTTAAAAAAACTTCCATACGGTGATCACCTATCGCTTTTTCTTTTTAATACGTTTATTGCATCGTATTTGTTTTTTGCACTCAAAAGAAAATCGGTGATTACTTTTACCGAGTTATCCGACGTTGAAATTTTGCAAGGTAAAACTCCGCAGTCAATACAGGTGTTTTCCCACTGCGCCGTTTTTTGTAAAAAGCGCTGCTGATACGTGCCGCCGTTTTTTTTTGATTTTGTGTTGACAAAAATTGTTTGATTATGTTCGCTGTCATGAACGCGGAGTAAACCGACTTGTGGAAGTTCATAATCGTATTTTGAAAAAAGTTTTATTGCAATGATGTCATGATATTTTGCGAGTGCGGAAAGTTTTTCTTTGTAGTTCATGATTTTAAAATCGGAAACGACAACGATGAGCCCATGTTTATTTAAGACTTTGCCGGCAGCATCAAACGCCGCATTTAAATCACTTCCATTATTTTCGCCGGCGGAAAAATGCTGTAGCTGATGTACGATTGAAAAAACAAAATCGCTTCCTGATTTCGGGAACCATATTTGTTTTATTTTTTGTGAAAACACTACAGCGCCGACTTGACAACTGACGTGCTGACCGGCAAATAAAAAAAGACTCGCAAGCTCGACCGCTTTTTCAAAATACGTTTTATTATTTTCCGTATCGGAAAACATTGAAGCCGATGCATCGATAATGACAAATACGGTAACCTCATGTTCTTCTCGGTATAATTTTATAAACGCCTTGCCGGTGCGTGCCGTTAAGTTCCAATCAATGGAGCGGATATCGTCCTGCAATGAATATTCCCGACAAGAATCAAACTCAATGCCTTGACCGACAAAAAGAGAAGCAAACATTCCGTACCGTAAGCTTTTTGAAATTGCAATCGATGAAAGCTGTAACTGCTTTGCCTGTTCATTGAGTTTATTGAGCTGCATACGCTATTTTAAATATTATAGGCGAAAAAATCAAGCGCACAATTACTGTATAATATTTATCATGAGATCGCCGAATACAGTTCTGCATCAAAGACGGCAGAAAATAAAAAGACCTGCCCGAGCAGGTCTTTTTTTGCACCACCATGTGCAGTTCCCCAAGGGGACGCGTTCGATAAATCTTATTTGAACTTGTTGTGTAATTTTAGATTATCAATATAATACTATATTAAGGGAGTTTTGTCAATACATGGAAAGCAAAAAAAATAATTATTTTATCGGTCTTGATGCAGGGACCGGTTCTGTCGGCTGGGCGGTAACGGATGAAGAATATAAGCTGTTGAAATTTAACGGCAAAGATTTATGGGGAATGCGTTGTTTTGAAACGGCGCAAACGGCTGAGGGGCGGCGATTACAGCGAGCTTCGCGCAGGCGTTTACAGCGGAGGAATAGGCGGTTGATGCTTTTGCAGGAGTTGTTTGCTGAGGAAGTCACAAAAACGGATCCGGCATTTTTTCAACGGCTGAAGGAAAGTTCTTTCTATAAAGATGATAAAAATATAACGCAAAAAAATTCTCTTTTTAACGATGCAAGTTTTACCGATAAAGAATATCACCAACTCTATCCAACTATTCACCATTTGATAAAAGCATGGATTGACGATACGGCAAAACTGGATATCAGACTTTTATACCTTGCCTGTCATAATATTATAAAAAAGCGCGGGCATTTTTTATTTGAGGGAAATGATTTTAACAGTACGGATTCTTTTGAACAGGCAATCACCGATTTGTTTGAATACCTTCGAGAAGATATGGAAATTGAAATTACCGGTGATGCAGCTGCAGTTATCTCCATTTTGAATAATCAATCAAAACGTCCGAGCGATAAACAAAAGGACTTGTACAAACTATTCAAACTTGAAAAATCGGATAAACAAAAAAAAGCGGTGATGGATTTAATTTCCGGCTGTACTGCGCAATTTGCGGATTTATTCGGTGATGAAAATTTTAAAAATGAAGAAATAAAAAGCCTTTCATTTTCAAAAATAAATTTCGATAAAGACGGTGATATGCTTGCAAATATGCTGGGCGATAAATTTATTCTTATCTTGAAGGCAAAGACGGTATACGACAGTTCGGTGCTTTCGCATATTCTTGACGGTGAAAAATATCTTTCGTATGCAAAGGTCAAAGTGTATGAAAAACATAAAATAGATTTATTGAAACTTAAAGGCGTCATAAAAAAATTTTATCCTGACGATTATGTAAAAGTATTCAAGGACGAAAAAGAAAAGGGAAACTACGCCGCGTATGTCGGTATAGCAAAAAAAGGAAATAAAAAACTTCCTATTGAAAAAACCGCAACGCAAGAAGACTTGTACGCATTTCTAAAAAAAATACTGAAAAGCAAAGGAGACGCGGAAGAAAATGCCGATTACCGATATATCCTGCAAGAAATGGAGCGGAATACTTTTTTACCGAAGCAAGTGAATAAAACAAATTCAAATGTACCGTATCAAGTACGAAAACGGGAATTAGAAAAAATTCTGCAAACCGCTGAAAAGTATTTTCCGTATCTTGTCAAAAAAGATAAAAGCGGTTTTTCCGTTAGTGAAAAAATCATTATGCTTTTAACATTTAAAATTCCGTATTACATAGGTCCTATCAATATTACACATAAAGCGCAGTTTCCCGATCGCTGCTGGGTGAAAAAAAAGCAAGCAAAAAATACGGAAACGATAACTCCGTGGAATTTTTATCATTATATCGATAAAGACGCAACGGCAGAAGCATTTATAACGGTGCGCACAAATAAGTGCAGTTACCTTATCGGCGAAGATGTACTACCACGCTTTTCACTTTTATACTCGGAATATACAGTACTAAATGAATTAAATAATTTAAAAATATATGTAAACGGTGTAGATATTTTTGATCCTAAATTAAAACAACGCATATATGATGGAGTTTTTAAGCATCATAAAAAAGTAACGCAAAAGACAATTAAAAAATTTTTAATCACCGAAGGTATTTGCAAAAAAGATGATGCCGATAAAATTATTCTTTCCGGAATTGATGTTGAATGTACATCATCATTAGCATCGTTTATTGATTTCCAAAAAATCATAGGTGAAAAAATTAATGTGCATTCAGTGCAACTTATGATAGAAGAAATTATTCGTTTATTAACTATTTACGATGAAGGTGACGGAAAAGAAATAGTAAAGGCAAAAATAAAACGGAACTATCCGAATATTTTTACCGATGATGAATTACACAAAATACTTCGTTTGCGTTTTTCAGGATGGGGACGATTATCCCGTAAATTGCTTGAGTCGGTTTCAGCTGACTTTCCGAATTGCAGTGAAAAGATAAATATTATTACTGCAATGCGGAAACAGAATTTGAATTTAATGGAGCTTTTAAGTACGGATTATGAATTCAAAAAAGAAGTCGAAAAACGAAATGCTTTATTTGATGATGATCATATAAAAACTTTTTCGTATAAAAATATTGTTAAAGATTTGTTTTTATCTCCATCGGTTAAACGCTCACTGTGGCAAACACTTCGCATCGTTAATGAAATTGTTTCAATAAAAAAGTACGCTCCGAAAAAAATATTTATAGAAATGGCGCGCGGTGCGGAGGCGGAAAAAGGTAGAACAAAATCACGTAAAGCGATGCTTCAACAGCTCTATGAAAATTGTAAAAAAGATTCAAGCAGCTGGGCTGATGCGCAGAAGCAAAGTATTGATGAACTTTCAAAGCAGCTTGAAAATGAAGATAACTTGAAATTGAGAAGCGATCGTTTGTATTTATATTATACACAATTTGGACGATGTATGTATTCCGGAGAGCAGATTCGAATTGATGAACTTTTTAACACACAGCTTTATGATATTGATCATATCTATCCGCAATCAAAAATAAAGGACGACAGTTTAACCAATAGAGTTCTCGTAAAAAAATCATTAAACCAAGACAAGAAAGATATATATCCGCTTAATAAGGAGATCCAAAACAAACAAAAAAGTTTTTGGGGTATGCTCCATGTAAAAGGATTTATCAGTTTAGAAAAATTAAACCGCTTAACACGAACTGAAGAACTTACCGTCAAAGAATTGGCTTCCTTTATTGCGCGGCAGTTGGTTGAAACACAACAATCAACCAAAGCGGCAGCTTCTATCTTAAAACAATTATTTCCCGAGACGGAAATTGTTTATGTGAAAGCGGGAAATGTATCCGCATTTAGAAATAAATTCGGTTTTATAAAGTGCCGTGAATTAAATGATATGCACCATGCACATGACGCATACTTAAACGTTGTTGTCGGAAATGTCTACCATACAAAGTTTACCAATAATCCATGGAATTTTATAAAAGAAAGACAGACGAAAAACGAACTTTACGACTCGTACAACTTTTATAAACTATTTGATTCTGAAGTAGGACGAAAAAACACCGTTGCATGGTTACCTGATAAAACTATTGTGCAGGTGCGAGCTGTGTTGCGTAAAAATACGCCGCTTTATACTCGCTATGCCGCGTGTAAAACAGGTGAGCTTTTTAATCAAACCATTATGAAAAAAGGTTCCGGACAATTTGCATTAAAAGAAAATGGAGCCTTGCAAAAAATGGAACGGTACGGCGGATATAATAAAGTTGCAGTAGCATATTATGTTCTTGTCGAGTATATGGAAAAAGAACGAACTATTCGATCTCTTGAAACCGTCCCTATTCATATTTTACAGAAAAGTAAAAAAGACAAAAGCATTATTAAAAAACACTTGGATTCTGTGTTGAGTGTTTCATATAAAATTATTGTTCCACGGATAAAAGTTAATGCTTTATTAAAGGTCAACGGTTTTCCATGTCATATAACCGGTAAAACAGGAGATATGTTTATAGTGCGAAGTGCCGTTCAGTTTTGTTGCAAGCAAAATGACGTGTTGTTTTTTAAGCGAATATTAAATTATAATAAAATACAGGCAGAATATGCAAAATTTAAAACAAGTTTTTCAGCCTATGATGATTATACGCTGCGTATGTTTGTAAAAGATGAAATACGAAATGAAAAAAACAAATCGGATATCACAAAAGATGATTTTAAAAAAGCATTGTGTGAGAAAAATAATGAAATGTATACTTCACTGGTGCATCGCTATCAAACAAGCATTTATCAATACCGACCGAATTCGAAAATCAGCGACATTCTTGAAAATGGGCGAGCGGTATTTTTAACGCTTTCCGTTGAAGAACAGCTGCATGTCCTGGAAGAAGTGCTGAAACTATTTCGTACAATAAATGAAAACTGTGATTTAACTTTGATCGGCGGAAGTAAAAATTCCGGAAAAACAACAATAGGTAAAAAGATTTCAAATCTCGATGAGTGTATTTTGATATGTCAATCAGTAACCGGTGTTTTTGAAAAACGCATAACTTTAAAAGAAAAAGAAAGAGAGGGGTAATTATTTATTTATGAGTTGGCGAACTGTTGTTATTTCTAAAAGAGCAAAGTTAGATTTACACTTAAATCATTTGGTAGTACGCGGAGAAGAAACCACAAAAATTTTTTTAGGTGATATAGCAATCTTGATTATTGAAACAACAGCGGTTTCCATCACCGCTTGCTTACTTAATGAACTGATCAAGCAAAAGATAAAAGTTATCTTTTGCGATGAAAAGCGCAATCCGAGTTCGGAGCTGATACCATACTATGGAAGTCATGATACAAGTGATAAAGTCCGACTTCAAATTAAATGGTCGAGCAGTATTAAAAAAATAGTATGGACAGAAATTGTCACGGAGAAAATACGTCAACAAAGTTTTGTTTTAAAAATGATTCAGTCACCGCAGTATGAGCTGCTACAACAATATTTTTCTGAAGTGAAATTAAATGATGAAAGTAATCGAGAAGGTCATGCTGCAAAAGTATATTTTAATGCGCTATTCGGATTGGATTTTTCGCGTAGCATGGATACTCCATACAATGCAGCACTGAATTACGGATATACTATTTTACTTTCCGCTTTTAATCGGGAAATAACTGCCAACGGTTATATTACACAACTTGGACTTTTTCATGAAAATATATTTAATCCGTTTAATTTTGCTTCTGATTTAATGGAGCCTTTTCGTCCGCTGATTGATTGGACTGTCTATATAATGAAGCCTGAAAAATTTGAACGGGAAGAAAAATTAAAAGTTATAAATGTGCTTAATCAAAAAATTTATATAAATGAACAAGAACATTATGTAAATAATGCTATCAAAATATATGTGCGAAGCATTCTTGATGCATTGAATGAAAAAGATATTTCAAAAATTAGGTTTTATAAAAATGAGTTATAGGTTTATGCGCGTCATCGTTTTTTTTGATTTGCCGGTTATCACGCGGGAGGATAGGTACCGATATACGACTTTTAGAAAATTCCTTTTGAAGAATGGATTTATTATGTTGCAGGAATCCGTATATGCGAAACTGGTACTAAACCTTTCAGCAAGAGATACGGTTGTTTTTAATATTAAAAAAAATCGTCCGCCTGGAGGGTTGGTTGAAATTTTGACGGTAACCGAAAAACAGTTTTCCAAAATGGAAATTATTACGGGAACAGTGAAAAAGGAATATATCGATTCTGACGAAAGGTTAATTGTATTATGAAATTAGTTCATCCTGATTTAGAAAATCAAATACTATTTTTAGAAAATAAAGTCAATGTTGTAACGATAGAAAACAAACAATTCTTTTCGTCTTTTATTCAAGAGTTAGGGCGGCAATGCGCCGGCGATGAAGGAAATTTTGTATTGGTAGATACGGATGTGGAATTGGATATTGCAAAATCATGCGTATTGATAATTGATCCTTTTAGTATCGATATCAATAACAAAAGCATACTTAATAAAGTTTTGACTCAATTAAAAATGCTTGCAGTTACTGAAGAGCATTACATGGAAACAAATAAGATAAAAAGTAATATCTACGCTTATTTAGATTCTTTGCTCTTTGATTGTGATGTTCCGCTCATATATCAAGATGATTTTGATTTTTCTGCACTATTCAAAATGATGAATATTCGGCTTGAAAATTCGGGAATAACACTATTAGAAAATATACTTGATTATCTTGCGGTAAGTATAGAACTACTGAGTATCCGGTGCTTCTTTTTTGTAAACTTAAAACAGTTTTTATCGTATGAAGAGCTTGATCGGCTGTATACTTTTGCTCACTACGCGAAGATAGATATGATTCTTTTTGAAGGTTGTTTTATGGGAAGCAAGCATTCCTGTGAAACTCATTATATAATTGATAATGATTTGTGCGAAATATATTGATTTTTGTTACATTCTAATCTATAATAGTTACATCGATCTAAAATACAGACGGTGGTGTTGTGCGCCGTACTATTCTCAACCTATAGATTTTGAGGTTTGAGAGTTGTGTAATTTTAGATGGATACAAAACGAACTTTGCGCGTGCCAAGTTGATGTGCGAGTTTGAGAGTTGTGTAATTTTAGATGGATACAAAACCACGAAATAGCCGAAGCCCTCCAAGGCAACGTTTGAGAGTTGTGTAATTTTAGATGGATACAAAACCGAAGCAGACCAATCTTTATATCTACAAGAGTTTGAGAGTTGTGTAATTTTAGAT
>ERZ1673752.4021-NODE-4021-length-12954-cov-7.634003_pt1 | contig 12954 bp, 11 predicted proteins | sample MGYA00580195_ERZ1673752 | MGnify/ENA primary metagenome ERZ1673752 (study PRJEB41218, sample SAMN15661744) | gut metagenome | host: Homo sapiens | place: Canada: London | collected 2015-08-20/2019-03-30 | study: EMG produced TPA metagenomics assembly of...
CAGTTTATGCCGGATCCCCAGTTCGGCAGCCGTCTTCTCAAACAGCGTCGGCAAAGCCCAAGATGTATTGTAGTCCTACATTTTCAAATTATCTTTTTGCCGGTATATGACCGGTTTTCCCTCTCCGGCGTGCTTGATTCCGTTCCTCCGCTCATCGGGGGAAGCAACGTACTTCGGGAAGCCGTGATCGGCGATATCGTATTCTCGTTGGATGGAGCATGTGCGCAGCGGAGGTTCACGGGGTGGGGTATACCTCCGCGATTTGCGGTATCGTGCGGCCGATGCGCAGCACAGGGTGAAAGCCGCGCCAGAGCTGCTGAAAAAGAGCACGGGATTTTTGAAATGTGAATCGGAAGAGGATCGGAAATATGGCAGAGGGTTCTATGAGACCGTGGCGTCTGACCTGAACTATAAGCAGCGATTTATCCACAGCTTCAAGTGTGTATATATGCTGAAGGACTATCCGATTTTCAAAGAAAGTGATTTCGAGTATCTGCGGGGGAAAATACAACGACAGACCAAAAGGAGATTTACCTATGAAAATTGCGGTTACCTATGAAGACGGCCGGATTTTCCAGCATTTCGGCCACACGGAGCAGTTTAAAATCTATGAGACGGCGGACGGCAGAATTGTCCGTGCGGAAGTCGTCGATACCAACGGCAGCGGCCACGGCGCGCTGGCGGATTTTCTGATGCGGCAGGGCGTGGATGCCCTGATCTGCGGCGGAATCGGTGGCGGCGCGCAGGCGGCGCTGGCAGAAGCGGACATCAGGCTCTATGGCGGCGCCAGCGGCGAGGCGGACGCGGCGGTGAACGCGCTGCTGAGCGGCAATCTGGGCTATGACCCCGATGTTCACTGCAGCCACCACGACCACGAGCACGGTGAGGGCGGCCATACCTGCGGCAGCCACGGCTGCGGCGGACACAGCTGCCATTAAGCGGCGCTCATAAATTTCATGGTCGCGTGTCCTGAGGAACGCATCCCACTATAATAAAGAAAACAGAAATAAACACCGGCACCCGAACATGAAAAAAGCAGTCCTGCTCCCGGAGCAGGACTGCTTTTTGCGCATATTACAGATTCTCCTTATAGGCGTGATAGCCCTTGATGGCGTAGAGCATGTCGCACTCGAGGTGGGCGCGCATCAGCTTTTGCGCCGCCTCGAAGTTGTCGTCCAGAACGAGCCGGAGGATTTCGTTATGCTCCTTGTTGATCTTTTCGCGGCTGGCGGACTGATAGTAGATGCACGAGAGCAGCTCGAGCCGGGGGCGGAGCTTGGCGTCCGCTTCGTCGAGACAGGGGCTCTGCGCATAGGCGTAGAAGATCTTGTGGAACTGCTTGGAGTGCTTCTCCCATTCCGCGATCTCCCCGCAGGAGAGCGCCCGGTTACCGGCTTCGACGTTCTCGCGCAGCACCTGCCGTAGGGCGCCCTGCGCCTGGAGGACGGCATCCTGACGGCGGACGGGACGACGTTCGGCGCGGACGACGGCTTCGGCGCGGCCTATATGCTGGAGGTGCTGGAGGACGACACGCTCCCGCACCCGCCGCTTGAGTGCGTCTTCACCGTGCAGGAGGAGACGGGCACGATCGGCGCCAAGCAGCTCGACCGCAGCTATGAGGGGTAGCCCGTCTGTGACAGAGCCTTCACGCTGCGGCTGGACGGCTTTTCCACCGGAACGTATCAGGGCGTTGCCCACCACGAGTGCGGCAACACCGTGAAGATTATCGCCCGCCTGCTCTACCGGTTCAAGCGCAGCGGGATTCCCTTCCGCCTGGCCGCGTGGCACTGCGGCACGGCGGAGAACTTCAACCCGCTGGATGGCGCGGTCACGCTGACGGCGGACGCGCCGCAGGAGCAGGTGAACGCGCTGCTGGAGGCGGAGTTCGCCGTGCTCGATAAGGAGATCGCGGACGCGCGCTACGCCGGACAGATGCACATCGAGACCGGCGTCCGTGCGCAGAAGGCGCTCTCCGCCGAGGACAGCGCGGCGCTGTTGACGCTGCTGTGGCTGATGCCGAACAACCTCTATCACGAGACCGAGAGCGAGGCGCTGACGATCAACAACGTCGGGCTTCTGTCGCTGGAGAGCGGCGTGTTCCATGCCGCCGCGTCCTGCCGCTCGAAGCTCGGCTCGTGCGAGGAACAGCTGGTGCGCCACTGCATGGAGCTCGGGCAGCTCTTCGGTCTGCGCACGGAGTGCCAGTGCCGCTACCGCCCGTGGCCGTATGTGGAGCACTCGCCGCAGCGCGAGCTGACAAACCGGATCGCGCAGGAGACATTCGGCTATACGCTGCGCGAGGAGGTCTGCCCCGGCGGGCTGGAGATCGGCTATTTCTTCACCTGCGCGGATTTTGACGCCGTGATGCTCGGTCCGAACATGAAACACTGGTGCTCGTGATGTTCGTGTTTGAGATCTTCGGCGGCGAGCTGGAGATCATCCCCTCGGACATCATCGACCTGACCGGCTTCACGGACATGACCTATACCTTCGCGCTGCCGCTCGTGCTGGCGTCGTTCGGCACCAGCATGTCCATCAGCGGCCTGAAAAGTGAGGGCAAGGCCGTTCTCACGGCGGTTCTGGCGGTGGCGTGCATCGTCGGGCTGGGCGTGATCGCGGGCTTTACCTTCATGGATCTGCGCACCGCAATTTACGGACCGATCGAGGTCGCCGGCGGCGGACAGGCCGGTCTGGTGTTCCTGACGGCGCTGCGCGAAAAGTCCGGCACCGAGAGCCCTGCGCGGGCGCTGGACTATGTGCTCGCGCTCTGCCGGAACTTCGGCTTCCGCACAAAAAATGCCAACTACCGCTACGGCTACGCCGAGATCGGCGAGGGGAGGAGCTGATCGGCATCCACGCCCACCTCGATACCGTCCCCGCGGGTGAGGGGTGGAGCTGCCCACCCTTTGCCGGGACGCTCGCGGACGGACAGCTCTACGGCCGCGGCGTGGAGGACGACAAAGGCCCCGCCATCGCCTGCGTCTACGCCATGCGCGGCCTGCTCACGATCAACGCGGGACAGCTCGCGGTGGAGGAGGGCGAGGTGCGCGTCTATTTCGACATCCGCTATCCCGTGACCGCCTCGGGCGAGACGGTGCTCGCGCGGATGCGGGCGGCCGCCGCGCCCTACGGGCTGCGCGTGTGGAAGCGCCACGAGATGCGCCCGGTCTATATGGACAAAAACAGTCGCGTCATCCGGAGCCGGCTTGCGGCATACCGCGAACAGACCGGCGACATGGGCGAGCCGCTCGTGGTGGGCGGCGGCACCTATGCCCGCGCGATGAAGAACATCGTGGCCTTTGGCCCCGGCCGCCCCTTCTGGACTTACGCGGTTAGCGGAGAGTAATTCTTTTTCAAAGAACGTCAAAAAAACTGTTGCAAAAACGGAGCGCGTCCTATATGATGGAGGCAGTTTCCAGTTACTTCCAAAAATTGCGACAAAAGACAGGAGGAAATCAAGTGAAGCGAGGAAAAAAGCTATGCTCGATTCTGCTCGCGGTCTGCATGCTGCTGTGCATGCTCCCGACGGCGGCGTTCGCGGCCGGCAGCGGCGATTATATGAAGATCGCCATGCTCGACAGCGGACGAAAGTATTTCACCCCCGACTGGGTCAAATCGTTCATCTATGAGGCGAAGGCGGACGGCTATACGCACGTCATGCTCGCCGTCGGAAACGACGGCATGCGCTTTCTGCTCGATGATATGTCCATCACGGTGAACGGCACCGCCTACGCGTCGGCGGATGTCTCCGCAGCGGTACACGCGGGCAACACCGCCTATACCTCCACCTCGAGCGGCGAGTGGACGGAGAGCGAGATGAACGAAATCTTCGCCGCCGCCAATGCCGCCGGGATCGAGATCATCCCGCTGCTCAACAGCCCCGGCCACATGGACGCCATTTTGCAGGCGGCCTCTTCGCTCACCGGGACGACCTGCAGCTATAACGGCTCGTCGCGGACGATCGACGTGACAAACAGCACGGCGGTCGCCTTCACGCAGGCGTTCATTCAGAAGTACATCGACTACTTCGCCGCCAAGGGCTGCAAATATTTCAACTTCGGCGCCGATGAGTACGCCAATGACCGCTATACCAGCGGCTCCATGGGCTTCGGCAGCCTGCAGAGCAGCGGCAAATACGGCTACTTCATCAAGTACGTCAACGCGCTCTCCACGATGGTGAAGAGCGCGGGCATGACGCCCATCGCCTTCAACGACGGCATCGAGTTCGCCAACCGGACGAGCGCCGCCGTCGGTTCCACGACCTATACCTTTGATAAGGACATCGTCGTGTGTTACTGGTCGAGCGGCTGGAGCGGCTATTCGCCGCGCTCGGCGTCGAACCTCGCGAGCGACGGCTTCCGCATCATCAACACCACCGGCGACTTTTACTATGTCCTCGGCAAGAACGACAACTTCGACAGAGGCTATACCTATGCATCCAACTGGAGCAACTATAAGGTCTGCGGCTCGACGCTGAGCACGTCCTCGGTCATCGGCGGCATGTTCTGCATGTGGAGCGACTACCCCGGCGCGGAGACGCAGACGCAGGAGGCGGCGAAGATCCGCCTGCCGCTGCGCGCAATGGGCCTTGCGATGGACGGCAGCTACACCTCCTCGCTGGATACCTCCGTTGTCCCCGGCGGCTTCAACGCCGATGGCAGCATCAACACCGATCCCCCCGCGCAGGTGCACAACTATCAGCAGACCGCCGCGCAGGCCGCGACCTGCACGCAGGCGGGCAGCGTCACCTATACCTGCACCGACTGCGGCGAGAGCTACACCGAGACGATCCCCGCGCTCGGCCACGACTATGCCGCCACGGATGACGACGGCGACACGATCTACACCTGCACCCGCTGCGGCGAGCGCTACAGCGAGCTGCTTCCGCGCGAGTATGTCAGCCTGAAGGTCGGTGAGACGTCCGGGGTCTATACGCTTGACGGCGAGCAGACGGTCACGAAGGCGGGCAATGCCGCCGTCGCCGCCGCGAACCTCCGCACCGTCGCCGGGACGGGCACCACCGTCTCCTACGTAGCGAGCGCTTCCGCGTCTGTCGGCGGGTATACGGACGGCGGCTATAACTGCACGGCCGATAAGCTCATCGACGGCGATACCTCCACCTACTACTGGTCGACCGGCAGCCAGACGCGCGGCATGTATGCCCGCGTGGATCTTGGCGCGCAGGTGCGCTTCGACGCGGTGCAGATTTCCGCCCCCGCGCACGGCGACTACTGCACGAACGCGAACGTACAGGTCTCCGCCGACGGCGCGGACTGGACGAGCATCGGCACCTATACGAGCAGCAGCTCCAGAGCCGTCACGTCCACCTACGCCGTGCCCGATTCGGTTGAGAGCTTCCGCTATATTCAGGTTGTTTTGACGACGGCGCGCAATTACTGGTGGCAGCTGTCTGAGATCGCCTGGGGCAGCTATGACGGCGCGAACTTCACGCGCGCCGCGGCCTCCGGCACCGTGACGACCGGCACGTCCGCCGCGACAGAGCTGTCCTTTACCGGCACCGGCGCGGGTTCGACGTACTATGTCATCGGCGGCACGCGCTATGTCATCAACGTCGAGGAGAATCACGTCCACAACTATCAGGTGACCGCCCGGACGGCTCCGACCTGCACCGAAGCGGGCAGCATCACCTACACCTGCGCCGCATGCGGTGACAGCTACACACAGACCGTTCCCGCCCTCGGCCATGATTATGACGCGGTTGTGTCCGCACCCACCTGCGGGAACGGCGGCTATACGACCTATACCTGCACGCGCTGCGGTGAAAGCCACACCGCGGACGAGACCGCGGCCCTCGGCCACGACTACGCGGCAGAGATCACCCCCGCCAGCTGCACGGAAGATGGCGCGGCGCGCTATACCTGCACGCGCTGCGGCGACAGTTATACCGAGGTGCTGCCCGCGACCGGCCACCACTATACGGCATCCGTCAGCGCGGCGACCTGCACCCAACCCGGCGAGACGACCTATACCTGCACCGGCTGCGGTGACAGCTACACCGAGACAACGCCTGCCCTCGGCCATGACTACCGTTCCGTTGTGACGGCCCCGACCTGCACGGAGGATGGCTATACGACGCACACCTGCGAGCGCTGCGGGGACAGCTATACCGACGCGGCGACCGCGGCGCTCGGCCATGACTACGACGCGGTCGTGACGGCCCCGACCTGCACGGAGGATGGCTATACGACGCACACCTGCGAGCGCTGCGGGGACAGCTATACCGACGCGGTCATCGCCGCGCCCGGCCATGACTACACCTGCACGAAGGACGGCGATACGCTGACCTATACCTGCACGCGCTGCGGCGACGCCTATACGGAGGAGCTGATCCCCACCGTCGCCGTGAACCTTCAGGTCGGCGGGAGCTACACCTTCACCACCGCGAACGCCGATATCACGGAGACGGCGGATGCCTCGATCGTGAGCGTCTCAGTGCGCGCGAACGCCGCGGGCTACAGCCGTGTGACGAGCGTTTCCGAGGGTCGGTATCTGCTGGTCTGCAATGGCAGCCTGCTCACGACGAACAGCTCCACCTACTATAGCTCCTGGGACGGCGCGGGCACCGTCAGCGGCCTTGCCTGCGTGAGCTACAGCGCGGGCGGCAGCTATGATGCCTATCTCTGGACGATCAAGGCCGTCCCCGGCGGCTATACCGTACAGAGCGCCGACGGACGCTACCTCAGCCTGACGGCGGGGACGCGCTCGTCGAACCTGACGCTCTCCGACACGGCGCAGGTGCTCACGATCAGTGACCTCGGCGAGACGTTTTCCATCACGAGCGGCAGCGCCTATCTCGACCGCTATAGCTCCTCGTTCGCGGCGTCCTATCCGGGTGCCGGCAACGTCAATGAGCAGTGGCAGCTCTACCGGGCGCAGGAGGCCGACTATGACGTGACGATCACCGGCGTCTCCGAGGGTGAGACGAGCGTGGTGCTCGGCGGCGTGCGCTATGCCGTCACCGTCCACGCGCACCACTACACCGAGGAGACGACCGTCCCCGCGACCTGCACCGAAAGCGGCACGATGACCTACACCTGCGCCGGCTGCGGTGACAGCTATACCGAGACGATCCCCGCCCTCGGCCATGATTACGTCCGCACCGAGCAGGACGGGCAGTATGTCTACACCTGCACGCGCTGCGGCGAGAGCTATACCGAGCCGATCGTGGCCACGACCTACCGCTCCGTCTCCTCCATCAGCAGTGGCAGCAGCTATGTCATCACGGTCTACTCCTACGGTAAATACTACGCCCTCACGCACACCGGCGGGGCGCTCGGCGTGACGGCCGTGACCGTGTCGAACGGGCAGATTGTCTCCGACGTCACGGACGATATGCTCTGGACTTACAGCGGCGGCAAGCTCGGCTTCACGAGTGGCGGCGCGAACTATTACCTCGGCCGCTACGGCTATTCGTCCCTCAGCATCAGCACCTCCGGCTCCAGAGCGAGCTACAGCTCCAGCCGTCTCTCGCTCGGCGGCTACTATCTGCGCTATTCCAACGGGTACTTCTCCCTGAACCGGCGCAGCGCATCCACCTGCTACATGTTTGAGCAGACGAACTGACAGGATTCTTTCAAAAGGCACGCGCCGCATTTGCGGCGTGTGCCTTTTTCCCCGTTTCCCGGGAAAATCCGTCCTTGTAAACGCCGTGGATTTGGGCTATAATACGTATATCTATGTTCAAACTACTTTCAGATACAGAAAAGGTGAAATGTATATGGAACGCACAAGAATCGCAGCGATTTTTGCCGACAGCGAAACGCTCTCCGGCAAGGAGGTTGTCGTCGGCGGCTGGGCCCGCACGATCCGCGACCTCAAGACCTTCGGCTTTATCGAGCTGAACGACGGCTCCTGCTTCAGAAATCTGCAGGTGGTCATGTCCGCCGACGAGCTGGAGAATTATAAGGAGATTGCCGCGCAGAATGTCGGCGCCGCCCTCATCGTGAAGGGCACCGTCGTGCTGACGCCCGAGGCCAAGCAGCCGCTCGAGGTCAAGGCCACCTCCATCGAAATCGAGGGCAAGTCCACCCCCGACTATCCCCTGCAGAAAAAGCGCCACAGCGTGGAGTTCCTGCGCACGATCCAGCATCTGCGCCCGCGGACGAACCTCTTCTCCGCGACGTTCCGCGTCCGCTCCGTCGCGGCCTACGCCGTGCACGAGTTCTTCCAGAGCCGCGGCTTTGTCTATGTCCAGACACCCATCATCACGGGCAGCGACTGCGAGGGCGCGGGCGAGATGTTCCAGGTGACGACGCTTGACCTGAACAACGTCCCCAAGACGGAGGACGGCACCGTGGACTACAGCCAGGACTTCTTCGGCAAGAAGACGAGCCTGACCGTCTCCGGTCAGCTCAACGCCGAGAACTTCGCCATGGCCTTCGGCGACGTGTATACCTTCGGCCCGACGTTCCGTGCCGAGAACTCCAACACCCAGCGCCACGCCGCCGAGTTCTGGATGATCGAGCCGGAGATGGCGTTCTGTGACCTCGCGGGTGACATGGACGTGGCCGAGGCGATGATCAAGCACATCATCCGCCGCGTGCTCGAGCGCTGCCCCGATGAGATCAACTTCTTCAACAGCTTCGTGGACAAGGGGCTGCGGGAGCGTCTGGAGCACGTCATGACGAGCGACTTCGGCCGCGTGAGCTATACCGAGGCCGTCGATATCCTCATGAAGCACAACGACAAGTTCGACTATAAGGTCGAGTGGGGCACCGACCTGCAGACCGAGCACGAGCGCTTCCTGACCGAGCAGGTCTATAAGAAGCCCGTGTTCGTGACCGACTATCCCAAGGAGATCAAGGCGTTTTACATGCGTCTCAATGACGACGGCAAGACCGTCGCCGCGGCGGACTGCCTTGTCCCCGGCATCGGCGAGATCATCGGCGGCAGCCAGCGCGAGGAGCGTCTGGAGCTGCTCGAGAGCCGCATCAAGGAGCTGGGCATGAACCCGGAGGACTACTGGTGGTACTGCGACCTGCGCCGGTACGGCTCCTGCCACCACGCGGGCTTCGGCCTGGGCTTCGAGCGCATGGTGATGTATCTGACGGGCGTGAGCAATATCCGCGACGTCGAGCTGCACCCGCGCACCGTGGGGAACGCGGAATTTTAATTCTCGCCGCGAACTCTGCGAGACATTTATAGCTTGAGCCGTGCGGCCGTTTTGGCCGCACGGCTTTCGGCTTGCAGTGGAGCCGGATTTTCCTGAAAAAAATTTTCCGAAAAAAGAGGAAATTTCACATTTGCGGCGTATATAACATTAGAAGAATCTGCGCGGAAGGGAGGATGGCGCTTTGTTTTCACAGAGCTTTCTGGACGAGCTGCTCGCCCGCAACGACATTGTCGACGTGGTCGGTGGATACGTCCCGCTCACGAGCAAGGGCGGGAGCTACTGGGGCTGCTGCCCGTTTCACAATGAAAAAACGCCCTCGTTCCATGTACTGCAGGACAAGCAGTTCTATCACTGCTTCGGGTGCAAAAAGGGCGGCGGCGTCATCAACTTCATCATGGAGATCGAAAACCTCTCCTATCCGGACGCGATCCGCTTTCTGGCGCGGCGGGTGAATCTCCCCGTGCCGGAGGAGGAAAACGACGGCGGGACGGAGAAGCTCCGCCGCCGTATGCTCGAGCTGAACCGCGACGCCGCGCGCTGGTACTACCAGACGCTGCAGGGTCCCGAGGGAGCGGCGGTGCGCGCCTATCTCCAGAAGCGACAGATCCGCCGCGGCATCGCCGTGCGCTTCGGCATGGGCGCCGCGCCCGATAGCTGGGACAGTCTCCTGCGCGCCATGACGCAGAGGGGCTACAGCAAGGACGAGCTCGTCCGCGCGGGTCTTGTGGTGCAGAACAAAAAGGGCGGACTGTATGACAAGTTCCGCAACCGGCTCATGCTCCCGGTGATCGACGTGCGGGGCGACGTTGTCGGCTTCGGCAGCCGCGTGCTCGACAAGTCCGAGCCGAAGTACATGAACACGACCGAGACGCTGACCTACAGCAAGCGGCGCGTGCTCTACGGGCTGAACCTCGCGAAAAAGACGAAGCGGCCGAACATCATCCTCTGCGAGGGAAACCTCGACGTCGTGACGCTCCATCAGGCGGGCTTCGACAATGCCGTGGCGTCTATGGGAACGGCGCTGACGGTCGAGCAGACGCGGCTTCTCAGCCGCTACACGAAGGAGCTTGTGCTCTGCTACGACAACGATAACGCCGGGCGGCTCGCCACGCAGCGCGCGCTGGAGATCCTCGACAAGAGCGAGTTTACCGTCCGCGTGCTGAAGCTGCCGAACAAGATGGTCGACGGTCAGCCGACGAAGCAGGACGCGGACGACTTCATCAAAAACTTCGGCCCCGACGCGTTCGAGCGGCTCCTCTCGGGCAGCGAGAACGGCATCGAGTTCCGCATCGCGGAGGTGGCCGGGAAGTTTGACCTCAGCGACGACCGCCAGCGCGTGGCCTATGCCGAGGAGGTCAGCGGCGTGCTGGCCGGGCTGGAAAACGCCGTGGAGCGCGAGATCTACACGGCGCGCGCCGCCGAGGCGGCGGGGCTGACGGCCGAGGCGCTGCGGCTCGAGGTGGACCGCGCCTTCAAGCGCAAGGCGCGCAAGGAAAAACGCGACCGCGAGCGCCGCGAGATGAGCCCCGCCGTGACGCTGCAGCCTGCGGGGCGCGGCCTGCGGTACGAAAATCTGCGCAGCGCGATGGCCGAGGAGGGAGTCATCCGCCTGCTGATGCAGGACGACGGCCTTTTCGGGGAGGAGAGTCCCCTGCGCGAGGAGGAGTTCTCCTCGCCGATGCTGGGGAAGATCTATACATACCTCTGGCAGAGCCGGGGGCGCGACCAGCCGCAGCGGCTGGCGCAGCTGGGCGGCGTCCTCTCCGCGGAGGAGATGGCGCAGCTGACGGCACTGCTGCAGAAGCCGCAGTCCGCCGCGTCGGCGGAGCGCGCGCTCGGCGACTATGTCCGGGTGATCCGGGAGGAAGCGGAAAAACGGGGTGCCGGGCCGGGGATGGATCCGCTGGCCGCCGCCTGTGAGAAATACAAACAGAAAAAGGGTTACGGAGGAAAGCAAATATGAGTGAACAGCACTACAGCGAGAAGGAACTCAAGGCCATGGCCGACCAGCTGCTGGCCGAGGACGCGAAGAAGCAGGCGGAGGAGAAGAAAAAGGGCAAGCAGCTCGATGAAAAGGGGATCGCCGCGCTCCCCGCGGCGCAGCTCATCAACGCCCACGAAAAGCTCAAGGAGCTGTTCGTCAAGGGCGCGAAAAAGGGCAAGCTCGACGCGAGCGAGCTGTCCGACGTGCTCGACGCGATGGATCTCGACAGCGAGCAGATGGACCACATCTACGACTCGCTCGAGCAGCTCGGCATCGAGGTCGGGACGGAGGATTTCCTCGCGAACATGCCCGACGACGGCGAGCCCGCCCTCGAGGAGATCAACGAGATCGAGGAGGAGGAGCTCGTCGACCCGAACACGCTCGTCGACAGCTTTAACATCGACGACCCCGTGCGCATGTACCTCAAGGAGATCGGCAAGGTTCCCCTGCTGACGGCGGACGAGGAGATCGAGCTGGCCACGGCCATGACCGCCGGCAACGCAGCCAAGGAGCGTCTCAAGGAGATCGAGGAGAGCGGCGAGGAGATCACCGACGAGGAGCGCAAGGCGCTCAATGCCGAGTGCAAGCGCGGCGAGCGCGCCAAGCAGAAGCTCGCCGAGGCGAACCTGCGTCTGGTCGTGTCCATCGCGAAGCGCTATGTCGGCCGCGGGATGCTCTTCCTCGACCTGATTCAGGAGGGCAATCTGGGTCTGATCAAGGCCGTGGAGAAGTTCGACTATACGAAGGGCTATAAGTTCTCGACGTATGCGACGTGGTGGATCCGCCAGGCCATCACCCGCGCCATCGCCGACCAGGCGCGCACCATCCGCATCCCGGTGCACATGGTCGAGACGATCAACAAGGTCATTCGCGTGAGCCGCCAGCTCCTGCAGGAGCTGGGCCACGACCCGACGCCCGAGGAGATCAGCGAGGAGATGAATATGCCCGTCGACAAGGTGCGCGAGATCCTGAAGATCGCGCAGGAGCCGGTGTCCCTCGAGACGCCCATCGGCGAGGAAGAGGACAGCCACCTCGGCGACTTCATCCCCGACGAGGGTGCGTCCGAGCCGAGCGAGGCGGCGAGCTTCACGCTGCTCAAGGAGCAGCTGGTGGACGTGCTGAGCACGCTCACCCCGCGTGAGGAGAAGGTGCTCAAGCTGCGCTTCGGCATCGAGGACGGCCGTACCCGCACGCTTGAGGAGGTCGGCAAGGAGTTCAATGTCACTCGTGAGCGCATCCGCCAGATCGAGGCGAAGGCGCTGCGCAAGCTGCGCCACCCCTCCCGCAGCAAGAAGCTCAAGGATTTTCTGAACTGAGGAGGAACGCATTATGCTGCTGAATTTTGATGAAATGACGCCCGTGCCGATGGAGCACTTCAAGGGCGGCGTCGGCACGCTGCAGGCGCGCCCCTATGACGACGGCAACTGCAAGGTGCTGCAGATGACGCTGCCGCAGGGGACGTCCATCGGCCTGCACACCCACGAGGGGAGCTGTGAGATGATCTTCGTGCTCTCCGGCGAGGGCATCTGTCTCGACGATGGCGAGGAGTATCCCTTCCGTCCGGGCATGTGCCATTACTGCCCCGAGGGTCACAGCCACAGCGTCTTCAACACCGGCTCCGAGCCGCTCGTCCTGCTGGGCGTAGTCCCCAACCTGCAAAAATAAAGAAGAAGCCCTGCGGCCGCAGGGCTTCTCTTATTTTTGCAGATAAAAAGTCTCACAGAGTTCGCGGCGCCGCAGCGGCGCGAATAAATACCAATCCGTTTTTGGCGGCGTGTACGTCGCAAAAAACACCATGCGCGGAGCGGAGTGTCGCAGCCCCGCCACAAGCGGCGGG
>ERZ1673752.4037-NODE-4037-length-12920-cov-9.358647_pt1 | contig 12920 bp, 8 predicted proteins | sample MGYA00580195_ERZ1673752 | MGnify/ENA primary metagenome ERZ1673752 (study PRJEB41218, sample SAMN15661744) | gut metagenome | host: Homo sapiens | place: Canada: London | collected 2015-08-20/2019-03-30 | study: EMG produced TPA metagenomics assembly of...
TATACGCGAACTCGAAGAGGAGCGTATACGCGAACTAGCCGCTTACCTAACGGTAAGCGGCTACAGCTCTTACGAGCTGCTTCCTGCGGAGCAAAAGGCTTTGAAGATGTTCGAAAAATGGGAGTGGAAAGAATATAGGCTAACGGAATTATTCAATGTGAAAAACACGGCAAATATACTTTCGTCTGAAATTGTGGTGGATAGCGGAACAGTACCATATTTAACCGCCAGTGCCGAACGCAATGGAGTAAATTCTTACATTTCATACGATGAAAACTTCCTTGAAAAAGGCAACTGTATTTTTATAGGGGGAAAAACCTTTGTTGTCAGTTATCAAAAAGATGATTTTTATTCCAACGATAGTCATAATCTTGCATTGTATTTAAAAGAATCGCAAGCGACAAAATTAAACCAATTATTTTTGGCTTCGTGTGTTTATAAAGGATTGAGTCATAAATATACTTGGGGTAATAGCATCAGTAAGGCAAAAATACAAACCGACACAGTAATGCTTCCCGTCGCCCCTGACGGCAGTCCCGACTATGAGGCAATGGAAACGCTTATTTCCGCCGTGCAAAAGCTGGTTATTAAAGATGTCGTGCTGTATGCGGACAGAAAAATTGCTGCGGCGAAAAAGGCGGTGGCAAGAAAATGATGGCGTGGAAAGATAAGGGGATATGGGGTAGAATGGAATTAAGAAGAGTGGACTAATAAATATTTAAATGAGGAATATATGAAAATAGAAAGTATTACAATAAGCAATTTTCGTTCAATACGATATGAAACAATCAACATTCGAGATAACTGTCTAATACTATTGGGTAAAAATGAAGCCGGCAAAAGTAATGTGTTGAAAGCAATAGCTGCCCTATTTGGTGAATATAAGTTGACCAGCAAAGATAAACGAAAAAGAATTGCTAACGAAAAAATTAACAATTATTTCATTCGGGAAAAGTTTACATATACTGATGATGACATATCAAAATTTCAAGATACTATTTTGAAAAAACATCCAACAGTAAAAGATATAGATTTAATTAAGGACATCCCCATAAATGAATATATAAGATTATCATTAGATCATATTTATTATCAAATAGATATAGAAGATAATGCTACGGCAAAATTTGTATACGAGCCGGAAAACAAAGGTGATGATGCACGGGAAGTATTGATTTACCAAAATAGTAATAGTAACTCTACCAAAACTGGGAGTAAAAAATTTGAATTGGATGAATGGCTTTCTGAAGCGGTTCAGGCAGAATATAATACCAATCCTTACAAATGCTTATTTTGGCATTATAATGATGATTTACTATTACCTTCAAGCGTAGATCGTAATCAATTTATTAACGAACCTTCTCGTTACAAGGCTCTAGAAAATCTGTTTATTATGTGTGGAAGGGGGAATATAGCGGAAGAGTTTAAAGAGGCAGAAGAGGAAGACGGTGATTATGAAAATTTGTTGGAGCAAGTATCAAGTGAAGCCACAGATACATTTAGAACAATTTGGAAAGATTTTAACGATACATCTATAGTGTTATCTTCTGATGGGGATAATATTAGAATTAAAATTGTTAATAAAGCAAAATATTCTTTTGAAGATAGAAGTGATGGTTTTAAAAAATTTATCAGTATATTATTACTATTATCAACACAGGCAAGGGCACATCAAATTGGAGAAAGAAATTTTATCTTAATAGATGAACCCGATCAAAGTTTATATCCGACAAGTGCCACTTACTTACGAGATGAATTATTGAAAATTAGCAGTGAATCACATGCACGTGTGATTTATACAACGCATTCTCAGTATATGATAGATTCAAATTGGTTAGAGCGTCATTTTATTGTAGAAAAAAAAGATGATATTACAACAATACGACAAGAAACTGGCATAGCTCAATATGCTGATGATGAATTATTACGCAGGGCAATTGGAAGCAGCATATTTGAATGTATCAAGGAAGTAAATATTATTTTTGAAGGATGGACAGATAAAGAATTATTTTTATTATTTTTAAAATATTATTCGGACGTCGGACTGAATAATATTAAAAATATAGGAATAACTTTTTTACATGGAATTTCAGGAGTTGAAACTTTAGTCTCTCTGATGATTGTTGCTAATAAAAAATTTGTTATTGTAGCAGATTCAGATAAAACATCCCAAAATAAAAAGAAAGATTTCGAAAAAAAATTTCCCGATCACAAAGATTGTTGGCTGGAATATAATATTATCGATAATAATATTCAAACTTTAGAAGATTTTATAGAATATACAATGATAGAAAATGTTATTAAAGAAATGGGCTATACTGATGTTCAATACAATAAAGATGACAATGCAATTGTAAATATAGAAAGATGTATCAAAGAGAAAGAAAAAAGGCAGGAATGTAAGCAAAGAATTGTTCGGATGATAAGAAAAGAAAATATCAAAGAGGCATATTCTGATTTTGTTAAAAAATTAGAATCTAAACTAACTGAATTACAAAAGCCACAATGATCATATCATCAGATTCGTGACTTTGATAAAAGCTTCTGATAGGGATGCATACTTAGAAAAGTTTAAGGCAGTACAACTGAGATATAACCGTAACAGTAAACATTATAATACCAACTATCCCGTTTATAACTTCGGTGAATCGAAAGGACTTACTTTTGATACTGTTTTGATTTATCCAACAAATGATATGATCACATGGATACAAGATCATTCTCAACCATTAGAACTAACAACGCAAGCGCGGTTTTATGTTGCATTAACAAGAGCCAAATATAGTGTAGGTATATTTTGGAAAAAAGCAAATTGCAATGCAACCGATATTTCGTTTTGGCACAACTGACGAGCCTTTTTAAAATCATTACTTCTACGCTCAAGAGTCCCCCCGCCACATTTTACAAACTGTATTACACCGGCGAAAGAATAATAAACCGGTACAAAATAATTTCGACCGTCTCTTAGCTATTATCTATTCCATTTTCCTCCGTTGACAAAACACTCCTACTCAAGTACAATTATTCCGGTACAATAAAATAATCACCACAAAGCGAGGCAAGTAAATATGCAAACCGAAACTCATTCCATTAATGATGTCTTATCTAAAAATGCAACTGCGTTTTTTATTCCGCCTTTTCAACGGGCCTATGCGTGGGGCAAGACCGAAATTGAACGATACTTTAGCGATATTATGCGCATTATTAATTCCGAGCTTGATGAAACGCAAAGCGATAAACTGGAACACTTTTTCGGAACATTAGTCATTAAAGAAGAAAAGTCAGGTTTTGTAAACCGTTCGATAGTAGTTGACGGGCAACAGCGATTAACCACAACGCTTATTTTTTTAATTGCCTTGCGTGATAATGAAGAAGATACAGAAAAGAAAGATTTTATTACCGACAATTTTTTAAAAAATAGCGCGTCAAACTTTCAGGATAAAATAAAACTCAAACAAGTTACAAAAGATTGGGATGCGTATCGGGCATTGGTTACAGGAAAAGCGCCGAAGCCAAGCATCATAAAAAATGCTTACGACATATTTTTTCAGCATATAAGCGAAAATAAGAAACGACGACCCGAAATTAAAATAGAACATTATATTACCGCCCTCTCTCGAATTAATGTCGCCGTTATCTTTTTAGATGAACGGCCTTTCAAAGGCGAAGACCCGCAAATTATTTTTGAAACTTTAAACTCATTAGGAAAACCGTTAACTCTTTCCGATTTAATCCGCAATTATATTTTGCTGAATATGGAAAGTGAAAATCAAACAAGGATATATGAAACGCTTTGGTATCCTCAAATTGAATTGCCGCTTAAAGAAAATGTGTCTAATTTTTTTAGAGATTTTCTTCAGTACAAAACTTCAAGCTCAATAAAAGCAATCAGCGACAATAATACAAAAGAAATATACGCGCAGTTTAAAACATTTGTTGACGGTCAATATGCCAATCACAATGCATTTATTGAAGATATTGTGCAGTATGTAAAGCCCTATTCTTTTATTATTCAAGAACATGTGAGCGATGAACTTTCAACCGATAAAAGTAAGGACATGGAAATAAAAGAACTTTTACGAAATATTTTTCATGATATAACAACGGAAAGTTTTAAGCCTTTGCTTATGGGACTATTGTATTATCATCAAAATGAAAAAACTGAAATGCGATTAAGTGACGAAGCTTTTATTTCAATGCTGAAAACAATTCGTACCTATTTAATCCGCAGAAGAATTTTAAAATTAACACAAGGCGAAAATAAGGGCATTGTAATTTTGTGTAGTAAGGTACCTGATCTTGTGCAGTCAAAAGTAAGGCTCTTGAATTTACTATCGCGGCTTTCATATAATTTACGTTTCCCGAATGATAGTGAAGTGCGGCAGGCGCTGCTCGTTGCAAACTTCTATGAAGAATTTAAAAAGTACGGGAAATTTATTCTCGGAAAAATTGAAGAATACAATGCAAAAGTTGCCGTTGATTTTCGTGATACAAAAATAACGATTGAGCATATTATGCCACAAACGTTAACGGATGAATGGAAAACGATGCTTGGCAATAATTATGATGAAGTTTTCAAAAAATATCTTCATAATATCGGGAATTTAATTTTAACCGAATTCAATGGCGAACTGGGCAATAGACCGTTCGCTGAAAAGAAAAGCATATTGCAAACTTCTTCGTTAAAATACCGCTTGGAAATAATTTCAAATGAAATATGGAATGAAGCGGCAATACAAACGCATCAAGCAACAATGATTAATTTATTTTTGGAAACTTTTTCGTTACCTGAAGCATATCGCAACAATAACAACTGGAATACCGACGAACCGATGAGCGAGAGAAATGAATTTTCACCCCTTGATGACGATGCCGGCGATTTTGCTGAAGGAAATAAGCCGCTTGCGCTGATGATCGGCGGACACACTTTTAAAGTTTCCACCTGGCAGGATGTATTTATACAATTTATTACCTTTATCAAAACAAATAAAAATTATGATTTTCAATTTATCTACGACTATCAATCGGAGCTTTTTGGAAAAGCAGATACCATAGTTTATTGGCGCTCACTGAAGGCAATGCTTGATACAAATAGCGATTTAAGAAATAAATATAAATCTCTGGACGGCTTGTTTTATAATAAAATTGAACACTTAAGTGACGAGGAAATATTTTTACATGTCAACATATCATCACGAGCTTGTTTGACTCGTATTGCAAATGTTATGAATAAATTAAATATGCCGAATGATTTTGTTACCATTATGTTGAACTAGGAATCAACTGAGCAAATATCAAAGCCTTGCAGCTTTGTTCTGTACGGAAGTTTTTAACGAGTTCGCTTATCGCGATACTTGCGAATCAAATTGCGAAGGCGATGATTTTCCGTGTGCGATCAGCACACAGAAAAATAAACGACGTTTTGAAAAATAGTTTTATGGATGCAAGTTTTAATCTTACTTAAAAATATAACAAAAGATTGGAAACTTAGTCACGTTTAAGCACATAGCATTTTTAGCGTTTCAAAGTGCAAACTCTGTCAGTTTAACGAGACAAATATATGTACTAAAGCTCCTTTCAAATAAAAAAAAGACGTACACGTGTAAACGTACGCCTTTTTTGTTCCTTAAAATTCAGCAGCGATAAAAGTATCAACTTTTTGAGCTGATGAATTCCGTCCACACAGGCGGACATATAAAAAGCAAGGTTTTGCGAAAAAGTCTGCCAAGCAAAACTTGACCGTTTAATGAGCTGAGCTATTTAGTCAGCGAAATTAAACGTTCATATAACGCTTCTCCGTTATTCGCTCACGGGCGGTTGTTCGTTGGTGGTATTGCTCGGCGCCGATTCTAGCGGCATAAACACCTGAGGCAGCTTATTCACCAGAGCCGGAACCGACAACAGCACAGTATCCTCAAAAAGCGGCACCCGAAATACGCCGGTAAAAGGTTCTCTACCGTCAGTAAAACGCACCGTAACTTTGTGCTTTTGACCGCGAAGGAGAATTTTATCCCGTTCGCCTTTAAAAAGTTCCTGAAAGTCTTTCCCGTCAAAACTTATTTCAATCGCTCCCAAATGTTGGTACGTTCCGTCGGCGGCGTTTTTATTTTCAAACAAAACGGTATGCGTCCGTCCCAAGGTAAACATCAAAATTCCAAGCAGCACATACAAGACGCCCAAACAAATCCGCAACACAGTTTTGAGCTTTTGTGATTGAATTCTCATTATTTTTTCTCCTCCGTTTGCACTCGTAATTCGGAACGCTTCTTTTCGGCATTATGCTGATTTCGGGCGGCATATAAAACGAGCGAAAGTGCAATCGCCGCGTAGCCTGCAAAATCCCTAAAGTATTCACCAATCATCGCTGATCCGAAAAGCTGTTGACCTGCCATCGGAGCGACAATGTACAAAAAGTGCAACAGTACAACGCCGATAAATACGTTCTTGATTGAAACGCGGCTCACGGATGCCCCGCCGACCAAAATTGCGGCAGCTGCAAAAAAGCCTGTCTGATCGTGTGCGTTATACGTACTCATATTTCCCATATTCTGCAAAAAAATAATCTGACCGATACAGGCAAGCACCGTAGATATAACGATTGAAACGATACGAGTATGCTCGACCGCAATACCTGCAGAATTAGACACCTGCTGACTCTGCCCGATTGCTCGCATATCCTGTCCGAGCTTTGTTTTCCGAAACCACACGATAAAAAAGCACAGTGCAATAATAATGAGGTATGAAAGCACGGGGATTCGTAAACCGGCAATCGTAAACGAAAACGTGTTATCCAATACTTGACGAACGGGGGCAAGTTCCAAAGTGTTCCGTACCCCGAAACCGCGCGACAGTTGTATTGCCTTATTGTGCATCGGAATAACCGAACCCATCAAATACAAGACAAAAAATTGATAGACACCGTTAAAAAAGAACCCTAAAATATAACTCGTCACCATTTCCCGCCCGCGGGCTTTATTCAAAATGGAACCGGCAATCCAACCTAAAAACACGGAAAGGGGCATCCCAATGAGCGTTGCAAAAACAAGTCCGTAAATCCCGCCAATGCTCCAATCCATTGCGAAAATCAAACCGATTTGTCCCGCCATTGCACCGAGTACCATACCGAAGTTTATTCCCATACCCGCCATAATCGGCAAAATGAGAGAAAACACCAAAAACGAGTTTCGCGCTATTCTGGTGAGGATTTCACCGATAATATGATGCGCCGAAAGCCCCGAAACCGGTATCGCGATAAACGAAATAATGAGGAAAAGGAGTGAAACAATATTATCCGCCAAAAATTCAGGCACTGAAAACTTCTTTTTATTTTCCGTTTTTATTTTAAGCATAAATCCTTGTCCTCCCCTTACCTTGTCTGCTGCGTCTTTCGCGTCAAGGCGTACAAAATCATTCCGTTTGACAGTACGATTCGGATTACTTCGGACATATCCGTTTCCAAAATACTGTTAATAACCGAAGGCGTCATCGAAAGAATTCCTTGGAAAAGAATAGTTCCGATCACCACATTCAAAATCGACGCTTTATTTACGGAAGCTCCTCCGATTAAAATAGCCGCAACTGCCGGAAAAGCCATATACAGCGGTGCTTTATACAGTTGGATAAAACCGAAACTTTGCTGATATAACAAAATACCGATACCGCCGCAAATAGTCGAAAGAATTATACTGATGGTTCTTGCGCGGTTTATACTAACACCGCTTGCACGGGCAAAGTCGGGGTTCGAGCCAACTGCCGTCAAAGCCGTTCCCGTTCGGGTACGCATAAATGTTTTCATTAAAAACATACAGAGTACCGAAAACAAAATCGCTCCGGTCGGAAATTTAAATGAAGCTATTTTAATCGCTAAAAAATCATTGAGAATATTGAGCCAATACCCGTCAAGCGAAATCGTCGTCCGCAATCCTTTACCGGAATATCCCCATACCATTTTAGGATTTGAATACGGCAAGATAAGCCACAAAATCGCCATAAACGTAACGGTCGCAAAACCGATGTACATAGCGATGGTCATCTCTTCGCCTTTTACTTTATTCAAAACGGCACTGTACCCGTATCCGATAAGGCTTGAAAAGATAATCGTAAAAACAAGCGCCATTGAAAAGCCCAAAATACCCGTCAGCTGAAACTGCATTGCCAGCGTCGAACCCAAAAGTCCCCCGATAATCCCCAGTGAAAGCCCGAAGTTAAGACCGCAGCCGGCTTGAACCATCGGCACCATTGCTAAAACCATAATGGCATTCATTCCGAAACGATTTGCAATATCCGAAAGGGAAGCCCCGATACTAACCTTTACAAACGGTGCCGCGACAAAAAGAGACAGCAAAAACAACAAAATTATAACGCGGGGAATGCCGAAATCCTCAACAAACTGTTTTATTTTTTCCATTATGTACTCCTATTTTACACCCGCCATATACAAAGCAAACTCGGTTGGCTCTTCTTTCGGTGAAAGAATCCCGGCAACTTCACCTCGAAACACCACGGCGATTCGATCACAAATCGAACGAAGTTCTTCCAACTCACTTGAAATCATAACAATCGTGGTTCCGTGTTCTTCATTTATTTTCCGCAAGGCATCCAAGACCAAAGCTTTTGCCCCGACATCAATACCGCGGGTCGGTTCGGCGACAAACAAAAGCTCCGGCTCCAAACAAAAAGCTTTTGCCAAACATATTTTTTGCTGATTACCGCCCGACAGTTCTTTCGCTTTTTGCTTGCTACCTGTACACTTGATTTGTAGCATATCGATATAGGTATTGGCAAGGGTTGTCATAGCTTTTTCATCTCGGAGTTTAATTAAGCCGCCCAAATACGGCTTTAAGTATTGCTTTTTTGACTGAATCGCGGTAAACGCAATATTCCAGTCAAGGCTTTCATCGAGTAGTAAGCCAACTCCGCGTCGGTCTTCCGAAACAAACGCCAGCCCGTCCGAAAGAGCCTGTTGGGTATGGTTCAACGTAAGTTCTTTGCCTTTGAATCGCACTTCACCGCCCGATGGAAAAATTCCCATAATTCCGTTTGGAATGCCGATTTTACCTTGTCCTGCAAGTCCGCCGATACCGAAAATTTCACCTTTTTTCACTTCAAAGTTCGCATTCCGCACTAATTCGCCCGGCATATCCACCCAAAGGTTTTTTACGTCGAGAATCGTATCGCCGAACGTTCGCTGAGAATTGTCGGAAATCGTTTGCTTCACTTCCCGCCCAACCATTGCCGCTGCAATTTTCGGAATATCGGTTTGAGAAGTCGCTACGTCTTGAATAGTTTTTCCGTCTCGCAGAACAACAACACGGTCACAAATTTCGATAACTTCTTGTAAACGATGCGAAATAAAAATAACGGCGATTCCTTTTCGGCTGAGTTGTTTTACCGCTTTCAAAAGAATTTCCGCTTCCGATTCGGTGAGTACCGCGGTCGGTTCATCCAAAACCAAAAGCTTCACCGTATCACGGTCAATTTCGCGTGCAATTTCGGTAAACTGTTTATGTCCGACCGGCATTTCGGAAATGAGGGTTTTCGCATCGATTGAAACGCCCAATTCGTTGAGCACTTTTTGCGCCCGTTCGTTCATTTCTTTACGACGCAATAAACTGAGCCTATCGCTGAAAATGTCCGAAAGAATTGAAGGCGTTTGCAGTTCTCGGTTGAGCATAATGTTTTCCGCTGCCGAAAATCCCGGAATAAGCGAAAACTCTTGGTGAACCATGCCGATTCCCTTATCAAGTGCGTCAAGCGGGCTATGAAAATGAACTTCCTCTTCATTGATGAGAATCCGTCCGCCGTATCCGCCCGTATCCCGAATAACAGGCATTCCGAACAAGATGCTCATAAGCGTTGTTTTGCCGGCACCGTTTTCGCCGACCAAGCCTATTATTTCTCCGCTTTTCAGTGAAAAATTAACACCTTGCAGAACCTGCGTGCCGGAAAAGTCTTTGGTAATATTTTCCAGCGTTAAAAAGTTATTTGTATCCATGCTGTTCTGTCCTAGTAAAAAAGTGAGGCAGGAAAAGCACCGTCTCCTCTTTTTCAGAGATTTAGTGCATTTTCCGCCTCAAAACATCAATTAGTTACTTTGAAATTTCACGTTATAATATTTTTCAGGAACTTCTTGTTGGGTCGTCGGCAAAAAGCCTTGTCCAAACACGTACGTGTCCATCAATAGTAACGCGTGATTCTTTGAACGAACACCGGTACTTGCATCTATGTACATCGAGCTCTTCCATTTTGCACCGGGAGTAAATTTATTCAATGCATCCGAAAGGTCTGCCATGTTTTGGATTTTTGCTTCTCCGTCAAGAATCCTTCGTGCATATTCGCCCAAACCGGCTGACAGCGTAAAGCCGTATGAATACGCCCACGTACCGAATCGACCTGCCCCGCCTTTTTCAACAACGGTGTCTTCAACTTTTTTTAAGATCTTCGGAAAGTCTCCCGCTTCTGCAGTCAAATCGATTCCTAAAGCGCCGGGGTAGCCCATCAACGGTGAAGGCAAATCGGCTTCGATAAACATACCGCCGTAAGCAAAAAGCTGCTTTAACAAAGGCTCGGTGTGTGCATCGTTTGTACAGAAAAAGCAAGTGTCTTTTCCGTATTTTTCAAGCCACTGCGGAACTTTTTCCAAGATGAACTGCTGAGCACCGGCGGTTCCAACGTCGCTCGTCGGGTCGGGAGCGGTTTCAAAGTGAAATTCCATGCCTAAATCCTGACACGCAAGCTCAAGCAGCTGGCGGCGCAAACCTAAGGTCTGATACGACATGTGTCGCGGGAACGAAATGTGTACAAAATGTTTTGCCCCGATTTGCTTTGCAGCCCACGCAATCGTGTATCCGCGAGAAATAATGTCCTGAGAAGCAACCATATCGGCAGCCGCATCGATAACGAGCGGATCCTCGTGAGCCTCGCCTGCAAACAGTAAAACATCGGGTCGTTTTTCACGGACACGCTTAAATGCTTCAGCCGTTCCCGGAATTGCTTGATTGGCAATAATCGCCTTCATTTTCGGGTCATCCGCCAATGCGACAATCTGTGAAATGGTTGTTTCCTGCTGCGACATAAAATCGTCGGGATAGGTGATATGCTGAATCATACCGCCGTCTTTTACGGAGCCGTACAGTTTAATCAACTCTTCGGCACCCCGTAAATCATCTTCCGACTGCGAGACGGTTCCCGTCATAATACCGATGTGGTATTTTGCTCCGCTGTTTTCAGAACCGGTACTTCCGCCTTCTTTTTTAGTACAGCCGATAAGTCCGAACGCAAGTGCAAATAATGCAACAATGCTTAAAGCTTTTCTTTTCATAAAGCCTCCTATTCGGAAGTTTATTCTAACACAATATTTTTTACTTGTCAATAATCACAGAAATACATTTTACAAGTTACCGTAAACAATAAGCCTGTAACAAAGCTCTTGACTTATAAAGTGTTTTAGGATACACTGACAAAACAACTTTGGAGGCTTTATGCAGATTATTCCTATCGCGAGCGGTAAAGGCGGTGTCGGTAAAAGCTTATTCGCCGCAAATCTTTCCATTGCGCTTTCACAAGCCGGTAAATCGGTCGTGCTGGTTGACCTTGATTTAGGCGCATCAAACTTACATTTAGCCTTAGGAATGCAGCGAAATAAACATGGTATCGGCACTTTTTTAACCGGTAATTCTCAGTTCAGTGAAATTATGCTGCCGACGCCGTATCAAAATCTGCTCTTTATCCCCGGTGATTCCGAGCTTCCCGGTTTTGCCGCTTTAAAGTTTTATGAAAAGAAAAAACTCACAACCAATCTTTTAGCGTTGGAAGCCGATTATTTAGTTTTAGATTTGGGAGCGGGAACAGCACTCGGCATCTTAGATTTTTTCCTGTTATCGCCGCAGGGAATTTTAATCACCGCACCGACGGTTACGGCGATTTTGGATGCGTACCTCTTTTTGAAAAATCTGGTATTCCGTATGATTACCTCATCGTTTCCAAAAAAATCGTCGGGTAGTGCGTACCTCACGAAGCTGCAATCCGATGCGCAAACCATGCAGCGGCTGTATATTCCGCGGTTGCTTTCGGAGTTGCAAAAAATCGATCCGAAAAACGCCGAAAAGCTGATCACAAAACTGCAAAGTTTTAAGCCCCGCGTTGTTATGAATATGGTTGAAAGTCCTGCCGACGCTGAAAAAGTTTTTAAACTTCGAAATTCGTGCAAGCAATATTTGGATGTGGATTTGGAACATTTGGGCATTATTTCAAAAGACTCCATCCAGGACATCGCCCTCGCTTCGCGGTTGCCGGTGATTGTGTATAAACGAGATGCTTTGATTTCACAGGGAATTTACCGTATCAGCGAAAAAATTTTAGCTTCGCAGGAACTTCACTTTGATGATATGGAAAAGGGCGATTATGAAGAATACAGCGATGACAGTTTTAACCTTGCCGGCGAAGAAGCAGCTGCCGACTTCCGTTCGCGCATGTCTTATCTCGAAGATTTGGTCGGCACGAACACCCTTTCTCAAAGCGATTTATACGAAGTGATTAAATCCCAGAATTTTGAAATTTCATCGCTAAAAAAAGAAAACATGCTTTTAAAATACAAATTAAAAAAAGCGATTGAAGCCGGTTTTGTGCAGTAACGCACAAGGAGGCACCGATTAATTTTCGAGTAAATTAAGGTTATCTTGCAAAAACCGATTCTCACAGTTTCCACAAGGAGCCATCCCGCTTTCGCAGGAAGCATTGCGGTAAGGTCCGATGAGCGGGATGGCAAAATTTTAGCCGCACAAGATTTTTCCCCGCACACAAAAGTCGAAACAAATACGCATTCGGTTTTTATAAACGCCCGCCGTAAAAATCATACTTTACGGAAGCACCGGTTAATTCAATCGAGAATTGAGGGGAGCTCTAAACGCCGGTAAACGGCA
>ERZ1673752.4038-NODE-4038-length-12915-cov-507.472006_pt1 | contig 12915 bp, 8 predicted proteins | sample MGYA00580195_ERZ1673752 | MGnify/ENA primary metagenome ERZ1673752 (study PRJEB41218, sample SAMN15661744) | gut metagenome | host: Homo sapiens | place: Canada: London | collected 2015-08-20/2019-03-30 | study: EMG produced TPA metagenomics assembly of...
CTGCGGCCAGTTATGGTAAAATAGGAGTAGTAGGATATAGGCTTTTGCAGGAAAGGGACGGGTGATTTTATAGGCACAACCATTTCGGGAATGACGGGCCGGGGAAGTATCCGGCACAACAACAGGAGCTTTTCAGCGGCGAATGTAGACCGGAGCAGGTCGGGGCAGAATGTCACCTTTTGCAACGAGGATTTGAAGAAGGTGTACCACGAACTTTTCGATGAAGCCCTGGCCGCCTACAATGCCAAAAAGAAAAAGACCAGGGACAAGATACCAGACTACTATGAGCATATCCGGCAGAGCAAACAGGAGAAGCTATTTCACGAGGCTATCTTCCAGATCGGCAACTTGACGGACTGCGGGTGCGGCTCCCCTGGAGGGGAACGGGCGGCGGCAGCTCTCAAAGAATTTGCAGAGTCCTTCCAGGAGCGCAACCCTCATCTGCGGGTGTTCAATATGGTGCTGCACATGGACGAGGCCACGCCCCACCTCCATGTGGACTTCGTGCCTGTGGCAACGGAGCAGAGCCGGGGCCTCTCAACGCGGGTATCAATGAAACAGGCGTTAAAGCAGCAGGGATTTGAAGGGATGGGCCGAAAGCAGACCGAATGGAAAGCCTGGATGGAACGGGAGAAAGAAGCCCTAACGGAAATCGCCCAGGCTCACGAGTTTGAGATTATCAGCCTGGGCGGTGGCCGCGAGCGTATGGAGCTACCAGAGTACAGAGCAGCGGCCCAGCGGCTTGAAGCTATCCAGGAACAGGTGACAGCAGCAGAGCAGGAGATCGCGGCCCTGGAAAAGCAGAGAAAGGCCCTGCAAGGGAATGTGAAGCTGCTGAAAGCGGTGGAGAAGGTTAAGCCCGATCTGGACGCGATACAGCCGGAAAAGACGCTGACAGGGGCCGTCAAGGGTGTGACGGTGGAGCAGGTGAAGGAGCTGAAGGCGGCGGTGATCCGGGGCGCGGCGGCAGAGCAGAAGGTGCGGGAGCTGAAGGTAGAAAACCAACAGCTTCAGCAGAAAATCCCCTCGATGAAAGAAAAACTGAAGGAGGCCCAGGAGCGGCAGCGGCTTGAAAATGAAAACCGGCAGCTCAAAGTGCAGGTGGAATACCTGGAAGAAGATTTGAGCTGGGAGCGTGGGATTTCGGCGCGGCTCCGGGAAGGGATCGGGGCGGTGCTGGACTTTCTGGATCAGCACTTGCCGGAGCAGTTCCGGCCCCTGGTCGAAAAGGCGCGGGAGCTGCTACCTGTGCCAGAGGTGCAGCAGCCGGAAAGAGAGCAGGAACGGGGCCGCACCTGGGGCGGTATGGAGCTGTAAAAGAAGCCTGTCCGGGGGACTTGAAAGAGCCGCCCGGACAGGCTATAATAACAGTGAAAAATAGGGAAAAATGTATTGATAATATATGCCCCCCTATGGCCTTTAGGCCAGGATAAATAATAAAAATATTCTCTCTCGGATAGGGAGAAAGTCGGAGGGGGATTAGGGGGTGAGCGGCGGGGTGTGGGAATGTGGTAAACCTGAAAGGTTTTCCATCATTTCCATGCCCCAGAGCGAGGGGGAAAAGGGGGAGGTGACTTTCTCTTTAAGGCCCCGAAGGGGCCGCTCTTTGGCTCCCCCTTTTCCCCCTTTCCGCCCGCAGGCGTTTTTTCTTTTTGCTTCTTTTTCTTTTGGAGGTGCTTTGTATGGGTCGGCAGAAAAAAGAGCCTAAACCGGAGAATAGTAAGACAGTTAGTCAGTGGGGCCGGTTGGGTCGTATTCCCATAGATCCCTTAAAAACGCGGTATATTTGGGATAATTACTATGGGGTGCCGCAATCGGTGTACTATCTTGAGGATAATACAAGAGAAATGACTGATGATGAGAGGGCTGATTTCCAGGCAGATAGGAAGGCCTATAGGTTACGATATATGAAGTTTATTACGGAGGAGCTGGAGCGGCGGAGAAGAGGTGAGAAGGATGGTGGATCAGCAGGCGGCTTTGGATCGGTTGAGGGAACTTTATCGGAAAAAAAATGAGCACTTGGAGAAGTTTTTGGAGCCGGTGGAGCCATATGAATTTTATCGTGAGATTTTTCCGGAAGGATCTTTCGAGAGAAAGGGCCATTTTGAGGACAGGAAGGGAAACGGGATTGCGGTGACGGTGCCGAAAGGTGAGGTTGACAAGGCAACCGGGATCGCTCTGCAAATAGAGGAAGATGGTAAGACGAAACGGTGTACCATTACTGATGAGCTGGATGAGCTGCGGGAGCTGCAAGATACTGATTTTACGATTATGTCTCCAATCTCTTATTTTGGGTTGCGTCGGTGCGGCAAGAACGCCCGGTATCTCTATGCCCTGGTGTTTGACCTGGACGGGGTAGGTATGCCCCAGCTCCGGGACACGCTGCACCAGATGAACAAGGATATTCTGCCCCAGGCAACCTTTGTTGTAAACAGCGGGACAGGGCTTCACCTGTATTATGTGCTGAAAGAGCCGGTGCCTATGTACCCGTACAACCAGAAATGCTTGAAAGAGCTGAAATATTCCCTCACCCGGCAGATTTGGAATAAGTTTACCTCCACCATCAAGGAGCCGCAAATGCAGGGGATTTTGCAGGGCTTTCGGGTGGTCGGCTCTGGCTCGAAGCTGGGGCGTGAGTACCCTGTGAGGGCGTTCCGGCTCGGCGGGCCGGTGGAGCTGGTGCGGCTGCTTGATTATATCCCGGACAGCAACGGGGAGCAGCAGCGGCTTGAAGGGCTTATGAGAAAGAGCCGCCTGTCGCTGGCCGAGGCGAAAGAGAAGTACCCGGATTGGTATGAGCGGCGGATCGTCAAGAAGGAGCGGCGGGGCCGCTGGACGGTCAAGCGTGACCTTTACGACTGGTGGCTGCACCGGATCGCCGATGAAATCCGGGTGGGCCATCGTTTCTATGGCATTATGACGCTGGCGATTTATGCGAAAAAATGCGGGATAGACGAGGACGAGCTGCGCCGGGACGCTTTCGCGCTGCTCCGGCCTTACGATGATATGAGCGTGGAGGATATAAACCGCTTCACGAAAGATGATGTGGTGTGCGCCCTGGAGATGTTCAACGAGGACTATGTGACATTCCCCAGGGACGATATAGCGAAGCTCTCCGGTCTGACTATGCCTGTCAACAAGCGGAACTGGCGCAAACAGCCAGTACATTTGCAGGGCGCGAGAGCAATCCAGGAGATTAACGATAAGGCTAATGGTACGAATTGGAGAGAAGGGAACGGGCGGCCTAAAGGCAGCGGAACGGCCCAGGCGCGGGTTTATGAATGGCGGCAGCAGCACCCGGAGGGGCGCAAGGCCGACTGTCACCGGGAAACTGGCCTTGATCCGAAAACCGTCCGCAAGTGGTGGGATTGTCCGCCGCCAGCGGTGCGCTTTGAAAATGGACATATAACGGTGCGAGTGTCCCCTTCCCAGGAGTTGAGCGATTGGCTCCTGGACGCGCTGCACGATGGGGTTCAGGAATAAGGCTCAGAAAGGCCCCTGTCACGCTTTAAAAGCCGTTTTTAACCCTCCGAGGGAAATAACCGGCCCCCTCTCTACCGCGTCCGGAAAGCCGCATAAATCAAGGCTTTTTTACCTCTAAATGTCCACATAGTCAGGAAAATAGATTGCGAAAAAACGCCTTGATATTTTAGCATAATTACGCTAAAATAATAATATGGAGGTTGATGTTATGAATATGATTAGACCTGTTTCTGATTTGAGAAATAATTTTGCGGACATATCAAAGACTGTGCATGAAACCGCTCAACCTGTTTTTTTGACAAAGAATGGCTATGGTGATATGGTTGTTCTGAGCATGGAGGCATTTGAAAACCTGCAATTTGAGAGCGAGGTATATTTCAAGCTGCAAGAGGCCGAGAGAGAGGCAGAGCTGACGGAGAAACGCTATTCTTCCAAAGATGTGCTGAAAGCGATGAAAGCTGCTATTGGAGGGGAACAGGTTGTATAAATTAGAGTATCTGCCTGTTGCCCGGAAAGATATGCTTGAAATCGTGCGGTATATCAGCCGGGAACTGCAAAACCCGGACGCAGCGGATCGCTTGGCGGTGGAGCTGATCGATGCAGTGGAAGGTGTGTTGCACTTTCCGTATGCAACCCCGGCTTACCAGCCGATCCGTCCCTTGAAGCACGAATACAGAAAAATTTTGGTGCAAAATTATCTGATGTTTTATTGGGTAGATGAAGAAAAAAAGCTGGTGACAGTGGCTCGTGTAGTGTATGCGAAACGGGACTATGGTCGGTTGTTGGAGTGATGGAGATGGGGCAGTTGGTTGAAGTTACGCTGGAGATCGATGCAGAGCTGAAAGAGCAGGCGGAAAAAGTTTTAGCGGAAAATGGTCTGACTTTGGAAGAAGCAACGATTTTGTTTTTTGAAGAGACTGTCCGCTTGGAAAAACTCCCTTTTGAGCTTGACGAGGCTCTGAAACAATACATAAAAGAGCAATCGGACACACCCGCCAGTGATCGTGCTGGGAGTGTGAGGCTATGAAAACGATCCGGCAGATAGCCGACGAGATAGGGGTATCAAAGCAGGCTGTTTTCAAAAAAATTAAGCATGAACCACTGTCAACCAGTTTACAGGGGTTGACGGCAACAGTTGACGGTAGGTTGATGGTAGAGGTTGACGGTGAAAAGCTGATAAAACAGGCATTTTCTGAGATTATACCGTCAACCAAAAATGAAGAAAAAACGGCGGAGGTTGATGGTGTGGTTTCTGTTTTACAGGCCACTATCGACACGCTGCAAGGGCAACTTGAAGTGAAAGACCGGCAGCTCGAGCAGCAGGTCCAAACCATTACCAGGCTCACTGACGCGCTGGCCGCAGCGCAGCAGACAGCGGCAGCGGCCCAGGCTCTTCACGCAGGAACACTCCAACAGCAGTTTCTAACTGGTGTTGTTGAAGAGAGTCAAAAGAACCAAGAACAGGGAAAAAAACATGGTTGGGTGAGAAAAATTTTTTATGGAATTAAAAGTAAAAGCAGTAGTTAAAGAAAAATCCATCTATCTATAGTTTTTGAGAGATTCACATACAATCTTTTTAAATGAGTGGCGGAGAAAACAGATGACTAACAAAAATAAATTTCAAAAATTTGCATTAGTGTTGTATATAATTTGTGTGATAATTCTTTTTGTTCTGTTCTCTTCTGTTTTAATAAAAACAGCGCAAAGAGGAGATTCTTTGTCAAGTACTGGAGATTTTTCGAGAGATGGTGTAATGGATTATGAGACTACAGAGCAAAATGACACTTCTGAACAAGATACTGAAGGTAGCTACGAATTAATTCAAGGAGTAAATGGACAATATGAATACCGTTGTACAAAAATTTGTTCTGAAGAATGCGGCAGGGCTTGCGATACATGTTTGATGAATGGAAAATCTTTCAAGCGCAGTCCAAAGTGTTGTTTTGATTATAGTGCATCAAAACCGATTGGCTGGGTTGGATGCCCCGATTGTGGCGATATTTCCCATCCAGCTTGGTATGATTGGTACAGTAGAGCATTAGGTTTAAAGTAGTCGTTTGTAGGGAGTAGACTACTGTGTCCTATCGGCTTCTTTAGCTCCCGGCAGGGCGCAAAAGCACTTTCATACTGCCGGCCCAGAAGGGGCGGCGGTGTGAAAGTGCTTTTGCGTTACTTTCTCACAAGAAAGTAACAAAGAGGTTGTGGCCTGCGGCCAGTTATGGTAAAATAGGAGTAGTAGGATATAGGCTTTTGCAGGAAAGGGACGGGTGATTTTATAGGCACAACCATTTCGGGAATGACGGGCCGGGGAAGTATCCGGCACAACAACAGGAGCTTTTCAGCGGCGAATGTAGACCGGAGCAGGTCGGGGCAGAATGTCACCTTTTGCAACGAGGATTTGAAGAAGGTGTACCACGAACTTTTCGATGAAGCCCTGGCCGCCTACAATGCCAAAAAGAAAAAGACCAGGGACAAGATACCAGACTACTATGAGCATATCCGGCAGAGCAAACAGGAGAAGCTATTTCACGAGGCTATCTTCCAGATCGGCAACTTGACGGACTGCGGGTGCGGCTCCCCTGGAGGGGAACGGGCGGCGGCAGCTCTCAAAGAATTTGCAGAGTCCTTCCAGGAGCGCAACCCTCATCTGCGGGTGTTCAATATGGTGCTGCACATGGACGAGGCCACGCCCCACCTCCATGTGGACTTCGTGCCTGTGGCAACGGAGCAGAGCCGGGGCCTCTCAACGCGGGTATCAATGAAACAGGCGTTAAAGCAGCAGGGATTTGAAGGGATGGGCCGAAAGCAGACCGAATGGAAAGCCTGGATGGAACGGGAGAAAGAAGCCCTAACGGAAATCGCCCAGGCTCACGAGTTTGAGATTATCAGCCTGGGCGGTGGCCGCGAGCGTATGGAGCTACCAGAGTACAGAGCAGCGGCCCAGCGGCTTGAAGCTATCCAGGAACAGGTGACAGCAGCAGAGCAGGAGATCGCGGCCCTGGAAAAGCAGAGAAAGGCCCTGCAAGGGAATGTGAAGCTGCTGAAAGCGGTGGAGAAGGTTAAGCCCGATCTGGACGCGATACAGCCGGAAAAGACGCTGACAGGGGCCGTCAAGGGTGTGACGGTGGAGCAGGTGAAGGAGCTGAAGGCGGCGGTGATCCGGGGCGCGGCGGCAGAGCAGAAGGTGCGGGAGCTGAAGGTAGAAAACCAACAGCTTCAGCAGAAAATCCCCTCGATGAAAGAAAAACTGAAGGAGGCCCAGGAGCGGCAGCGGCTTGAAAATGAAAACCGGCAGCTCAAAGTGCAGGTGGAATACCTGGAAGAAGATTTGAGCTGGGAGCGTGGGATTTCGGCGCGGCTCCGGGAAGGGATCGGGGCGGTGCTGGACTTTCTGGATCAGCACTTGCCGGAGCAGTTCCGGCCCCTGGTCGAAAAGGCGCGGGAGCTGCTACCTGTGCCAGAGGTGCAGCAGCCGGAAAGAGAGCAGGAACGGGGCCGCACCTGGGGCGGTATGGAGCTGTAAAAGAAGCCTGTCCGGGGGACTTGAAAGAGCCGCCCGGACAGGCTATAATAACAGTGAAAAATAGGGAAAAATGTATTGATAATATATGCCCCCCTATGGCCTTTAGGCCAGGATAAATAATAAAAATATTCTCTCTCGGATAGGGAGAAAGTCGGAGGGGGATTAGGGGGTGAGCGGCGGGGTGTGGGAATGTGGTAAACCTGAAAGGTTTTCCATCATTTCCATGCCCCAGAGCGAGGGGGAAAAGGGGGAGGTGACTTTCTCTTTAAGGCCCCGAAGGGGCCGCTCTTTGGCTCCCCCTTTTCCCCCTTTCCGCCCGCAGGCGTTTTTTCTTTTTGCTTCTTTTTCTTTTGGAGGTGCTTTGTATGGGTCGGCAGAAAAAAGAGCCTAAACCGGAGAATAGTAAGACAGTTAGTCAGTGGGGCCGGTTGGGTCGTATTCCCATAGATCCCTTAAAAACGCGGTATATTTGGGATAATTACTATGGGGTGCCGCAATCGGTGTACTATCTTGAGGATAATACAAGAGAAATGACTGATGATGAGAGGGCTGATTTCCAGGCAGATAGGAAGGCCTATAGGTTACGATATATGAAGTTTATTACGGAGGAGCTGGAGCGGCGGAGAAGAGGTGAGAAGGATGGTGGATCAGCAGGCGGCTTTGGATCGGTTGAGGGAACTTTATCGGAAAAAAAATGAGCACTTGGAGAAGTTTTTGGAGCCGGTGGAGCCATATGAATTTTATCGTGAGATTTTTCCGGAAGGATCTTTCGAGAGAAAGGGCCATTTTGAGGACAGGAAGGGAAACGGGATTGCGGTGACGGTGCCGAAAGGTGAGGTTGACAAGGCAACCGGGATCGCTCTGCAAATAGAGGAAGATGGTAAGACGAAACGGTGTACCATTACTGATGAGCTGGATGAGCTGCGGGAGCTGCAAGATACTGATTTTACGATTATGTCTCCAATCTCTTATTTTGGGTTGCGTCGGTGCGGCAAGAACGCCCGGTATCTCTATGCCCTGGTGTTTGACCTGGACGGGGTAGGTATGCCCCAGCTCCGGGACACGCTGCACCAGATGAACAAGGATATTCTGCCCCAGGCAACCTTTGTTGTAAACAGCGGGACAGGGCTTCACCTGTATTATGTGCTGAAAGAGCCGGTGCCTATGTACCCGTACAACCAGAAATGCTTGAAAGAGCTGAAATATTCCCTCACCCGGCAGATTTGGAATAAGTTTACCTCCACCATCAAGGAGCCGCAAATGCAGGGGATTTTGCAGGGCTTTCGGGTGGTCGGCTCTGGCTCGAAGCTGGGGCGTGAGTACCCTGTGAGGGCGTTCCGGCTCGGCGGGCCGGTGGAGCTGGTGCGGCTGCTTGATTATATCCCGGACAGCAACGGGGAGCAGCAGCGGCTTGAAGGGCTTATGAGAAAGAGCCGCCTGTCGCTGGCCGAGGCGAAAGAGAAGTACCCGGATTGGTATGAGCGGCGGATCGTCAAGAAGGAGCGGCGGGGCCGCTGGACGGTCAAGCGTGACCTTTACGACTGGTGGCTGCACCGGATCGCCGATGAAATCCGGGTGGGCCATCGTTTCTATGGCATTATGACGCTGGCGATTTATGCGAAAAAATGCGGGATAGACGAGGACGAGCTGCGCCGGGACGCTTTCGCGCTGCTCCGGCCTTACGATGATATGAGCGTGGAGGATATAAACCGCTTCACGAAAGATGATGTGGTGTGCGCCCTGGAGATGTTCAACGAGGACTATGTGACATTCCCCAGGGACGATATAGCGAAGCTCTCCGGTCTGACTATGCCTGTCAACAAGCGGAACTGGCGCAAACAGCCAGTACATTTGCAGGGCGCGAGAGCAATCCAGGAGATTAACGATAAGGCTAATGGTACGAATTGGAGAGAAGGGAACGGGCGGCCTAAAGGCAGCGGAACGGCCCAGGCGCGGGTTTATGAATGGCGGCAGCAGCACCCGGAGGGGCGCAAGGCCGACTGTCACCGGGAAACTGGCCTTGATCCGAAAACCGTCCGCAAGTGGTGGGATTGTCCGCCGCCAGCGGTGCGCTTTGAAAATGGACATATAACGGTGCGAGTGTCCCCTTCCCAGGAGTTGAGCGATTGGCTCCTGGACGCGCTGCACGATGGGGTTCAGGAATAAGGCTCAGAAAGGCCCCTGTCACGCTTTAAAAGCCGTTTTTAACCCTCCGAGGGAAATAACCGGCCCCCTCTCTACCGCGTCCGGAAAGCCGCATAAATCAAGGCTTTTTTACCTCTAAATGTCCACATAGTCAGGAAAATAGATTGCGAAAAAACGCCTTGATATTTTAGCATAATTACGCTAAAATAATAATATGGAGGTTGATGTTATGAATATGATTAGACCTGTTTCTGATTTGAGAAATAATTTTGCGGACATATCAAAGACTGTGCATGAAACCGCTCAACCTGTTTTTTTGACAAAGAATGGCTATGGTGATATGGTTGTTCTGAGCATGGAGGCATTTGAAAACCTGCAATTTGAGAGCGAGGTATATTTCAAGCTGCAAGAGGCCGAGAGAGAGGCAGAGCTGACGGAGAAACGCTATTCTTCCAAAGATGTGCTGAAAGCGATGAAAGCTGCTATTGGAGGGGAACAGGTTGTATAAATTAGAGTATCTGCCTGTTGCCCGGAAAGATATGCTTGAAATCGTGCGGTATATCAGCCGGGAACTGCAAAACCCGGACGCAGCGGATCGCTTGGCGGTGGAGCTGATCGATGCAGTGGAAGGTGTGTTGCACTTTCCGTATGCAACCCCGGCTTACCAGCCGATCCGTCCCTTGAAGCACGAATACAGAAAAATTTTGGTGCAAAATTATCTGATGTTTTATTGGGTAGATGAAGAAAAAAAGCTGGTGACAGTGGCTCGTGTAGTGTATGCGAAACGGGACTATGGTCGGTTGTTGGAGTGATGGAGATGGGGCAGTTGGTTGAAGTTACGCTGGAGATCGATGCAGAGCTGAAAGAGCAGGCGGAAAAAGTTTTAGCGGAAAATGGTCTGACTTTGGAAGAAGCAACGATTTTGTTTTTTGAAGAGACTGTCCGCTTGGAAAAACTCCCTTTTGAGCTTGACGAGGCTCTGAAACAATACATAAAAGAGCAATCGGACACACCCGCCAGTGATCGTGCTGGGAGTGTGAGGCTATGAAAACGATCCGGCAGATAGCCGACGAGATAGGGGTATCAAAGCAGGCTGTTTTCAAAAAAATTAAGCATGAACCACTGTCAACCAGTTTACAGGGGTTGACGGCAACAGTTGACGGTAGGTTGATGGTAGAGGTTGACGGTGAAAAGCTGATAAAACAGGCATTTTCTGAGATTATACCGTCAACCAAAAATGAAGAAAAAACGGCGGAGGTTGATGGTGTGGTTTCTGTTTTACAGGCCACTATCGACACGCTGCAAGGGCAACTTGAAGTGAAAGACCGGCAGCTCGAGCAGCAGGTCCAAACCATTACCAGGCTCACTGACGCGCTGGCCGCAGCGCAGCAGACAGCGGCAGCGGCCCAGGCTCTTCACGCAGGAACACTCCAACAGCAGTTTCTAACTGGTGTTGTTGAAGAGAGTCAAAAGAACCAAGAACAGGGAAAAAAACATGGTTGGGTGAGAAAAATTTTTTATGGAATTAAAAGTAAAAGCAGTAGTTAAAGAAAAATCCATCTATCTATAGTTTTTGAGAGATTCACATACAATCTTTTTAAATGAGTGGCGGAGAAAACAGATGACTAACAAAAATAAATTTCAAAAATTTGCATTAGTGTTGTATATAATTTGTGTGATAATTCTTTTTGTTCTGTTCTCTTCTGTTTTAATAAAAACAGCGCAAAGAGGAGATTCTTTGTCAAGTACTGGAGATTTTTCGAGAGATGGTGTAATGGATTATGAGACTACAGAGCAAAATGACACTTCTGAACAAGATACTGAAGGTAGCTACGAATTAATTCAAGGAGTAAATGGACAATATGAATACCGTTGTACAAAAATTTGTTCTGAAGAATGCGGCAGGGCTTGCGATACATGTTTGATGAATGGAAAATCTTTCAAGCGCAGTCCAAAGTGTTGTTTTGATTATAGTGCATCAAAACCGATTGGCTGGGTTGGATGCCCCGATTGTGGCGATATTTCCCATCCAGCTTGGTATGATTGGTACAGTAGAGCATTAGGTTTAAAGTAGTCGTTTGTAGGGAGTAGACTACTGTGTCCTATCGGCTTCTTTAGCTCCCGGCAGGGCGCAAAAGCACTTTCATACTGCCGGCCCAGAAGGGGCGGCGGTGTGAAAGTGCTTTTGCGTTACTTTCTCACAAGAAAGTAACAAAGAGGTTGTGGCCTGCGGCCAGTTATGGTAAAATAGGAGTAGTAGGATATAGGCTTTTGCAGGAAAGGGACGGGTGATTTTATAGGCACAACCATTTCGGGAATGACGGGCCGGGGAAGTATCCGGCACAACAACAGGAGCTTTTCAGCGGCGAATGTAGACCGGAGCAGGTCGGGGCAGAATGTCACCTTTTGCAACGAGGATTTGAAGAAGGTGTACCACGAACTTTTCGATGAAGCCCTGGCCGCCTACAATGCCAAAAAGAAAAAGACCAGGGACAAGATACCAGACTACTATGAGCATATCCGGCAGAGCAAACAGGAGAAGCTATTTCACGAGGCTATCTTCCAGATCGGCAACTTGACGGACTGCGGGTGCGGCTCCCCTGGAGGGGAACGGGCGGCGGCAGCTCTCAAAGAATTTGCAGAGTCCTTCCAGGAGCGCAACCCTCATCTGCGGGTGTTCAATATGGTGCTGCACATGGACGAGGCCACGCCCCACCTCCATGTGGACTTCGTGCCTGTGGCAACGGAGCAGAGCCGGGGCCTCTCAACGCGGGTATCAATGAAACAGGCGTTAAAGCAGCAGGGATTTGAAGGGATGGGCCGAAAGCAGACCGAATGGAAAGCCTGGATGGAACGGGAGAAAGAAGCCCTAACGGAAATCGCCCAGGCTCACGAGTTTGAGATTATCAGCCTGGGCGGTGGCCGCGAGCGTATGGAGCTACCAGAGTACAGAGCAGCGGCCCAGCGGCTTGAAGCTATCCAGGAACAGGTGACAGCAGCAGAGCAGGAGATCGCGGCCCTGGAAAAGCAGAGAAAGGCCCTGCAAGGGAATGTGAAGCTGCTGAAAGCGGTGGAGAAGGTTAAGCCCGATCTGGACGCGATACAGCCGGAAAAGACGCTGACAGGGGCCGTCAAGGGTGTGACGGTGGAGCAGGTGAAGGAGCTGAAGGCGGCGGTGATCCGGGGCGCGGCGGCAGAGCAGAAGGTGCGGGAGCTGAAGGTAGAAAACCAACAGCTTCAGCAGAAAATCCCCTCGATGAAAGAAAAACTGAAGGAGGCCCAGGAGCGGCAGCGGCTTGAAAATGAAAACCGGCAGCTCAAAGTGCAGGTGGAATACCTGGAAGAAGATTTGAGCTGGGAGCGTGGGATTTCGGCGCGGCTCCGGGAAGGGATCGGGGCGGTGCTGGACTTTCTGGATCAGCACTTGCCGGAGCAGTTCCGGCCCCTGGTCGAAAAGGCGCGGGAGCTGCTACCTGTGCCAGAGGTGCAGCAGCCGGAAAGAGAGCAGGAACGGGGCCGCACCTGGGGCGGTATGGAGCTGTAAAAGAAGCCTGTCCGGGGGACTTGAAAGAGCCGCCCGGACAGGCTATAATAACAGTGAAAAATAGGGAAAAATGTATTGATAATATATGCCCCCCTATGGCCTTTAGGCCAGGATAAATAATAAAAATATTCTCTCTCGGATAGGGAGAAAGTCGGAGGGGGATTAGGGGGTGAGCGGCGGGGTGTGGGAATGTGGTAAACCTGAAAGGTTTTCCATCATT
>ERZ1673752.4042-NODE-4042-length-12896-cov-9.239467_pt1 | contig 12896 bp, 3 predicted proteins | sample MGYA00580195_ERZ1673752 | MGnify/ENA primary metagenome ERZ1673752 (study PRJEB41218, sample SAMN15661744) | gut metagenome | host: Homo sapiens | place: Canada: London | collected 2015-08-20/2019-03-30 | study: EMG produced TPA metagenomics assembly of...
CTTTTCTTACTAACTGGTTAAATGTTGGCATTATTTTCACCTCCTGTTTTATTTGTATGAGATCATAAATTGATCTCGGCGTACGTATGCACGCTAAATCATTATATTAACCCTATCTTTTTTTGTCAAGTTCTTTTCCAAAATTTCCTTGAATTTCGCGGAATACGCGGGTAAAAAAGAGTTCTGCATGCAAAAAGAAAAGATGGAAAACTCCCAACGGATATCTTCCATCTATCTATTCTTCCACATTTTTACATGTTTATACCAAACGATCAGCCATTTGCCCGTTTTCTCTGCTTCTCCTGTCTCTCACTGGTCAGAATCATATAGATTCCCAGCAGCATCACACCGATGCACAGAACATATTTCGGATTTAACGACTGTCCGGTCTTCGGCGTCTCATCCTTTACCTGCGAGTCATCCGCCGCCTGCGCATTATCCGCCGGCTGCTCCGTCTCCGCCGCTTCCGTCGTCTCTGCCGGCTGGCTTTCCGCCTGGCTTCCGCCTGCCGGTGTAATCACAAACCCGGAGGTCGCCTGCGCCGTTGAATCCGAGTGACGCTCATCCACTACGATGACATAATCACACGCATGCACAAAGGAAAATGACACATTGCCGTCCGCATCTGTATCAGACTGTCCCATATACTCCAGGATCTGATTATCTACATTATAATAGAACAAAGTGCCCAGCTTATTGGCGTTCGCCGCACCGACATTTACGGTCAGCTGCGCCGTCAGGCCAAACAGGTTGTCGTGCGCCAGATGCATCTGCGTTGACCATCCGCTTCCGGTTACTGTGCTCTGCAGGTTCGCCGGCACATTGCTTGTTCCCAGTTCCACGCCAAAATCCGTATCTGCTACAACGCTTGTGTCAATGCTGCTTCCGTCAATCGTCCATGAGATTCCATTTCCCATATCCAGAACCAGCGTCAGCTGCTTATCTGCCGCCAGTGTCAGAATATCCTTCGGCACAACCGTGGTGCCGTTCATGGTAATATAGATCGTTGAACCTGGATCCGCCACCGTCATCTGCGTGTAAATCGCATCCCAGCCCTTCAGTTCCTCATTTCCGGTGATATATGCGGTTCCCTGCTCTGCAAATCTGGTCGTCGCAGGCACTTCCGCCGCTGTCGGCTGCACATCTCCCTGTGTCTCCGCCGTCGTCGCTGCCGCCGATCCGGTACCGCTGCTCCGTGCGCCTGCCGCTCCGGCACTGCCCTTTACCGCACCGCTGCCTCTTCCACTGCCGTTGCCGCTTCCGCTGCCTCTTCCAGATGATGTGCCGTTACTCTTTCCGCTGCTGCCGCTTCCGCTGCCCGTACTGCTGCTGTTATTACCACTGCTCGTGTTGCTGCTGTTATTGCTGCTATTGTTATTACTGCTGTTATCACTGCTGCTGTTATTGTTATTGCTGTTGTCGCCGCTATTATTGTTGTTACCGCTGTTATTATTGTCGTTGTTATTGTTGTTATTGTCATCTGCCGGTTTTTCCGTGTCCTCGGTCGGCTTCTCCGTATCCTCCGTCGGCTTTTCTGTATCCTCGGTCGGTTTCTCCGTGTCTTCCGTCGGCTTTTCCGTGTCCTCGGTCGGTTTCTCCGTATCCTCGGTGTCGTCCGGCTTATAATCCGTCACCACAATCGCACCGTACGTCTCCACCAGCTTCGGTGCAGCCGGAGCGCTTCCCGGCACTTCAATCGAGTGGATCTTGAAAGAAGTATTCTGCTCGCCAAACATTTCTAAGGCTTTGCCAAGGCAGAGCGTCTGAATCTCACTGCCGTCAAACGCGCCGTCTTCCACGGTTGTCACGCTCTCCGGAAGTGTCACTTTTCCAAGCTTGCAGCCGTAAAATGCATTTTCACCGATCATCTTGGTGCCGTCATATACCTCGATGGTTCTCGCACCCTGCGGGCAACGGTATAACGTAACCCCGTTCGCCGTGTAGAGCGCATTGTCGTATGACATAAAGTATGTATTTCCCTCTTCCACATCAATAGACTGCATGTTGACACATCCGTCAAATGCGTCCGATGCAATGGTTTTGGTTGCCTCGGGGATCACGATGCTCTCGAGGGACTCGCAATTTTTAAATGCTTCTTTTCCGATCGATGGAAGTTCCCTGGAAATACTTAAGTCCGTCAGTCCCGCACACTCTGCAAATGTGCCGTCGCCGATTCCTTCCTTGCTCTCCCATGTTGCGCTTTCCAGACTGGTACAGCCGTAGAACACATTGTCTCCGATCTTTGTCACGCTGTCCGGAACCGTAACCTCGGTCAGATATTCACATCCTGCAAATGCGTTATCTCCGATGGTTGTCACACTGTCCGGGATCTCCACCGATGTGATCGTCGTATTGAGGAATACATCGTCATCAATTTTCGTGATGTTATCCGGAATGACAACTGCGTTCTCCGCTCCGACATACCCCTGCAGGGTTGTCCCTTTTATGACAAATCCGTCCTCCTGACCGGACGCTGCACTGAGCTCTCCGGGATAGATCATCACCACAAGCATGGCAACGACCAGCACATAACCTATTTTTCGTTTTATCCGGTATTTCATTAGCACTCTCTCCCATCATCCTTTATTTCGCCGCAGCCCGCCCGTAAACCTCACGCGCGATCCCACGCTTTTACTCTGCTTCCCTGCATTTCTTCGCCACCAGAAACAGTCTTCCGTCTTCTGTAAAATTGTTACAGGTCGACAGGGTCAATAGCTCGTCCCCGTAGACCGGCAGATCTGTTCCGGTAAACACCGAGAGTTGTATGATATGATCGAGGTAGTCGTTAAACGCCTCCTCGGAATCCGCCTGTATAAAATCATAATAACGAAATTCCTGTGAATTTCGGTACTGCACCTTTGCCAGACAGACGGCAAACACTTCATAGGTGCCTTTCTCATAAATTGTATCAAATCTGATCTGCGCGTGCTCCCTCCAGTAATCTTCATCCAGATACTTCTTGAGACTTCCGAACATCGCACCGCTTTTCATGTTGTGTCCGTAGATAATAATATTGGTGCTGCGCTGCACCAGATCCGTTCTCGGATCCATAAACAAGGTTCCGTTGATATCGTCCTCCCCGTTTACATTGCGCTTCAGATAATAATCCCCGTCATTCGGGGTAAGCATGACCGGATAGTCAATCTTCGTCCCGTCAATGGTGATCCATCCGGCAAAATCACTGTGCTGCGCCACGATGGCTTCATATTCCGGCAGAACCGGAGGAGGCGGTTCGTTCTCCCGCTCCGTCTGGTCTAAACCCGCCGCAAGTTCCGGTGCGTCCTCCGAAAAAAAGGTGTCATTGTCCACCATCTCTGCAGCTTCTGTCGGATTTTCTTTTAACATCTTCAAATACTCATTCGCCTGACTGCCGCGGTGATTCGTGTAATCTGACCAGAAATACCAGCCAAAACATAGAAATGCGGCCGTCACACACACCGCACCGAGAATCTTTCTGCTGCGGTCCTGCGCCCCCTGCCGGGGTTCCTCCCCCGCCTGTTGTTCCGGTGCCTGTGCCTGCGTTATATTTTTTGCCGCGGATTTTGCCACGGCATCTGCAATATCAAGAAAAAATTTCTTGCCGACTTTGCTGCCGAACTTGATCTTCCCTGTTCGGATCAGCCAATAGAGGCGTAGAGCGGTTTCCGGTTCATTGAGATCGACGGTGCTCTGAATCTTTTCGATTTTCTTCGCATCTTCGAGTCCTCTGGCATATTCCTCTTCTGTGTCAAATGTAAAATTCCCTATCTTATATGCCGCCATGATCGGAACCGCTCTCCCTCCTCTCTGTCTTTATTTTGTGGTTGTTCCGGTAACTGCTCCGGTAAACTCACCGTAGTAAGTCTCGCCGTCCGCCACCAGGTAGCTTCTTACTTTATAAGAGTATGTTGTCTCTGCCGCAAGCTTTTTATCGGTATAGAAAGCGTCTCTGGTACGCGTTACCTGCTGCCACTTTCCATCTGCGCCGGCACGGTATACTTCGTATCCCGTCACGGCACCGTCGCCCGTCCAGCTGATGGACAGACTGTCTGCGGATGCGCCTGTCACAACCGCCGCGCCCGCATCGCACGGTCTGATGTCAAACGTCAGGTTCTTTGTTGCCGTGTAATTGCCTTTTCCTGCAACTGCCGCCACACCGGTACCTGCCTTGCGGTTGTTGGAATACATCAGTGTGTAGTCGCTTAAAAGTTCCAGGGCTTTGCCGTCATCTTCCACCGTCACGGTCGGCTTGATGTCAGATCCGGTATATACCTGTGTCTGAATCGAACCGATGTCGCACAGATGTATGCTCTTGCGCAGGATCTGGAAGCTCAGTTCCTTAGTACCTGCATAATGGGTTCCGCTTGCTGTGATTACCAGCTTCGCTACACCCGCGTTGATGTTGTCTTCATAGGATACCGTGTAATCCTTATCTTTTTCCAGCTGCACGCCGTCTGCCCATACTTCCGGCTCCGGTGTGATTGCTTTTCCGGTATAAGTGTAAGTAGAAGAAACACCCTTCACTTCCAGTCCGTCGATCGGCGTCTGGTCTACGGAAAACTGTTTTGTAACGGTTCCTGTATAGTTGCCGGTTCCGGCTGCCTCCATCTCGTAGGTTCCTGCCACTCCTGCCGGTCTGCATGTTACGGTGTAATCGGTGTCTCTTACGAGTGCGATCTCACCCCACTGGAACGTTACGTTCTGTGTAATCTGCTCTGAGTAGGATACCGTGTCCTCAAATCCGCTCATCACCACATCTTCATCGGTGATGTCCTTCGGCGTAATCTCGATGGTGCATTTCTTGGTTCCGCCGTAGCTTCCCTGACCGATCAGAAGAAGGGTCTGTGTTCCGGCGCTCATGCCATCGCTGTTTTCATCAAATGCAAAGCTGTAGGAGTCTGTTGTAAGGACCGTTTCGCCGATGCGTACCTCTGTAATGCCCAGATCGTCCGGCGTATATGCGCTTCCCGTAAACGGATAGCTGTCGTCAAGTCCTATGACCTCCGCCTGGCTGATGTCGCTCGCAATATGAAATGTGGCCTGGCGGTAATTCGTAAATCCACCGGTTCCGTTGATCCGCATCAGCACAGTGCCGATCTCTGTGTTGTCCGTGTCAAAGCTCAGCGTGTAGTCCTCACCCTGCTTTAAGGTATAATCGCCGCAGGTCACTTTCACTTCCGGAATTACCGGCTGACCCGTGTATGCCTGATTCGGAATCGGATCCACCGTCACATCCGCCGCCGCAATATCGTGGCTTACGATGGTAAACGGTGCCGTTACGCTTCCCGCATAGCTTCCTTTTCCGGTCACGGTCACAGTCGCTGTGCCGCACGCCTTGTTGTTCTGATAAGATACCTCATAATCTGTACCCGCTGTGAGTACATTGCCGTCCAGTGTTACCTGCACTTCCGGTTCCACCCCGTTGTCGCTTCCCATATACGGATAGGAAGTTCCGTTCGGGAACGTGACAATCGCTCCGTCAAAGCTCTTCTCCGTAATCGTGTATTCCACGGTGCGGGATCCCGTATAATTTCCGATACCGGAAATCACCGCTGTCGCTGTTCCTGCATTGATATTGTTGCTGTATGCAACGGTAAAATCGCTTCCCTCTGTCAGCTGACGTACCTCAACCTCTGTTCCGTACTGATATGTCACAAGAACAGTCGGCTTCTTTTCCGTTCCGTCATAAGAAAAGCTGTCCGGAATCACTTCTACCGCAATCAGGTCGGTGCCGGATGACGGTTTTGCCAATGATTTCGCCACGATCTGGAAGGATACTTCACGGCTTCCGATTACGTTGCTTCCATCACCGGTAATCACGACTGTACCGGTTCCTACATTCGTATTATCCGCGTCTGCCTTCTTTGCAATGGTATAGCTTCTTGCCGGCAGAATGTAATCCGTTGATCCGATGGTTGTCTTCAATGAGAACTCCGGCACAATCTCCTTACCGGTGTACTCTCTGCTTCCGATCGCGTTCTGCGTTCCGTCAAGCACCTTCAGGTCGTCCATCTGAAGTGGGTTAATATCAAAGGTTACCAGCTTGATCAGACCAGCATACTCGTTCTTACCCTTTACCATAATGCTTCCGCCGTCTGTTCCCGCCTTGATATTCTCTCCATAGGTCACATCATAATCGGACGTGGACAGTGTCTTGTTCCCTATCTTAACGGTAACCTGCGGGCGGATCTGTGTTCCGCGGTACAGGTAGCTGCTCTCTACACCGCTTACCTCCAGAATTCCCGCATTTGCAACAATGCTGAAATTCTCTGTGAGTGTTCCGGTAAATCCGTTTTTCTCATTTCCGATTACCGTCACGCTCGCAGTCTTATCACCGATCTTCACGTTGTTTTCGTATGTATGAATCACAAAGTGCTTTCCGGATGTCAGCTCTGTTCCGTAGTAGCTGATGCTCGGGATTGCCTCCACCGGATCTCCGGTATACTGCTGATCTCCGATTGCCACCTGAATGCCTGCCTCCGAAAGATCCGCTTTGATCGGAACCGTCTTCTCCACGCTTCCCGCAAAGCCTCCCATACCCTTGATGGTAACTACTGCGTTGCCGACCCAGCTGTTGTCTGCATAGACCAGCGTATAGTCGGTATCTTTCTGAAGTGTTGTTCCGTTCAGCACAACACTGATCTGATCGTCAAACGTGATGTTCTTATCGCCGATTGCAATGTCCGTCTCTCCGGCATTCACATAATCTTTGAACCACAGTTCATCCGGAACGGTAATCTCGGCGTCCGCAATGTTTGCGCAGATCTTAAAGGTCTTCTTCACGCTTCCTGTGTAATTGCCGATTCCCTTAAGAATGACAACCGCGTCGGAACCAATGCTGTCGTTCTTCTCATAAGTACAGATATAATCCGTACCCATGACAAGTTCTGTTCCGTTATAGTACAGCTTCGGCTGCGGTGTTGCCGTTCCGTCCACCAGCGGCTGCGGTTCGATCGCTCCGATCTTAAAGCCGTTTGCCGGTGTATATCCGCCATTGCCAATACTTGCAAGTGTGATCGTATAGGTTGTGCTTCTCGATCCTGTAAAGTCCGTACCGTCCTTTGCCGTTGCCGTCAGCGTCACGGTTCCGCGGCTGGTATGATCCGCCCCGTAGGATACCGTGTAATCCGTCGTGCTGATCTTCTGTCCGTCATAAGTAAGCTCCACTTCAGGCTCTACCGGGCTTCCGGTATACTGTGTCTGATAACTTCCATCGGTCACTCCGCCGACAGAGAGCTCTACGCTGCTGTCCGTAAGATCTCTCGGTGCAATCGCAAAAGTCTTCTGCCATACACCGACGTATCCTCCCAGACCTTCCACGCTTACCGTTGCGGTTCCCGCGTGGATATTATCCGTATATGTCACGGAATAGTTAGAATCTTTTACCAGCTTTTGTTGCCCTCGATCCGTGTTACCGTCACCTCCGGCTCAAATGCACTTCCGTCATAAACATACTGTGTGCCGTCGGTGAGTGCCGGGCAGCTGATCGTAAATTTGGTCTCGTTTGTGATGAGCTGGCCAATTCTGAATTCTGCCGTCTTGCTTCCGGTAAAGTTGCCGGTTCCGGTCACTGTCACCGTTGCGGTTCCGGTTCCTTTGTTGTTCGCGTAAGCCACCGTGTAATCGTTGACCGGGCTTAACGCATAGGTTCCGTCTCCAAATTCATAGCTTACCGACGGTGCCGGTGTGACAGCCATTCCGTTGTACTCCTGCGCGTCGATCGGTGCGATCTTTACCTCCGGCTCTGCCAGATTCTTCGGCGCAATCGTATAATCTTTCGTAAAGGTTCCCTGATAGTTTCCTTTTCCGGTAATCGTCATCGTTGCGGTCCCGGCATCCACATTATTTTCGTAGGAAATCTTGTAATCATCCTCGCCGAGCTTTTTCTTCAGATCTGTGCACTGTACCGTAGGTACCGGTGTAATCTCTTCCGAAGTGTAAGTGTAGCCGGACTTTAATCCGCCAAGCGTGCAGTTGTTGTCCAGGCTTCTCGGCAGAATCGCAAATGTCAGTGTTCTGTCATCTGTTCCGTAGTAATCCCCCTTACCGGAAACGGTAAGGGATGCCTCGCCGGCATTCAGATTGTCCGCGTAGGAAGACTCGTCATACGCGATCACTTTCTCGATCTCATCGGCTGTCGTAAGCTTTGTTCCATCGCTCAGCGTCAGCTCGGTGATCTTCGGATACAGACGCTCGCCGGTGTAGGTCGTCTCGTTCTCATCCACCTTCCAGCTGATGATCTCGTCCAGGGATTTTCCGCTGATGGTGAATACAATAATCTTCGTTCCTGTGTAGTTGCCGTTACCCTGTATGGTCACATTTGCCATCGGTCCCGGTTTCTCGTTGTTCGCGTAGCTGCCAGCCACGATCGAATAGTCGGTCGGCGCGGTCAATGTCTTCTTATTATAAGTAAGCTTTATCTCACTTTCTGTAAGGGTCACTGCATTTCCGTCGTACGCTTTCTTGATCGCCTCGTAGGAAACACCGGTTGCAATGTCCTTCGGACGAATCGTAAAGGTTGCACTCAGTTTTGTGGCGCCGTCGCTGTACACATAGCATCCGTTTGCCGTCGGCTGATCCTCCAGCGGGATCTGCTCTACTGTAACCGTCGCCTCCCCGGCATTGATCGCCTGATCCGCGTTGGTTCCGTCACTGTAGTTGACCGTATAATCTGTTCCCTGCTCAAGGACGCTCTTCCAGAGTCCGAATCCGCCGTCCGATACCGAAATCTCATCCGTAGCAAGCGTAATCGGATCTCCTGTGTATACCGGGTTTTCTGCCGGATTCACCGATACATCATAATCCTCATCAAGCTTGGATGCGAGCAGATACTTGATCTCCTGCTTGCCATAGAATTTGCCCTTTCCGGTAATCGTTACCGAAGCAGTGCTTCCTTCTTTTGAAATATCCTTGATGCCGTCATACTTTAATTCGTAATCAGTTCCTTTTACCAGCGTATTGCCCTGGTTATCCGTGAGTGAAATCTCAAGCTGGTTATCGTTTTTATTGTTGGAATACCACAGCATTGCCCAGTATGGTCCGTCATATCCTGTCACCATCCTGTCCGCGCTGTTGGTTACCTTAAGGTTCTTGTCGTTGATCAGTGTCTGGATATCTACCGCTGTAACCTCAAACGTCTTGGTAACAACGCCTGTATAGTTGCCGCTTCCGGTAATCGTCATCGTGTAGGTTCCGATGTCTTTTACCGTTGTCGGTGAACATGCCACCGTATAATCGGTTCCCTTTTTCAGTGTATGATCTGTCTTTGATGCGGAATGATATACAACACTCTCTGTCGGAAGCGCAATCTCTGCTCCCGTATAGTCAAACAGCTCTCTGTCAATGCTGGCAGTAATCTTCGTGCTTGTAAGATTGCACTGGGCAATCGTATACGTCAGACGTTTCGTTGTACCGGTCTTAAAATTGCTGTTGGAATCGCTCGGCGCAATCTCAACGCTCGCCGTACCTGCAAATATCTTGGTATCCGCAGAATAGGTCAGCTTGTAGTCCGACTCCGGAAGTGTTACCATGTCCGCGCCCTGCGCAAACTTTACAACCACCTTCGGCTTCACGTCTGCTCCGTCCGGAGAATATTCCATCTTATAGTTTGCAGTGCTTACCTCGGAGCCATCGGCATCCACATAGTAGCATACCGCCTTTGACATGTCCGCCTGCTCGATTGTGAATTTACCGGTCACTGCACCGCCGTATGTTCCCATACCCTGCAGCGTAATGGTTGCTGTTCCTGCATTCGTGTTGCTTGCGTAAGTAACGGAGTAATCCGTTCCCTCAACCAGTCCCAGATCGTTGTTGCCGCTCTTCCAGGTAATGTCCGGTTCCGGTGTCTGTGCATTGCCGTTATAAGTTACAGCCGCTGCCGTCACTTTCTGGATCAGGTCTGAGAGATCAGCGCCTGCCGCCTGATACTCCACCGTGTAGGTTCCCTGATAGTTTCCGATACCGGTGATGACACGGCGGTAGGTTCCGTTTCCGGCATTGATAATATCTGTTCCGACGGTGTAATCCGTCCCCTTCTCCAGCGTCATGCCGTTGTAGGTTGCAGTGATGACCGGCTCCTTGTCCGCTCCTCCTGCCGCAGCAGCCGTCACAGACACAGCCATGCCAACTTCTTCCTGATCCTTGTTGCCAATATCTTTTGCCTTGATCTCAAAATTTACCGTCTTTGTTCCGTAAAGAGAATTCTTTCCGGTAATCGTCAATGTGGCCTGTCCGACATTGACATTGTCAGAATATACCGCATCGTAATCCGCCTGAGAAATGGTCTCCCCGTCCACCAGAAGCTGGAATGCCGGCGTCCACTCACTTCCGGTATATACATAGGAAGTCTTGTCAAAAACAACATTCGCGTCCGCCGCATTTCGCGGTGCACCGCAATATCTCTCTCCGGTATAGTTGCCGGTACCGGTCAGTGTAATTCCTCTTCCTGTCTTGCTGAGGGAAATCGTGTAATCTGTTCCTTCAACCAGATTCTTCACGCCGTCTACGGCATCCGCATCTGCACGCGCCGTATCCTTTACCTCTTGGATGCAGGAGGTAAGTGTGGCAGAAGCGTTGTCCGGATCTGCTGCCGCATCAGCCAGCACCTTATCCCAGTCAATATTGTCCTGCAGTGTCACTTCCACTGCCGCGTCTGATATATCCTTCTGTGCGATCACGTATTCCTTCTGAATCTTTCCGCTGTAACCGTTCTGTCCTGTAATGTACAAGTAATAGGTTCCCGCATTCACAAGCGCGGTTGTGTCCGTGGCAGGATCAAACGTTGCTGCCGCGCCACCAACCATCTGTGCATAGGAAAGCTGGTACTGATCGTTCTCTTTTAATATGGTATCTCCCACCTGTACCGCAACGGATGGAATCTGCTGTCCGCCGTTGTATACCGGATTCTCCGGGCTGACTGTCACCGCATCCTCTGAGAGATTCGGTGTGACTGTCAAATTACAGGTGTAGCTCTCTCCGGCATAGGCTGCCGTGATCGTCGTACTTCCTGCGGCAATACCCTCAATGGTTGCCGGGTTACCTGTACTGCTTACTTTTGCCACCGCTTCATTGCCGGAAACCCACGTTACCGTTCCCGTGGCATTCTGCAGTGTGAGATCCTGATCCGTCCAGCCCTCGCCGATGGTCATGCTGTTCTTGTTCAGTGCTACAGCGGCACTCTGCTTCACATTGCTGCTCTGCAGCGCCGCCTGATCAGCCGCATTGGAAGAACTTCTCCCGGATGTTGCAGTCACATCATAGGTATATGCTATTACCGCCGCACAGCTTCCGTTCGCTGTATACATATCCTGCCAGCCGGCATTGCCGAGAATATAGCTCTCTCCCTCTGCCGTACCGCCATATACATAAAAGGACGCCCCGCTCAACCGGACGATCACAGAAAACCTGGAACCATTCTCCATTACCTGATTCGCCAGCCCTGCGGAATAAGTATTCTTTCCTTCCTTCACGCTGACTTCTTTTTGGAAAATGCTCGTTCCCGCATCCGGCGCCATGCCTTCTACATCCTTGTAATATTCCACGGTAGCCGTTGCCTTGCTGCCGTCATCCACATGTGCGTAGAAGTCAATACTGTCTAACAGTTCTGCTCCGTCCGCATTGCGGTTCGCTGTAAATACCGCAGCTACAGCCTGGGCCTCGCACGGCGCTCCCGCCAGTACCCCGTCTCCGTTCCGATAGGTGTTTACCGTTCCCTGTCCTGCCCAGACAGTCGTCGGCCATTCCACCATCGTCACAATCAGGCATACTGTCAGCATAAACGCCGAAATTCTCTTGCATACATCCTTGTACATACGCGCCATCTCCTTTGATCTATCCCTTTAGCGTTCGTCCCATTTTATGAAACTCTAAATTATACCTTATCTATTTTATCGACATCTTTTCACGGTTCTTTAACATCTTTTCAAAAAAAACGAGGCAGCCATACATTATCTGGCCGCCCCATTCTGTAATGCAGATATAATCTGCGCTTTATTCTTCTGTATCCTCGGACTCTTCCGGCACATTCTCCTCTAATGCGTAATTCTCATCTACCACATCAGTGTCATCAAAATCGTCGAAATCATCGAATGCAATCTCCTCGTTCTCATCAATATCCGAGCTCAGCTTGATATTGCGGTATCTCTTCATACCGGTACCAGCCGGAATCAGCTTACCAATGATAACGTTCTCCTTCATACCAATGAGCGGATCAACCTTACCCTTGATGGCAGCTTCCGTCAGAACCTTTGTGGTCTCCTGGAAGGATGCTGCTGACAGGAAGGAGTTGGTTGCAAGAGAAGCCTTTGTGATACCAAGCAGTACCTGCTTGCCTTCTGCAAGCTCCTTGCCCTCTTTCTCCAAAAGCTCATTTGTATCCTCGAAGTCAAGCGTATCTACTAATGTTCCCGGAAGCATGTCGGAATCTCCGTTTGTCTCCACGCGGACTTTCTGCAGCATCTGGCGCACGATCACCTCGATATGCTTATCGTTGATCTCAACACCCTGCAGACGGTATACACGCTGTACTTCGCGAAGCATGTAATCCTGAACGGCACGTACACCCTTGATCTTTAAGATATCATGCGGGTTGACAGAACCTTCGGTCAGCTCGTCGCCGGCCTCTAAGACTGCACCGTCCATAACCTTGATTCTGGAACCGTAAGGAATCAGATATGCCTTGCTCTCTCCAGTCTCATTGTTCGTCACAACGATCTCACGCTTCTTCTTGGTATCTTTGATATTGGCAACACCGCTGAACTCGGTAATGATCGCAAGTCCCTTCGGCTTTCTTGCCTCAAAAATTTCCTCGACACGCGGAAGACCCTGTGTAATATCGGTACCGGCAACACCACCCGTATGGAATGTACGCATGGTAAGCTGTGTACCAGGCTCACCGATGGACTGTGCCGCGATGATAC
>ERZ1673752.4046-NODE-4046-length-12882-cov-4.525142_pt1 | contig 12882 bp, 15 predicted proteins | sample MGYA00580195_ERZ1673752 | MGnify/ENA primary metagenome ERZ1673752 (study PRJEB41218, sample SAMN15661744) | gut metagenome | host: Homo sapiens | place: Canada: London | collected 2015-08-20/2019-03-30 | study: EMG produced TPA metagenomics assembly of...
GCATTTTGGATCTCTCCATCAGCGGTGTGGAAAAGATGGACGACGAGCTCGTCAAACGGGCCGTCGGGATCTACGTTAAAGCCCACTTCGGAGGCGAAAACCCCGATCGGGAAGGACTGATCCAATGCTACGACGCTCTGAAAATCCATCTCGCCCTGAGCGAAAAATACGGAGATGAATTGCCCCATGAAAAAGCCGGTCGAAATTAAGCTCATCAAACACAGCGGGACCGCGACTGACGATTGGGGCAATCCCGTGCCCACAGCCGAAGAATGGACGGTCTTTGCGGAGCGAATGTCCGTCGGGCAGAATGAATTTTATCGGGCGGGCAATCAAGGATTGAAACCCGCCTTTGTCTTTGAGATCTACGCCGAAGAATTTAACGACGCCGATCTCTTAATCTCAGACGGCGTGGAATACTCCATCATCCGGACGTACCAACGCACGCTGGACCGGCTTGAACTCGTCTGCGAAAGGAAGGTGGCCAATGTCGATTGACCTTGCCGCTGAAATCGAAAAGGCGATGAAAGAGCAATTGGATATGGCGAATGAAGTCGTCGGTAAAGCTGTGGATAAGGTGGCGAAAGAAACCGTGAACGAATTGGGAAGTATAAGCCCTCGAAAGTCCGGTCACTACGCCGAAGGCTGGGCCACGAAAGAAGGCAAGACCGCGACAAGAAGTAAGTCGGCGGTGGTGTGGAATAAAAAGCATTACCGCCTGACCCATCTTTTGGAGCACGGCCACGCCAAAGTCAACGGTGGAAGAGTCGCCGCCCGTCCACACATCGGAGCGGTGGAGCAGAAGGCGATCAAGAGTTTTGAGGACGAACTGCGAAGGGGGATTGAGCATGGATAAAATCAATCCTGTGGAACTTTTAAAACCGCTCGGAAAGCCGGTGGGTTATTTTGTCAATCCTGAGCCCGGCATCGTGCCCTTTATCGTCTACTACGGCACGGGCTCCCGCAACTTTAAGGCGGACGACGTGGTCTATGACAAGGAAGCCCACTGGAACATCGAGCTTTATGTACGCAAAAAAGACGTGGATCTGGAAGAGAGGTTGGAAGATCTCTTGGACGCTGCGGGAATTGTATGGGAAAAAGGCTACGACGTGTACATCGACACCGAAAAAGTCTTTATGATCCCGTATTACATTTGAGGAGGAGATATAAATGGCAAACAAAGTAAAATTTGGGCTCAAAAACGTACACGTTTTTCCCATTACCGACGATAAAGAATCGGGCGTCGTTTTCGGCGAGGTTATCAAGGTGCCCGGTGCGGTCAATCTGTCCTTGGAGGCGGAAGGCGACTCTAATGAGTTTTACGCTGACGACGTAATTTATTGGTCCGAGTTTTCTAACAACGGCTACTCGGGCGACTTGGAAATCGCCCTAATCCCCGAAGATTTTGAGGTTAAAATCCTTGGAAATGCGAAAGACAAAAACGGCGCCATCGTGGAAAAAGCGGATGCGAAATCCGTACCTTACGCCTTGGCCTTTGAATTTGACGGCGACAAAAACAAGACGCGTCACATCTTTTACCACGTGACGAGCTCCCGCCCCTCTGTGGAAGGACAAACCAAAGAGGACAAGACTGATCCCAAGACAGACAAGATTAGCCTTAAGGCGATCCCGGCGACGGATACCAAGATCGTCAAAGCCAAAATCAACGAAGGCGCAACCGGATACGACGACTTTTTTACAAAGCCCTACGTCGTGGTCCCCGGATCGGAAGGATAAAGTATGGAAAAGACAATCACCATTGACGGTAAAGAGGTGCGCTTTAAAGCGACCGCCTCTTTCCCGCTCATCTACAAAGCAAACTTTAACGTCGACATCCTAACGATTATTATGCCCCTGCTCTCCGAGCTCTTGGGTAGTATGGACGATATAGTGTCGGATAAGACGCTCAAAGACGGTACACTGGAGCTCACGCCCTCCGCTCTCTCGGAGATGCTGGAAAACGTCTATAGCTTGGAACTCATTGACGTGATGAATCTACTGTGGACAATGGCGAAGTGCGCCGACGACGAGATCCCCGATCCTTTGAAATGGTTTAGCGAGTTCGACGAATTTCCCATTTTTGACGTCGCCATTGAGGCCTTCCCGATGCTCTTCGAATCTTTATTTTCAAAAAAAAAGTTGAAGGGGACGATCGCCCCGAAGAAAGCGGACAAAAAGTCGACATCGAAGTAATTATGACCGGTGCAATCTCCCGAGGTTTAACGCTGCGGGATTTTGACACCATGACCATTGGTCAGATCGTCGACTACTGTAAGACATACAACGAGATCAACAAGCCCGAGGACGAGCGGGCAAAAGAAACCAAGATCGCATCGCAAAAAGACTTCGACAGATTTTAAAGGATCCTTCGGGGACCTTTTTTAGTGCGAGGAAAGGCAGGTGAGAAATGGCGGGAAATATCAAAGGGATCACGATCGAGATCGGCGGCGATACAACAAAACTGGATCGCGCGCTGAAAGACGTCAATAAAAACTCGCGAGATCTTAATAAAGAGCTCCGTGACATCGAAAAATCCTTGAAATTTAATCCGGGGAACACAGAGCTCTTAGCCCAAAAGCAACGCGTCTTGGGAGAGTCCGTGGAAAACACGAAGAAGAAACTGGAAACCCTCAAAGAAGCGCAAGAGCAAGCCGCGGAAGCCTTAGCCCGCGGCGACATCGGCCAAGACGAGTACGACGCCCTCACCCGCGAAGTAATCAAGACGGAAAACCAGCTCAAGTCCCTACAGGGCGAACTGGATAAGACCAACAACAAATGGAAAGACGTCGGCGAAAAATTACAGACCACCGGCGAGAAAATGACGAAAGTCGGCGAAGGCATGACCAAAGGCGTCACCGCTCCCATCGCCGCTGCTGCAGGTTTATCCGTCGCCGCCTTTAACGAGGTGGACGCGGGCCTCGACACCGTCATCTCCAAGACCGGAGCGACGGGAGAAGCCGCGAAGGGCCTCGAAGAAAGTTTTAGAAATGTAGCGAGCAACATGCCCGCATCCTTTGACGAGGTCGGAAACGCCATCGGCGAGATTAACACGCAATTTGGTCTGACAGGCCAAAGCCTTGAACAGGCGTCGGAAAAGATGATTAAGTTTGCGCAAATCAACGATGCCGACGTGACGGCGTCCACCATCGGCGCAAAACAGGCCATCGAAAAATACGGCCTGTCCGCCAAGGATCTGGACATGGTTTTGGATGCCGTGACCAAGACGGCGCAAAACACAGGCGTGTCGACGGACAAACTCTTTGACGCAGTCACAAAAGGGAGCCCACAGCTTAGACAGCTGGGCCTCGACTTTGCACAGGCCACAGAGATGATGGGTCGCATGGAACAAAAAGGGATCGACTCCAACAAAGCCCTCTCTTACCTCACTCGCGCCCAAACAAATTGGGCGAAGGAAGGGAAGTCCGTCACGCAAGGCCTGCAAGAAATGCAAGACAAAATGGCAAGCGCGACGACCCACGAAGAGAAACTTGCCATCGCCGCAGAGGCGTTTGGCACGAAGGGCGGCGCATTTATGCTTGAGGTCCTCGAAAGCGGCGCCTTAAATGCCGATGAGTTTGCCAACGCCATGGAAGATGCCGCAGGCAGTGTGGACAGCACATGGGAAGGTATGCTCGACCCGATCGACCTCGTCAAGCAGGCGACGAATAACCTTAAGCTGACAGGCGCAGACCTCGGCGCATCGCTACAGACCGTCCTGCTCCCGATGCTGGAAAACGCCATCGGCGCACTCAAAAAGTTTGCCGATTGGTTTGGTAACCTGACGCCTGAAACGCAGGAATTTATTGTCAAGATCGGGCTCATCGCCGCAGCCATCGGCCCGGTACTCGTCGGCATGGGCAAACTCGCCATGACTGTGGGTAAGGCCATGGTCTTTTTTGGCGAGGGCGGCGCCGGTGCGGGGCTCTTTGCTAAAGCCATTGCATTTATCACCGGTCCGGCGGGATTGGTCGTGGCAGCCATCGCCGCGATCATCGCCATCGGCGTATTGCTCTATAAAAACTGGGATACCGTCAAAGAGCGAGCCCATGAGATCTGGTCCTCTCTCGTCGATTACTTTACGGGCATATGGGACGGCGTCTCCGAGGCATGGACCGCCTTTTGGGACGGGATCAAAACCGTCCTCTCCACACTGTGGCAAAGCATCAAAGACGTTGCCACTGGCGCCTTTAACGGCATCGCCGCCGTCATCGGAGGCGTGTGGAACGTAGTAAAGGCCCTCACCATTGCCGAGTGGAACGGGATAAAGACGGTGGTGACAACCGTATGGAACGCCATAAAAACCGTAGCGGCAAAGATCTTTGAAGCGATTAAAGGCGTTATCGATAAGGTTTGGAACGCCATAAAATCCGCCTCCTCGTCAGTGTGGAACGCCATCAAGTCGGCGGTGACCGCCATTTGGAACGGTCTCAAGGTGGTGGCGACAGCCGTATTTAACGCCATAAAGGCTGTGATCGAAACAGCGTGGAACGCGATCAAAGGCGTTACCACATCCACATGGAACGGAATTAAGTCCACGTTATCCGGCGTATGGAACGGAATCAAAGCCTCGGCGACGGCCATTTTTAATGGCATAAAAGCGGCCATCGAAACCGCATGGAACACCGTGAAGAATACGACGTCGTCCATCTGGAACGGGATTAAATCCACGCTATCCGGCATTTGGAACGGGATTAAGTCCACGGTCTCTGCGGCGGCCAATGCCGTCAAGTCGCAAGTCACCAACGTGTGGAACCAAATTAAGAGCACGACAGGCTCCATTTGGAACGGCATTAAAGGTGCAATCGAGCGGCCGATTAACGCGGCGAAGGGCGCCGTCGAAAGAGCGATCAGCCGGATGAAATCCGTACTGAGCGGGACGATGCCCTTCCCGCACATCAGGATGCCGCACTTTAGGGTGTCGGGGAGCTTTTCCCTCAATCCGCCGTCGGTGCCGAGCTTTGGCGTGTCTTGGTACGACAAAGGCGGGATCTTTACTCGTCCTTCGATTATTGGGGTAGGGGAGCGGCGCCCCGAGTTCGTCGCGGCGATTGATGACCTCAAAGCTATTGTCGGTGAGGTCATCGACAAAAAAGGCGTCGGCCAAGGCGGTGGCGTCTTGATTACCGGCAACACGTTTGTAGTGCGGGAAGAGGCGGACATCAAGCGCATCGCTCAAGAACTAGACAAGCTACAACAAAAAACCAATCGGAGCAGAGGGATGGTGACCACATGATCGGATTTAAGTTTAAAGGCCGCCACTCGTCGGAGTTTAACATCGGCTTCCATTCCGTCGATCGGACGGCGATCCCTGAGCGGCGAAAAAAGGAATTTACCATCCTCGGCCGCTCCGGCACGCTGGAGCTGGACTCCACGGAATACGAAAAGCGTTTTATCACCGGCAAAGTAGGCGTCATGTACATCGACAGCTTCCCGGACCTGCGCCACAAGATCAGAGATGTGGCCGGCTGGCTCTCAGGCTCCGGCCCTCTCATCTTTGACGACGAGCCGGAGAAAGCCTACGAAGCGTCGGTCTATAGTGCCGTGGGCATTGAGCAGCTGCTCCTACAGCCCCGCGGCGTCATGGAGATCGAATTTGAGTGTCAGCCTTTTGCTACGTCCACAGACCTGCGCAGAGAGCAGGCTACGGGCGGAAGGACGACACGCTTTGAAATCGAGAACAAAGGCAACATGATGACATGCGGAACCTTTGCCATTAAAAACATGGGAAGAACAAACATAACCAAAATCAAAATCTTAAGAAAGGTTGTGACAGAATGAGTAAAGCTAGTAATTATCTGGAAGAGGCTACTCTAAACTACTTTTTACGTGGACAGACCGTCTCTCAGCCGCAAGGCTTTTATGTAGCCCTTTACATCACCAATCCCACCGATGCGGACACGGGCTCGGAGGTGACAGGCGGCGCTTACGCAAGACAACAGATTAACTTTTCTGCGCCGGTGCAACAGGCTGACCGTGCGACGATCAGTAATACTGAGCGCGTGGTGTTTCCCACAGCGACGGCTGGATGGGGCGATGTGGCCTACTTTGGCATCCGCGATGCGGCAACAGGCGGGCGACTGCTCGTCCATGGCGCCTTTAACAAGCCGACCACCGTCTCTGAGGGCAATAAATTTATCGTCGACGTAGGTAATATCACGATCTCCCTCGCATAGGTGATCTTATGACCTACTTTAACCGGGGCAAATTTAACGTCAAGTCGGGCGGCACAATCACGCTGACAGGGACGGCGCCCATGGAAATGGAAGCGCAGGCGTCCGCCCGCACCGTCATGATGTGGCGCTTCCCGGATCGTGTGGATCTGGATATAACCATCGATACATCGGGCGATCAAGTTGTCGAGCAACGCCCGACACGCGTCACCTCGCCCATCGTCTTTGACACTCAACTGGTGCCGCACGTCCACAAGTGGGGAGTGTCAGCCGATACCGAGATCAACTATGATACGAGCATCGTCTTTTCCACCATCACCAAGCCTGCGCCGGTAACGCTGGACGTCGTCTTTGACGCATCGGGCGTGGCGTCTATGTTGGGCGAGGAGTATATCGAGCTGACCAACATCGTACTTGCACCGGGAGAGCAGCTGGAGATTGATACCTGCGCACTCACCGCGACGATTAACGGCCAAAACGTCATGCACTTGCTCTCCCATGACGGCGACTTCTTCGACTTTTTCCCCGGCGCGAATGAGATCGAAATCACCGCATCGGGTGCGGGATCAGTGGCCGTGGACACCTTTTGGAAAGATAAGTGGTTGTAGCCATGAAATACAACATCAAAATCTACGACACAAACATGCGAGAGCTTGCACGGCTGGAAAACGCCTACGACATCAGCTACGAGCTGACTCTCAATGCGCTGTGGTCTTGTAGCTTTACCATGCCCAACGACGACCCGAAGATCCGGCACTGCAAGCCCTATAACTACGTGGAGCTCTTTGACGGCGGAGAGCGGGTAGAGCTCTTTAGGATCATGCCAAGTACTTTTACCAAGGCGGACAAGTCTTACACCGTCTTTGATTGCGAGCACGTTTTGGCCACACTGCTGGATGACGTGCTCTTTAGGTATCACCAAATCGGCAATCTGGGCGTGTACACGGACAAGGTCATCCGCTACGTCCTTGACCGGCAAACCACCAAACGGTGGCAGCTCACGGAGTGCGATTTTAAAAGACAGTTTGAGTATAAGTGGGAAAATGAAAATTTGCTTGCCGCCCTGTTTTCCATCCCCAAGCCTTTTGTGGATGATTACGCGTGGCGGTTTAACACAAAATCCTATCCGTGGAGCCTTAGCCTCAAAAAAATGGATGCCGACTATAAAGCCGACATCCAATACAAGAAGAATATGCAAGGGATCGAAAAGGAAGAGGATCCCACGAATCTGGTCACCCGCCTCTACGCTCTGGGCTATGGGGAAGGCGACAATCAACTTGACATAAGCAAGGTCAACGGCGGAAAACCGTACCTAGAAAAGAACGTATCCACCTACGGGCTCAAATCGTCCATCCTTGTCGACCGACGCTTTGAGAGCGAGGAGACGCTCAAGGCCTTTGCACAAAAGACACTCGACGAGCTGTCGCAGCCTTTTTTGTCGTACAAGATCAAGACCGTGGATCTCGCCGTCAAGGACAGCCGGAAGTATGCCCGCTTTGTGCCGGGCGACTATGTAAGGATCCGCGACACGGAATCAGACATCAGCCTCAACGCCCCCATCGTCAAAGTCTCTAAGCGAGACGTGCGGGGCAATCCCTTTGACATTGAGTTAGAGGTTGCCAATAAATCCAGAGACGTGACGGGCAGTATCAGCGACCTGCAAAACCGTACACGGATCAGCGAGACCTACTCGCAGGGCGCAACCAATCTGCAACAGATCGCCTTCGCAGACAACGCGGAAGCGCGCTACCCGTTGGAGCTAAAGTTTTACATCCCACATGAGATGGTGAGGATCAATAAATTGATTTTAAATTACACCATCGAAAACTTCCGCTCCTACTCCAAGGGCGCGAAGGCGGCGGGTTATGTATCGACGAGCACCAGCTCCGGCGGCGGAATCTATAAGACAGAGACCACCACATACGACGGCTACCAGGATGTTAGCAAGACTACTGGTGTGGATGAGTATATCCAAGGTGGAAATGGCCACAATCACGGTATTATACCGGGCATCCATCTGGCCCGATGGTACAACGGCGCTATCGGCGACGGCGGGCAATGGCTCTCGTCCGGTGACCATACGCACACCGTCGATTTTACAATCAATTCTCACTCACACGAGATACAACTTAATGTGTCAGATCACGATCACAAGATACACATCGACCCGCACAGCCACGATCCGATCCACGGGATCTATGAGGGAGGGCGTGCTGGCCGGTGTTACCTGCGGATAGACGACACATATGTCCATGATTACAACAACGAGGTCAATCTTGTCCCGTACCTCTCCAAAGACGGGAGCGGCAGAATCGAGCGGGGCAGATGGCATACGGTGGCGATCATACCGGATGCCCTGACACGCATAAGCGCAAATATATTTATCCAGTTATTTACAAATTCCCGCGGAGGTGGTGATTACTAATGACACAATTACAAACAATGTATCCCGGTGTGGCTAATAGTCCCGACACTTTTTTAAAAGAGAGACTTACTAGCGACGGCGTTATTATGTACGTTGCAGACGGTGAGGTGTTTGGCGACCTTCCCACGCTTGCTGTGATCGGAGACGGGCAATTGGCAGAGACGATTAAAGTCGTGTCCCAACGATCGGATGGTGGCTATGACATCAAGCGAGGCGCGGAAGGATCACAGCGCGCATGGGATAAAGCCACAACTGTGGCTCGGAATTGGACAAACAAAGACTACGAGACCCTACGGGCTAACATCACGGCGATAAATGACGGCAAGGTCGACAAGATCGCAGGTAAAGGCCTCAGCACCAACGACTACGACGGCGAAGCGAAAGCGAAGGTGGATGCGATCCCGCCTGACCCTAAATATACAGACACTGTGCCAGACTTGTCGCCGTATGCGAAGGCGACCGATCTATCCACAGAGCGAGAGGAGCGCAAGGCCGACATCTCAAAAGTGATGAGCGATCACGCTACGGACATCCAAAATGTAAAGACCGCCTATACGGCGGACATCAACAATGCTAAGGCGGCCCACGATGCGGATATTAAGCGCTTGGAATCTCAAAAGCTCAACAAAACCGATGTCGTCAATGACTTAACCACAGGTGGAGTGGATAAAGCCTTGAGCGCAGAGCAGGGCAAAACGCTTTTTACCTATGCCGATAATGGCAAAAAGTCTATCGCAGACGCCATTGTCGGCAAAGGCGTTGATGCGACAAAGGACGACACGTTTAAAGATCTCGCCGCAAAGATCGCGGGGATAAAAACAGGTTATAGCGCGGGAGAAGAAGTATCTAGTGAAAATGTGGAGGAAGTAAAAACATTCCACCTATACGAAAACGAGTCAGACGCAGAACTTAGGCAAAGAAAAATTGAATACACTAATGAAACTGGGGATAGGAGGGAATGTGGCGTACCAATTTCAGTGGGTGTGGACTCTTTTGGGCGTCCGTTTGTGGCTACATCCAGTGGCGAGGTGCTCAGCTTTAACAATTATCTTAGCCCATATTACACTGCCCACGAAGGTTACTCACTCACAGCTATATCAATACGCCCCAATAATGAATTGTACAAAGCTGAAAAGCTGTATCCCAGAATATATAAGAGCGGTATTGGATTTTTTGGTTATGCAGATAAACTGCATGCCAAACCATGGATAGTTGATGTGGGTGCCATGCCGATAAATGCCTTGGCGGCAAAATATTATTATCTTTATTGCGGCGCAGGCAATAAAGTAGTAGAGATAAACAATAGCTTTGAAAAAACATGGGAATTTACGCTGCACACTGCCCAAGTAAACGCCGTTGCCGTTGGTAAAGACTGGAATGTCTATAGCGGTGGGGCGGATAATAAAGTATTTAAAATCTCACCCAAAGGAAAAAAGATTTGGGAATTTACGCTGCACACTGCCGCGGTTAATGCTGTCGCCGTAGACAATGAGGGCTATGTCTATAGCGGCGGAGCGGATTGTAAAATTTATAAGATCTCACCCGACGGCAAAAAAGTTTGGGAGGAAAAAACAAATAACAAAATCACGGCATTAGCTGTAGCGCCTGACGGGTCCATTTTATGCGGAACGACGGGCTCAACATTTTATACATTTCAGCCCGATATAGCCCCGCCAGTAACGGTTGAATTAACGTATAAAAACACAGACGGAACCGTTGTCGAGGACGGAGACGTCGTCGACATTGTAGTCGCCAATGACGCCTCTATTTTTTATGTAACCAAAAAAGCCAAGGTGATCACAAAAATGAAACTCGGCTACTACACAACATCCTACAAAATAATCAAATAAGGAGTGATCTATGCAACTTGATATTGACGCCATCGCCAAGTGGGCGACGGCATTTATAGCGATTTTTAGCTTTGCCAAGCTGGTCGTCACACCTTTTACCAAGGTGATGGACGGGACCAAGGCGACGCTAAAAAGTTTAGAGGACACGATCCAAGAGCTTCGGCGGGACATCCTCGACAGTCAAAAAGACCGAGACGATATCCACAGGGTGCTCGAGACCCATGACGAGCGGATCAACCGTGTGGAGGATGACGTCATTAGGATCGACACCTTTTGCGCGGCAAAGACAAAAAAGGAGTAAGTAATGGATTTTATTTACAAGCCGATTAAGTATAATTTTTCCTCCCGCAAGGGTGCGGCGATTAAGTACCTGGTGATCCACGATACGGGCAATGCAAGCAAAGGCGCCGATGCAATGAGCCATTACCGCTATTTTAACGGCGGCAATCGCAACGCTTCCGCCCACTACTTTGTGGACGATGAGCGCGTGGTACAGCTTGTCGGCGACTCTCTTTCCGCTTGGCATGTGGGCGACGGGAGAGGACGGTACGGCATCACCAACGCCAACAGCTTAGGCATTGAGATGTGCATCAATGCTGACGGCGACTACGCCAAGATGTACTATCACACCGTGGAGCTCGCCAAAAACATCATGCACAAGTTTAATATCCCGATCGAGCGGGTGGTGCGCCACTATGACGCGTCCCGCAAGCTGTGCCCTAATCATATGCGCAACAGTGATTGGCAGGCTTGGGCGCAGTTTAAAAAAGACATCCAAGGCCCGATCAAACTAAAGATCGATCTCTCCAAGTCGTCCACAGCTGTGCCTGTGGATCAGGAAGCGGAGATCGCGCGACGGGAAGCGGAGGTCAAAAATGACCCCACGAAAAAGTACAAGTACGAAAAGGCAGGTGCGCAGATGAAAGACATCGAAAAAAGATTTGAAATGTACGAAGAGCAGGCGAAGGACATGACTCCGCCCGATTGGGCAAAGGAAGAGTGGGAAGAGGCCACACGCTTAGGCATCACCGACGGAAGTTATCCGAGACGGTATGCCACACGGGCGGAAGTAGCGGCGATGCTGGTAAGGGCAATCAAGGAGGCAAAAAATGGAAAATGCAATTGTACTGACGGCGGCGGTGTTGGGTATCGTACAGGCCTGTAAAATTGCAGGGCTCCCCGCGAAGTATAGCCCCATCGTGGCGATCCTCGTCGGCGCGGTGATGTACGTAGCCGTGGCTGGCATCTCCCCCGAGCATATCGTCACCGGTGTGGTCATCGGCCTGTCGGCGGTAGGGCTTTACGAGAGCGGCTCGAGAGTGGGCGACAAGGGCATTATCAGCCCGCAGGAAAAAGAGGCATACAAAAAGCATAAGGAGCACTAAAAAAAGGCTTGTCGGGTAATCCCCGATAAGCCTCTTTTTTGTGTTAATCGTGAGTTAATCGTGCGTGTAAAATCAAAAAACGGGCATTTTCGCAAATTACAGAGGAAAAAATCGTGAAAAATCGTGCGTAAATCGAACTATTGCATTTTTTGCAATAGTTGAGGACAAACAAAAAGAGGAGCCGAAGCTCCCCTTTTTGCGCTAGAACAGTCACATATTGACTCATTTCAATCCGCAGGGGCATAGCCCCTGATCTCAATCGCATACAGACACTTTTCAATCCACAGGGGTATGACCCCTGATCGCGATCGTAAACAAACATGTTTCAATCCGCGGGGCAAAAGCCCCGATCACTGTCCTAAACTAATGTGTTTAAATCCACAGGTCTTAGACCTGACGTGACGAGACAATATGACAAACCCGACTCGCTACATTTTTAATATACCTGATTTTTTTAAAAAAGTCAAAAAAAGTTTTGGAAAATGGTTGACTTGCCGCCAACTCTACTATATAATGTAATCAAGATAAAGGTAAGGGCAACGCCCGAGGATCAAAAAAGGAGACACAATATGACAAACAAATCCTTAACCAACTACGGCAAAGCATACTGGACAAAAAGCGGCGAAACGAAACGCGTGTACGTCAGCGTCGATCGCTACAGCGGCGAAACCGTCAAATTATCATCGAGATTTTTAGCAAAAGACGATACCTACGAAGTCGTCGGCTACGTGGATGTAGTAAGGGAATCCTTCCCGAGCGACTGGGACACCACCTACTGGGCAGACTTTGCAGAGCTGGTCATGGATCACCTCGAAGAAATCGGCGCGATCGAATACGACGAAGCATTTGCAAGATTAGTAAAATAAAGGCGGGGGCGAAGGCCCCCTCCATAATCCACAGGAGGGCATCATGAGAAAGATCATAAAACATAAAGTTTACGACACGGACACCGCAAATTATATCGGGCAGTACAGCTACAAGCCTGAGGATCGCTTATACGGCTACGACGAGGAGCTATATCGCAAGCGCACCGGCGAGTACTTTTTATATTG
>ERZ1673752.4047-NODE-4047-length-12874-cov-11.509556_pt1 | contig 12874 bp, 11 predicted proteins | sample MGYA00580195_ERZ1673752 | MGnify/ENA primary metagenome ERZ1673752 (study PRJEB41218, sample SAMN15661744) | gut metagenome | host: Homo sapiens | place: Canada: London | collected 2015-08-20/2019-03-30 | study: EMG produced TPA metagenomics assembly of...
CGCACGAATTTTACGAGGAAGGTTCCCACCACCGTAGTCGCGGGAATCGCCAGTACCAAGCCAATTGAGGCCACCAGGGTGCGCACGATTTCCTCAGCGATTTGCGAAACCGTCAGCAACTCCAGGAAGGGACGCTGGGATAACATTGCCAAAATCAATGTAGGCAGCGCTGTACCTACATAGGCGAAAGCCAAGGTATAAACCGTAGAGGCAATATGGTCGCGCCCAATCCTCATTGCCCGCGAAAACAGTTTTCGCCGCGGCATTTGCGGGTCAGCCTCATCCAGTTCCCAAACCGCAGATGCCTGGGTAATAGTTACGTCATTTAAAGCACCCAAACCGGCGACTACGATTCCGCACATAAACAGGGAGGGCAGCACCAACGCTGGTAGCTGGGTGCCAAGAATCAATGCGTCCTCGTCGCTAGCTCCGGTAAGCCCCGCCGCCCGCGTACCCGCGTAAGCCAAAACAACCGTCACTACCAGCCCTAAGAGGGTTCCCAGGAGTGCGGTAGTGGTGCGGATAGTAATCCCGTGCGCCAGGTACACCGAGAGGAACATTATCGCTCCTACCCCCGCCAAGGTCACCAACATCGGCGGTTTCCCGGCCATTAGCGCCGGCAGCATAAAGAATACAATCACCAGCGTGGAGGCCGCCAGCCCCAATAGCGCCAAGAAGCCGCGCCTACCCGCTACCGCCACCACAATTATCACGTACAGCAGTCCCATAATTGCCAGGGCATTACCCCGTTTAATATCGGTAAACAAGAAGGGAGTGCCGGTTGCCATAGCTTCAGTGTCGTAGAGCATCCACACCGCGGTTCCTACTCGAATCGCCGGTTTTGATTCTTCAGGCACCCGAACTGGAACGACGTGATCCTTCCACTGTCCATCCAGGACTTTCACACACACCAAGGGCTGGGTTTCTGGCAACCCATTAGTGGGGTCAGCGGCCCCTTTCGGCATCTTCAGACCCTCAATCAGGCATTTTTTCCCGTCTAAACCGGTCACCTGACCGCTGATGCGATTTACTCCAGTCTGTGCCCACTGCTGTTTAGCGCCTTTTAAAGGATTCGGGCTATAGAGGGTGACAATACCGATAATAATCAGCACTAAAACCGGCACTATCAGTGCAGTTAGCACGCGGCGGGCGCGGCGTAGCGCCAGCGGATCCGGGCGAGATTTACCTGAACGGCGTATATGCTGATGCAAACGCGTCCCGCCTTTAGCAGCCCACCAGGCGCGTTGCTAAATAGTTAGTTAGCTCCGCGATTTTTACCCGTTCTTGCTGCATGGAATCACGTTCACGCACGGTTACGCACTGGTCATCCGCGGACTGGAAATCGTAGGTAACACAGAAAGGAGTACCGATTTCGTCTTGACGGCGATAACGCCTACCCACCTGTCCGGCCTGGTCGTATTCGATATTCCAGTTCGCCCGCAGTTCTTGAGCGATCTCTTGCGCCGGACCGGTTAGTTCGTCTTTACGCGAAAGTGGCAGAACTGCGACTTTTACCGGGGCGAGGCGCGAATCCAGGCGCAGTACCGTGCGTTTATCCACTCCTCCCTTAGCGTTGGGGGCTTCGTCCTCGTTATAGGCCTCTACCATAAACGCCATCAAGGAGCGGGTTAGACCAGCGGAAGGCTCAATTACGTAGGGAGTCCAACGCTCCCCCTTCGCCTGGTCAAAGTAATCCAAATTCTTGCCCGAAGCCTGCTGATGTACCCCCAGGTCATAGTCGGTACGATTAGCGATCCCCTCGAGCTCGCCCCACTTCGATCCCTGGAATCCGAAGGCGTACTCGATATCAACAGTGCGCTTGGAGTAGTGAGAAAGTTTTTCTTTGGGGTGCTCGTATAGACGCAGGTTATCTGCGCTAATCCCCAGGTTACGGTACCAATCAAGACGTTCATCAATCCAGTACTGGTGCCATTCTTCGTCGGTGCCGGGTTCTACGAAGAACTCTAGTTCCATCTGTTCGAACTCGCGGGTGCGGAAAATGAAGTTTCCAGGGGTGATTTCGTTACGGAAGGATTTTCCGATCTGTCCAATCCCGAAGGGCGGTTTCATCCGGGCAGAAGACATTACATTTGCAAAGTTAATGAAAATTCCTTGCGCGGTCTCTGGCCGCAGGAAGTGCAAGCCTTTCTCATCATCTACCGGTCCCAGGAAGGTTTTTAGCAGCCCCGAGAAGGCGCGCGGCTCCGTCCACTGTCCGCGCTTGCCACAAGCCGGACACGGCACATCCTGCATCGATACCTCATCAGCAGAGGGCAGTTGGTGTTTTTCTGCGTAGGCCTCCTGCAGGTCATCTTCACGGTGGCGAGTATGGCAAGCGGTGCACTCAATCAAAGGATCGGTAAAGGCTTTCAGGTGACCGGAGGCTTCCCAGACCTTGGAAGGTAAGATAACTGAGGAATCCAGTCCGACTACATCGGCACGGGAGCGCACTATCCGATTCCACCATTGGCGTTTTATGTTTTCCTTTAGCTCTACCCCTAAGGGGCCATAATCCCAGGCAGAACGGGTTCCGCCATAGATTTCACCGCAGGGATAGACAAAGCCGCGCCGCTTTGCCAGATTGATTACGCTATCTAACTTCGAGGGCGTTTCAGCCACTATTCTGTCTCCTTAACTCAACTTATTGCGCCAAGGCGCTACCTCCCCAGATTCTACCGGCTTGACTCATTTTGCGGGAACTGGAACGCCTGAGCGTGATTTACAACTCTAAAAAGCAGGAAGCGAAGACAGAAAAACCAGGTTTCCCGGGCTTACCTGGAGTTTTCTTTCGCGTCCCCACCAACACCAACATCTTGCTTTTGAGAACGGTTATCGTTTATATTTTTGCTTATGCAAAAAGGAATACGAAAAATAATTTGCGCCGCCGCTATCGGCGCTTTAGCGCTTACTGGCTGTTCTGCAGGGGCAAAGGGTGCGCAGAACGGAAAAGTAGATGCCGTCGCCCCTTTCTATCCCCTGGCGTACGTAACTAGCCAAGTAGGCGGGGATTTGGTGCAGGTAACCAACCTGACTCCCTCGGGGGAAGCCCACGACGTAGAGTTATCCGCGAAAGACCTCACCACCATGTCTCGCGCTGACGCCTTGATTTATTTATCTGGATTCCAGGCTGCCGTTGATGATGCAGTTAAAGAAGCGGCTCCTAAAAACACTTTGGATGTAGCCAAGGCTGCGAAGCTCAAGAAACTTTCTGCTGAAGAAGCGGCTGAACACGAAGCAGAACACGCACATGAGGGCGAGCACGAAGCAGACCACGAGGACGAGCACGAAGAAGCTGGTCACGCCCATCACCATCATGGCGCTTTCGACCCCCACTTTTGGCTAGATCCCCAGCGTCTATCCCAAGTTGTGCCGCAAGTGGTTGCCACCCTTACCAAGGCCGACCCCAAACACGCTGATACTTTCAAGAAAAACGGGAAAGCTCTACAAGACAAACTAGCTACCCTGGATAAGGAATATCGCACTGGTCTAGCTAAATGCGCCACTCCTACCGCAGTTACCGCGCATGAAGCCTACGGGTATATGGCAGACCGCTACGGATTCGAGCAGGTGGGAGTAAAGGGAGTCGACCCTGAAGCCGAGACCTCGCTTACGCGTCTACAGGAAGTGGCCAACATTGCGAAGGCCAAGAAAGTAAACGTATTGTTTTCAGAGAGCGCCCTCGGCGATAAAGACACCAAGACTTTGGCCGAGCAACTCGGGATTAAATCTGAGGTACTTGACCCCTTGGAAATCCAAGTAGATAAGAACCGGGATTACTTGCAGGTAATGCAAGATAACCTGGAAAAACTGAGTAAAGCGATGAAATGCCAGTAACTGAGACCAACGCATCTCTACCTTTTAGGGCGACAGATTTATCTGTCGCCCTACAGGGCAATTTGATCCTGGAAAACATTAACCTGCAGATAGTCCCCGGCACCACGGTGGCGCTATGCGGGGAAAACGGCTCCGGAAAGTCCACTTTGGTGCGCGCGGTCGTGGGGTTAAACCCGGTTAGCGCCGGGAGCCTAGAGATATTTGGAGCCCGACCGGGCGAGAAGGATTACCCTAAAGCCCTGGCAAAAGTAGGGTATGTTCCCCAACGAAAAAGTGCGCTGGGGACCGTTCCGGCTACTGCCCTGGAGGTAGTGCGCTCCGGGCTGCTGCGGCGAGGACGCATCGGGGGGAAAAGATCAGACCGGCGACGCGCCCTAGATGCACTGGAAAAAGTGGGGTTAGCGACAGCGGCTGGCAAAAAGTTTCAGTTCATGTCGGGAGGTCAACAGCAGCGAGTCTTAATTGCCCGCGCTCTGGTGCGAAGCCCAGAGTTCCTGATTATGGATGAACCTTTGGCAGGTATGGATCGTCAAAGCGCTCAGAGCCTGGCAAAAACCATTGGGCAAGCCAAAGAGGCCGGTAAGACCATGTTGATTGTGCTACACGAACACGGTTTCTTAGCACCCCTGATTGACCGGACTGTCACCTTGGTTTCCGGGCAGATAGCCAAGGACAGTTCAAACAAAGATACGCTCCCCGATTTTTGCGCAGAGGCGGAGAAAAATGATTATTCCGGTTAACCACATCTTTCCTCTGTCAATTACCGTAGTCAGCCCGCAGCTAAGCTTCGCACTCTCCCCCACTTTCGGCGGCTCTCTGCCTAGCTTCGAAGCCGATTGGAGCAGCCTATTAGCCTCTCCCTTCTTCCTGCGTTCCCTGATAGTGGCAGTACTGGTGGGACTCAGCGCCCCCATTATCGGCACCTACCTGGTACAACGCCGCCTGTCCCTCCTAGGAGATGGTATCGGTCATGTCGCCCTCACCGGGGTGGCACTGGGATGGCTAGTCGGCAACTTGACGGAAGTAGCAGGCGGAGACGCCCTGGCAGTACCGGGAGCGGTAATCGCCTCGATCGTAGGCGCGGTAATTATTGAATTGGTACGCGCCAAAGGCGGAGCCAGCGGGGACGTAGCGATGGCACTGCTATTTTACGGAGGAATCGCCTCCGGAGTGTTGGTGATTTCCCTAGCGGGAGGAACTACCAACCAGTTAAACTCTTACCTTTTTGGCTCCATAGCCGCAGTTTCCTGGTCAGATGTCTATCTCACCATCGCCCTATCGGTATTAATCCTGTTTTTTGGGTTGGGTTTGCGCCGCGAACTCTTTTCTATCTGTAACGACGAAGAGTTCGCGCTAGCCAGCGGGATTCCGGTGCGGCTACTTACGGTTTGCTTAGCGGTAGTTAGCGCCCTGACAGTGTCCACCGCGATGCGGGTAGTGGGGGTGTTACTGGTTTCAGCGCTGATGATCGTGCCAGTAGCTATTTCCCAGATTTATGCCCGCTCCTTCAGCTCCACTATGGGATGGGCGATGGCGCTGGGAGTAATAATGTGTATCGCAGGTCTGGTGTTTTCGTACTTCACTGCCGCCGCCTCTGGATCAGCTATCGTCATGGGGCTTATCATCCTCTATGCCCTGGCAGCCGCGCTGCGTCCCCTGGTTTACCGCCGGCACCTGCGCACGCCCCAAGAGGTAGCAAATTGTGAACATCGCTAAAGTGTTGGCGAAAACCTCGAGGAACAATAGTTAACAGCATCCCTTCTACCAGGACTTTTAAGCGTAGAATCGCTATTTTTGAGGATAAATCACGGACGGTCACTAGCGCGATGCTATCTGCCGGGAAGGATATACTGACTGGACAGCTACAATTCAACCCCAAGGATTAAGTAACAGTGCCTAAGCCAATCGGAGACTCTTCTCGCTATAACCCGGCCTTAGATGGAATCCGCACTCTCGCGGTTGTGGGAGTGGTCTTGTACCACATGAAGCTTAACTTTATTCCGGGTGGTCTGCTAGGAGTAGGGGTATTCTTCACTATCTCGGGTTTCCTTATCACCGGAAACTTAATGCGCAGTTGGGATCGAAAAGGCTCCCTGCGCCTGGGAAACTTTTGGCTTAGACGTATCCGCCGCCTAATGCCAGCAGTAATCGTCACGGTGCTGACTGTCTGGATGCTAACCGCATTTTTTAAACCTGAAGATTTCAAACTAAATCTCTTCGCCGGTCTAGCTGCAATCTTCTACATCAACAACTGGACAACTATCCTTTCCGGAAATTCCTATTTCGACCAGTTTCAGACCAGCCCCCTGGAACATGTATGGTCTTTGTCGATTGAGGAACAGTTCTACGTTTTCTGGCCACTAATTCTGCTGCTTTTACTGGTACTCTTCCGCAAGAAACGCTTCCTGGTAACTGTTTTTACCTTGCTGCTAGCTGCCGCCTCCTTCGCCTGGATGTGGTTTTTATTCACTCCGGGAACCGACCCCACTCGGGTATATGAAGGCACTGACACCCGGGCAGGAGGTCTGTTAGTCGGGGCAGCGCTGGCGATCTATTACAGCAACCGCAAGAAAACCGGTTCCCCTCGTCTCTGGGCCGAGATAGCCGGAGTCATCGGAGCAGTTGGGATAATCGCGTCCTTTATTTTGATTCCCGATAACTCGCCCCTGCTCTACCAGGGGGGTCTGATCGCTCTCACTGTGTTTTCCACACTGCTGCTCATGGGGGTTAGCAATAAGCAAACTCTGGTTTATAAGGTCTTTGGGCTGCGTCCTTTTGCTTGGGTAGGAGAACGCTCTTACGCCCTCTACCTGTGGCATATTCCCATGATTGCGTTCCTCTCGCGCCCACTGCAGCAAATGCCGATTTGGCTAGCAACCCTGATAGTGATGGTGGGTTCTACTGTTCTAGCTTCTTTGTCCTGGTCGCTAATCGAGGATCCAATCAGGCGCAAGGGACTATTTAAGCCAGCATGGGAATATATGACCAACCGCCGCCAGCGGCTTCCGCGCCCCCTCTGGTCACTTCCGGTGGCGCTAGCCTGCGCGATCGCCCTCTTGGGAGTTCCAGCTTATGCAGCTGATGACTACTATCAAAAACAAGATTTGGCTAAGCAAAAACTGGCAGCCCAAAAACTTAAAGCGGCTAAAGAGAAAGAAGCAGCTGAACAGGGCATTTCGGGTGGAGAGAAGTACACGCAGACGCGCTGCCGGGAAGTTGTTCATATCGGTGACTCCACTTCACTGGCGATGTTTAAAGCTGATTCCGTCAATAGCCCAGACCAAACCGGGGATGCCGCCTATCGGGCGGTGGGCGCCCAGACCGTGGTAAATAGCAGTTTAGGGGCGCGCGCCACCAATATGGCGTTAGGCGATGATCCCAGCGGTAATGACTCTATTAAGAAGATTCTTAACGAGGGTGTAGATCCGCAAACCTGCTGGGTAATCGCCCTCGGGGTAAATAATGCCGCCAATATGGCAGTGGCCGGACGCGATAATGCCGCAGAGGAAATAAAAACCACTATGGAGATTTTAGGGCCGAACTACCCGGTTATGTGGGTTGCTCCTGTTACCTCCTCTACTATGACTCCCCGCTGGTACGACGAGCCCCGGATGCAGCATTGGAATGAATCCCTATTCGCGGCAATGTCTACCTACCCCAACTTGTGGGTTTATCGCTGGGATCAGGAAGTTGATCAAAGCTGGTTCTTAGAGGGCGATGGGGTACATTACAACCAAGAGGGCAATACCCAACGTTCCCTGCATTTCTCTCAGGCGCTAGTCAAAGCCTTCCCTAAGACCAATAAGCCCTTGAAAACTAAGGGCGATAGCGTCTTGGCTAAGAAAACTGTGCCGGTCGATAAACGCATGATTTATGTAGACCGCTAGGACAGCTTCCAGGGATATGGCGTTTAAAGAGCGAATCCTGGGGGCTGGCTATCAGTTGTCCTGCCGGCAGGCAGCGGGGTTACCTCCAATAAGTCGGCGGCAGCCTCCAGACTGTCCAGGGCGTTAATACCCTTTTGTAAAGCACTTAGGGACTGGGCGAGGGAAGGCGTAGCGGGATCTACCCGCACTATTAGCCGGTCGGGTGCTGCCTCTTGCGGAATGATTTTCCAAGTAGCCGCAGGCAGAGTTTCCTGCAAAAGCTGCGCTATTAGGGTTAAGAAATCTTGATTTTCCCAGCTAGGTACCCAAGTATCAGCGCAGGCTAAAGCGTTAAGGAGAGTGCGCGGCAACAGGTAGGTACCGTCTAGCAGCATTCTGCCTGGCGAATCCAAGGCAGCTATCGCCAGGGCGCGGGCGCGAACAGGCAGGGGACGCACTTGCTGGCGGGTTTTGCCTTGCGCTATCTGAGCAGCTAAACCAGCCGCTACGGCCTTCTCAAATGCTGACAGCGAAGAAAAAATGGGGACTGCCCGGGCAGAGGTCACGCCTTTTAAGCTAACTTGCGGGAGCTGTCCGCTGGGGCAATTCCCTTCAGGTGCGACCTCATGGGGCAACACCGGCAAGATAACTCTCCCGGAGCCTAATGCCGCTGCTATCGATTTAAGCCGATCAGGCAAGTCAATGTGGCTAAAAGCCGCCGCCATTTCCGACTCTAAATCGCCCCTATCAGTGGGATTAACACTGCGTCCTAGGGCGCGTAAAATCGCGTTTTCTTGGCGGGGGGATACAGTTTTCTTGCTGGGAGGCTCCGAGTTTACGCCAGCGAATGCAGACAAACTATTCTCTCCCGCTAGCAACCGCCAGTGCCTGCTCGATAGTGAACTGCCCGGAGTACAGGGCTTTACCCACTATCGCCCCCTCTACCCCAATGCTGGTAAGCTCGCGCAAAGTACGCAAATCATCCAGGGTACTCACTCCCCCACTTGCCACTACTTTCGCGGAAGTGGCTGCACATACTTCGCGCAGCAATTGCGTATTCGGGCCGGTCAACGTGCCGTCCCGCATCACATCGGTGACTACGTAGCGAGCGCAGCCCGCCGCATCTAGACGGGTGATCATTTCAAAAAGGTCACCGGCATCTTTGGTCCAGCCATGAGTAGATAGGGTATGACCGCGCACGTCCAATCCCACTGCAATCTGGTCGCCGTATTTGGCAATCACCTGGCAGGTCCACTCCGGTTTTTCAATCGCCGCGGTGCCTAGATTTACTCGACGCGCCCCGGCTGAAAGCACCCGTTCCAAAGATTCGTCGTCACGGATACCCCCTGATACCTCTACCTGTAGATTTAACTGTTCAACGATTTCTTGCACCACTTGGGTGTTGTTACCCCTGCCAAAAGCCGCGTCCAGATCCACCAGGTGCAGCCAGCGGGCTCCCGCCTCCTCGAAGCTGCGGGCAGCCTCTAAAGGCACCCCATAGACTTTTTCACTGCCTGCTTGGCCTTGATGCAGGCGCACCGCTTGACCGGAAACTATATCTACTGCCGGTAAAAGTTCTAACATTTTTCTCCCTTAGAAACTTTGCGTCCAGTTACGTAACAGTTCCATACCGGCGTCACCAGATTTTTCAGGATGGAACTGGGTGGCCGATAAGGGCCCGTTTTCTACCGCGGCAATAAAAGGCTCACCGTGGGTTGCCCAAGAAAAAATCGGGGGTTTCATCCGAGAAGGTTGCCGATAATGCCGGGCAGGGTCAGTGGTGACCCCGTAGGAGTGCACAAAATAAAAACGTTCGTCCTCAATCCCGGAAAATAACTGCGACCCCTGCCCTACCTGGATTTTCGACCAGCCAATATGAGGCAGAATCGGGGCGGGTAGTTTCTCTACCGTTCCTGGCCATTCCCCCATCCCGGCGGTGTCCTCCCCGTGTTCCAGGCCGCGTTCGAACATGACTTGCATCCCCACGCAGATACCGAGCACCGGCCGCCCACCCGCTAAACGCCGGTCTATCAGGGTGTCACCGCGGCGAGCATGCAGATCCTTCATTACCGCCGCAAAAGCCCCTACCCCGGGCACTACCAGACCGTCAGCCTCCAGGCAGGCAGAAAAATCGCTGGTCAGACTAACCTCAACCCCGACGCGTTTTAAGGCGTTAACCGCGGAGCGCACATTTCCGGAGCCGTAGTCAAACACCGCTACCTGTTTACTCACCGCCCGTTTCCTCCCGCTTATCTGGGTCTTCCCGGCGATTAATATCTTCTTGTAGCCCGCGCAGCTGCCGCAGCAAAATCCCTGGTAAATCACGCAGGCGTGGGGGGCGAATCTCGGGATAGTCTTCGGGAGAAGTTCGACCTAATAACAGATCTTCCACCCGTTCATCCGCGCAAGAAACCAAAGGACCAGCGGGAATAGTGCGATCAAAATGCCCGTCATAATAGACACGCGCCGTGATTTGCCCCTGCACCCCCGGGTCATCATCAGAGTCCGAACGCAAAGTGGAAACAAACAGGACTGCCCCGTAGGGGGTGATCTTAGAAACCGCTAGCGCCAGTTCTTCGGCCTCGGGCGAGACTGGACGTTCCTCCCCCAGCAGCGCCTCTAGCTCGTCATCGGGAGTGGGAGTTAGGCGTTTCCACACTACGCACCCGGATTCTGTTTCCACAATCCGGGCATCAATCTCGTGAGCTGCCATCATCGTGGCTAGCGGCACTGGCTCTAGCAGGTTCGTTAATACCAGAGCCACATCCCCGGCTTCCGGAGGGAGTGCCTCTAAATGCTGCCAGGCCTGCAAATCCTGGTCGACTTCTTTGCCGAAACCATCTACGTCCTCGCCGATTATCCCCGACTGTGCGATTACCTGGTCGAAGAAGTCTTCCGGCTTAGATTCTTTATCCCTCATAGAATCTTCATCGCGCGGATCTTTATCGCGCGGGTCGTCTTGATCCGGAAAATTTTCGGCGTTCACAGCGCACCCTTGGTGGAAGGAATCCCGGTAACCCGGGGATCGGTTTCCACCGCTCCCCGCAGCGCCCGGGCGACTGCTTTAAATTGCGCCTCTACTATATGGTGCGGATCGCGCCCGGAAAGTACCTGGACGTGCAGGCAGATTCCCGCGTTATAGGCGAAGGATTCCCATACGTGGCGGGTCATTGATCCGGTAAAGTGCCCGCCTATCAGGTGATATTCCTGACCGGCTGGTTCCCCACTGTGCAGACAATAGGGACGCCCGGCAACATCTACCACTGCCCGAGCTAGCGCCTCATCTAAGGGCACGGTAGCATCGGCAAAGCGGCGAATCCCGGCTTTGTTCCCCAGGGCTTGACGCAATGCTGTACCTAGGCAAATAGCGGTATCTTCTACCGTGTGATGCACATCGACTTCGATATCACCGCGAGCAGCAATGTTCATATCAATCAAGGAATGCTTCGCTAGGGCGGTGAGCATGTGGTCATAGAATGGCACCCCGGTACTAATCTCACTTTTACCGCTGCCATCTAGGTTAATTTCCACCGTAATTTCCGATTCCGCGGTTTTTCGGGTGACTTTCCCCCTGCGACTCATTTGGTTACCTCCTCTAGTGCCTGGCGAAACGCCTGGTCTTCTTGACTAGTGCCAATACTTACCCGTAGGAATCCTGTGGGACCGACCTCGCGGATTAGGACTCCGCGATCCAAAAGATCGCTAAATATTTGGTGTCGATCCGGGAACGGCCCAAACAGTACAAAGTTAGCTTGGGTTTTCGGTACCGTGTAGCCTTTACCCTCCAGCCAAGATGCCAAGTCATCGCGGCGCTGACGCAGCTCAGCAAGCTGGCGCAGTTGCTCTTTAGCATGCCCTAAAGCCGCAATTGCCCCCGCCTGGGTGAGCGCAGACAGGTGATAGGGTAAGCGCACCCGCATAATATCGGTGATTACCGCTTTTGCCGCCACCAGGTAACCTAGGCGCAGCCCCGCCATCCCAAAAGATTTCGACATGGTGCGGGAAACTGCCAGATGCGGGAATTTTTCTAAGAGGGCGAGGGCGCTGGGCTGACCGGGATCCCGGAACTCCCCGTAGGCCTCGTCAACTATCACCACGGTTGCAGTGCGTCTGCCATCAATAACCGGCCCGGTTTCTTTCGCTTGCTGCAAAATCTGTACTAGCTCGGCTTCACTGCTGGCAGTCCCCGTAGGGTTATTCGGATTGGCCAGCAGTAATACGCTAGGCTTTTCTTCTTTCAGTGCCTGCAGCAGGGCATTCAGATTTAGGTTAAAGTCGTTTTGGCGCGGCACCGTAACATAGCGGGAGTGCGCGCCCCGCACGTACTCGGGATACATCGAGTAAGAATATTCTGTTCCCAAAACCGTGCGTCCCGGTCCGGCATAAGCGCCCAGCAGTTGCGCCATCACCTCATTAGAGCCATTAGCTGCCCAGATTTGTTCCACCGGAAAATCCAGACCAGATTCGCGTTTAATATAGCCGGCTAAAGCCTCCCGCAGCGCCGTAAAATCCCGATCCGGGTAGCGGTTCAATCCCGCCGCCACCTCGCTAACCGCCCGGGTAATATCAGCAATCATCGCGGGACTGGGCGAATAGGGATTTTCATTCACGTTTAGCCGGGCAGCCACCTCTAGCTGCGGTGCCCCGTAGGGGGTAACCTGCGCCAGTTCTTCCCGCAACGGTAGCAAGGGAGGCTGTTCCATAGATTTTCGTTCCTTTCTTGCTCCCATTCTAAAGGCATTGCCCCTATAATGTTTCGCCCCCGCCAATCAGCTGGTTTCGGTTTTTCTAAGGACGAAAACCGGCACTTGTGATTAGGCGGGGGAAAACAGAGGTTAGTGACTAGTCAGTGGCCGAAACCATGGTTTCGGCGGTAGCCATAGCTTTACCTTTTTCGCTACCCAGAGAGCCACCCGCCAGCTTGTTAACTACCAGGGCGATAGCGCCGTCACCGGTTACGTTAGTGGCAGTACCGATAGAGTCAATCGCCACATAGAGTGCCACCATCAGCGAATACAGCTCCGGCGAGAACCCGAGGAAGCCCATCAGCACGCCCTGCGCGGCAGCGATTGCACCGCCGGGAACGCCCGGTGCCGCCACCATGGTAATCCCTAAGATGATGATGGCCATCGCCATCTTCCCGAAGGTAATGGATTGTCCGGTCATCTGCATGA
>ERZ1673752.4049-NODE-4049-length-12872-cov-5.672388_pt1 | contig 12872 bp, 11 predicted proteins | sample MGYA00580195_ERZ1673752 | MGnify/ENA primary metagenome ERZ1673752 (study PRJEB41218, sample SAMN15661744) | gut metagenome | host: Homo sapiens | place: Canada: London | collected 2015-08-20/2019-03-30 | study: EMG produced TPA metagenomics assembly of...
TATTACGACTTTATTTTTAGTCTTTTCTTTAAAATTTCCAATTTTAAAGATTTTTAAAGAGGCGGGTGAAAATCAATATATGGTGTTTCAATTACCCTTAGCATTTTTATTGCCTGTCATGGTTGCCGGAATTTTGGTGCTTGCCTATTTTTTTAGACAGTACAAAGAAGGAGCGTACACATTACTCATGACGAAAAAGTAAGATGGTATTAGCTAGGTTCTGTTAAGTAAAGTCATTTGCAATAGCTCTTGAGTATGCTATACTTATTTGAATATGAACTGATGCTAGGAAGAAGGATGAGCGTTTGGCGATTTTTTTAGGAATCGATATCGGAGGTACCAACACTAAGATTGGCTTGTTTTCCCCTCAGGGGGACCTGGTTTATGAGGAGCAATTTCCCAGTCAAGCCGATCAGCAGACTGGGCCGGGCCTCCTGACTCGCATTGCTGAGCGCTTTCGACGGGTTTTTGACCAACTCCAGATTGTTCCTGAGGATCTTGCAGCCATCGGCCTTTGCGCCCCAGGCATCGTGGATAGCCCAGCAGGAGTCTTACGTTGGTCGGGAAATTTGCCTTTCCGGGAACTCGGAGCGGCAGATTTTTTTTATCAAATATTCCACATCCCCGCTTTCCTTGTCAATGACGCCACCAGTGCAGCCCTTGCCGAGCATCGGATCGGGGCTGCTGTGGGTTATCAGGATTCGGCGACCATCACCCTGGGCACGGGGATTGGTTGCGGTATCGTGATCCAAGGTAAGGCCTATCCTGGTTTTAATGGGGTCGCAGGAGAGTTGGGTCATCTGAGCCTTTATCCCCAAGGGCGATCTTGTACTTGTGGTCGTCAGGGGTGTTTTGAAGCCTACGCCTCCAGCATGGCTGTCCGTAAAAGAGCGCAAGAATTGGCCCAGGCCCACCCAGATTCTCTCATAGTTCAGATGGGGGAGGGAGATCTTTCCAAGATTACGGGAAAGACCCCCTTTGAGGCGGCCCAAGCAGGAGACCCTTTCTGCCAGGACCTGATCGCCCAGGTCAAAGATGACCTAGCCCTGGGGCTTAGCAATTTGATCAACTTGATCATGCCAGAGATGATTTGTGTCGGTGGGGGGATGAGCCTCCAAGGAGATGCCTTTATCCAGGAAGTAGGGGCGAAGGCCATTGCTCTTTCTTACGTGGCGGATTTCCCGACTTGCCATCCCCGTTTTGGCCTTGCCCAATTAGGGGTCAAGGCCGGCCTTTACGGAGCCTTTTATTATGCCAAAGACCAGCTCGAGAAAGGAGAGTGGGCGATTGCCCTTCCTACCAACTCCAATATCTCCGCTCGTCTAGCCGCTCCCAAAGTCCTAGCGCAGGCCGCCATTCGAGCCTCACGCCAGGGCACCTCTCAGCCTTCTCCCCAGGCACCCCCTCAGGACGCCCCTCAGGAGACCCCTCAGGCTTTTCCCCAGGCCGAGGAAGACCTCAACCTGGCCCTCCTCCTGGAGTATGACGGTCGGGCCTTCCGGGGGTTTCAATACCAAGACAATGCCTATACGGTCCAGGAAGCTTTGGAAAAGGCCTGGTTAGGAGTTTTGCAAGGCAAGAAAAAAGAAAAAAGCAAGGATCTGGAAGGGGCCTCGGACCCAACAGACTCTCGAGACTGCCCTGGGTCGCCCGACCTTCCAGCGCCAGAGCTTCGAACGGGGTCGCCCGACCTTCCAGCGCCAGAGCTTCGCCTTGGGTCGCCCGACCTTTCTGAATCGCAGGTCTCGCCGGGATCCCCTGACCTTCCCCTTCGCCTGCTCTCCTGCAGTCGAACCGATAAAGAGGTAAGTGCCCTCGGGCACGTGGTGAATTTTCGGGGGCCTATGCCCATTCCTCCGGCCCGCCTTCCCCTAGCCTTGAACGCCTATTTGCAGAAGAATGACAAGCGGGCGGCTCCTGCCCTCTGGGTCCAGGCGGCCAAGCAGGTTCCGGCGAGCTTCCACGCCCGCTTTGATTGCCTGGCGAAAACCTATTGCTATCAGTTCTGGTTGAGCCGGACCAAGTCCCCCTTGCGAGGCCTGGGGACTGAATTTATCCCCTGGCCGCCGAATCGTCCCCTAGCCCTGCAACAAATATTCCCTTTCTTCACCCGCCTTTTGGGGGAGCAGGATTTTCAAGGGCTCCAAGACGTGAATGCCGCCACGACGGCCCATCCGGAACCGACCATCCGCCGCCTGGATTCTCTGGAATTGTGGCAAGACCAGGCGGCTCCCGAACGCCTTCTTTTTAGGGTGCGGGGGAGCGGTTTCCTCTACCATATGGTGAGGATTCTGGCAGGCTGTGTTTTGGGCTTATTGAAGGAGACCTTGACCCTTGAAACGATAGAAAAGGCCTTGGTCACGGGGGAGCGCAAACTCTTACAAAAGACCATGCCAGGGGCGGGTCTCACCCTGGAAAAAGTGTTTTATCCGGAAGCGCTTTTTGGAGGAGATGGCTGGGAGGACTATTTGGACCTCCATCGCAATCCGCCGGGAACGGGGGGAAGCCAGCTCGATACTTGGGGGTCTTGGCTCCTTTTATCTGGTGCCCACCTAAGCGTAGAGGAAATTTTAGCCCACCCCAAGCCTGGCCATTGATGCCTTTTCCTGGATACTTAAATACATTTAATTACTAATAACAATATAGATTTATATATTTATAAATACATTTTGAATCGATGAATACCTATTTTGAATCGAGGTTTTTTATGACAAGCAATTCCAATCAACCTAGCATGCCAGCCACCCAGGCAAGTGCAGCGCAGGACACGACAAAAAGTGCAGCGCAGGACACGACAAAAAGCGCAGGCCAAAGCACAAAACAAAGTGCAGGCCAAGCCACAACCAAGTTCTCCAATGGGACCGCCCAGTGGAATTTACGGACGAATTTGAGTCTTTTAACTGACTTTTATGAGCTAACCATGGCCAACGGCTATAACGCCATGGGCAATGCCAATCAAGAAGCGATCTTTGATGTTTTCTTCCGGCATATTCCAGAACAAGGCGGCTATGCCCTGATGGCGGGTGTTGAGCAAATCGTTGACTACCTGGAAAATCTGCATTTTTCAGAAGAAGATCTGGAGTATTTGCGGAGCTTACATACCTTCTCGGAAGAATTTTTGGAGATTTTAAGGAATTTTCAGTTTTCCTGCAGTGTGTGGGCGGTGGAAGAGGGAATGCCGATTTTCCCGGGCGAGCCGATTGTGAAGGTCCGGGGGCCCCTCTGGCAGTGTCAGCTCATCGAGACCATGCTACTCATTTGTATTAACCACCAGTGCCTTATTGCCACCAAGGCCTCGAGGGTTATGCGGGCGGCCAATGGTCGGGTCGTGATGGAATTTGGGGCGAGACGGGCCCAGGGCTTTGATGCGTCGGTTCTGGGTGCCCGGGCGGCCTATATTGGGGGCGTGACGGGGACTTCCTGCACCATTGCTTCCCAGCTCTTTGGGATTCCGGCCATGGGGACCATGGCCCACAGCTGGGTCCAGAGCTTCCCGAGCCAGTATGATGCCTTTGTGGCCTATGCGAAAGTCTATCCCAAGGCCTGTAACCTTTTGATTGACACCTACGACACCCTTCGCCAGGGGATTCCCGATGCGATCCGGTGTGCGAAGGAGTATTTGGAGCCAAGAGGGGAGCGGCTCAAGGGGGTCCGGATCGATAGCGGGGACCTGACGTATCTGAGTGTCCAGGCCCGGAAGATGCTGGATGAGGCCGGCCTCCAAGATTGCAAGATTACGGTCTCCAATGGTCTTGACGAGTACATCATAAGCGAACTGATCCGCCAGGGTGCCGCCGTCGACAGCTTTGGGGTGGGCGAACGCCTGATTACCGCCAAGTCACAGCCGATTTTCGGGGCGGTTTACAAGATGGCGGGGATGGAGACCAGCACCGGGGAAATGAAGCCCAAGATGAAGATTTCCAACAACGTGGAAAAAATCACCAATCCAGGTTCTAAGATTGTCTACCGTCTCTATGACAACGAGTCAGGTATGGCGGTGGCCGATCTGATCTGCTTGGAGGGCGAGACTATCGACCCGACTCAACCCCTGGAGATTTTTGACCCGATCCATACCTGGAAACGTAAGCTCCTTACGAACTTTTCTGCGAAACAAATACTCCAGCCCATTTTTGACCATGGCAAGTGCGTCTATACCCCCAAGAAGGTGAGCGAAATCCGTGACTTTGCCGCGGAGCAGCTCTCCCACCTCTGGGAAACCATGCGCCGCTTTGAAAATCCTGAATCCTATTATGTTGACCTTTCGGAGCCCCTGTGGACGTTAAAAAATCAAATGCTCCGAGACCTCTCATCCCACGAAATGTAGTATTATGTCTGATTTTTCTTCTTCAACCTATGCCATGAACCCCTCCGCCCAGCCCGGCGGGGGGGCTTCTTTTAACTTGGGGCAAGTTTCATATATCAAACGCCGGCGGCTCAATGTGGGCTTGGAGATCAATATCCTCCTTGCGGTGAGTAAATTGATTTTATCCCAAATGGTACATTCCCAGGCCCTTTTGGCCGATGGTCTTGATAATTTGAGCGATTCGGTCTCCTCCGTTGTCAACGTCGCTTCCTTACGCCTGGCCAAACGTCCCCCGGATGAAAAACATCCTTTTGGCTACCAGAGGATGGAGTATTTGAGTAGTTTTGTCTTGGGGATCATGATTGTTTATGTTTCTGTGACTGTGATGAAGCATGGACTGACCGCCCTCTTTCATGGGAATCAGCCTGGTTTTTCTTGGTTATGGATTGCTCTGTCCCTTATCTCGATTTCGGTCAAATGCTTTATGCATTTTTATTATAAGCGACCTATTACCCTCAAGAGTCACGGAAAGAAATCTTCTTCCCATCCGCAAGTCCAACACTTTGATCCAGGTCCGGCCCTCGAGGCGGCTTCGGCCGATAGTTTAGCGGATGTCCTCAACAACTCTGCCGTCCTTGTAAGTGTCATTCTCAATGAAATCTGGCCTTGGTATTGGGACTCGCTTTTGAGTGTTGGCATTTCGCTGATGATCTTTCGAACTGGCTTTGAGGTTTTGAAAGATACTACAAAAAGCCTATTGGGGGAGAGCCCAGACCCCGGGCTTTTAGAGGAGGTTCGTGCCGAGATCCGGGTCCATCCTCAGGTGGTTGGTGTCCATGATATTATTGTTCATAATTATGGAACCGGCCACTCGAATCGCTTTATAACTGCCCATGTTGCCCTGCCCGCAACCCTATCTTTTCAGTCAGCCCATGAGGTGGTCGATGCGATCGAACGGGACCTGGTAACGAAATTTAATGCCCAGTTTCTTCTCCATATGGACCCCTATGTCCCCCTCGATGCCCTCAGCAAGCAGTTTAAGGCTCTGTGCCGGAAGGTCTTGGAGACTTATGAGGAGGCCAATAAGGATCAGAATCATGAGACTCAGCCTTCCCAAGGGCAGACCTCTCTGGAACCTGGCCCCACCATTCATGACTATCAGGAGATTTTAACTGCAGGGGCGAAAAATAGTGACCTGGTGAAGCTAGGAGCTGACAAGGTTTCGCCTAAGTACGGAAAAAACCAAAATTATTATCCTGGCGTGGTAGAAAAGGTGAATTTTGATGTAGAACTGCCAGCCTCGTATCCGAAGACTGAAGAGGGGGCAGAAGCTTTCCAGAGGTCTTTTGTCCCTAAAATTCAGGAGGCCCTGGCCAAGGTGCCGGGTTCTCGGGGTCGGGCCCTCCGGGCCCGTTATGGCCAAGCCAAACTTTTCATCAATGTTGATTATGAGTATTTTTCTCTACGAGAAGGTATTGAAGGCTCGACGGTGTGCCATCCTGCCCCTGACCTCATTCTCAACCAGGATTCCGCCCCGGATATCGACTTAGATTCTGACCAGGATTCAAAGAAAGGCTAAGCTTGAGAATCCTCCGAGGACAGTTGGTGGTGGTGCTTCTTTTCCTTAAGAAGGAGATATTGGCGGTATAGAGTCCCCCAAAATAGGCAATAGAGACCATAGCTTAGGGTATCGCCGCACATTAGGATCAGTGCCATCTTAAAGTTGGAATCTTCGTCATAGCTTGTCAGCTGAAATAGTTGTATCCCGAGGAAGATTGTAAGAGGGACCAGCATGGTGCTTATCCCCTGATTGAGGCGAACCATAGATAGGGGCGAAGTCTCCCAGAAAAGATTGGCCAAGGCAAGGAGGATGAAACAAGGGAGGGGCAAAAGATAGGTCAGAAGGTAAGCAAAGATTACAGGCCAGACAGAGTTAGCGCTATAGAGGAACGACTGTATAGTGTGGGCAAGGAAGAAAAAAAGGCCAAAGCTTGCCACAGCATTTCCTAAAATTTGGATGATGATTAGAATCTTTCCTTTTTTAGCTGCTGCCCCTTCATCTTGGGTTATAGGTTGGCCTACGATATCCGGCCGTTCCTCCTCGATTGGTCCCCCTTCATCTTGTGTGATAGCTTGGACTCCTTCCTGACTCCGGTTCAGGTTTTGGGTCTCCTGGAGGACCAGGGCCTTTTGATGAAAAATGCCAATGGTCAGCATATTGAGGGCACTGACGACCATGAAACAGGGAAGGAGCAGCCATACCGCCTCATCATACCTGCTGATCGTCCCTAGGAGAAGAAGAAAGATGATCGAAAGACCACTACTAATTAAAAGGCCTCTTAGGAGACGCTGGAGTATTTGTGAAGTTTTCAGATCAGGTTGAAGCTTTTGGAAAAGATGCCTATGCCAGTATACGAGCTGAGGAAAGCCCAAGATGGGAAAAAGTTGGATCAGGATGTTGAGGCTGATCTCCAAAAGAAAAATGTCGTACATGGAAGAGGTCAGGAGGCCTACGCAGAAAAGGCTGCTGACGACAAGAATGAAAAAAATGAGGATAGGATAGAGAAAATAGAAAGTTTCATAGGGGGCATAAGCTCCTTTCTTAAGGTTGACCGTGAGACTAGGCTAAGGTTGAGCTGTCTTTCCGTACAGTCCTTTCATGGTCTGCTAGCTGTTGTGTACTCATCGTAGAGGCTGTTGATGGCCTTGCTTTTTCTTGCGAACAAGAGCAAATAAATCCAATAGACTATGGTCATAAGTGGACCCATGCCTTGGGTGTCATCCCCCCGGATGAGGCCTAGGATGGTGCAGATCGCTAGGGGAAGGCTAGATAAGAGAATGCCCCAATAAAGGGGCTTAATGGCCTTCTTCTCTTCCTTGGATTGCCTGCTAGTTTGTGGGTGCTGGTCTGCTAAGGAGCGATAGGAATAAAAATCAAAGAGTTGGTTTATTTTCAGAAGGAGTACGTAAGCGTAGATGGGAAAGCAAAAGGCGAGCAAAAATGATAGCACATTGATCACAGCAAAATCAGACCGAGTATAGGTAAGGACGTCGGAAAACAACTGGACAGCCTCGAAGACCATGATAAAGCTGGCTAAGGAGAAGGATAGGGTTAGGATACCCTCTTTGCTTTTCTGGTTTTGGCCTGACCTTCCATGTTTGTCCAAAGGGGAGGAGCCTTGCCTGTCCTGGTTAAGACCAGGGCCTTCAAGGCTGGGGTAGATATCAGAATCTTGGAAATGATCCGATGCGATGGTTTCTTCCATCAACGATGCTTCTAAAGTCCGTTTTTTTTGCTCTTGTCTAGCCAAAAATAACATGTAAAAACAAGCACTGACCATGATAGACAGATATTCTCCAGGTACCCAAATAATCTCTCGGCTAATCAGAGAAGGGATCATTTGCAGACCATAAAACAGGGCAGCAACTTGGATTCCCCGGATCAGGCAGCCCATGGATTCAACCTCCGTGGCTTTTCGTTTTGCTCTCCGATTCCAGCGTTCATTGAACCAACGCAAAATGGGATAGCCCAGGAGGGGGAAGAGCAAGATGGCCCCATAAGTGAGGTTACTTAGAAAGATTATGCTTTTTCGTATAGTATAATAAGAGTTGAGCTTTATAAGTAAGGATACGCCCACCCCAACCAAGACAAAGGAGAGGAGGGCTATCGCTAAGATTCTACCCCAGTAATTTTTCATAATTATCCGCCTTTCTTGTTTATAGAAACCTTTTTCTGCTGGTTTTATTGTACTTATCTTCGTATAAAATCAAAAGGATTTCTTGGTGATCGAGGTCCCGGACCGGAGTACATCATCTTAACACGTTCGCCAAATCCTGGCGGCTCATTTTTAGTGATGTAGGTCGCCGCCTCCTTCTTTTTCATGATCCGTGCTATACTGGAGGGGATCGGGGCGGGCTTGGCTCGCTCCCTTATTTTCTTGTTTTTTGTAAGGAGGAACTATGTCGAAAAAAATTATCGCTTCCGAGAAGGCCCCTGCGGCCATTGGTCCCTATTCGCAAGCCGTGCAGGCGGGTAACCTGCTCTTTATCTCCGGGATGCTGCCCATCCGTGAAGGCCAGCTTGTGACCGACGACATCGCCGAGGCCACCAAGGCCTGCATGGAAAATCTGGGCCACGTGGCCAAAGAGGCAGGAGCCAGCTGGGGCGATTTTGTGAAATGCACGATTTATCTCACGGATTTGGGAAAATTTGCTCAAGTAAATGAGGCCTATGGGACCTTCTTTGCAGAAGGCAATCCCCCGGCTCGGGTCTGTGTCGAAGTCTGCAAACTGCCGAAAGACGCTCCGATTGAAATCTCTGCCATTGTTGCAGTGAACAAATAATCCCGCTCCCATGGATCCAGCCAAGAAAAAGGTCCTGATTTTAGCGACAGGGGGGACCATCGCCTGTGTGTCGACGGCCCAGGGTTTTGTGCCCGGGGTGACAGCTGAGGAGCTGACCCAGTATGTGCCGGAACTGCCTGAGATTGCTCAGGTGACGACCAAGCAGCTCATGAATATTGATAGCTCTGATATGCGTCCTCACGACTGGAAGACCATAGCTAGGACCATTGCAAGTCAGATGAAGGGGGTCGACGGGATCGTCATTACCCACGGGACCGATACTATGTGTTATACGGCAGCGGCCCTGAGTTTTTCCCTGCCGAACCTCAAGATTCCGGTTGTTTTGACGGGGGCCCAGCAGCCCATGACTGTCTCGGGGAGTGATGCGGCGAGTAACCTCTTAGAGGCCTGTATTGGGGCTACCATGGCCCCTCCTGGTGTCTACGTGGCCTTTAACCACAAGCTGATTCATGGCCCCAGGGCCTTTAAAATGTATGCTAAAAATGTGGATGCCTACGTTAGCCGGAATTTTCCTGACCTGGGGCATTTTACCCCTGACCATAAGCTGGTGATGGACCACAAGGCTAAGACCTATGAGACTGCGGACAAGAGTCAGACCCTCAACACCAAACTCGTGGATGATGTCTTTTTGTTGAAGATGACCCCTTGTACGAATGCTGATGTTTTGGACTTTGTTTACCAGCAGGACTATCAGGGTCTGGTGATTGAAGGTTTTGGGACAGGGGGGATCAGCAATCTCAACCGGGGCATGTATGCCACCATGCGAGAGTTGATCCACACCCATGAAATTCCGGTCCTTATGATTTCCCAGTGTCCCTACGATGGAGTAAACCTGGCGGTCTATGGCATCGGAGAGCAGGCCCTCGAGCTCGGGGTTATTCCTGGCCAAGACATGACGACGGAGGCCGCCCTGGTCAAGATGATGTGGGCCCTGGGTCAGGCTCCCCACCAGATGGATGAACTCAGCCGCCTTTTGGGCGAGAATATCTGCGACGAGATGACGGAGGGAAATTCGTAGGAAAATCCGTAGGAAAATTCCTAGAAAAAAGACCCTACATTTGAATTCGTTTTTAGAGTTCAGATCTGCCTTGTGATTTTTGCGTCAGCTTTCCGGTGCGATCACAGGGCAGTTTTTTATGTTTTGCTTGATCGCTGTCAGCCATCTCGGTCTACCCATTCGCTTGATTGTTGGTGTCGATCTCGTTCTACCTCGTTGCTGGCGGAAACATCTGTTCTAACATGGCTTTCTTAAGGGACTGGAGCTTTTCGAGCTTTTGCTGATTAAGGGCGATGGGGCGGTCGAGGGAGTCAATATACTGGGCAATTTTTGTCTGTTCTTCTTTTGAAGGGAACAAAAATGAGAGTGTTAAAAATTCATCGTAACTGATACTTCGACCGTCACGAATCCCATAGGTAACGGTTTCAAGTCTTTTAATAAAAGACTCTGAAGAGAATATATATTTCCAGAACTGGGAGCAATGCTTATCGGGTTCAATCAAACCGAATACAGTATATGCTGGCGATGTAATCCCTTCGATAGCTGAATAGGCAAATCCTCCTTGAAACGAGCGCAAATGGATAACAAATTGACCTGGCAGTACTCTCTTGTATCCTTTTTCATTTTCCTCATTATGGAAAATATTGATGTTGTTCTGATCTCTGCGAACCATGCCACGATCTTGGGTGGCTGATAAAACAGGAAGTTCAGGATAGCCTTTATCTGCAGTTGAAGCAAAAAGAAAACTTGCTTTTTGCTCTTTCCAAGGTTCTGCAAACCCTCGAAATCGTATCTCTGGAACCCTGCTTCCCTTTTGCGGAAACATCTTATCAAGCATGGCCTTCTTGAAGGATTGCAGCTTCTCAAGCTTTTGATTTTGGAGGGATAGGAGGAGGTCGAGATGGGAAAAGAATACTCCAATTCTCTGTTGCTCTGCCAGAGTTGGTGGGATTAACAAGTCCATATCGGCCATCTGTTTACCAGACACTTCTAAAAATGTGGATCCTGCTCCGACCGTTTCCCCGTATTTTTTTACAATTCTGCCGTACGTGCATAAATGAAGTAAGAATCCAATTGTGCAGGTTGAGGTACAATGGATTGAAAGCCTTGGTTGGTACAGCCTTCTTTCTTAAGAATTGCTGATTTGCCAATACCGGCCCGAGACGTAAACAACACAGTTCCAATGGGAAGCATTTTGGCGGAAGATTTTTGATAGCCCTCTTCCGTTATTTTTTGTTGGCTAGTACTGAGAAAAATTTGATCTCCTATTTCTGCCGGAGCATACCAGTCTATATCTCCATTCCAGAATTCTGGAATACTGGTACTTGGGGTACCGCCACCAATAATATCGGCAACCTCCCCCAGTTTTCTATCCTCCCACTCGCCTTCAAAGCCCTTAAATCTTAGGGCAGGCCTATCGCTTTCTTGATGCATGACTCTCCTCCCTTCCTTGTGATTATATCGAAAGCCCACATAAAAGTCCCGCCTCCAATGACATACATCCCTTTTGAGGGCTTCACCTGAATAGTTAAGCCTTATCTAAAATCTTTTGTCTGATTTTATATTTTATCAGTTATAACTTATAGTTTTGTCATTTCGCCATTGAGTTTCAATCGTAAGTTAGATATACTGTGGTCAGCCACGGAAGGAGAGTGAGGTTTTATGATCAAACGCGAACTGTATATGAGCCGCATCCGTCCGTTTATTGGGACGGAGCTGATCAAGGTCATGACCGGTATCCGCCGCTGCGGAAAGTCGGTCATGTTGGAGCTGATCCAGCAGGAGCTCATGGAGTCCGGCGTCAGCCCGACGCAATTTATCGCAATCAACTTTGAGAATATGGGCTACTCCCATCTGCAAACCGCTCAGGCCCTGCATGATGAGATCATCGCAAGAGCCGCAGAGATCAGCGGCAAGGTCTATCTGTTTTTTGATGAGATTCAGGAGGTAAAGGACTGGGAAAAGTGCATCAACTCCTTCCGCGTCTCGCTGGACTGCGACATCTACATCACCGGCTCCAATGCAAAGCTGCTGTCCGGCGAGCTTGCGACCTATTTAGCCGGCCGGTATGTGGAGTTCGTGATCTATCCGTTCTCATTCGGGGAGTTCATGGAGCTTTACCATTCGATTGCTGCTGATGCGTCCATTCAGCAGTGTTTCCAAAAGTACCTGCTTGCCGGAGGTATGCCCTATCTCGCAAACCTCCGCTATGCGGATGCGCCGTCCAAGCAATATCTTCACGATCTATTCAACTCTGTCCAGCTCAAGGACATCGTGAAGCGGAATAAAATCCGGGATGTAGAGTTGCTGGAACGGATCATTGCCTATGTGATTGCCAATGTGGGGACGACCTTCTCCGCAACCTCTCTTGCAAAGTTCCTGAAAAACGAGCAGCGCACGGTTGCCCCGGAAACCATTCTGAACTATATCAAATACTGCTGCGAGGCGTACCTGTTCTATCAGGTGAAGCGGGAAGATTTGCAGGGCAAACAGGTCCTTGCCTCCAACGAGAAGTATTATATTGTCGATCACGGCATCTGCGAGGCGGTCTTCGGCGGCAATATGCGGGACATCAATCGCATTTTTGAAAACATCGTGTATCTTGAGCTGCTGCGCCGGGGCTATGAAGTAACCGTTGGCAGGACAGGCGACAAGGAAATTGATTTTGTATGCAACAAGCGCGGCGAAAAGCTGTACGTTCAGGTGTGCTACCTGCTGGTGTCGGAAGAAAAAGTGAGCCGCGAATTTGGCGCATATGATAGCATCCGCGACAACTTCCCGAAGTACGTTGTTTCTCTGGATGAGTTCGAGATGAGCCGAAACGGAATCAAGCACCGGAATATCCGTGATTTCCTTTTGGCTGAGGAGTGGAACTGAATACGAAGCCCGGCATCACGTCAAATGGTGCAATGTCGGTGAACCGTGCTTCTTTTTACCTCTCTACATGGAGACGGGCAGCAAAGATAGAAAAAACTGGGCCGTTTCGATGCTTTTGCTTGGCATCATCGGTCTTTTTATTGAACAAATTCTCTATTTTTATAACTTATTTGAACTATCTCAATCTTTTTGACTAGTTTTGCCAAAATCCCTTGCATTATTTTTTTAGCTGGCCTATACTACATAACGAACTTGTTCAAGGGGGTGTAGCTCATTTGGGAGAGCGCTTGAATGGCATTCAAGAGGTAAGGGGTTCGATCCCCCTCATCT
>ERZ1673752.4057-NODE-4057-length-12849-cov-5.672034_pt1 | contig 12849 bp, 10 predicted proteins | sample MGYA00580195_ERZ1673752 | MGnify/ENA primary metagenome ERZ1673752 (study PRJEB41218, sample SAMN15661744) | gut metagenome | host: Homo sapiens | place: Canada: London | collected 2015-08-20/2019-03-30 | study: EMG produced TPA metagenomics assembly of...
TAGCATATGTTAAAACATCTACTGGATTTGTTGCTATTAAAAATATTCCTTTAAATCCAGAATCTACTATTTCTTTTATAATACTTTCAAAAACAACAATATTATTTTTAAGAAGATCCATTCTTGTTTCGCCTTTTTTTTGCGGAACACCTGCAGAAATTGCAACAATTTCTGCATCTTTACAATCTGAATAATCTGCTGCAAATACTTTTTTAGGCCTTGTGTATGCAACTGCATTAGAAAGATCCATACAATCTCCAATAACTTTTTCTTTATTTATATCTATTATTCCGATCTCTCTTCCTATATTTTGTGCTACAAGTGTATATGCAAAAGAAGATCCAACAGCTCCGTCTCCTACGATGATTATCTTTCCTTGTGTTTTTCTTCTTTCTTTTAATATCTCATCTTTTATTTCTTTTTTAATTTCTTCTTTTTTATTTTCTAATTTTTTAAAAATATCTTCTGTGTGTTTTTCCATTTAAATTCCTAAATTAATATGTATGCCACATATTATTTTCTTTTAATTTTTTTACTAAAGCTTCATGTTCTTCTAATGTTTTTGTGAAATATATTTTTCCATTTTTATCTGAAACAAAATATACATTATCTGTTTTTTTATAATATAATACTGAATTTATTGATGATTTTGAAACTGTAGCTATTGGACCTATTGGGAGTTTTCCTTCCATTTCAGGACCTCTTGTATTGTATTTTCCTTTTGTATTTATTTCTTTCATACTAAGTTCTTTTGTAAAAGGAACTTTAAATTCATAATGTGCTGTAGGGTCACTTCCAAGTGACATATTAAGATTTAATCTATTTATAAATAATCCTGCTACTTCTTGTCTATCTGAGTTTTGTGTTGTTTCTTTTTCAATAATAGATGCAAGTGTTAATATGTCATGGACATTAAAAGTCATTTCTTTTATTCTTGCTTTTTGCTCTGTCAATACTTTATCCATTTCTATTAAAGACATTTCAATTATTTGTTTTGGATTTATTGTTTCTTTATCAAATTTATATGTATCTGGAAAAATATATCCTTCAAGTGGTTCTCTTAAACCTTTTTTAAATATCTCTTTTTCATCCATAAACCAATATTTTTCACATAAACTTTGTATATATTCTTTATCTCTTAATGTATCAAGCATTTCCTGCTCAGATATTTTTGTTTCTTTAGCAACTTTTTTTGCCAAATCTTCAATTGTTATTCCTTCTGGTATTCTTATGTTTATGCTTGAGTCATAAATTTTTCCATTTTTTACCATATCTAAAATTTCACCAAGATTTTGTTCTTTTTTTGCTTCATATCTTCCTATATTAATTAAATTAAAATTATTTAATTTTGTATATATATTAAACGCTTTTTCACTTCTTATTATACCTTTTTCTTTTAAGGTTTCTCCTAAATCTTTTATTGTACTATTTTCTTTTATTTCAAAATATGTTTTATCATCTATTCCTTTTTTATGTTTCAATCCATTTTTATACCAGAATATTCCTATAACAAATATTGAAACTATTATTAGTATTAAAAATATTACTATTCTTAAAAAAATATTTTTATTTGGTTTTGTTGATACTCTTCTTTTTACTTTGAATTCTTCTTCAAAATTTTCTTCCATAATTTTCCTTTGTTTTTGTTTTTTTCTATTTTTTTATCTACTTTTTTAGCTTTTTCTTTTTTATCTGTTTTTATAAACAAAAATGTTAATAAATAAAAACTTACTGCAATCATAATATATATAGCTAGCAATATAAGCATATCTTTAAAGTTTAAAGCATTTATATTAGAAAGCCATACAATCATAACACTAAATAAAGTATATACACTTAAAAATAAAATATCTGCTGGAAGTATATTTTTTAATACATTTTTTTTATTTTTTATTTCTTTAATATTAAGAATTTCAACTCTTGCCTTTGATGAATAATATATAACTAATAACAATAATACTGCAGATAAAATTATATGAAATATATTTTCATTAAATTTAATTTTACTGTTTTTAAAATCTATAAATTCTAAATTTACATTATTATCTATGTCATGGATTGAGTTCATTCTTTCTTCCATGTTTTTTAGAAATTCTTTTTGTCCTTTTTCATCATCTGAATATTTCTTTTTATATTCTTTTAAATCATTTACTTCAAAATTGAAAAATTGATAAAGCTCACCAACTGAAATTCCTGCAGTTTTTTCTCTTGCTACACCATAATGCTCTATAACTTTTTTAACTACTTTTTCATCTTTTTTAGCTGATTCAAAAAATTCTTTTTGCAAATCTTTTTGCATTATATATACTGATTTAATTTCACCATTTTGAAGCATTCTATATAAATCTGTTTCATCTTTAAATTCTATAATATCATTTTTATTAGAAAGAATTTTTTTAGCAAGTCTTGAAAGATCTGAATTATCTTTATCTATTACTGCTACTTTATCTTTTATTTTATTGTAATTTTCATTATATATATTTTTTCTAATACATATTCCAGAAAGCATCATAATTATAAAAATTAATAAAATATGTGGAATATATTTTTTTTGTATATTTAAATATGTTTTAATCATTTTCTACCTCTAAAATTTCTTTTTCTTCTTTTTTTATTTTCTTTATTCTACAAATAAATGCTACTATTGAAGCTAATGCAAGTAATATATATATAATTCCAAGTACAATTAAATTTGAAACAGAAAGAGCATTTACTCCATTAAATCTTAAAAGATACATTCCATTTGTGAATAAATATGAAATATTTATTCTTGATAGATATAAAGAAATATTATTCATATAAGCTGCTAATAAATTACCAAATACAAATATTACTACTCCTAATACTGCATAAATTATTTGTTTTGTTTTTAGCTTTTTATTATATGCTAATATATATACTAAATAAGATAATGTAGTTGTAATTAATGTATAAATAAATATCATTCCAAGTGAAAGATATATAGTATTAAATTCAAAATAATTATATATATCATCTTTTAAAGATTTTAATATATCCATTTTACCATATGCATATACACCTGCAGATATTTTTAATATACTTACTAATACAAAATAAATTATATATGCAAATAATAGATTTATAAAAAATGCTGTAATTATATCTAAATTATGTTTTCTAAAAGTCTTAAATGTTTTAACATTTTTTAAACTATCTTGCTTCATTGATTGCAATTTATCTTTTTTAGTAAAATATCTAATATTATATATTCCTTGTATAAAAACAATTATGCTAAAAGAAACTAAAAGTATATATATCCTATTTGCATTATCTAATTTAAAAAATATTTGATTTGCTATTTTTTCTTGCTGATCTGCTTGTTCTTTTTGTATTTTATTTTGTGCTTCTAGTTTTTGCTTTTGTTTTTCTTCTTCCTCTTTTTTGTTTTTTAGTTCTTCTTCAATTTTTTTATTTTCCTTAGCATCTGCTACCATCATACTATGATGATCATTATGTTTTGCCGCTTTTTCTATTTGTTCTATTTGCTCTGTTGTTGGGATATTTTGCTTTAATGATTTTTCTTTAGCACCTTTATATTGGAATTTTTGGAATTCTTTCATATATTTATTAATTTTTTCTACATCTTTAGTATTTTCCTTTAAAAATTCATTTATATGTTTTATATATTTATCTTCAATTTTATTTCCTAATTCCATAAAATATGTTTTATTATTTAAATCTAATAAAAATTGAAAAGGCATTCCAGCCATTACAACTTTTTTGTATTGGTTTTCCTCAATTTTACTCATAAGTTCTTTTTGAGTAAGCCTAGTTGCTACATATTTTTGAAGATTTTCATCTTTTGCAATTGTTTCTACATATGTCTTAAATAATTTTGTATTTCTATTTACTTTATTTGCTTTTAAAGTAATTTTAATCCCTTCTCCAAAATCTTCATTCTTTAATTTTTTTTCATCCCCAACAGTATATGCCTCTAGTTTTTTATTGATTTTATTTGAATCTCTTTTTTGAAATTTAAGATACATATCTATATTATTTTTACCTAATGCATCTTCCGCTTTTTCTAAACCTTCATATGTTTCATATTTTATAAAAACTTTATCTTTATATATTGCGTTTTTAGCTATACCAACAAGAGCATTAACCATGTTTTCATCTGCTTTTAATGAATCATCTACAACTATACCAACTCTTACTGGTTTCATATCATTTTCTAATTTTTTTACTGAATAAAAATTTGCTAATACAATTATTAATATTGGAATTAATATAAAATATATTAAAAACTTTTTATCTTTTAAAAACACTCTTAAATTCTTCACATCTACCACCTATTTAACTTCTATTATTTTTTCTTCTTCTAAAATTTCTTCTTTATCCATACTTAAATAAATTAATTTAAAATTATATTTTTTAGAAAGTGATCTTAAAATTTTAAGTTCCTCTTCTCTTTCTTCTCCATTTAAATTTAAATCATTATATACAAATAAATATTCTGGCATTAATATAACATTTGATGCAATACTTACCATTCTTAAACTTTTATTAGATAAATTTTTCATTTTTATTTTTCTAATATTATTAAGCCCCATTTCTTCCATAACTCCATCAACATTATCTACTATTTTTCCAAAATTATAACTTAAAAGTTCTAAAACATAGTCAAGTGTTTCTTCAACATTAAAATTCTTTATATAATTAAAATCTTTATCTACTATCCCTATTATTTTTCCTTTATTTTCTTTTAAATTTTTAAACTTTATAATTTCTTTTAAGAAAAAATATTCACTATCTACTTTATTTTTTCCATATATAGCTATATTTTTATTTCCTTCTAATATTTCATTTTTGTTTTCTTCTTTTTGTTGTTTTGGTTTTTCTTGTTCTTGTTCTATATTTTCTTTTACTTTAACTTCTTTTTCTAATATTTCTTCTTTTGTATTTTCATTTTCAATTTTATTTACATTTTGTTTTTGATTTTTTTTCTTATTCTTATTTTTATTTTTCTTCACAGATTTCTCCTTCTAAGTTTAATATATTATATAATATATCAAAGGTTTAAATGTAATTCAATTGCAAAATAAAAAAGGACCATAAGATCCTTTTTATTAATGCATCTGCATAATAGCATCCACGAAAAGTTTAGCAATAAACATTGTTGATGATAAAAATACAAATATGCATATAAAAATTAAATTATATGACAATATTCTAAAGTATCTTTCATCTTTAATGATGTCTTTTTCTGTAACATTTTCATTTAGATTAAAATCTGCCAGATTTTTAACAATATCAATGTCTCCAATAAATAAATTGTAGTAGAAAAGCGAATAAATATAATACGCTGTTTCGCAAAATATCAATATTCTCGTGATATTATTCCGGCACAACCACAACATTAATGCTATTCCTAAGTACAGGAACACTCTATTTATTCTTAGAAGTAATATTAACGTTTTTTTCCTTTTGATGCTCATTCTGTTTTTTACAGCATCACTTAAGATGTCTTTTACCATTGCCCTTGAAGTTAATGTAATTAAATACATAACTGCTGCAGATACTACAAAAAATACTAGCATTTTTGCTTCACCTCTCCTTTGATCGTAATTTTACAACTCAATAAATCTTACATTTGTATTATACTACATTTTGCATATTATTCCAAAAAAATGCACTTTTTTCTTTATTTTTTAAAGGTCAAAAAATGAGATTTGATCAGATTGAGGTATTCCAGAAAGTGCTCCAGCTTTATCTAATAAATCCATAACACTATCCCCTATTTTGCACTCTTCTTTTATTGTGTCTCTTGATTTATATTTATTATTTTTTCTTAATCTTTTTCTTGTAGCTTCATATATATTTTTTGATGCTTTTTCACCTAATCCAGGAAGAGCAGAAAACGGCATCCTTATTTTCCCATCTTCTTCAACTATGAAGTTTTTATAATGTGATTTATATAAATCTACTGGTAAAAAAACAATATCTCTTCTATACATTTCTACAACTATTTCAAATATTGTAAGCATATTTTTCTCTACATCTGTAAGTTTTGTTTTGTTTTTTAATTCTATATAGTTGTTTAAAACTTCTTCATATGATCCGCTCATCAAAAGGCCATCAAAATCCTTTCCTTTAACAGATAAAAACACACTATAATATGCTGCTGGATAATATACTTTATACCATGCAATTTGGAACGAAGCTGTAACATATGCTGCAGCATGTGCTTTTGGGAACATATATTGTATTTTTTTACAAGAATCTATATACCAATCTGGAACATTATTTTCCCTCATTATATTTTCTTGTTCTTCAGTAAGGCCTTTCCCTTTTCTTACACATTCCATTATTTTAAATGCTTTTGCAGGTGGTAAATTCATTTTTATTAAATAAACCATAATATCATCTCTTGTACAAATAGCATCTTTTAGAGTACATATTCCATCATCTATTAATTTTTCTGCATTTCCAAGCCAAACATTTGTTCCATGAGATAATCCAGATATTCTTATTAATTCGTTAAATGTAGTAGGTTTTGTTTTTTTAAGCATTTCTTTAACAAAGCCTGTCCCAAATTCTGGTATTCCATTTGTTCCAAGTTCTACTCCATTTGAATTTAAAGGATATTTTTCTTTATCTATTTTAAGAGCTTTATCTGAAGAAAAAAGTGACATGGTTTCTTTTTCATCCATTGGTATATCTTTTGCTTTTGTATTTGTTATATCTTCAAGCATCTTAATTATAGTTGGATTATCATGGCCTAGCATATCAAGTTTTAACAAATTATGATCAATTGCATGATAATCAAAATGTGTTGTAATTATATCTACATCCATTCTATCTGCAGGTCTTTGGACTGGAGTAAATTCATTTATTTCATGACCTGCTGGAAGAACTATAATACCTCCTGGGTGTTGTCCTGTACTTGCTTTTATTTCTTCACATCCTTTTGCTATTCTTCCTATTTCTGGTTTATTTACATGTATTCCTTTATCTTCATAAAAATGTTTTGTATATCCAAATGCTGTTTTTTCTGCAATTGTTCCTATTGTTCCAGCTTTATATGTTTTTCCATCTCCAATTATTTCTAATGTATATTTATGTGCTTTTGTTTGGTATTCACTTGAGAAGTTAAGATCAATATCTGGTTCTTTATCTCCGCTAAATCCTAAAAATGTTTCAAATGGTATATTCATTCCATCTTTTCTTAATTCATGTCCGCATTTTGGACATTTTTTATCTTCAAGATCATAACCATTATCTACAATATCTGTAAATTCTGAATATTTACAATTTGGACAAATATAATGTGGAGGAAGTGAATTTATTTCAGATATTCCTGCCATAAAAGCTACAAGAGATGAACCAACAGATCCACGTGATCCTACCATATATCCATCATCATTAGATTTTTTAACAAGCTTTTGTGCTAATATATATAGTACTGCAAAACCATTTGAAATTATTGATTTTAATTCGGTATCTATTCTATCTTTTATTAATTTTGGTATATCTTCACCATATATTTCTTTAGCTTTAGTCATTACTAAATTTGTTAATTCTTCTTCACTACCTTCTATTTCTGGTGTACATTTAAGAGGAGATATTGGGCTTACCTTTTCACATAAGTTTAATATTTTTAAAGAATTATCTATTACTATTTTTTCTGCAGTTTCTTTTCCTAAATATTCAAATTCTTCGATCATTTCATTTGTTGTTCTAAAATATACATCTGGCTGAATGTCTGCATTTTTTTGTTTTTTTCCTGTTTTTATTATCTCTCTATATATTTTATCTTCTTTATCTAATAAATATACATCACCTGTTGCAACAACTGTTTTTTCTGCTTTATTTGCAATATTTATTATTTTTTTATTTATTTCTTCCCAGTCTTTTTTATTTTTTATATTTCCATTTTTATATAATATATATGCATTTGCAAAAGGAACAAGTTCTATAAAATCATAAAATTTCATTATATCTAAAATTTCATTATCTGCTTTTCCTGATATAACAGCATCATATATTTCGCCTTCAATTCCGCCTGAACCTTTTATTATTCCTTCACTATGCTCTTCTAAAATGCTTCTTAATATTCTTGGTTTTATATAAAAATAATTTACATGAGAAAGACTTATCATTCTGTATAAATTTAAAAGTCCTTTTTGATTTTTTGCAAATATTGTTGCTCTATACATTTTTAAAGCTTTGTATGTTTCTTTATCTGGTTTATAATTTATGCAAAAATCTTTCCATGAGTTAATATTTCTTTCTTCTATTCTTTCAAATATTTTATTTGTTACTGCAATCATTGTTTCAACATCATCAACAGCTCTATGTGCAACATCTACTTTTATTTGAAAAAATGAAGCAAGCCTTCCTAAAGCAAATCTTTTTACTTCTGGTATTGTAAGTCTTGCAAGTCTTAATGTATCTAAATATGTATTATCTAATCTTTCTCCCAAATATTTTTCTACATTATTTCTTAAAAAACCTATATCAAAATCTGCATTATGTGCTACTAAAATACTATCTCCAATAAAATTATAAAATTCTTTTATAACTTCATTTATTTTAGGAGCATCTTTTACCATACTATCATTTATTTCAGTTATTTCTGTTATATAATTAGGAATTGGCATTTCTGGATTTACAAAACTAGAAAATCTATCTATTTCTTTACCATCTTTTACTTTTATAACACCTATTTCAATTATTTTATCTGTTCTAAATGAAAGACCTGTTGTTTCTATATCTAAAAAAGAATATACTTCTCCTTTAATATTTTGACCTTTGTAATTAAATATAGGATCTTCTGTATCATTTACTAAAAAACCATCAACACCATAAAGTACTTTAAAATCTTCTAAATCTTTTGTTAATTTATTTATTGTTGGAAATGCTTGTACTCCGCCGTCATCTGTTATTCCAATTCCAGGCATATTGTATTTTTGGGCTCTATTTATTAGCTCTTCGGGATTAATAACTCCCTCAAGAGCACTCATTTTTGTATGACATCTTAATTCAGCTCTTTTTCTTGGATATGTATCTTCTTTTTCTTTTTTTACATTTATTTTACATTCATAAAAAGAATCTGCCATTATAACTAAGTCTTGTGAAAATTGATCAAACTGAGCCATACCATATACTTTTACGCCTAAATTTTTGTCCAAGTATTTTTCAGCTATTTTTAATTTGTTTTTATTTATAAATTTTTTAACGATTATAGAGCTTGTTCCATCATAAACTGAAAGTATAAATAATGTAGAATCATTTTTTTCAATATATCTTTTTTCCACATTAAAAATAATTCCTTCAATCATAACTCTTCCGCTCATTGAGTGTATCTCAGTTATTTTATATTTTTTTATATTTTTTGATCCAAATTGATTTCTGCCACATATTAATCCAGATTTTGGAAGTATTATTTCTTCATCTTCTTCACTTTTATTTTCTTTCTTCTTTTTAGGATTTGATTTTATTTTCATTATACCTTGTTCTAAATTAATATTTGGATGTTTTGAAATATTTTTTTCTTCATTTACTTCATTTGTTATATCTTTCATTTCACAAATATAATTTATGCCAAAAATATTTTCTAAAGCATTTTTAAGTATATCTTCTATTTTTAAATCACCTAAAAAAAGATTAAGTGACATATCTCCTTCTATTATTATTTTTTCATCTTCATTTTTTATACTTATATCTTTTAACATTGTATCTCCAAGGGGGATATCATATGATATATATTTTTTTATATTTTCCCAATCTGAGACAATGTCTTTAGCTTTTATTTCATTTTTATTTTTATATTTTATTTTTATATTTAAATCTTTTTTTAATTCATTATTTACCCATGCTCTTAATTTATATGCTTCAAGTATTGAAAGAGGAGCATCTAAATTTAATATTAAATCTATTTTTTCTTTATTAAATTTAAACAACTCCACTTCTGCATAGATTAAGTTTTCTGTTGGATCATACCCTTTTAAAACATCTGCTAATCTTCTCAATTTTTTCCCTTTTCTATTTTTTATATAATTTTTCAATATATTTTGGATTAATAGTATTTACTATTTCTTCTACCATATTATCTTTTTTAGGTATATTTTCAATAATTATATCTTTTGAAAACAAAACTCTTCTATTATTTGATTTTATTAAAACATTTTGAAGTCCAAAAAGCTCTCCTGCAAAATTATTTCCTAAATTTCCGTATCTAATATCTTTTAAGTTTTTATAATGTAGCACCTTTTCTTTATTAAAAAATACATTTACTTTTTTTATTTTATCTTCATATAAAAGATAAACAGTATATTTAAACATCTTGTAATCTATTATCCCTTTTAAAATAAATGCTACTATCATAAGAAAGAATATAAATATTCCAAGTCCTCTATTATCTCCGGTAAGTCCTATTAAAAGCATAAAAAATAATAATATCATAACATTATTATTTAATTCATTAAAAAATTTTAATACAAAATTATATTTTGTTCTAATTATTAATTTTATATTTTTATCTTTTTCAAATCTTTTTATTCTATTTTCATAAATATTTTTTGTTTTTTTCTCATTTATATTTTTCATTTATACCTCTTTAAATTAAAAATGTTTTAAAAAGCAAATATGCTATTGGTGCTGTTAAAATTAAACTATCTATTCTATCTAGAATTCCGCCATGACCCATAAGTATTTTTCCATAGTCTTTTTTATTAAAATACCTTTTTATATATGATGCAATTAAATCTCCAAATTGACTTAATATGCTTAATATAAATGTAAATAATATTAATAAATATATATTAATATCTGCTTGATTTATTATATTTATTTTTGCAAAAACTAAATATGTTAAAAAAATTGTAATTATAGAAGCAATTGTCCCTCCAAGGCTTCCTTCAACACTTTTTTTAGGGCTTATAGATATTAATTTGTTTTTTCCAAATTTAGAACCAACTATATATGCACATGCATCTGTTGACATGACTGTAAACATTAAAAATAAATATAATATATTTCCATATTTCAAATTAAACATTTCTGGTATAAAACTTAATAAAAATGGTATATATATATATGTAAAATTTGAAAAAACAAATTCTTTAAAGTTTACTTTTTTATTTCTTAATATAGTATATATTACCGAAAAAAGAAAAGTTATTAATATTATGTCTTTTAAATATTTATGAGTGTTTTTAAAAAACATACCAGATAAAAAATATGTCAAACAAACTAAATATCCAAAATATTTTAAAACACTTTTCTTTAAATCTGCCACATTAAAAATTTCATAAATTGCACAAACTGCCTGCAAAAATACAAAACATAATGTGTATTCATATTTATTTATAATTACTACAGATATTATAAGTATAAAATAAAATATACTTGTAATAGTTCTTTTAATTTTTTCACTCATTATTTTCCGCCAAATCTTCTTTCTCTATTATTATATTCATCTAATGCATTTTTCAAGTCTTCAATTTTAAATTCTGGCCAGTGTTTTCTTATAAAATAAAGTTCTGAATAACTTCCTTGCCACATTAAAAAATTACTAAGTCTTTGTTCTCCGCTTGTTCTTATTATTAAATCTGGATCTGGTATATCTTTTGTATATATTTTAGAAGATATATATTCTTCTGTTATATCTTCTTTTTCTATTTTTCCGCTTTTTATATCTTCAAACATATTTTGAATTGTTTCAATTATTTCAACTCTTCCTCCATAATTAAAACATAAATTAAGTACTAAACCTGTGTTATTTTTTGTTTTTTCAATGATTTCATATTTCATTTTTTTAAGATTTTCACTTAAATTTTTATCTGAACCAGAAAATATTATTTTTATATTTTCTGTATCTGAATTTTTCATTATTGATTTAAAATATATCTTAAAAAGAGACATTAAATAATTAACTTCTCTTTTAGATCTTTTCCAATTTTCTGTAGAAAAAATATATACACTTAAATATTTTATTATTTTTTCTTTATTTAACTTTTTTACAAATTCTTCAAGATTTTCAGCCCCCATCTTATGACCATATTCTGGTCTTTTGCCTTGACTCTTTGCCCATCTTCTATTTCCATCTAAGATTATGCCAACATGATTTATATCTTTCATTATACTGTCATAATCTCACTTTCTTTGTTTTTAAATATTTCATCTATTTTAGATATATATTTATCTGTTAAATCTTGAACTTTTTCTTCTGCTTTTCTTGCATCATCTTCTGGAAGGCCTTCTTTTTCTTCTTTTTTTACAAAATCTATTGCTTCTCTTCTTGCATTTCTAACACTTACTTTTGCATCTTCTGCATATTCTTTTAATTCTTTTACTATTTCTTTTCTTCTTTCACCTGTAAGATCTGGAAAATTAAGTCTTATGTTTTGACCATCATTTTGTGGTGTTATTCCAAGATCTGCTTCAATAAGTGCTCTTGCTAAGTCTTTTAAAACATTTTTATCACATGGTTTAATTAAAATATGTTTAGCTTCTGGAACACTTAAACTTCCTACCTGATTAATAGGTGTTTGGCTTCCATAATACATAACCATTATTTTATCTAATATTCTAGGATTTGCTCTTCCTGCCCTTATTTCTCCATATGTTTCTTCTAAGAAATCTATGGCTTTTTTCATTTTATTTTCATATTCATCAAAATGCATAAATCATCTCCTTTTTCATTTCTCCTTTTATATTATATTTTTTTAAATCTTAATTCAAGGAATTTAATATGGAACTTCTATAATTTTATCTGTATCATTTTTATTATTAATATATCTATAAAAATATATTACATTTGCCTTTTTCTTTTTTTCTTCCTTCAGTGATTTTAATTCTTCTTTTTTATTTTCTTTTTTTTCT
>ERZ1673752.4068-NODE-4068-length-12812-cov-6.323117_pt1 | contig 12812 bp, 18 predicted proteins | sample MGYA00580195_ERZ1673752 | MGnify/ENA primary metagenome ERZ1673752 (study PRJEB41218, sample SAMN15661744) | gut metagenome | host: Homo sapiens | place: Canada: London | collected 2015-08-20/2019-03-30 | study: EMG produced TPA metagenomics assembly of...
AGTGAGTTTTATACTCACTCTATTTTAATGCATATTTTAAGCGTAGCACGGCTTTTAAAAGCCTGTCCATATACTTAATAGGCTAAGCATATAAAATTGAGCTATAAGCCTATTAACTGGCTTAAAATTGGAATGAGTAAAATGGAGGTGTGAAATGAATAAATTAGAGAGAATTCTTGACAAAATTGAGAAAGAAAATAAGAAAAAAGAGGATTCTACTGAAAAAATTAAAGAACTTAAATTACAAGCCAAAGAACTTGAAAAGGAATTTGAAAATAAAAGAAAAATTGAAAAGGGGGAAGCCTTTGAAAAGTTTGAAAACAAAATTACAAATAAAGCGATATTAACTAATGGGAAATTTGTTTATGATTTTTTAGAGTTCGTATTTGAAGATGAAAGATTTAAAGATATATTAACTGATTTAACAGATTCATATTTATCTAATAAATAACATAAATTTTAAGCGATGCATATCAAGTAAAATTTATGTAGCACAAGGGTTAGGGAATGTAGTTCCCTTATATAATTAAAAGGTGGAGGGTTTTATCTCTCCACCTTTTTTTCTTTGTCCTTATCTTGATTTAAATAGTTGTCATAGTTATTTTTATGTTGTATATATTTATTGAAGTTTTCCTTATTTAGCTTATATTTTTCCATTAGTTGTTCTTTTTCTGTTTGTAACTTGTCTAACTGATCTAATATATTTTTAGTGTTAGGTAATTTGCCATACTTTTTCAAAATATCTTCAGCTGATTTTATATAAATTGTTAGCTCGCTTTTATATTCACTTTCAAATTCTTTATCATTTGGATTTTTCTTGTGGTATTTGTAGATTTCACGATACTTATTTATAATGTGAACGTTTTCCATATCGTTAGATAGTTCACTCATTTGCTTTTCTATATTTTTAATATTATCCATAATATTTTGTTTATCATTGGCTGTTTCTTGTATAAGTTTTTCTAACTGTGCCTGTGAATTAATTCCTAAATTTCTTAACTCTACTATCGTTTCAGCCATAGCTTTAATATTATGTTTTGTCGCCCAAAATTCATATCCTTTTGATGTTTTTGCTTTTTTAGATGTTGATAAATTGATAACATTATTAATTCTTTTCTTATTTGGATTGTTTCTATTTTTAATAGCTTCATTAATTCTTTCTTTAATTTTATCTTCTGTATAATCTTCACCAATAGTTTTAGCACGTGTGAATCTTTTCTTGTCTTTGTGTTTAAATGCAACATACTTTCCGTTCTTAATTTCATAATCCAAGTCCTGCATATTTTTTAAAAATTCTTCCCAAGAGTTAGACTTATTAATTATTCTGTCTATATCAAATTGTAGTTTAGACTTCCAAGATTTACCTTGTTTATTTTGCTCATATTCGTACCAAGATTTACCAGCAGTTTTATATTTTCTTTTATATGCTTCATAATATTTATCAATCACTGATAGTTTATATTTTTCACATAGCTCATCGCTTTTAGTTCTAATTATATGATAAGTTCTTTTATTAGATTTATAACATTTACCCGTTTCAAAATTTACATTATTAAAAATAATGTGGTTATGAATATGTCCTCTATCTATATGAGTTGCTAATATAAATTCATATTCATCTTTCAATACTTTTTTACATAGTTCCATTCCGATTTCGTGTGCTTTTTCTGGAGTAACTTCTCCTGGTAAAAAAGATTGAATTAAATGTCTTGCGTAAACAGTTCCTTTTGTATTGTTACTTTTTCTAGTCTCGTCAAATTGTTTATATGCAGTAGATGGATTACATTTATATGATGATACCAAAATATTTTCATCTGTTTTTTCTTTCTTAGTAATATAATCTATCGCTAAATTTACAGTTGATTTTATTGGATGAATTTTAGTGATCGCCATAATTTTCACTCTCTTTTTTCTTAGGACATTTTAATAACTCCGAATATAATTTACATAAACTTTTTGATAAATTATCCAAATCCTCTTGCATCTTTTTTATATCATTTTTATAAATAACTGCGTTTGTGTTTGCAACTTTTGCTATCTGATTTATGTTATTTCCTACCTTAGAAATTTCCCATTGCAAATCTCTAAATGGATTAAGGTCAACTATATTTATCTCTTTTTCTAAAACACATCTTCGTATAAAATGACTCATAGTTTTGCAATTAGCTTTTCTCATTTTTTCCTCAAAAAGTTCTCGCTCTTTTTCCGTCAATCTTATTTTTAATTGTATATTTCTTTCTCTGTTTTCCATAAATTTCTCCTTTCGCTTCATACTTAATTGGGGTCTTAGGGTTCTCCCTAACAAGCTTGAAATTGATAAAAAAAGAAGCAGACCTTTACGGTTTGCTTCATCAATTTCTTCGCCAATGGGTACCCAGTGGCTGTGCTTGCTACTAACAAAACTACAATAAAGACTGCTTTTAGATTCGCTTACATTTCTACTGTAAAAGCCATCTTTAAAGAGCTAAGATTTTACATGCATTAAGCTTTTATATTTAATTTTTATTATTATAATGTTGTTCCAAATCTGTCGTATTGTTCTCTCTTTTCTTCATCAGATAAAACTTCATATGCTTCATTTATTAATTTAGTTATTGTGTTTGCCTTGTCTGAATTTTTATTTTTATCAGGGTGAAATTTTGCCATTGATTTATAGTAAGCTTTTTTTATTTCATTTTGAGTTGCAGTTTTATTTACTCCTAAAATTTTATAATAGTCTTTACTATTTTCTCTTTCCTCTTTTTCATACTGTTTATTATTATAATAATTATTTGAATAATCGTTTTGTTTATATTCAAAATTTTCTTTGTTATTTTCATTCTCATCTATAATGGTATAATATATTGTGTTATTATTTCCAAATTTATCATTTAAAAAATTCATTCTTTTTTTATAAACAAATATACTTACAATTATTACTAAAATGAAATTAATAATATCATCAATAAATTTATTGTGTGTTAAAACTAAGCTGCTGTAAGAATTTTCAAATATACCTATTCCTTTTAAAACGCTAGTAGTTAAAGATATAATTATTTCTGTTCCAATTATAGAACCAACTAATGATGCAATATAGTTCATTATTTTTCCTAAAATTGATATTTTTTTATTTGTGAATAATAATATAGCTCCATATGCTAATAAAATAATAATAGTAGCTATTATAGCAGAATCATTTCCTATTTTACTTTTTAAAAATACATAACTTCCAATACCTAATACAACAAAATCAAAAATAAATAATATTGCAAGTGATGCGTACTTATATATCAAAAAGATTAAAAACATACAAATTAAAAAAATAGTTATCATGATAAAACTCCTTTATTTAAATTTATTAATATAATAATTATCTCTTTCTAAGTGAGCCATTCTTACCTCTGCCATTGATTTACTTACTTCAAATATCCTTGACAAATCATCAACATCTTCATATCTAAATTTATTAACTAAGTGGACTGGCATTAAAATATTTTCTGCAAAAACATTTGCTTGCATCTCAAAAATATCTTTAGTCTTTCCATTAAATTTTATCAAGTTATTTTTTAAAAGCTTATGATGATTTAAAACAATGTGTCCAACTTCATGAGCTAAAGTAAAACGATTTCTTTTGCTTTTATTCTCCAGCTTGCTTATAAAAATACTGTATTGTCCATCTTTGTAAATTGTGAAACCATCTTTTGAAACTCCTTTAAGTTTTTTATCATCATATATAACTAATTTCCACTTTGTTTGTTGAATGTATTTTTCTAATGGAGTAACATTTGGATGATCGTTGTAGATATTAGGAATCATAGCCCTATTATAAAAATTATTAATTGTAGTGTATAAATAATAATTGCTATTCCAATTCATATTATCTCCCTCTAAATTGTTTTATCATAGATTCTATTATAGCCTTTTGCTCTTCATCTAAACTTATGATATCTCTTGCTAAAAGTAAAACCTCTTCATCATTTGTTTCTTCTTTCCTCTTTTCTAATAAGTCACTTCTTCTAATAAAAAGGAATTCACAAATTTTATCAACTTTATCCATTCTTGGCAAGTTGACCCCTGTTATATAGTTTGTTATTGTTGGTTTAGATACCTTTAAATACTTAGCCAAATCTGCCTGTGTTTTGCCGCGCAACTTTAAATAATATTTTAAATTATCAACAAAAATATCTTTTATATCTGGCACGCTAACACCTCCTTTTATTTTCTATCTATATTATACCATAGATTTGACTGAATTGTACAGTTTATATTAACATTTTGCAAGAAATAATTCAGTTTTTTTAAAAAATATACAAAAAAAGACTTGACAGTTAAGTTAATATTAACTATAATATAGATAAGGAAGGAGAGATAGCAAATGAAGTTTACTTTAAAAGATGCTAGAATAAGTGCTGGATATACACAAAAGGAAGCAGCATTAAAGCTAGGAGTAGCTGAATCTACAATAGTTAGATGGGAAAATAACAAATGCCCTATTAAAATTGAAAGTTTTTTAAAGCTATCTCGTATATATGGCATACCAATTCAAGATATTATATTGTAAATATGGTTAAGTATAACTTAAATAATATAAATGTAGTAATAGTAAAGGAGAGAAATAGTAATGGAAAGAGCTGTTTATAGAACAAAAAATAAAAACAGAATAAGAATTAATTTCTATGCGCCGTTTTGGCAAATACTAAAAGCTATAGGTATTACTATAGGCATTTTAAGTGGAGTTGTATTTTTTTACATGTTATACATGTTTATGTGGGCTATTATGGGGTGTTAGTATGTATGAAGTGAAATATTCGAATTTTAAAGTTTGCAAATCAATATCCTTATTATTTAAAGACTATAAGGAAATTAATAGATATTTTGAAAAATATGACCTTGAGGTTGCTGATGGGTCAAAAATTATTAGATCTGACGATTGCAAAGTTAAAATTACAGAGATATAAATTATTAAAAATTATATAACATCAATAACTACTTAACAATTAATAATATAAAGTACAACTTAATAGACCAAGACAAGACGTTCCTCATTCTAAGAGCGTGCAAACATATTCGCCATAACCTTTCTTTATTGATTCTGGTGGCACAGAAAAAGAGAGCTAGCGATAAAATAGAGTTGAAATATAAACGTGGAAGTTTATTCGCAGAGACGAGAGTGAGGCATAATGATACTTCTTTGGTAAAGGCCGTTCATCCGAAACAGAACGGAGGTGAAATTCCTATGTTGCCATTATCCAGTGGCACTTGTCAAAGTCAAGAAACTTATTTAATTTAGATAAAGATAGAAATAGAAATAGTATAGGAGAATTAAAATGAATGATAATATAGATAATAATATAAATAATAATATAGAGGTTAGTATAAAAGATAAGGCCTTTCTTACTATTAAAGAAGCTTCAGAATATTTTAGCATAGGTCAAACTAAAATTAGATCCTTAACAGATCAAAGCAATTGTGACTTTGTTTTGTTTAATGGAAGTAAAAGACTAATAAAAAGGGAAAAGATGGAAAAATATCTAGATGCTCAATATTCTATATAGTTTTAAGCTTTTAAATAGGGCTTGTTTGTGATATAATATATACAAACGAGTTCTTTTTTATTTAGTGAAAGGACGGGTTTTATTTTGAAAAGAAGAAAGGATAGTAAAGGAGTAGTTCTTAAGGAGGGTGAATATGAAAGAGCGAACGGTACTTATGAATATAAGTATCGGAACAAGTTTGGAAGTCGTAAATCTATTTACGCAAAAACATTAGCTGAACTTCGCGAAAAAGAAAACGATGTATTAAGAAATAAGCTTGATGGAATTGATGGCTTTGATTCAAATATAACTATTAATGATGTGTTTGAAATTTGGAAAAAAGTTAAAAGAGGGCTTAAAGATAATACTTTTAAAAACTATATTTACATGTACCAACAGTTCGTAGAACAAAGCTTTGGCAAACTTAAATTAAGTAAACTAAAGAGAACTGATGTTAGGAACTTTTACAACAAGCTAAAAGAAGATGGAAATTTAAAAGTATCTACAATCGATAGTGTTCATACAGTTTTGCACCAAGTTTTAGACGTGGCTGTAGATGATGAATATTTAAGATTTAATCCATCTGATAATGCTTTAAAAGAGCTTCGACTAGCATATCAAAATGAGTCTGAAAAGAAAAGAGCAATGACGCTTGAACAACAACAAATTTTTCAAGATTTTTTATTAAGTTCTAACGCATATAAAAGATGGTATCCAATATTTTATGTAATGTTATGGACTGGAATGCGAGTAGGAGAAGTAATAGGACTTCAGTGGGACGATTTAGATTTTGAGAATAATATTATCAATATTAATAAAACTCTTGTTTATTATAGCAAGGGCAAGGGTTTAAGTCTAAGGTATGCAATTAATACTACTAAAACTGAAGCGGGAAAAAGAAAAATACCTATGACGAGCGAAGTTAAAAAAGCGTTTTTTATGGAAAAAGAACTACAAGAAGCGTTTAATATTAAGTGTTGCGACTCAATAGGGGGATACAATGATTTTGTTTTTCTAAACAGATTTGGTAATGTTCACAATGGTGGTACACTTAATAAAGCTTTAAATAGAATTGTTAGAGATTGTAATTTAAGCTTAATTGATAGAGCTTATAAGGCATCTGATGAAGTTGTGCTGTTGCCACATCTTAGTAACCACATATTGAGGCATACTTTTTCCACTAGGCTTAATGAAAACAATATAAATATTAAAGTTATGCAGTCTATTTTAGGTCATGCAGACATTTCTACGACAATGGATATATACGTAGATACAACAGAAGAGTTTAAAGCTGAGTCTATGAAGTCTTTTGAAGACTCAATGAAATTGCTTTTTTAAAATTACGACCTAATTACGACCAAGTTACGACAGATTTTAAGAAAATTATAACAATATAAAAAAGTTTATGTTGAATAAATTTTAAAGATGTTGTATAATATAGACGTTTAACAAACTTTAATAACTTTTAAATATTTTGAAAAAGATTTCCCTACAATGAAGCCAATTGGCGCTGATCCTAACGCAGATGCAGCACCAAAGGCAAGCGTTAAAGCAGACGAAAAGATTGATTTTTCAAAAGTTGAGATAGAACCATTATTTAAAGATATGGTAGACTTTGAAACATTTTCTAAATCAGATTTTAGAGCAGTTAAGGTAAAAGAGTGCTCAGCAGTACCTAAGTCAAAGAAATTATTAAAATTTGTTCTTGACGACGGAACAGGCGAAGACAGAGTTATATTAAGCGGTATACATGAATACTACGAGCCAGAAGAGCTAGTAGGTAAAACACTTATAGCAATAGTTAACCTACCACCAAGAGCCATGATGGGCATAGACTCATGCGGCATGCTTTTATCAGCAATACACGAAGAAGAAGGCATAGAAAAGCTTCATTTATTAATGGTAGACAATCATATACCAGCAGGAGCCAAATTATACTAAAAGAATACGCTAATTATGAAACTGGGGTTTGTTATGAATCCCAGTTTAATTTTTATATTAAGCATGATACTACGTTATTAAACGTAGTTTCTACTTTAGACCTATATAACACATCAGAAACAAGATCAAATCAAAAATATTTTGGTCTAAATTACCAAAAAACTGGGAAGGAACTTATGAGCCAAGATGAAATAACTGTAATGGATGGTGGTAAGTGTATATACCAGCTAAGAGGAGTAATATCTTTTCTATCTGATAAATTCGATATTACAAAGCATAAGAATTACAAGTTATTGGAGGACTATGATAAGAAGAATTTATTTGATATTGAAAACTATATCAAAAGAAAAGGTAAAGTTAAACTTAATGGTAATAGAGTAATTACAAGATTGTAATATTTTATATTATGTAGTTGATTGATTATAAATGCAAAACAGATAGATAGTAGGGGTTGACAAAAATCTTTAAAAATAGTAAAATATTAGAATATGAAATTGAGGTGATTAATTTGAAAGTATATGCTGTAAAAAAAGGACATAAAACAGGAATTTTTGATAATTGGGCAGATTGTCAAGAAGCTACAAAAGGATATTCAAAGCCAGAATTTAAAGGTTTCAAAACAAGAGAAGAAGCAGAGGCGTACCTTGAAGATCGTGATATTTGGGTTGAAAAGATTTCAAAAGATAATGCTGAAGGTTTTTTAGTTGCGTTTACAGATGGAAGTTTTGATAAAGACATAAACAGATATTCGTATGGTGTACAGTTTATACTTCCAAATGGACAGGAAAGTGATGTGTGTGGGTATGGATGTAATCAATCATACATTGATAGCAACAATATAATAGGTGAAATTTTCGGAGTAATAAATGCTCTTGATTGGGCTATATCAAATAATTATGAAAAAATTAGAATATACCACGACTATGAGGGTTTATCAAAATGGATATCAGGAGAATGGGCTGCTAAATCTGAAGCAGCTAAAATGTATGTTGCAGTATATGAATTGAAATTTAAAGATTTTCTACAAATAGAATTTATAAAAGTCCCTGGTCATAGTAATATAATTTATAATGAAAAAGCTGACCATTTAGCAAAATCTGCTTTGGTAGATAAAAAGAAAGTTGCTATAAAAGGAGACAATTGGTTTACAATTCCATATTTTAAACAAAGTGATTTTGAAGCCTTTGTGCAAATTATTGAGGAATCAGATGATAGTATTACTCACACTTTAAATGAGAATGCAGATAAGATTATATATAAGTTTAAAATGAATTCGGATTCTGTGACTGTTACCTTATTTAGAACAGGTAAACATAAATTGTTGTTACAGGGAAAAAATTGTTATTTATTTCAAGTGATTACATCGACAATTATTGAATTATATGATGATAGCCAGGTTGAACAAATACTTGGAAACGCTTATCGTATAAGTATAAAAAAAGATATCATTTCAGACTTGTATAATCCAATAATTGAAGGATTACCTGCAAATTATCCCGATGGAATAAAAAGGCTGTTAAAGCAATCATTAATTAATATGCAGTATTATATTGAAAGTGAAGATTACTCAATGTATGCTTTTCCTGCATTAAGAGCATTAGAGGGGCATATTAAATACTTGATTACATGTGTGGGTGGAGTTGCTAATAGAACTTTTGGTTGCTTTCAACCGGATCCAGTGGATACAAGCAAGTATGTAGTTTCACAAAATTTTTCTGATACAAGTAAAAATTCTAGTATTGAAAAATGTTATAATTATTATAAAGCACATAGAGATACATTATTTCATTTTGGAGACATAGTAGGAATAGCAGATAATACTAGGTTGATTGAAAATAAAGAAGAAGCAGATGAATTTATAAAAAAGTGTATTGATTTAATTATGTCAGAACAATAAAAGAAAAAGTAGAAGGAGGAAATGTCATGAATGAATATATAATAATTAAGACTAATGTAAAAGAATATGATAGATTAATCCTCTGTCTAACTTTCGAAAGCTTATTAACATATATCCATAAAATAGAGAACAATCTTGAAGGGGATATAGGAATTAAACATGTATTGATTGATCAATTGTTAATAACTGGAAATAACTCTAATAGATTTATAGAATGCAACGTTTTAAGAGGTAAATTGGATTTAAATACAGCACAAATAGTTAAACCTTCAGATTATATAAAGAAAGAGACTGTTAAATGGTTGCATAATAATTATCATTATGTGAAAAATTCTATTTTAACAAATGAACAGCGTCAGAAAATAAAAGATAATATTACATTTTAAAGTAAAAAGAATAAACTATGTAAGACGATAGAAAGAAAAAATCTATCGTCTTTTGGAGGTTTATATGAAAAAGGCATTTACTCTATTAAAAGAAAAAGATGACGACAAAGAATTATATGGAATTTTGGATGAAAATCAAAAACTTATTACAGAAGTGATATACGAGGCGGTAGGAGAATTTTCCTCTGGACTTATACCAGTAAAAAAAGATGTATTCTGGGGATTTTTAGATGAAGACTATAAACTTACAATTGAACATAAATTTTATGATGTAGGTCATTTTGAAGAAAACTCCTTGTGCCCAGCTAGAATTAACGAAAAACCTGGCTCATGAGCCTTAATTAATAAGCAAGGCGAAGTAGCTGCATATGCGCCAAATTACTACGACGGAAAGCCTTATGGCTTTTATCAAATCAGTCCCTTTAATGGCAGAGAAGTGACAATAGCTCGTTACTACGGAGTATACGTTTTAATCAATAAAAAAGGCGAAATAGTTTCAGACTATTATACCAATCTTTATTTTAGCGAAAAAAGCAATGCCTTTATAGGAGAAAGACGTGCACCACTCATAGTTATTGACGCTAATAAAAATAAATTATTTGAACCAAAGAGATCATATAGCGACATATATTATCCAAACAAAAAACTAAATAGAATTCACGCCCAATTTGAGCAAAAGTCACTCTTTTTAGATTTTGAAGGAAACGAGATCATAGCGCCAAGCGAATACACCATATATATGCATTCAGACGACGGACTAGCTGAATTTGAAGATACAAATGGTCTTTATGGCTATATGGATTTAGATGGAAACATAGTTATAGAGCCTCAATATACGTCTGCAGAAACTTTTGTTCATGGATTAGCTCTAGTAAAAAAAGATGATAAACTTTTCTATATAAATGAAAAAAATGTGAAACAATTTAATATGGATTTTTTATCAGCAGAAACATTTTCACTATCAGGCATAGCAAAAGTAAGACTTCTTAATAAAAAAGAAGCTTTTATAAATATCCACGGAGAATTTTATATGAGTATGATGAAGAAAATTTAAAGAAAATTTATGGAGGCGAGATAAGCATAGGAAAATTCACAAAAAAGAAATTTGCCGAGTTTAAATCTAATATAGGATGTGGACTTATTGATTGCTATGGCAAAATAAGCATCTTTGACGGGCCCAAAGATATCGAGCTAAGTCCAGATTATCCACTAAATGTATTTTTGGGATACAATGGACTTTATGGCTACATTGATGACTATGGCAATATAGCGCAGACACCAAAATTTACAAGAGCAAGTCAAGCAAATGAAATTGGCGACGCGATGGTTTCTTGCGAGATAGATGGAAAGATTTATAATACTATATACATCAATCTAAAGAACGGAGCTTTTAAGCCATTGACAAATGATTACATCTTTGGAAATTTTGATCCGATTAATGGACTCGCAAAAGTTAAAATAGACAGAACAACTCATGCTTATATGGACAAGAACTTTATAATTGATATGAGTCATCTTTATATCGATGCTAGCGATTTTAGTGATGGTTATGCTGTGGTTTGCGAAAAAGAATCTTTAAGAATTTTAGACTCTAGCGGCAAAGATATTACAAATAAAGAATATGATTATATACTCAATAAAGATGATATGATTGAAGCGAGAAAGAAAAAGCACATAGAAAACATAGATATATCAAACAATTAGTAAATAGCAAAAAGGGCGAGACATTAAATTGTTTCGCCCATTTACATATAATTTATCTTTTATAACGCATCATGTAATCATACAGAATTATTGACGTAGCAATTGAAACATTTAAACTGTCACAATCACCATGCATCGGTATCTTAATCATCTCATAACGCTTTTCGTACCAAGGAAGCGATATACCATATTTCTCACTGCCAATAACAAAGCACGCCTTGTCCTTATATTCAGTATCCGTGTATATGGCTTTGGCGTCAGTATCAGTTAAGTAAATGGTATAGCCATTATCAATTAGATAAGAATAAAGTTCATCGAAATTTGTATCAATAATATTCATATTAAGAAAGCTACCCAGAGAGGAGCGAACAAGTTTCGGGTGATTGATTCTGACCTTTCTATTGATAAAGACAACATCATAGATGGCAAGCGCATCAAGCGTTCTAAGTATAGTGCCGATATTGCCATGAATCTCAAGACCGTCAAGCACAACAAGAGGCTTAGCTGGGTCAATGGATTTGAAGCTGCCTTCATTCATAAAGAAGACCGTGATGATGCCTTGAGGGTTCTTCTCCTCACTTAAGTAGTCAAAAGTTTTCTTAGAGACGAAATAAAGCTTGGCATCTCTTTCAAACGCTTCAGCAACAAGGCTTTGCGCCTCAGCAGTTTTTATGTATTCAGGACAGATGACCAAGTAATTAAGCCTCTTATTGTACTTAAGAATCAAATTCAGCCCCCAAACACCTTCAAGAGCAATCTCATTTAATGGATTTGGCCTTGAATTGTTATTTAATTTAATAAGACTAAGGATATCAGGATGCTTTTTTGATGCCTCAGTATATTTACCTGAAAAGACTTCCTTTATATAAGGGATTCTTTCTTCATCACTCATAGAGTTTAAATCAATAAATTTCATATAATCACCAAGAAAATTATAGCACATGAAAAAAGAAAAAGCAATTGAAGTATATAGACGAATAAAAATTTGTGTAAAGCAATTTGCTTGACAACAAAAATTAGTATGTAAAGTGAATGTAAAAATAATTTAAAATTAAAAAACTAGTTTCTTAAAGAAAATGCGATGATTGGGCGAAGTGGACTGACGAGGCAAGCGGAGCGTATATAAAATACGTGAGCATTGCTGAGGAAGGAACGAGCTCAAGGGCGCATTTTATTAAGAAATATACTACAGCTAGTAGTAGACGAAGAATCTACATACAATTTTAAAAATTTTTTTAAAATTGTTTAACTTTTTTCAAAAAAACCCTTGACAAAGTAAAAAAATAATGGTAGAATGGATAAGTCATCTGGAAAGACCAGAAGGCAAGCAAAACTGAATAAAAGTGAAAAGAACGATTTAAACCAATCAAT
>ERZ1673752.4069-NODE-4069-length-12809-cov-19.369531_pt1 | contig 12809 bp, 12 predicted proteins | sample MGYA00580195_ERZ1673752 | MGnify/ENA primary metagenome ERZ1673752 (study PRJEB41218, sample SAMN15661744) | gut metagenome | host: Homo sapiens | place: Canada: London | collected 2015-08-20/2019-03-30 | study: EMG produced TPA metagenomics assembly of...
TGCTCTAACCAACTGAGCTAAGGAAGCGTTCCAAATGTGAGTGCAAAGGTAATACTTTTCTCCAATACCTGCAAATAGTTGCCACCCTAACTTTTGCAAATATCACCGCAAAGCCGACCAACGATCTAACGTATAATCACTTACGGACGAGCATGGGTTACTACTTTAAGGCAAGGCTACGATCCAGTGAGACGACTCGTCTGTGGAGATTGGGAAAGGGCAACGATTGCCCCAGCTTTTCAAGTAGGTCTATAAATGATATACGGCATTTTTCGTACCTTAGCTCCCAAATTAGTTCGTCTGAATATGGAAATATGGATTATCGTGGCGACAGCCCGCGACAGAGCTATAGGACGTGACGGCACGATGCCGTGGCGTCTGAGCGATGATTTGCGCCGATTTAAGGCGGCAACGACGGGACACGCGGTCATCATGGGGCGACACACGTGGGACTCCATAGGTGCTCGTCCACTGCCGAATCGCTACAACATCGTGGTCTCTCGCACGCTACCAGAGGGCGACGCTGAGACGCACTATGTCGCCTCCACTCTAGAGCAGGCGCTACAGCATTGCCAGAAGGCGGGCTACGATCGGGTCTACATCATGGGTGGCGGCATGCTCTACAAGAGTGGCCTACCCTACGCTACGCACCTTAATCTGACAATCGTTGATACGGTTGTGCCTGACGCCGACACGCATTTTCCAGAGATTGACCTGTCGGAGTGGTCCAAGCTCGAGGAGGCTCACTATCCAGCTGACGAGCGCAATGACTACCCTGTGACACAGACGCTATACAAACGAATCGAAACGGCTAAACGCTATGAATAAACCTTCGATACCTAAGGGAACACGAGACTTTGGCGCTGAGGAGATGCGCCGACGCAACTACATATTTGAGACGATACGCTCCGTCTTCGCGCTCTATGGTTTTGAGCAGATTGAAACGCCCGCCATGGAGCAACTCACCACGCTCACGGGCAAGTACGGTGTAGAGGGAGATCGGCTACTCTTTAAGATCCTGAACTCGGGAGACTATAAGGCGGGGATTGATGCGGAGACCTTTACGGAGGAGTCGCCGGGAGCGCTGGCAGCTCGCCTCTGTGATCGAGGTCTGCGCTACGATCTGACCGTGCCCTTCGCCCGTTATGTGGTGATGCACCGCAACGAACTCACCTTCCCCTTCAAGCGCTACCAGATGCAACCCGTATGGCGTGCCGACAGACCGCAGAAGGGACGCTATCGTGAGTTTTACCAGTGCGATGCCGACGTCATCGGTACCGACTCGCTGATGCCTGAGGTGGACTTTGTCTATATGATTGATGAGGTCTTCCGTCGGCTCAAACTCCGCACGACGCTCCTGCTCAACAACCGCAAGATACTAGCGGGCATCGCTGAGGTGATCAAGGCGCCAGACCGCTTGGCTCAGTTGACCATCTGCATGGACAAACTGGACAAAACCTCCGTGGAAGCGGTCTTAGCGGATCTCGTCGAGAGTGGCTTTGACCCAGACTCGCTAGAGCCCGTTCGCCAGGTACTGACGCTGGAGGGAAGCAATCAAGACAAGGTGGCTGTGCTCAAGCAACTGCTCGCTGACTCCGAGATAGGACTCAAGGGGCTGGAGGAGCTGGAGTACGTCCTCGACCATGTCGACACGAGCGACCTGATGACCGAGCTAACCTTCTCACCTTCGCTGGCTCGTGGACTAGACTACTACACAGGCGCTATCCTAGAGGTCAAGTCGCTCGATGCACCGATGGGCTCTATCTCAGGAGGTGGACGCTACGACAACCTGACCGGTATCTTCGGACTAGAGGGTGTCTCAGGCGTTGGCATCTCCTTTGGCGCCGAGCGCATCTACGACATCATGCTGTCGCTGGGTATGTTTGACTCGGCCATGGAGCCCGAAGAGCGGATTATGATAGTGAACTTTGGCGAGGAGGAGCTTCAGAAGCTACTGCCCATAGCGCATCAGCTACGCCGTGCAGGGCTCGCCACGGAGGTCTATCCCTCAGCGGACAAAATGAAGAAACAACTCTCCTATGCCAATAGCCGGGGCTGTCGCCACGTCATCATCGCAGGTAGCCAAGAGCTTAACGAGGGCAAGGTCTCTATCAAGGACATGCTCATCGGCACGCAACAGGAGTGTCCGCTCGATGAGATCGTGTCCCGCCTGAAAGAGTCGCTCTCCGCCAGTCATTAGATCGCTCATCTCGTGAAGAATTGCTACCTTTGCAGGAGTATTTTTCATCTAAAGACCAAAGACTGAATATTCCCCCTATGCCACAAGACGAAGTAAGCTATGCGCTAGGACTAAGCATCGGACAGAACTTCAAAGCGTCCGGAATCAAGGCTATTACCTCCGAAGACTTTATCGAAGGTCTCCAGGACGCTCTCGCTGAGCGTGAGCCTAAGCTGACCAACGAGCGAGCTCGTGAGGTGATCAACCAACTGTTCATGCGCCTACAGCAAGAGGAGGCAGAGCTCAACGCAGCTGCTGGCAAGGAGTACCAAGAGATCATGCGCCACAAGAGTGGTGTCGTGACGCTCCCCAGTGGACTACAATACGAGATCATCAAGGAGGGCAAGGGCGCTAAGCCTAAAGCTACCGACAAAGTACGTGTACACTACCACGGCACGCTCATCAATGGGGTTGTCTTCGACAGTTCCGTCGAGCGTGGCGAGCCCGCCGAGTTTCCCCTCAATGCGGTCATCCCTGGCTGGACGGAGATCCTACAGCTGATGCCCGTGGGCAGTAAGTGGCGCGTCGTGATACCCTCTGAGCTAGCCTACGGGAGCCGTGGCGCTGGCGACGTGATCCGACCCAATATGACGCTCATCTTCGAGATCGAGCTACTAGACATCGTATAGACACACTAAAGATTTATGACACATCGCATCTTAACCGTTGCGCTGACGCTACTGGTGAGCATAGGCGCACTCACAGCAGCTGAGCCTCCACGTCTCATCTCCTCGGCTGATACAGCAGCCTATGCGCTAGGTATCGCTAATGGAGTAGGCTTTGCACAGAACCTGTCCCAAATGCCTGGAGATCCTATCAATAAGGAGTTGCTCCTAGCTGGCTTTACGGCAGCTTTTCTAGAGCAGCCCACAGTCATGACCAATGAGGAGGCGCAAGCTTTTCTCTCTACCTACTTCCAGCAGCTGGAAGCGCGGATGGCGCAGGAGACAAAGGAGAAGAACGAAGCTTTCCTCAAGAGCAACGGCGAGCGCCCCGAGGTCAAGACGACCCAGAGCGGACTACAGTATGAGATCATCAAGGAGGGCAAGGGTCCCCGTCCTACGGTTGAGGACACAGTCCGTGTACACTACACGGGTACGCTCATCGATGGCACTAAGTTCGACAGCTCCGTAGATCGTGGCGAGCCGGCTAAGTTTGGTCTCCTACAGGTTATCCCTGGCTGGACCGAAGGTCTGTGCCTACTACCACAGGGAAGCAAGGCTAAGTTCTATATCCCAGCACGTCTAGCCTACGGCGAGCGTGGTGCGGGCAACTTGATTCCGCCCAACGCGACACTCATCTTTGAAATCGAACTACTGGAGGTGATCAAGGGTCAGCCTATTCCCATGGCCACCCCAACGGAGAAATAACTATAACGCAAACGAATATCTTAAATACAACTTACAATGAAGAAATCAATTCTCTCACTCCTCGCAGTGGTCGCAATGGTCTGTGCCTTTGCTAGCTGTAACAAGAAAGCTCAGACGAGTGAAACCAACGGCGAACTATCAGCCATGAGCGATAGTGTGGCTATGATCCAGGGTTATATGACTGGACAGCAGCTCGGTCAGCAGTTTATGATGATGGCTATGCAGGGCATGCCTGTAGACACCGTTGAGTTCCTCAAGGGATTCAAGAAGGGTATCGCTGACACCACCAAGTTCTCTTACTACGCTGGCCAGATCCAGGGAGCGCAGACTGCCATGAGCCTTATGAAGGATGGTATAAGCACTAAGCTCTTTGCAGAGTATCTAGAGTATGCTCTCAAGGGAGATACGACGAAGCTAGCAATGAGCCAGGAGCAGGCTTATGCATTCCTCCAAGACTTCTACCAGAAGAAGCAGGAGAACGAGAATAAGGAGAAGTATGGTAAGAACATCGATGCCGGCAAGAAGGCCATCGCTGAGTTCACCAAGCAAGACGGTGTCATCACGACGGCATCAGGCATCGCTTACCGCTACGCTACGAAGGGTACCGGCAAGTCTCCTGTAGATGGTGACAAGGTCAAGGTAACCTACCGTGGTACACTCATCGACGGCACCGAGTTTGACAAGAGCGAGGAGCCTGTTGAGTTTGGTGTAGACCAGGTTATCCCAGGCTGGACCGAGCTTCTCAAGCTGATGAAGGTGGGCGATCAAGTAACCGCTTACATTCCTTACGACCTAGCTTACGGTGCCAACGGTAGTGGGTCTACTATCGAGCCATACTCCACGCTCATCTTTGACGTGACACTCCTAGAGGTAACCCCCGCAGAGAAGAAGTAATCAACGCGACGCCGCGTCGCCACGCATGACGACTTAATAGGTTCATGCGTCTGACTAATCTGGACCTACACAGTATCTATCGTTGGCACACGTCGTGCTACTAGATCCTGTGTAGGTCTATTCATAGACAGTGCAAAGGTAGTAAGAGCGACCATAGAGCGTGACCTGAGGTGCACTCAGCAGCGGGCTGTAATCGGCAAGCGACCCAACAGCCCTTAGAAAAGAGCCACCCAACAAAAGACCCAAACCTGTAGGACGCATAGCCCATAGGCTAAGCCCTACAGCTCCCTCCCAGCAATAATTATAAATCCTGAGCTAAGGCTTATGTCTCACTTCGAGTCACATATAGAGCAGATCCTCGCCACGCTACGTGACGAGCAGGCGCTCCGCACGCTCTCCCCTATTGAGCCTCTAGAGGCTGGGCGCTACGCAGCGCTTGACGATGCGCACCCTCGGCCACTCATCAACCTCAACAGCAACGACTACCTAGCTCTCCACGACGCCAGCTGTCACTTTGCCGATGAAGCTGACTTGACCGACAGCCTACGGACGCTCTCTGCGGGAGATCTAGGCTCTACCTCCTCGCGCTTGCTCTCGGGAGACCGAGCGGTGATGCACCAGCTGGAGGAGCTCATCGCTCAGTCCCTACAGCACGATACAGCCTTGCTCTTCAACAGTGGCTACCACGCCAACGTGGGCATCTTGCCAGCGCTCAAGCTTCCAGGCATGGTGGTGATCGCAGACAAACTGATCCATGCCAGTATGATCGACGGGATACGGCTCTCGGGCTTGCCCTTCGAGCGCTTTCGCCACAACGACGTAGCGCAGCTCCAGCGTCTCATTGAGAAGCATCACAGCGCCGAGAGTTGCCAGCATATCATCGTCATGGCGGAGAGCATCTACAGCATGGACGGTGATCTGGCTCCACTGCAAGAGTTTGTGACGCTCAAGCAGCAATACCCCAAGGTGGCTCTCTATATAGACGAAGCGCACGCCATCGGTGTCCGTGGAGCGCATGGTTATGGGCTGTGCGAAGAGCTAGGCTTGCTGTCCGAGATTGACCTCCTTGTCGGTACCTTCGGCAAGGCACTCGGATCGATGGGAGCTTACGTCGCCTGCTCCGAGGCGGTACGCACACTACTCATCACCCGCTCGCGAAGCCTCATCTACTCGACCATGCTGCCCCCGCTCATCATCCAGTGGGTGCTGGCCGTCTGGCAAGCCCTCCCCACATTCACACAGCGCAGAGCGCACCTAGCTAAGCTACAGCAACTGCTCACCGACGAGCTAGCCTCGCTACCCGATCAACTCCTCCCCGCCCCTCACAGCCACATCATACCGCTCCTCTGCGGGAGCCGTGAGCGAGCTAGAGCTGTCGCACAGGCACTCCACGAGGAGGGTTACTTCATCCGCCCCATCATGTCTCCGACCGTACCAGTCGGCTCAGAGCGCCTGAGGATCTCACTGACAGCTGGACTCACCACCGCTGAGGTCAGGCAGCTTTGCCAAATCATCTTAACGCATCTTGCCTAGCACCTATGCAGTATACCTTCCAGCGAAACAGTGACCAAGGCCTCTCCCGCCAACTCATCATATACTTCTGCGGATGGGGCATGACCCCTGACACGGTCTCTCACCTGACCTTACCGGATCAGTGTGACCTACTCTCGCTGTACGACTACCGCACCCTCGAGCTGAGCGACGACCTCGCAGACTTACCCTGGAGCTCCTACCAGGCGGTCACCATCGTAGCTTGGTCGCTAGGCGTCTGGGCCGCCGAGCAGGTTGTACCGCACTGGTCTGCGCTCCCCTCCGCACGACGCCTCATAGCGGTCGCTGGCTCACCCTATCCCATGCACGACCTGTGGGGTATACCCAGAGCGATCTTTATAGGGACGCTGGAAGGACTAACCGATGAAAACCGCCAGCGCTTCAACCGCCGTATGTGTGGCGGCAAGCGATACAAGCAGCTCTACGAAATCCTCTCCGAGCGCCCCACTGCAGAGCTTCGTGACGAATTGCAAGCGGTCTACGATAGCATCACCGCCTCCGAAGAGCCCGAGACGAAGCCCCACGCCCGCCTAGCTTGGGATCTAGCCATCATCGGAGCGCGCGATCAGATCTTCCCAGCGACCAACCTCTCCACCCTATGGCAGGCTCTGCATGTGCCCACTAAGCTACTCCCCGACGGGTACCACTACCTCTTTGATCTGTGGCATTCGTGGCGTGAGCTATGGGAGTGCCTCGAGTAACCCAATGAAACCCAACGAGCCTTACCTCTCATCTGTGCCTATGACCTCTCTCGCTCACCAGTTCGACCGTGCCGCCTCGCATTACAACGAAGCTGCAGAGCCACAGCGACTCGTCATCGATCGGCTCGTGCAGTTGATCGACGAGCATCTCCCTCAGGCAGAGCGTCACTTCGCACACGCCTTCGAGATGGGCACAGGCTCAGGACTGCTGACGGAGCGTATAGATCAGCTCCTCGAGGTCGACCACTGGACACTCGCCGACCTCTCCCCAGCACTCCTAGCGCAGGTGCCTCGCTTGAGAGATCCACACCCCGAGTTGCGGGTCGGAGATGCCTCCGAACTCTCTCTAGAGGGGCTCGGCATTGACCTCTTTGTCTCCAGTAGTGCCATACAGTGGCTGGCCGATCCATGTGCCTACTTGCAGCGCATCGTCCACGAGCTCTCAGCCAAGGCGACGATAGCCGTCAGCACCTTCGGCCCGGACAACCTTCTCGAGCTACGCCAGCTCACAGGTCAGGGGCTACACTACCCCTCGCTAGCCACCTGGCGCAGCACCCTCCAGGAGCTCGGCCATCCCTATGAGATCCATACGGAGCGACTCGTCATCCCCTTTGCCGACCCTCTAGATGTGCTACAGCACCTCCGCCATACGGGCACCGCACAGTTGCCAAATGCGCCACAGCAGATACGCACCCCTAATCAGCTCAGACGCTTTACCAAAAGATATATTACTAACTTTGCAGATGAGATGGGGCAAGTGCCCCTCACCTTCCAACCGATTTATATCATCATCAACAAACATCACACCGTATGAAACGAATCATATCCCTCTCCTCTCTACTGGTCGTACTGGGCTCGCTCTTGATGCTGAGTAGCTGTAATCGCGACAAGAAGAATACGCTACAGCTCCATGGACTCGGGGACAACCTATCTGGTATGACAGCCTATCTCTACGATGAAGCTGACCCCAAGACGCCGATTGATAGTATCATCATCCGAGACACCGTTGCTACCCTCTCGCTAGACAACCTCGAGAAGGGCTACCTCTACCTACTCTCTTGCCAGGGCACACCGCTCAACGCTCAGTTTGTCTACGAGGGCACCTCTCTAGAGTACAACCTCAGCGACGGACGCGTCAGTGGTTCTCCCGCCAACGATGCCTGCAACGCTTTCGAGCAAGACATCATGGTAATCATGCAAGCCGACTCCATCGACAAGGCTGCTGGTCAGGAGATCGTCCGTAAGTATGTCGCAGAGCAAAAGGACAACCCCCTCGTACTCCGCGCCATGCAGTATGCTATGTACCTATTTGACGACCTCTCCGAGTTTCAGAAGCCTCTCGAGGAGATGGGCGAGAACGTCAAGCGCCTTCCAAGCTATACGACGCTAGTAGAGCTAATCCAAGGAATGAACAACACCAAGCCGGGCAAGTCCTTTGCAGATTTTGAGGGGATTACCACAGAGGGTGAGCGAGTCAAGCTCTCGGACTACGTTGGTCAGGGACAGTATGCGCTCGTGGACTTCTGGGCCTCTTGGTGTGGCCCCTGCCGTCGCGAGATCCCCACACTCATTGAGATGCATAAGAAGTACAAAGACAAAGGTCTACTCGTACTCGGTGTCGGCGTATGGGAGGATAGCCACGAGACCCATCTACAAGCAGTCAAGGAGCTACAGATCCCATATCCACAGATCTACGATGAGCAGAATAATCACGCCACCTCACTGTATGGTATCATGGGCATCCCACAGATTATGCTCATAGGGCCCGATGGCGTCATCATGCAACGCGACCTACGCGGAGAGCAGATCGACGAGCTCCTCAGCCAGATATACAAGTAGAGGCTGTTGCAAAAGTCAACAGCCTCAAGTAGTGCGTCACACGCTAGCTGCGTAAGCCACTAGCGCAGCACAGTAATCATAGAGTCTCCACTTGGTGCATGCCAGGTGGAGACTCTTTTTTCTAACGACAACAGACAAGGCCACTAGATATGGGAGCACTTGTCACCGATATCTCCGATCACTCTGATCACTTCCGACACCTCCGATCACTCCGATCACTTCCGATACCTCCGATCACTTCCGATCACTCCGATACCTCCGATCACTCCGATCACTTCCGATACCTCCGATCACTCCGATCATTCCGATCACTCCGATCACTCCGATACCTCCGATCACCTCCGATCACTTCCGACACCTCCGATCCCTCCGATCCCTCTAACCTCTAATATCTAACCTCTAACCTCTAACCTCTTCTCTCCCCCCACGGAGGGGCAAAATAAAACTTCGGAAGAATCAAATGAAACTTCCGAAGAATCAAATCATAAGTCCGAAGAGTTTTCCCATTCCTCGGTGGAGAGTAAAAAATAGCCACGGGGAGATTTACTGTTTCCTCCGTGGCTCTATACGGGCAGCACGACAAATCCAATCAAAGAGTCTTAAGACTAGACTCTTAAGTCTCTAGCAGATACATGGGGCTGCAGTGATTGCGCTGCAAGGGGGTGACGTAGACATCCTTGCCGACACGGATCCCCTCAGCGAAGAGACGTATGTCAAAAGTCTTGCGCACCAGCTCCGGGTGGTTATTCTCCTTACTCAGGTGGCAGAGGAAGACATTGCGCATCGTGGGGCGCCAGATACGACAGAGGAACTCCACCGACTCAGCATTGCTCAGATGCCCGAGCGGGCCACTGATTCGCTTCTTGAGAAAGGGTGGGTACTTGCCGATCCGCAGCATCTCGGTGTCGTAGTTCGACTCCAGCACCAGATGGTGAGCCACACTAGCGTAGCGCTCTATCGTAGGGGTCAGGTGACCTATGTCTGTCGCCAGTGTAAAGGAAAAGCCCGACTCCGAAGAGATATGGTATCCCACATTGTCAGCACTATCATGCGGCACGGAGAAAGGGGTCACCACCAGTCCAATTAGTTCAAAGGACACCTCAGGCTCGATCGCATAGCGCCTATCGTGCTGGATGCGCTCCATACCTCTCATATGATCCAGCCCACACTGCACAGGCAGCGTCGCATAGACTGGTAGCTGATAGCGATTGGCCAGCTTACCCACAGTACGCGCATGATCGGCATGATTGTGCGTCAGGAGGATCGCCTGCACATCGTGCTCTATCGAGAGCGACGCTTGCTCTAGTCCAGCCTTGATATCATAGAGTGCTATACCCGCATCTATGAGGAGACCCTGCCCGTCATGCTCGAGGTAGTAGCAGTTGCCCGTGCTACCACTCGCCAAGCTCATGAAGCGTATCATATCGTCAGCTCGCCACGCAGAGAGACTTGCATCAGACGTGCCACCTCCTCTTGAGATAGATCCTGCGCTAGGAGGTACATGAGCTTCGTCGTGGCGCTTTCGGTAGTCATGTCGCCACCACCTATGACACCCGTCTGACTGAGCACATTGCCCGTTTCGTAGCGTCCCATGACAACAGACCCAGAGTAGCACTGCGTCACATTGACGATCGTGATGCCACGAGCCACAGCCCCTTTGATAGCAGAGAGAAAAGCTTCGTCCGTTGGCGCATTGCCACTGCCGAAAGTTTCTAGCACCACCCCCCTAAGGTCTGGCATGCGGAGGATATGATCTAGGAGCGAGGCTGATAGACCGGGGAATAGCTTGAGCACGACCACATGCCCATCGAAGGCTGGTCGCCACGCTTGCGACAGGGCAGGCTCCTCAAAGCCTATGACACTCGGACTATACTTGATATCGATCCCAGCGAAGGCTAGGTGCGGATAGTTTGGCGAGGCAAACGCCTCAAAGTGCTCGGCACTATACTTGAGCGTGCGGTTGCCACGGTAGAGGTAGTCCTCAAAGTAAACGGCCACCTCCGGGATCATCGGCGAGCCGTCAGCACGTCTCGCCAAGGCAATCTCAAAGGCGGTGATGAGGTTCTCCTTACCATCCGTCCGCAGTCGCCCTATGGGGAGCTGCGAACCGGTCAAGATGACGGGCTTATCCAGTCCCTGCAGCATAAAGCTCAGCGCAGATGCCGTGTAAGCCATCGTGTCGGTGCCGTGGAGGATGACGAAGCCATCGTACGCCTCCATCTCCCGCTGTATCATCTCACCCAGCCAAATCCACAGGTCGGGTGTGATAGCCGAAGAGTCTATGGGCGGATCGCACTGCTCTATGTCGAAGGTGCAGTGGAGCTGATCCAGCTCGGGCACATGCTCCCGTAGGTAGTCAAACTGAAAGGCCTTGAGCGCACCCGTCTCTATATCTTGTACCATGCCGATGGTCCCGCCTGTGTAGATAACCTTCAGGTGGGGCAAAGCGGTGGTCGTATCTTGATCTGTAGTCATGGGGGAGGAGAAATCTTCTGTAAAGCTATACCGCACACTCTTTTTTCTGTGCGCTTACAAAGATACGGATATTTCGCTTTGCACTAGATCAGTGTGCGGTGGGTGCGTCTCAGTAAGGCTCGTACGCTCTCTTTTATAATGATCAATTACAATGGAGAGAGCAGGGCTACTCTTGAGATGTAGGATAGCCAGCATCCAACCAGCCGAGGATCCCATCTTTGAGATTGACGATTTGGTAGCCTTCCTTTGCCAGTGCCTGAGCCGCCATCATGCTTCTCTTGCCCGACCGACAATAGAGGTGTATGGGCTGGCTTTTGTCAAATCTCTCTTTGACCATTTCGGTGAAGTGTGACTCGTGCACATCTATATTGATGGACTTCTCGAGATGCCCTTTGGCAAATTCATCTGCTGTGCGTACATCAAGCAGCTGTACGGTGGCGCTACTTACTTCCGCTTTGAAGGTGGCGGCATCTACCGATTTGATCTCCCTTGCTACACGGCATGATCCTATTAGCATTGATAGTACTCCCATAATGATGCAGTAGTAAAGTGTTCGTGTCATATATAATGTATCGTTGTGGCTAAACTGCCTATTGATACTTACTATAACGGTTCGAACAGCAAAGTGTTGTCCTGGAGAGCGACTTCTATGTGATTTAATGCTAGACTGTAGTCTAAGGAGCAATTGATGCGACCTCAGACTTTTTGTATATCCGAGGTCGCACCGCTAACTGCTACAAGGAGGACAGTTGGCCTCCCGAGTAATTAAAATCTATAAGTCATGGAGAGATTGATCACACGACCATTGCCATGAGTGTACTCGTTATCTCTTGCTACTAGCTGAGACTGGACCGTGTAGTAGGTGGTGTTGAGTAAGTTTTCTATACCCAACGTGTAGGTGAACTTATCTACCGTAAGCCCCGCATTGAGATGCAATAAGGTGACAGGCGTTACCTTTCCTTCGCCCTCTGCATATTTGCCTTTGTCGTTTGCGGCAAAGCGGTCCCTTGCTCCAGTATACATACCATATAGGCGTATGTAGCTATGCTTCGTTGGGCGGCAATTGATATATGCTGTAATCTTCATTGGAGGGATAGACTGGCCACTCATATAATGGTCCCAAGAGCCATCAACATATTTCTTGCCTTCCATCATTGAGAATCCAACGCCCGTCTGCCATTGCCTATTGATGGTAGCATCCATTGATAGCTCTCCACCTAGGATACGTTGGGGTGAGCGATCTACTACCCAGAATCCATCTACACTTTTAAGGTCACTACCAAGCGCTGCGTAGGTGTAGAATACTGCGCCAGACGTCTCTAGCCTTGAAGCCTCGCCAAAGAGTCCTCTAATGGTAGAGTAAAAGCCTATCTCGGCATTGTGAGTCTTGACAGGCGAAGTCTCTATTTTGCTCAGCACATCACTCTTGGCATCGCGCAGGGTGCGTCCTAGGTCATAGATGGAGAAGCCTTGAGAGTAAGCTAAAAATGGTTGGAACACTCTCCACCTATTCAAGGTCACACCACCATTTAAGGATAGGTTGTTGTAAGGCAACACACCGCCTTGGACCTTAGTCCGCTCAACGCCCGCCTTCTTTGGAAGTACTTCATAGTCTGGCACGTGTACGTCGATGCGATCATACCTTGCCCCCACTTTGATGTTGAGGAGGTCGCCGATAGTGGTTCTGGTTTGCACAAATGGTCCGAAGTTAAGAGCTGTCATCTCTGGCACCCAATAACG
>ERZ1673752.4077-NODE-4077-length-12774-cov-11.687633_pt1 | contig 12774 bp, 13 predicted proteins | sample MGYA00580195_ERZ1673752 | MGnify/ENA primary metagenome ERZ1673752 (study PRJEB41218, sample SAMN15661744) | gut metagenome | host: Homo sapiens | place: Canada: London | collected 2015-08-20/2019-03-30 | study: EMG produced TPA metagenomics assembly of...
CAAGACCCTCTCAGTCGCCTGCGGCGACAGCTCTCCCAGAGGGAGAGCCAAGTGGCGCGGCGGCTCTTGCCTCTCCTTTTGGGAGAGGTGGCCGAGCGAAGCGAGGTCGGAGAGGGTATACGCTATCCCAAGACCCTCTCAGTCGCCTGCGGTGACAGCTCTCCCAGAGGGAGAGCCAAGGGCTATCCCTTGCTTGGGAAGCCAATTTGGACTGGTGCAGATACGCGTCCCCCAGCACTCTTTTCTCCCCAGTCTTTTCTCTTGCGAGAGAAAAGGCTGGGGCCGCCGGTGGCATGACAGGCCATCGACAACTTCAATTCTATCGAAAACTGTGTAAAAAAGCTCGCTGCCGGGTGGCAGCGAGCTTTTTGAAGACAGAAAACGATTATTTCATCGCTTCGGCGACCGCGACCGCAACGGCCACGGTAGCGCCGACCATGGGGTTGTTGCCCATGCCGAGGAAGCCCATCATCTCAACGTGTGCCGGGACGGAGGAGGAGCCTGCGAACTGGGCGTCGGAGTGCATACGGCCCATGGTGTCGGTCATGCCGTAGGAAGCGGGGCCTGCGGCCATATTGTCCGGATGCAGGGTACGGCCCGTGCCGCCGCCGGAAGCGACGGAGAAGTACTTCTTGCCCATCTGGACGCATTCCTTCTTGTAGGTGCCGGCGACCGGATGCTGGAAGCGGGTCGGGTTGGTGGAGTTGCCGGTGATGGAGACGTCGACGCCTTCCTTGTGCATGATGGCAACGCCTTCGCGGACATCGTCAGCACCGTAGCAGCGGACGTTGGCACGCTCGCCCTCGGAGTAGCGGATCTCGCGGACGATCTTCAGCTCGCCGGTGTAGTAGTCGAACTGGGTCTGGACATAGGTGAAGCCGTTGATACGGGAGATGATCTGGGCTGCGTCCTTGCCAAGGCCGTTCAGGATGACGCGCAGGGGCTTCTTACGAGCCTTGTTGGCGTTCTTGACGATGCCGATGGCGCCCTCAGCGGCTGCGAAGGACTCGTGGCCGGCGAGGAAGCAGAAGCACTCGGACTCCTCGGACAGGAGCATGGCGCCCAGGTTGCCGTGGCCAAGGCCGACCTTGCGGTCGTCGGCGACGGAGCCATCGATGCAGAAGGCCTGCAGGCCCTCGCCGATGGCGGTAGCGGCTTCGGCAGCGGTCTTGACGCCCTTCTTCATGGCGATGGCAGCGCCGACGGTGTAAGCCCAGCATGCATTCTCAAAGCAGATGGGCTGGATGCCCTTGACGATCTCATACGGGTCAAAGCCCTTGGCCTGGCACATTTCGCGGCAAGCCTCGACGGACTCGATGCCGTACTGCTTGAGGACGCCGTTGATCTTGTCGATTCTTCTGTCGTAGTTTTCAAACAAAGCCATTTTCGTGTCCTCCTTCTCTTATTCCTGACGCGGGTCGATATACTTCGCCGCGGTGTCCCACTGGCCATAGTGGCCGGTCGCCTTCTTGATGGCTTCCGCGGGCTCGTCGCCCTTCTTGATGAAGTCCATCATCTTGCCGAAGTTGATGAACTCATAGCCGACGATCTCGTCGTCCTTGTTGAGAGCGATCCTGGAGCAGTAGCCCTCTGCCATTTCGAGGTAGCGCGGGCCCTTTTCCTTGGTGGCGAACATGGTGCCGACCTGGCTTCTGAGACCCTTGCCGAGGTCTTCCAGAGAAGCGCCGACTGCAAGGCCATCCTCGGAGAAAGCGGACTGGCTGCGGCCGTAGACGATCTGGAGGAACAGCTCGCGCATGGCGGTATTGATGGCGTCGCAGACGAGGTCGGTGTTGAGGGCCTCGAGGATGGTCTTGCCGATGAGAATTTCGGAGGCCATGGCGGCGGAATGGGTCATGCCAGAGCAGCCGATGGTCTCGACCAGCGCTTCTTCGATGACGCCGTTCTTGATGTTCAGGCTCAGCTTACATGCGCCCTGCTGCGGTGCGCACCAGCCCACGCCGTGCGTAAAGCCGGAGATATCCTTGATTTCCTTTGCCTGCACCCACTTGCCCTCTTCAGGGATGGGAGCCGGGCCGTGATACGCGCCCTTGGCAACCGGGCACATATGCTTGACTTCTGCAGTATAGATCATATACAGGTCTTCCTTTCAAGAATTGTAAAAGCCGGAGTTGGCTATTCTAACGATCGTATTATAAGCTTTCCCGGAAATAAAGTCAAGAAACGCACTTATTTCGTGCCGAAGATGCGGTCGCCGGCGTCGCCGAGACCGGGAACGATATAGCCGTGCTCGTTGAGCTTTTCATCGACTGCGCCGCAGTACAGCTCGACGTCGGGGTGCTTGGAGGTGATGAGCTTGATGCCTTCGGGAGCCGCGACGAGGACCATGAGCTTGATGTTGTGGCAGCCGCGCTTCTTCATCTCGGTAATAGCGGCGTCGGCAGAGCCGCCGGTGGCGAGCATCGGGTCGACGATCATGATATCGCGCTCGGCGATGTCCTTCGGCATTTTGCAGAAGTAGACGTGCGGCTCGAGCGTTTCTTCGTCGCGGAACATGCCGATATGGCCGACACGGGCAGACGGGACCATGCGCAGAACGCCGTCAACGAGACCGAGACCGGCGCGCAGGATGGGAACGACAGCGATCTTCTTACCGGCCAGCGTCGGCTCCTCTGCGGTGCAGATCGGGGTCTCGACCGTCTTGGTGGTGAGCGGAAGGTTGCGGGTCGCCTCATAGGTGATCAGCATACCGATCTCGCTGACCAGCTCGCGGAAATCCTTGACGCTGGTGTTCTTATCGCGCATGATCGTCAGCTTGTGCGCAACAAGCGGATGATCCATAACGTGTACGTGCTCTCCAAATGCGTTCGTGCTCATGATAAAGCTCCTTTTCTTTTCTGGTTTGCAGTATTCAGTTATTTTTTCAAATAAAAGTCATGATCATTCTGCCGCGTCCGTTCGGCCTGCGCCATGCGCAGATAATTGGGGCTGAGCGCGGCTGCGTCGCCCGGGTCGCCCGCTTCGATGCGGTCCATCGCGCACAGCGCCACGCCGGACGCGTGCTGCTGGCGCAGCTGCTCGGGCAGAAGCTGAAGCGGAAGGCCGCCGCCGGCAAGCGTTTCGGCGGTCAGCTTTGCGCCGTCGCCGACGAGCCAGATGGTTTTTTTCTCGCCTGCCAGCTCCTGCGCAAGCTCGGAAATGGCAAGCGCGCGATCGTCTGTGACGCGGCGCAGGACGCCGCGCTCCATGGCGAAAACGGCGTTATAAATCTGCTGCTTTCTCGCGTCCATGCAGGCACACCAGAGACCGTCGGCATAGGCCGCGCCGCGCACCATCGCTTCGAGCGTGGACACGCCGTAGAGCGGCAGCTGCCGCCCCCATGCAAAGCCCTTCGCGCAGGCCATGCCGATGCGCACGCCCGTAAAGCTGCCGGGACCGGCAGCTACGGCGACGGTGTCAATGTCCTGCGGCGTGAGGCCGCAGTTTACCAGCATGTCCTTGGCCATCTCCATGAGTGTGCGGCTGTGGGTCTGGCCGGAGTTCTGCGTATATTCTGCCAGCAGCGCGCCGTCGGACAGCAGCGCCGTGCTGGCGGCCTTGGCGGAGGATTCAAAGGCAAGGAGCTTCAAAGCGGTCCCCTCCTGTGATGGTGATATGACGGGTATCGGGCTGCTGCGGATCCTTTTCGATCGTGACGCGGATGGCGTCCTGCAGGGCGTCGGCCACGTTTTCGCTCCATTCGACAGCGCACACGCCGCCGCGGGCCAGATAATCCTCCCACCCGATATCGAACAGCTCGTCCGACGAGGACAGGCGGTACATATCAAAATGGAACAGCGGCAGCCGCCCGGAGAGATATTCGTTGACGATGGTATAGGTCGGGCTGGTCACGGGGTCTTCAATGCCGAGGCCGCGCGCAATGCCGCGGGTCAGAGCGGTCTTGCCCGCGCCGAGGTCGCCAAAGTAGGCAATGACGTCGCCGGGACGGAGGCGCTCTGCCAGCTTTTCTCCCAGCGCCTGCGTTTCGTCCGCGCTGTGCGTGGTGATCTGCATCGTAAAGCCCCCTACCTACCCCATTTTATCTGTGGCATTATACCATACCGGGCCGGTAAAATCAATCCGCAATCGGCGGCGGCCGACCAAAGTTTTGACAGAATGGCTTGACAAGAAAACTTGGCAGTGTTATCATGATGACAAGGAAACTTGGCAAGGAGGTGTTCCTTATGCAAAAAGAGGAAATTCTGGAGATCAGCCGCAAAGAGCATCAGAACCGGGATCTGGCCGAACTGGACGCAGCGGTGCAGGCAGGCAGTCTTGCGGCGCGGATCGGCGCAGGCACGTGCTGTCTCATCTCGGTCCTGTTTGTCCGGGCCGTCCATATGATACCGCTTGGCCCGTGGGTCATTTATTTCAGTATTCTCGGCACGCATGCACTGGTAAAATTCCAGAAGCTGAAGCGGCGGACCGATCTTGTCCTTACGATTTTATATCTTGCAATGTGTCTGCTCTTTCTGCTCCTTTTTCTTCTGCGGCTGAGGGAGACGGCGGGATGAAGGAAGAGCTGAAGCTGCAGAACCGGCTGAAGGAAGCGCGCTGCGAAAAAGAGCTTTCCCAGTCGCAGCTGGCGGAGCTGGTCGGCGTTTCCCGTAATACGATCAGCTCGATCGAGACAGGCCAGTTCAGCCCCACGGCAAAGCTGGCACTCATCCTCTGCATCGCGCTGGATCGGAAATTTGAAGATTTATTCTATTTTTAGGAGGGCATATGGAATATCTGATTTTGCTGGTCATGGGGATCCTCCTGTCCGGGCTTGGCATCGTCAACATCATGGGCAACATCAGCACGATCCATGCGTGGAACCGCAGAAGGGTCAGGGAAGCAGACATCCCCCGGTACGGCAGAGCCGTCGGCACAGGTACGCTTGTGATCGGCGCGGCATTTATTGTATCGTATCTCGTAACCTTCCGGAATGCCGCGATCATCGACTATATCATACTTTCAGGCCTCGGGATCGGTCTGGCCTTCATCCTGTATGCGCAGTTAAAATACAACCACGGCATTTTCTGACCCGGCACTCCGTGCCCCGCCGGTTCCAAAAAACAGGTTTACAGGTTCGTTATTTTTTGATATACTGTAAAACTGAATCAGATTTTGTTGACCAGTTGAAGGAGGCGGCGGTATGCACGGGATATGGAAAGCGATCAGCAGCTTTGTCCGGCGGGCGGATATGGTGCTGCTGAGTCTCTGCGTCGCCGCAAGCGTCTTCGGCATTGTGGTCATCTCCAGCGCCACGAACGTCAAGGGCAGCGCGCAGTTCGTGCGCGTGCAGGTCATGGCTCTGATCCTCGGCATTATTCTGTATGTGCTGTTCACGCTCATCGACGTGGATATCATCGCCGAGCGGCGCGAGCTGCTGCTGATTCTCTCGACGCTCTTTATTCTGCTGCTCTTCCCCTTCGGCGATACCAGAAGCGGCAACCGGTCGTGGCTGGCATTCAGCTTCCTGCCGTTTTCCATCCAGCCGGCGGAGATCTGCAAGATCCCGTTTATCATGATTTTAGCCAAGACCATGAGCATCCGGCAGAACAAGATCTCGCACATTTCGACCGTTCTGCGGCTGGCCGTTATCACGGTCTTCATGTTCGGGTTGATCGTTGTGGCGTCGGAGGACCTTGGCGTTGCGCTGCAGTATCTGTTTATTTTCATCATTATGGCGTTTGTCGGCGGCATCAGCATTTTCTGGTTTCTGGGTGCGCTGGCCGCTGTGGTGGCGGCGTCGCCGATCCTATGGCGGTATCTTTCCGCCGACCGGCAGAACCGTATCCTTGTTCTGTTTGACCCGCGGATCGACCCGCTGGCGCAGGACGAGCGCTATCAGATGAACCGAAGCCTGCGCGCGCTGCAGAACGGCGGCATCACAGGGCAGGGGCTGTATCACGGCGCGATGGTGCAGAGCGGCTCCATCCCTGCGCAGCACACCGACCTCATCTTCTCGTCCATCGGCGAAGAGCTGGGCATGCTCGGCTGCATGGCCGTCCTCATTCTGCTGACGGCGATCATCATCCGCATCATCCATGTCGGCATCAAGTCCGGCAACTATATGAACCGGCTCATCTGTGTCGGCATTGCCGGCATGCTGACCGCGCAGGTGTTTATCAACATCGGCGTGTGCATCGGCGTTCTGCCGGTCATCGGCCTGACGCTCCCGTTCTTCTCCTACGGCGGCAGCTCGCTCGTCACCATGTTCTTCGCGATGGGCATCGTCTCCGGCATCAACATGCGGCCTGCGCCGGATATCAACGCGAGATATATCCGGCCGCCATTATCCTGACCATCCAAAAATCTCTCTTCCGGCGGAAGAGAGATTTTTATTTTTGTTTGCATATTTTCCCGCCGGGCGCAGAAACTACCTCCGAATCAAATTAAAGGAGGTTTTCCCTTTGAAACACCGCACCTGTACGCTCCGCACCGCGCTGGCCGCGGCGCTGGTGCTTGTTCTGCTCTGCCTGCCGGTCTGCGCGGCGGAGATCGCCGTTGACTATACCTCGGAATACCAGTTCACCGCCGCCGATTTTTCGGATTCAGCCGAGCTGGAGGGCGTCTACATTTCCGCCGTTCCGCCTGCGTATCAGGCGGAGCTCTGCGTGGGCAGCCGCGTGCTGCGCCGGGGCGACATTCTGCCTGCGGCCGCGCTGGAAAAGCTGAAGCTGAAGCCGGTCTGCCTCGGCGAGGCGGACTGTGAGCTGGTCTACTGCCCGATCGCGTCCGGGACGCTGGGCGACGCCGTGACGGTCAGCCTGCGCATCCTCTCCGGCACGAACACCGCCCCGGTCTGCAGCGGCGGAACACTGGAGACCTACAAGAACATCGCAAATTCCGGCACGCTCGCCGTCACAGACAAGGAAGATGAAACGCTGACCTATCAGCTCGTCAAGGAGCCAAAGCGCGGCACGGTGGAGCTGCACAGCGACGGCAGCTTCACCTACACGCCGGACAAGAACAAGGTCGGGCGCGACAGCTTTGTCTTCACCGCGACAGACCCTGCGGGCAACGTCTCGAACGAAGCCTGCGTCAAGATCAGGATCCTCAAGCCCACGGACAAGGCCACGTATCAGGACATGCGCGGCGACGCGGATGAGTTTGCCGCCATGTGGCTCAAGGAAAACGGCATTTACACTGGCTGCGAGATCGCGGGCAACCTCTGCTTTGAGCCGGACAGCGCCGTCAGCCGCAGCGAGTTTCTGATCGCGTGCATGCAGCTGTCGGGGCTGCCGCAGGCAGACGGAACGGTCTCAACCGGGTTTGCAGACGAGCTGGAGACGCCCGCGTGGCAGCAGCCGTATCTGACGGCGGCCTACCGCTCCGGGCTGATCTCCGGCACGCCGACAGAGGCGGGGCTGGTCTTTCGTCCGGGTGAAAGTCTGAGTCGGGCGGAAGCGGCTGTGATGCTGCAGAAATTCCTGCGCCTGCCGGGCGATACCGCCGTGTTTGCGGGCGAGGACGAATCGCTCGTCCCGGCATGGGCGCGGAGCGCTGTGAGCGCGCTCAGCACCGCCGGGATCCCGCTCAGCGCGGAGGATTACGAAGCGCCGCTGACAAGACGCGAGGCCGCGCGGCTGCTGCTTGCGGCGGCACCGGCCGCGGAGACCGCGGGACTTCTCTGGAGCAAATAAAGCATGAGCCGGGCGGGATACTCCCGCCCGGCTTCAATCCTTGTAAAACCGGATGTCCGCGTGTAGGGGCGGACGACCCTGTCCGCCCTTGAAAAGTTGCGAATTTGCCGAAGATTTTCTTGAAATCGGTGCATTCTGCCGGGCGGACAGAGGCGTCCGCCCCTACATGCCATCCGGCAGCGCTGTAGAAAATCACATCAATTCCAAAATCATCTGCAGGACGGCTTCGGCGGCCTGGCGGCGAATTTCGGCACGGGAGCCGGACAGGTGGAGTTCGCGGCAGAAGGAGAAGCCCGGCGCGTCGATGGCGATATAGACCAGACCGACCGGGCGGCCGGTGCCGTCGCCGTCCGGCCCTGCGAGGCCGGTGACGGACACGGCGCAGTCCGATTGGCAGCGCTCACGCGCGCCGCGCGCCATCTCATGCGCGGTCTCGCGCGAGACGGCGGTGCAGATGTCGAGCGTTTCCTGCTCCACGCCGAGCAGGCGGTGCTTGATCTCGTTTACATAACTGATAACGCCACCCTTATACACGGCGGACGCGCCGGGAACGTCGGTCAGCATCGCGCCGATGAGGCCGCCGGTACACGACTCCGCCGTCGCGAGCGTCAGGCCCTGCGCCTTGAGGCGCGCGATGACTTCCTCAGCCCTTGTGCTCATCTTCATAATAGCGGATCTGGGTCTTTTCCGTGTTGGCAATGGCGCGCGCGATGAGACCCTCGACGTCCAGCTTCTGCTCTTCGGCCTCGACCTGCGCGAGGACGGGCTTCGTCTTCGGGTGCTTGGGGGTAAAGACGGTGCAGCAGTCCTCATACGGGAGGATGGAGGTCTCGAGCGTGCCGATCCGCCGTGCGACGGTGACGATCTCCTCTTTATCCATGCCGATGAGCGGATGGAAGATGGGCATATGCACGACCGCGCCGGTGACGGCCATGGCGTCCATGGTCTGCGAGGCGACCTGACCGAGATTTTCGCCCGTGACGAGGCACTTCGCACCGTGGTCGCGGCCGATGGCTTCGGCAATGCGCATCATGAAGCGGCGCATGATGATGGTGAAATACTCCTCGCGGCAGTGGTCGCGGATGGCCTCCTGAATCTCGGTGAAGCCGACGATATCGACGGTCATGCGGCCGCAGAACTTCGTCATGATATGCGCCAGCTCGAGGACCTTCTCCTTGGCAAGCTCCGAAGTATACGGGTACGAGAAGAAATGGATGCACTCGATCTCGACGCCGCGCTTGGCGATCATATAGCCCGCGACCGGCGAATCGATGCCGCCGGAGAGCAGGACCGCCGCGCGGCCGCCCGTGCCGGTGGGCAGGCCGCCCGCGCCGGGGACGGACGGGCCGTGGACATAGGCCGCGGTCTCGCGCACCTCGATATTGACGGTATAATCCGGGTTATGGACATCGACCGCGACGTTCGGGAATGCCTCGGCGAGACGGCCGCCGATCTCCTGCGAGATCTGGATGGAGTTCAGCGGGAAGCGCTTGTCCGAGCGCTTGGATTCGACCTTGAAGCTCTTTGCCATGGACAGCTCGTCGCCGAGATAGTCGCAGACGGCGTTGAAAATGGCGTCAAGCTCCTTTTCGCAGGCGCGGCAGCGGCACATCTGTGCGACGCCGAAGATGGTGCCGCAGGCCTCCCACGCGCCGTCCAGATCGCAGTCGTCGGTCAGCGGCTCGACATAGAGCGTGGACTGGACGATGGAAATTTTGAACTCGCCGAATTTTGTCATGCGGCGGCGGGTGACGGTCTTGAGCTTGTCCTCAAACACGCGGCGATTCTGCCCTTTCAGGACGATCTCGCCCAGCTTCAGTAAAAACAGTTCTTTCATGATGTGTGTCCTATCTATAAAAATTTTTATTCATTATTATTTCACCGAAAATCTTCTGCCTGATGCAGCTGCCTGATGCAGCTGCCTGCTGCAACCTCTCAGTCAGCTTCGCTGACAGCTCCCCTTTCAGGGGAGCCAAGGGTGGAGGTCATCGTGCGTTCTCGCCGCCGAGCTGGAAGGAGCGGTATTGGACGGCTTCGGCGATGTGCTCGGGGCGGATGGCTTCGCTGCCTGCAAGGTCGGCGATGGTGCGGGCGACCTTCAGGACGCGGTCGTAGCTCCGGGCGGTCATGCCGAGGGCGTCGAACGCCTGCTTCATCAAAACGGTGCAGTCCTCGTCCAGCTGGCAGAAGGCGCGCAGCTCCGCGGGCTGCATATAGGCGTTGCAGCGGGTGGCCGTGCCGTCATAGCGGGCGTTCTGGATGGCTCTGGCCGCGTCGACGCGCGCTTTGACGGCGGAGGACGGTTCGGCTTCGGCGCGTGACCGCAGCTCCTCAAATTTCACGGAACTGACCTCGACGATCATGTCGATGCGGTCGAGCATGGGGCCGGAGATACGGGCAAGATAGCGGTCGACCGCCGTCTGGGAGCAGGTGCAGCGGCCGCTCGGGTCGCCGTACCAGCCGCACGGGCAGGGATTCATCGCGCAGACCAGCATGAACTCGCACGGGTAGGTCTGCGAGCCCTGCACGCGGGAGATGGTCACCTTGCCGTCCTCAAGCGGCTGGCGCATGGCCTCGATGGCGTCGCGCCGGAACTCCGGCAGCTCGTCGAGGAACAGAACGCCCTTGTGCGCGAGCGAGATCTCGCCCGGCCGCACGGTCGCGCCGCCGCCTGCCAGCGCCGCGGCCGAGACCGTATGGTGCGGGCTTCGGAACGGCCGCGCTGTGATGAGTGGATGCTCGGGCGGCAGAAGGCCCATGACGGAATAGATCTGCGTCACGTCCAGCTGCTCCTGCCGGGACATATCGGGCAGAATGGACGGCAGGCGCTTGGAGAGCATGCTCTTGCCGGAGCCGGGCGGCCCCACCAGAAGGATATTATGCCCGCCTGCGGCAGCAATTTCAAGCGCGCGCTTGGCATTTTCCTGTCCCTTGACGTCCTTGAAGTCGAGAAGCGCCTGTGAGGTCTGCGCCGGCTGCCAGACAAGCTCCGGCGTGATCGGCGCTTCACCGGACAGGTGCCGCGCGAGCTGCTGCACATCCGTGACGCCGTAGACGGTCAGGGGCGCGGCGAGCGTGGCCTCGCGGGCGTTAGCCGCGGGAACATAGATCGAGGTATAGCCCAGCTTTCTCGCCGCGAGCGCCATGGGCAGAACGCCCGTGACGGGCCGCAGGCCGCCCTGCAGGCTCACCTCACCGAGGAACGCGCACTTTTCTTTCGGCATGCGCACCTGCTCGGACGCGGCGAGAATGCCAAGTAAAATGGGAAGATCGTAGAGCGTTCCGGATTTTTTCATCCCGGCGGGCGCGAGATTCACGATGATGCGGCTGACCGGGAAGCGGAAGCCGCAGTTTTTGATGGCGGCGCGCACGCGCTCGCGCGCTTCCTTGACCGACGCGTCCGGCAGGCCGACCAGATCGAACGCCGGAAGACCCGTGCCGATGTAGCATTCCGTCTCGATCTCGCAGCCGGTGATGCCGGACAGGCCGAGCGACCGAATTTTACTGAGCATCTGCTCCCCTCCGTATCCAGACTTTTCTTTATCATACCGCATCCGGCGGCAAAAACCAACAGTTTTTTCAAAACCTGACCGCCGCCGAAGCGATATTTCGAAAGTTTTCCTCCAAATCCAAAAAGGATATTTCAAATTTGATTTACATTGACAAGAAAATGTGATATAGTCAAGGTGCATGAATATGTAATTACTTTTAGGAGGTAATTGTTTTGGTTCGTAAATTCAAAACCATGGACGGCAACAATGCCGCGGCTCACGTATCGTATGCGTATACGGAAGTCGCCGGTATTTATCCCATCACGCCGTCCTCCCCGATGGCGGACTTCGTCGATCAGTGGTCTGCCGCAGGCCTGAAGAACATCTTCGGCACCAAGGTCAAGGTCGCTGAGATGCAGTCTGAGGCCGGCGCAGCCGGTACGGTCCACGGTTCCCTCGGCGCAGGCGCTCTGACGACCACCTACACGGCGTCTCAGGGTCTTCTGCTGATGATCCCGAACATGTACAAGATCGCTGCCGAGCAGCTGCCCTGCGTGTTCCACGTTTCGGCCCGTACTGTCTCGACCCATGCGCTGAACATCTTCGGTGACCACTCCGACGTTATGGCTTGCCGCCAGACCGGCTTTGCCATGCTCTGCGAGACCAACCCGCAGGAAGTCATGGATCTGTCCCCGGTCGCCCATCTGGCTGCCATCGAAGGCAAGGTCCCGTTCCTGAACTTCTTTGACGGCTTCCGTACCTCTCACGAGATCCAGAAGGTCGCTGTCTGGGACTTCGAGGACCTCAAGGAAATGTGCAACATGAAGGCTGTCGAGGAGTTCCGTCAGCACGCGCTGAACCCGGAGCATCCGGCTGCCCGCGGCTGCCACGAGAACGGCGATATCTTCTTCCAGCACCGTGAAGCCTGCAACCAGTACTACAACGCGCTGCCCGCGGTCGTTGAGAAGTACATGGGCAAGATCAACGAAAAGCTCGGCACGAACTACCAGCTGTTCAACTACTACGGTGCGCCCGACGCTGACCGCGTCATCATCGCCATGGGTTCCATCAACGACGTCGCTGAGGAAGTCATCGACTACATGAACGCGCACGGCGAAAAGGTCGGCCTGGTCAAGGTCCGTCTGTACCGTCCGTTCTGCGCCGACAAGCTGGTCGCCGCTATCCCGGCTACCGCCAAGAAGATCGCAGTCCTCGACCGCACGAAGGAGCCCGGCTCCCTGGGCGAGCCTCTGTACATGGACGTTGTCACCGCTCTGGCCAACGCCGGCGTGCAGGCTACCATCATCGGCGGCCGCTACGGCCTCGGCTCCAAGGATACGCCTCCTGCTTCCATCTTCGCCGTTTACAACGAGCTGAAGAAGGATCAGCCGAAGCACGAGTTCACCATCGGCATCGTTGACGACGTCACGAACCTCTCCCTCGAAGAGGACAAGAACTGCCCGAACACCGCTGCAGAAGGCACCATCGAGTGCAAGTTCTGGGGTCTGGGCGGCGACGGCACCGTCGGTGCAAACAAGAACTCCATCAAGATCATCGGCGACCACACCGACAAGTACGTGCAGGCTTACTTCCAGTACGACTCCAAGAAGACCGGCGGCGTCACCATCAGCCACCTGCGCTTCGGCGAC
>ERZ1673752.4079-NODE-4079-length-12764-cov-9.955937_pt1 | contig 12764 bp, 11 predicted proteins | sample MGYA00580195_ERZ1673752 | MGnify/ENA primary metagenome ERZ1673752 (study PRJEB41218, sample SAMN15661744) | gut metagenome | host: Homo sapiens | place: Canada: London | collected 2015-08-20/2019-03-30 | study: EMG produced TPA metagenomics assembly of...
CGTTCCATGCGTACGGCTGCGTGGCGGCGGAGTCGGCCCACGTATCGGCGGCGGTAGGCGCACGAAGGAAAGAAAGGATAAAACAAATCGAGAGACATGAGTAACGGTGAGGATATGGTGAACCACCCGCGGCACTACGAGGCGCGGGTGCCGGGCATTGAGTGCATCGAGGTGGCGCGGCACTTCGACTTCTGCCTCGGCAACGTGATTAAGTACGTGTGGCGGGCGGGGCTAAAGGGGGACGCGTACGCGGAGCTGGAGGATCTGCGCAAGGCGCGGTGGTACCTCAATGACTGCATCGCGCAGCGGGAGCGGGCGTGGAAGAAGAAGTACGGGGCTGAAGGCGACTCCACGGAGGGGGTGGATGGCTACCCCCCTACCACTCCACGCCGCTGAGACGCTCCGCCACGCTCGCGCCCGACTGGTGGATGTAGATCATGGACGTTTTCACCGAGGTATGCCCCATGAGGGCGAGGATGACGTACGGGTCGTGGACGCGCTCCGCGAGGCGCGTGCCGAAGGTGTGGCGCGCCACGTGGAAGGTAAGCTTCTTCTCGATGCGCGCCAGGCGGGCCAGCTCCTTGAGGTCCCGGTTCACCGAGACGTTGGAGAGCTGCGGGAAGCACGGCGCGTCGCTGCCCGCCACGAGGTAGCGCGCCAGGATCGCCAGCGGGCGGCCGTTGAACAGCTGGCGCAGCGGCAGCACCACCTCGCGGTCCACCTTCCCCATGCGGACGCGCAGCACCCCCGCCGCGTCGAGGAGGCTGGGGCGCACCCGCAGCGTATCGCTGAAACGCAGCCCGCAGTAGCAGCTGAACAGGAACAGGTCGCGAACCACGAACAGCCCGCCCCGCCCCGCGGGGAGGCGCAGCGCCTCCAGCCGGGCCACCTCCTCCCGGGTGAGGGCCGTGCGCTCGCTGCGCCCCTGCGGGAATCGGGCGGTGAGGTACGGGTCCCTCCCGGCGTCGAGCAGCCCCTCCGCGATGGCCTGGCGGATCATGCGCCGCGCCCGCTTGTGGTGGCCCGCGCGGGAGCTCGCCGCGCGGCAGCCGTAGCCACTACTAAGGAACGTGTCGAAGCCGTACGCCCAGCGGGGGGTGAAGTCCTCCCACGCCAAGGCCGGCATGAACCGCCGCATCGCGTTGATGGTATTCTCGTACCGGGGGCCGTAGGTCTCGGCCCGGGACAGGCGGCCCGCCCGCCACGCCTCCGTGAAGAAATCGAGGGGATTCGGCCGCCCCCCGCCCGCCGCTACATTTTTCCGCATGGCTATCTAAATGGTTGGAACTGAACGAACTGCGGGTGCGCCGCCGCCGCGGCGGGGAAACCCGCCCGCACCCGCAACCCGCAGGGCTGTAGCCCGTTACGTTTGCGCATAGGAAGACGTGGCAACGCTTTAGCATGCACGCGCAGCGCGCTGCGGCGCAGCCACTTACCCAAAATGCCCATGGAAAACGCCCCGCCACCGCAACTGCCTCTACCGCAGGCGGTTGCGGCGGCGCGCATGATGCCCAGTAGTGACCCGGCTGGGGTTCGAACCCAGGACCCCATCCTTAAAAGGGATGTGCTCTACCTGCTGAGCTACCGGATCTTCCTTCCCTCCACTCTCCGCCTTACGAGGCGCAAAGGTACAACTTTCCTAGCGAATTGCAATGCGCCCGAATTACAATTCGCCGAAAAGTTTGAGATGATAAATACGAGAATTCGGCTAAAAACAAAACAGCATACATGTAGAAAAACGAGCGTAGCCCATTGAGAGCCAATGCGCTACGTTTGGTAAAGCAGGGGATGGCTTTAGCCTTTGTAGCTGATAATCAATAAAATAGAAAAAGTCTCCCATACCGAATGCGTATGTAGGTGAAATATACTATATGCTCAATGAGTTTTCAAAACTTTTCGATGCAGCTCTGCACGGCGTGGGCGCCCGCATGGTTTCCCAAGGAGCGCACCGTGTACGTGCGGGGCGAAGCTGGGTACGTACCGCAGCGGGGGGACGTGTTCGGTATCTACTTCCCTGGCAAGGGGCGCATCGCGCACGTGGGCTTTATTGACGGCGAGGCGGGCGGATTCTACATCACCGTGGAGGGCAACACCAACGGGGCGGGCAGCCGCGAGGGGGACGGGGTGTACCGGAAGCGGCGGGCGAAACGAACGATTTACAAGGCGAGCTGATGGGTGTATACGAGGTAAACGAACAGTCTAACATAGAGTTAGCGAACTTTGATGCGCTGACGGAGCTGCACACATTTAACCTCGGCAAGCCGAGTCCCATACTGCAAGCATGCGGCTTTGATGGAGCGTTTGAAATACGCTTAACGAAGGGCAAAGTGCGTCAAAAGACGAACAAGCATTGCTACTCCGAGGCTATTTTGCGGGATTTACCGCTGCGGTTGCAGGATCCCTTGATTGTGGCAGGGTATCTAAAAACGAGTGGTACATTGAATGTAGTTATAGAAACGTTTCATTTCAATGTAAAGGAAAGCGAATGGCAGCCACTCTTAGTAGGCGTAGAGTTGAAACAAGATATTCAAGTAAGAGGGAAAGAGCAGTGGCACGTAGTACGCAGCATATTCCCCAAAAATTTGGAATCGCTAGGATGGTGGATTGAAGCGTCAACATGTGCAGATAGTAAAAGGATAAAAGCCGCCTATCAGCCAATTATATACCTTAATAAAAAGGGAATTTCAAACCTTCTCCCCTCGCATGGCACTATCCGCCATGTGGTAGAGAAGACCCGAAATCCCACTACAAATATAGTGAAAGATTTTGACAATCCAATAGGAGAGGCGGAGCTATTAGCCTTCAGGCAGTCGCTAGATGAGGCAGAGAGGGTGTGGCTTGCCGAGGGGCGGCAGGCATTCTACGATAAACAAGGGATGAACGGAGTAAACGCAATGGGGATGAACAAGTAGAGCAGTAGCGCCGAGAAGAATAGCTCAGCAAGTAACAATTTGAGAGAGATACACTTATCCATCACTGAACATAATGATTGGATTCCTTACTTTAAGATCATGCGTGAAAAAGGCTTCTTGGACAACGAGGATGTGATAAGTTACTCTAAATCAACGCGAATTCGGCTAAAAGCAAAACAGCATGCATGTAGAAAAACGAGCGTCGTCCATTGAGAGCCAACGCGCTACGTTTGGTAAAGTAGGGGGGTGTTTTAGTCTTTATATCTGATAATCAACAAAATAAAAAACAGTTTTCCATGCCGAACGCGTATATGGTTGAAATCTACAGCTCAATGAGTTTTCCAAACTCTTCGACGCGGCTCTGCAGGCGTACGCCGCCGCGGCAGCCTGATGTAGGAAGCCGAGGTGATGACCATCCTGGTCCTATTCCACACCTTCGGCTGCTGGATCCTGAAGGCCTTCTACCTTGGGTGGACCTGCATGCGCGGCAGTGCGGACTTCCCGCAGGTGCTCTCCTACAGTCGCTTCGTGGAGCGGAAGCAGCAGGCGCTCTCCGAACGGTTCCTGGCGAAGGGGGTCTGGCTAGTCACTCGGATTAAGCGGAACATGAAGAACTGGGTGATGGAGGTCCTGGACAAGCTGCTGCTGCGCCAGCGCGCCGGGATGGAGACTATCAATGGGATGCTGAAGCACGTCTGCCAAATTGAGCACACGCGGCGCAGAAGCTTCCCCGGCTTCGTGGCTAACCTATGCAGCGGCCTGATCGCCTACAGCTTCCTCCTCAACAATCCCAAGATTCACCTTGCGAATGGGAGTTCGGCGATGTATTGAGCTGCGCTTTGAGACGAATTCGCATATAGCTTCGTGGTTGAGGGAGCTTGGGGGTCCTGATGCAAAGGGTAGTAAAAGAATTCAACAGTAGGAGCGTTTGACCGCAGGAAGTAATCGATGAGAGGCATGGGTATCTTTGAGGTGAACGAACGATGCAACCTTGTGGGGATAGAGTTGCATAAAAGACACGGTTCAAGGAGAGGGGGTGAATTTCATAACGTACGTAGCGTGTTCCCAAAGAATTTAGAGTTGCTACGATGGTGGCTTTCTCGCTCTTGCGGAGGGAAAGCTAAGTCGGAAGGAAGTGGAAGCCCTGTAGTATATCTAAGCAAAGAAAGACTCCGAGCGATCTCACACGCTCGGGGCACCATACGCCCCGCAGGGAGAATCGCTCGGAGTCTCTGCGCAAAGGTAGTAAAAGAATTCAACAATCCAGTCTCCGAGGCGGAGGTTGTGGAGTTTAGAGCAAGTCTACGGGATGCGCGAGCGGAGTGGCTTTTGCATGGGCAGAAAACGTTTCAAGAAGAGCAACAGAAGAACGGTAAGACGATGAATGGAATGGATACGGTAAAGGATACAATGTAAAACCCGTTGAATTGAAAATACAGTGAATTCGAGGACAGCTGCGTTGATAGGCTCAGCAGAATGCTCCGTAATGGTGAGACTACGGAAGAGGCTGTGAATACCGCAAAGCACTACTTGTATGCGTTGAAGTCAATTGCCGCAGCCAAAAGTGGCAAGCTAACCCAGGAGGTTATTGAGGAGGATTGCGTAGGCAGTTATAATGTCCTCTTGAAACAGTTGGCTCAAATCGGCGGGCTGTCAAAGACATCTCAAGAGCATACTCACCACCGTAAAGCAAGAGATTCCAGGGCGGCGAAAAAGGAAACTGCCTTTATCTCAGAAGGGGGAGGGGATTCGCCAAAATCTGGTGAAGAAACTACATTAGCACAATCGGCTGGAGTTATACCAATTATCGCTGCGCGCTTCCTGCGGAGGTTTCTTGCTCTGCATGGCAAGACGTTTAACCGAAGCAAGACTAGCACACTGCTGCGTAGTCTACAGCGGGCGATTGTGGGGAAAGAAATCCGCAAGACCGATAGAAACGCCGAGCTGATTGAACAGATGCAGAGTGTACTCATACGGATGCTAGACGTTGTTCGGGGTAGAGCCACGGTAGAGTTTGATGCAAAAACCCTCGCTGTACTGTAAAAGAGCGTGAATAGCGAAAAGCAGAGCCAAACCGTTACGCTGCTGCGCCTACGTTGGATTGAACGATACCAATGACTGGGCGAAGGTCGAGCGGCAATAGAATTCGCCCGCAATAGCAATTCGTGGGCGGACACGGAGCAGCCCATAGAGCGGGCGCAGTACTTTAGGGAGCTGCGAGAGAGCGGATTGTCCAAGAGTGAGATAGCGAAACGGCTAAAGCAGCTGGAGGGGCGCAACGCGAGGCTCGTGGAGGAACTCTCATACCTCACCCCGCACGGGAAGACCATGGGCATCTTGCTTTCCAACAAAAACCTAGAGCAGGGTGACAATAGGAGGGATGTCGAGTCAATAGCGCAATGGGTGGGAAAAGCCATGATGGAGCATCCATTGCTTGCCAGCGCGCAGAGGAACCAGCTTTTCGATTACCTATTGTACAACGGTGCGGCGATTTCTGTTGGTGTTTTGCGGATATGGCTGCGCCGCGGCGCATTGCGTGTGCATGCTAAAGCGTTGCCATATCTGTCCATGCGAAAATGTAACGGCTTGCAGCCCTGCTGGTTGTACGTGCATGCGGGTTTACCCGCCGCGGCGGCGGCGCACCCGCAGTTCGTTCAAGTATTTGTAAACTCATTCGTAAGTACAGCTGACTGGCAATATGCCTCAAAGACGACTAGCAGCACTCTGCAGTCCACGTTTTTCTCAATCTCTTACCCGTGTCGTCTCGGTACTCCTCTTGATTTTCACTTTCTACGTCGCAAGAAAAATGACACGCTTGGTAGCATATAAAAAACTGTGTAGCTAGCGCATTGGCTTGTACAACCAATTGACAATCAGTAGTCAAGACTGATTGTCAATCGGGCTTACCTATGTTCTCCCATATCATGACCATCCTCAGAGCAAGAACGAAAGCAAAAAATCCCATTCTTTTTCCTACCTTTGGCTGGAATTCAGTACCATGCGAATGGGGGTAAACTTTATAGACATGAAGCCGTTTACTGCACGTCTCCTCCCTATGCTCATCACCCTTTTTACGCTATCTTCCCTTTCCTATGCACGCGCGAATGGCGATACCATAACGGTCGATGGGATTATCTACAAAAAGGTAGACGAGGGACAACTGACAATAGTAGGTTTCGATAGGGACTACGGCAAAGTCTACCACCTCAATCGTCACGTCACGGTCAACCGTCAGGAGTATACCGTTGTCAATTCAACGCCGCTAAAGGCTTTGAACATCGGGAGCATTGATAGTATTGCTATTCCTGAGTTCGCGAGAGACCTCGTGATGCCCTCCGACCTGCGCGCCATGAGCAATCTAAGGTTTTTAAAAGTCAGTGCTAGCGCATTGGGTGACTACAAGGATTACCGGCTAATAGCAAAGCACCTCACGGGGAAGCACCCCATACTCCTTGATTTTTTTACTTTCCCTTCCTGGGCCACGCAGCAAGATGGTGTACACTACTCGGCCGATGGCTCTACCCTCCTATTTACGGGGAAAATAGAAAAATCGGCATCATTCCGCTGCTTTTATCTTCCAGGACGTGTTAAGCACATCGCCCCATACGCAATCGGGGCCGTCTATAGCGCTCTATTCCTAGTTCTCCCGCAAAGCATTATCTCCATCAGCCCAACGCAAATAAAGAGAGAGAGGCCCGTTAAAAAGGACAACCTAGGGTTAAGTGTAATTGACGATAGACAAAAATGTGTCTATTTCGCCCCAAGCTCCTGTCTATTACCCCCTGATAATATACGCTTTGACCCCCTTGTTGATTCAAATGATTCAGACTACGAATTCCAGGTGCCCTTCGCGGTAAGCCCCAGCGAGGAGGCGGTAGGAATTCACCACTCCACTTGGGCTCAGAACACGCCCATTGAATGGAGGATGAGCCCAATATCCTTACCAGCGTACATTGAAGTCTATACTAAGCCCCATCGCCTCAAACTAACAATAAATAGAGCGATTGATGCCACTCGGTATGCACATAAAAAATGGGAATTGGGAGGCCAAAGTACGAAAACCGTCACCAAAGACACTACCCTCTCCGCTAAAAAGTTTGAGTACTATAAGCTTGAACCCCTGCCAAGCGTCAACCAGCGTTTTCTTGGCTTCATGATCTTAAAAGACAACCTAGCACCAAAAGACACAATCCGAACTTCCAGCGAATTTTGTTTGGGTATTGGCAGGGTGAAAATAGCCCCTCAGTTTGCTAACGCTGATGAGTATGTCGCAGGCTTTGACTATATTCTCTCCAACGATAAAAAAACGCTCAAATGGTGGAAGAACCTTCCTGATGACAAAGACATTACTCACCTCCGTATCCCATCGGTTACCCGTTGCGGTGCCAATTATCTTAATACTCCACCCACATCAGGCTCCTATGCCTTCCCAGCGCAGCTAACGCAGATTGGTCCGCGTGCCGTGAGCAACATTGGCAATCTGCGAGAACTCACCATCGACCACAACCTTACGCTCGAAAAATCTTCTCTTGCTGGGTGTTCGCAGCTTCAAATTATTCGTCTTCTCAACGACCAACCCTTCCCTGAAAACGCCATTCGGGATGCATTCTTCCCAGACCCTGTACCCTCCAACCTCATTTTGGTAGTCCCAAAAGAAAAGCAGGCCATTTGGAAGGACGTTAGAGATAAACTTGGCGCACCGCTTAAAGACATTCCCCCTGTTGTAAAGCTGTTGAACAAGAAGTCAAAAGAGGCCTCTATGCATGTTTTGTGGAAGGAGAGCATACACGCTGCGCAGTGGAATGAGGTCGTAGCTGACTCCATTGAACTCCCCGCCTTTGCCCCATTTAAGGTTGATTTTACCCCTTTGCCTGTCTTTGATTTTGATAGTATCTGTACGCTCCCCGATGGCAGCTCCTTTGATTACCGCGATACGCTCCTTGCCACCCAAGACCTTGCGTTCGCTCCTAAATGCCACCGCGTTCAATACCCCATTCGCTTCTCTTCGTTCTTGCATGGCTCCATGCGGATACTGACAGCGGCTGATAGTACTATGCTTGATTCTGGCTCTCTTGTAACACGACATACTAAGATTGTGCTAAAAGCCTCCCCGGCGCAGCACTACCGTTTTGTCCGGTTTACTGTTAATGGCCAGTCCGTCATGCAAAACCCTTACATTAAGACCACGCTCTCACCGCTTAACATCGTTGCATTCTTTAAGCCCATCCTCCACCTCATCTCCTTTGATAATCAGAATGAATCCCCTTGGACAGTGCTTGACTCTGCAGGAGTCCCCGTACCTTCCTACGTGAATGCTAGGGGAGAGATATCCTTTGACTCTATTGCAGAAAATCAAAGCTACACGTTCATCCCTAAGCCTCAGGCTGGGCATAAAATTCGTCATGCCTACGTCAATGGTTCGCCTTTTCGCAGCGCTGACACTACGCTCACCGTCATGGGACCTGTAACGCTCTCTGCATCCACTGAGACCAAAACGTGCTTTGTCAATATCCCCAACCCCGACATCTATGGGAACATTACGCTACAGCTCCCTTCTGGCTCTCCTGTGGAGCCAAATACTCGCATTCCATGGGGCGAAACGCTGCTAGTTAGTTCCAACATTAATAAGCGTTACTTCTCCTTCAAAAGTTTCGTCATTAACGGTGTGTTCTACGAAAAGGAGTCAATGACCCTAAAAGCCGAAACGGATACCATTACTATAGATCTCTTGGCCGAACCCATTAACTTTACCGTCTACGTAGAACCCGATGATCGATTTGATGTCACAGTCTCTTCACCTATGCAGGTTGCGCGTGACGCTAAGGACGATGGCCTTTGGGGCGTTCTTCCTGATCAACCCATCACGATAGCACTCAACGCCGTGCCGGGTTGGGTTGTAGAAAGTATGGAGTTTGCTTGGGATGGTTTTGATAAGGAAAGTTTCCAGGGGGCGTACAAGGAATGCAGCGTAAAAGCCAACCTCACGGTGCACCCAAAACTTTCCAGGGTGTTTTACCATATCTCGCTCCCAACAAAGAAGAAGGCCGGCACTGTTATAGCTTACAACCAGCAATTGAAAGAGATTAAAGCCTCAACCAAACTTTCCTTCGGAGACTCGATTACCATCCTCCCTGAGGCAGGTCAAGGCTATGCGCTTAAGAGCCTCTCCATCAACGGAACCATCGTGCCACCACGCCAAACGATAATTGTTGTTACTGGCAACATCACTGTATCTGCACTTTTTGACAAAGTGACGCACAACAAGTCAGACTCGCTCATTGTTGAAAATGATAGTACGACGCTACGCTATGCTGGAAATGCGAAGCTTGACACTATCGATTTTGACCATTTCCAGCCCCTTGTCAGCGTTGCCACTATCGCCGCCGAGGCCTTTGCCTACAATCCATGCATCACTACGGCATTTATCACTGGGAACGTGCAAACCATTGAAGGCCGCGCATTCTTTGGATGTAATAATTTACGAACCGTTATCATTGGTACAGCCGTACGCTATATCGGTGCGCAGGCTTTTGCCGGTACTGACCAGCTTGAGGTTATCGACATTCTACAGACTAACCCTGACTTGCTAGTCCTCGATCCTGCTATTTTGCAACAAACGAGGGGTGCAGATCCTCATTACGTTTTCAGGGTTCCTAACGAATCCTACGATGCGTTTCGTACACATCCTAAGTGGCAACATGTGACCATTGTGCCGCAAACCGTTGATTGGACGTTTATATTGGAGTCTTCTGATTTTCAACTGAACGTCACGCTCTTTGATTTTAATGGGAAGCAGCAGCAGTTCGTGATTACGCAGGGCGAGAGTACGCTTACTCTCCCGGGCGGTAGCCACGTTGCCATTGCAAGCGCATCTTCTGCCGCGCAAACTATCCTACGCGTAGCCATGGGCGATGCGGCTACCGCGCTGCCGTGCGAAAACAGAGCATTAAAAGAACTCTCTATCAACGTACTACAGCACGAGACAAATGAAAAAAAGACTGGGTTCTCCCTTGGGAAAGAGTATAAAACGCTTGTACAGGTTGCCCCTAATCCTACGCAAAGTACTCTGTCCATTACCCCTGTTCAATATTCTACTACGCTTCACTACGCGCTGTACAACGTTCGGGGTACTGCCGTTGCCAATGGTGTCGTTGACAATGCTGCAATGGTTCTACTGAATGTAAACAATCTTGTGCCTGGGGTGTATATTCTTTGTGTTGAGAATGAGAAAGAAGTACAAACGTTGCGCATTATCAAATGGTAGCGTAAATATTATTCAACGTTAAAGCAAAGTGACCATGAAAATCGGTATTGTTGTTGCAATGGAGAAGGAATTTAACCCTATCGTTAATTCCTTGGAAAATAGTGACTTTCGTGTTGATGGACACTTTACTTTTGCATGGGGAAATTTTGGTAACCACAACGTTATAGCCGTCCGCGCCGGTATCGGGAAAGTACACGCTGCGTTGGGTACTACTATGCTTATCTACCACGCTCGTCCTGACTGTATACTAAGCATTGGCTGTAGCGGAGCCATCGACAAGGCTCTCAACGTAGGAGATATCGTTTGTGCCGACGAGGTGGTTTACCACGACGTATGGTGCGGAGAGGGCAACGACTTTGGACAGGTGCAGGGTTGCCCTTCACGTTTCTCTAGCTACCCTAAGCTACGTGAAAAGTTCACAGACTGCGGAGAGGTAAAGAGGAGTGGCCTATTTGTGAGTGGGGAATTCTTTATTCCGACACCAGAGGTACTCCAACGACTTAACGACCGCTTCTGCGGTGCCATCGCCACCGATATGGAGTCGGCTGCCGTGGCGCAGACCTGTTGGATTGAGGATTACCCTTTTGCCGCCCTCCGAGTTATCAGTGACACGCCGTGCAAGCCTGAACTCTCCCCTGCTGCGCAATACCAACGATTTTGGAACGACAATCCAGACGAGTCGTTCATCCGCATTATGAACATTGTAAAGAGCATTTGAACTTATAATGGAAAAGATTCCTAGCTTTCAAATCAACCATCTTCTCCTGCATAGGGGGGTGTACATATCGCGTCAGGATACGTTTGGACAAACTACAATCACCACCTTCGATGTGCGCATGAAGGCTCCAAACCGTGAACCTGTCATGGATCAAGGGGCAATGCACACCCTAGAACATCTCATCGCCACCTACCTACGCAATGACTCCGATTGGGGCAAGAGGATTGTATACTGGGGCCCTATGGGATGCCTCACGGGGAGCTATCTTATCGTGGAGGGGGATTGGCAACCAACCGACATTTTGCCTCTCCTGCGTAATGCCTTTCGGTTTGTCATAAGCTTTGAGGGTGAAATCCCTGGGGCTACTGCCCACGACTGCGGTTGCTACCAGTTGCACAACCTCCCGCTAGCTAGGCAGGAAGCCCAGAAATACCTTACTGAGGTTCTTACCAATCCTTCGCCCGAACGTCTGACCTACCCAAAGGAGTAGGCAGCCATTGGCTTAGCTAACGGCTCCCATCAGCTTCACTCAACTGAAGGCGAGGACTCTTCTGTCTTCTTCTCCTTCTGGTCGGGAAACTTTGGTAGGGCGGGAATCTTAGATGTCCCCGATTCCCATGGGATGGCAAAAATTGCGCTGTCAAGTGCTTCCCAGCTCTTGATGGCTGCACGCCGCTCCGCGTAGAAGGTCAAATCGCCTATCCACCTCGGAATGATTTCCTCCTTGCTCTTCGGGCGGAGGCTATCATTCCATGCAAAACCGGGCAGCACCTTGTCCTCCATCTGCGCATCTTTATACGGTATCACATCAGATTTAGGGCTCGTATAGAAGGATACATTCTGTATCGCATTGTTCTCCATCCACACGTTAAAGCCAGGGGCTGACACCTTGTTTACCCCAATCAGTTTCCCTTCGTCACGCATGAAAAATATTACCTTTCCATCCTCCCGTATACGAACGAAGCGTATTCCTGTTGAATCAAGAATCGCACTGACTCTTTGCCCATTGATTTGATTATACGTTGTCTCCCCATCCTGCTGGGCTACAAATACATCACCAGTAAACCTAGCACTATCCAAACGATTCTCTCCAACAAATCCTACTATTGACTTCGCGTACGTCTGCATGTCGTTCATCCATAGGTAGGAATCGGGAGCGCGGTACATGGTGACAGTGCTGTCCCTCCCATTGTAGTACATGGAGTCCGCCACGGCTTGCTGCCCGTGGCTATACGCACGTACAGCGTGCAGCGCACGTCCATAGCCTATGGTGTCTACTATTTGCTCCCCCCTTAGGGTGTCGGTGCGAAGCACAGTGTCGCGCCATGCGAAAAGAGTATCAGCCCGTAAGTAGAGCGTATCGGCTGGTGTTGAGGTGCTATCTACGCTGTAAGCCATAGGAGACTGTGTCGCCAAAATCTTACCGTCCTTCTGCCAAAGCTCTAGATACTGGCAATAGAGGCGGGTGTCGCCGGTTGAGTCCATCACAACAGTGCGTCCATGCGCCAATGCGTGGCTTGTCTGTTGATCAAACTCTAGATAGTCGGAAAAAATCGTGTTTTCTCCCCTTCGGTACGATACGTTAGACTGAACTTGCAATTGCTTCGTGTCGCGTCGGTAAACCCCGCTATCCCCATACAAAAAGGTTGAGTCTTGATGTATTCGAGTGCGATTGAAGAAATTTAACTCCCCGCTTTTTCGGTACAGTTCCACGGAGTCGCTCACCAAGTTCACATCCTCTCCCCGAATCACCACTTCTCCGGCAAACGTGGTTCTACTAGGGGTGGAAGTGTAGTAGCCATGACGACTCGTCACTCGATAGTCGGGCGACTCTACACGTCCCCCCGTAACGAAATGCGCCGTGTTGTAC
>ERZ1673752.4081-NODE-4081-length-12762-cov-81.654993_pt1 | contig 12762 bp, 10 predicted proteins | sample MGYA00580195_ERZ1673752 | MGnify/ENA primary metagenome ERZ1673752 (study PRJEB41218, sample SAMN15661744) | gut metagenome | host: Homo sapiens | place: Canada: London | collected 2015-08-20/2019-03-30 | study: EMG produced TPA metagenomics assembly of...
TCCGGGGACTATCCGAAAACGTGATAGTCCCCATCGCTGGTATCATCATCACCTTTGTTTTGTGCTACGAGCTGATTTCCATGATCACCGAGAAAAACAACCTTCACGACATGGACACTTGGATGTTCTTCAAGTGGTTTTTCAAGGCGGCTGTGGCGATCTATCTCGTGACGCACACCTTTGACATCGTGATGGCAGTATTCGACATCGGGCAGAACGTAGTTTCCGGTGCAGCAGGAGTAATCCACGGCAACACGAGCATTGACATTGACGCGACGATTGCGCAGATGCGTACCGGCATGGAGAACATGGGCGTCGGAGAACTGCTCGGACTGTCGATAGAAACGCTTCTGATCAGCTTGTGCCTCAAAATCATGGCGATCCTCATTACGGTCATTCTCTACGGGCGCATGATTGAGATTTACTGCACCGTGAGCATTGCGCCCATTCCCATTGCAACCATGAGCAACCGCGAATGGGGCAGCATCGGCACGAACTATCTGAAAGGTCTGTTCGCTCTGGCATTTCAGGGCTTTCTCATCATGGTCTGCGTCGGCATCTATGCGGTGCTGATCAACGGCATGATCATCGCAGACAACATTCATTCGGCTCTGTTCTCTGTGGCAGCGTACACGGTCATTCTGTGCTTCTCGCTGTTCAAGACCGGAAGCCTCGCAAAATCCATCTTCCATGCGCACTAAGGAGGTCGGCAGCATGAAGAAGTACAGCATCATCTACGCCGATCCCCCTTGGGCGTATCGGACTTACTCCAAGAAGGGACAGGGACGGTCTGCGGAAAGCCACTACCCGACAATGTGCATTGAGGACATCAAGGCACTTCCGGTCGGTGAGCTTGCCGCCAAGGACTGCGCTCTGTTCCTCTGGATCACGTTCCCGTGCCTCTGTGAAGCACTCGAAGTGCTGACGGCATGGGGATTTTCTTATAAGACCGTGGCTTTTGTATGGGTGAAGCAAAACCGCAAGAACGATGACCTCTTCACCGGCATGGGGTATTGGACAAGGGCGAACGCCGAAATCTGCATCCTTGCCACAAAGGGACATCCGAAGCGTGTTGACGCCGGTGTGCGTCAGGTCATCCTCAGCCACATCGAAGAGCATTCCAAAAAGCCGGATGAAGCGCGGGAGCGCATTGTTCGGCTCATGGGAGACCTTCCCCGCGTGGAGCTTTTTGCCCGTCAGTCTCCCGAAGGCTGGGATGTTTGGGGCAACGAGGTCGAATGCACGGCTCATCTTCCAACGGAGGAAACACCATGCTGCGGCTAAAACCCATCTCTCTTCGTGACGCCAACGAGTATGTCCGGCAGCATCACCGGCATCACAAGCCGGTTGCCGGTCACAAGTTTTCCATCGGCTGTGAAGCAGACGGTGAGCTGGTCGGCGTAATCATCGCCGGGCGTCCCGTCAGCCGGTATCTGGATGACGGCTTCACATTGGAAGTTACAAGGCTATGCACCAACGGGGCGAAGAACGCTTGCAGCTTTCTCTACGGCGCGGCGGCAAGAGCTGCTGCGGCTATGGGCTATAAGCGCATCATCACCTACACGCTGGAAAGCGAAAACGGTGCAAGCCTTCGGGCTTCCGGCTGGAACTGTCAAGGCAAAGCGGGTGGGCTTCGCTGGACGGGCAAGCGTCAACCGAAGGAGGATCAATATCCCGCACAAATGAAGCTGCGCTATGAAAAGCAGCTTAGAAAGGAGGAAACAGTCAATGGCATTTGTTCCGGTCCCGAAGGATCTTAACCGCGTCAAAACGAAGGTCATGTTCAACCTGACCAAGCGGCAGCTCATTTGTTTTTCCATCGCTGCGGCAGTCGGCGTCCCGATCTTCTTTCTGGCGAAGGCACATCTCGACTTGTCTACGGCGGCAATGCTGATGGTGGTGATCATGCTCCCGTTCATCTTCTTCGCACTTTACGAGAAGGACGGTCAGCCCGCCGAAAAGTATCTGTACCACATCGTACAGTCCATGTTTATCCGGGACAAGGTGCGTCCCTATCGCACAAACAATCTTTACGCTGAAATTCAGCAGAAAATCAAAGAACAGGAGGAATTGCAGCTTGAACAACAGCACAGCAAAGGCAAAGCCTAAGATGACGGTCAAAAACGGCGTCGTTTACGGCGATGCCCTTTCCGCTCAGGAAAAGAAGCAGATCGTCATGCAGAAGAAAAAGGACAGGAAGGCAAAGAAAGTCCGTAAGTCCGCCCAGCAGACCATTCCCTATGTGGAGATGTGCCGCGACGGTATCTGCAAGGTAAACAGCCGCCTCTACACGAAGTCCATCGCCTTTGAGGACATCAACTACCAGCTTGCGCAGAACGAGGACAAAACTGCCATCTTTGAGAACTGGTGCGACTTTCTGAACTACTTCGACAGCTCGATTTTCGTTCAGCTCTCCTTCATCAATCAGAAGGCAAGCCTCAATGAGTTCCGCAAGCGCATCAACATTCCGGCACAGGAGGACGCCTTCAACGACATCCGCTCCGAGTATTCCGGTATGCTGCAAAGCCAGCTCACCAAGGGCAACAACGGACTGGTCAAGAAGAAGTACATCACCTTCGGCATTGAGGCGGACTCCCTCCGCACGGCAAAGCCGAAGCTCGAACGCATTGAAACCGACATTCTCAATAACTTCAAAACCCTCGGTGTGAGGACCGAGCCGCTGTCCGGCTACGAGCGGCTGAAAGTGCTTCATGATGTGTTCAATATGGACACCAATGAGCCGTTCCGCTTTTCCTTCGATATGGTTGCCCGGACGGGACTCAGCACGAAGGACTTCATCGCTCCCACTTCCTTTGACTTCCGTGAAGGCAAGTGCTTCAAGATGGGCAGAACCATCGGCGCGGTGAGCTTCCTGCAAATCCTCGCGCCGGAACTCAATGACCGTATGCTTGCCGACTTCCTTGAGATGGACAGCAACATCACGGTCAATTTTCATATCCGGACGATTGACCAGGCGAAGGCAATCAAGAGCATCAAGTCGAAGATCACCGACCTCGACAAGATGAAGATTGAAGAGCAGAAAAAGGCTGTCCGCTCCGGCTACGATATGGACATCATCCCGTCCGATCTCGCCACCTTCGGCGGTGAGGCAAAGCGTCTGTTGCAGGATCTCCAGACCCGCAATGAGAGACTGTTCCTTGTGACCATCCTCATCATGAACACGGCAACCAGCCGCCAGAAGCTCGAAAATGCTGTGTTCCAGACCGCCGCCATTGCCCAGAAGTATAACTGTGCGCTCAAGCGTCTTGACTTCCAGCAGGAGGAAGGGCTGATGTCCTCTCTGCCTATCGGCGTCAATCAGGTGGAGATCGAACGCGGACTGACCACTTCCAGCACAGCGGTTTTCGTGCCGTTCACCACACAGGAGCTTTTTCAGGGCGGCGAAGCTCTCTACTACGGGCTGAACGCACTGTCCAACAACATGATCATGGTTGACCGCAAGCAGCTCAAGAACCCCAACGGGCTGATCTTGGGTACGCCCGGTTCCGGTAAGTCCTTCTCCGCCAAGCGTGAAATGACGAACGCCTTCCTCATCACGGAGGATGACATCATCGTCTGCGACCCCGAAGCCGAGTATTTCCCCCTCGTGCAGAAGCTCGGCGGTCAGGTCATCCGCATCTCGCCGGTCAGCACGGATTACATCAATCCGCTGGACATCAACACGAACTACTCCGAAGAGGAAAACCCGCTGACGCTGAAATCCGACTTCATCCTCTCCATGTGTGAGCTGATTGTCGGCGGCAAGGACGGCTTGCAGCCGGTTGAGAAGACCATCATTGACCGCAGTGTCCGCATGGTCTATCAGGAGTTTCTTGCAGACCCCAAGCCGGAGAAAATGCCGATCCTCGAAGACCTCTACAACATTCTGAGAAATCAGAAGGAGCCGGAGGCACAGCGCATCGCAACTGCCCTTGAAATCTATGTTCACGGCTCTCTGAACGTCTTCAATCACAGAACGAATGTGGATGTCAACAACCGCTTCGTCTGCTATGACATCCGCGAACTCGGCAAGCAGCTCAAAAAGCTCGGTATGCTGATTGTGCAGGATCAGGTGTGGAACAGAGTTACCATCAACCGCGCCCAGCATAAGGCAACTCGCTATTACATGGACGAGTTCCATCTGCTTTTGAAGGAGGAACAGACCGCCGCGTACAGCGTGGAAATCTGGAAGCGTTTCAGAAAATGGGGCGGCATCCCGACCGGAATCACGCAGAATGTCAAGGATCTGCTTGCGTCCCGCGAGGTAGAGAATATCTTTGAAAACTCGGATTTTGTCTACCTTCTGAATCAGGCATCCGGTGACCGGCAGATTCTCTCGAAGGCGCTGAACATCTCGCCCAGCCAGCAGAACTACATCACCAATTCCAACGCCGGTGAGGGGCTGATCTTCTACGGCTCGACCATCGTTCCCTTCAAGGACGATTTCCCGAAGGACACCCAGCTCTACCGCATCATGACCACCCGCTTAGAAGAAACCGTACAGAACTGATAGGAGGATTTTTGAATATGAACAACAAGATGATTACCATTCCCTATGCGGACGCTATCGAATACGGAGAGAACACCTCCGCGCTGTTTAAGGCTCTGTGGGAGCTGACCGATCTGATCCGACTGGAAAGCGACCTCAAGAAGCATCACCGTGCCTACCTCCATGTGAGGGAGGACATCGACGAAAAGGTCAAGGAGGCACGTCAGATTATGACCAAGGTATCTGTGGATATGATCGGATTCTATTTCAAGGTTGATGTTCCCGAAAGCAGCAACAGCGACGAGAATACCCCTTTCGCTGACGCGGCGGATGATGAAACCGTTTCTATCCCCAAGGACAAGTATGAGCTGATGATCGACGATCTGCTCACGATGTCCGAAATCATTCAGTGCGTTGCAGATATGCGCACGCAGGATATGAGGGCAATCCGCGAGTTCGGCAAGTTTATCCCCGCCTTTGCCGCCTTTGAGAAGAACCGCCTGAGCCTCTATCGTGAGGCAGCGAAGGAAGCCGAGGAAATCTTCGACCGTTGGGCGGACGAGATTGACGATTTCGACGAGGACTTCATGGAAGATGAGGACTACGAGCCGGACGAGTATTACTCCGACTGATGCCCATTGAAATGTTGTCGGGTTTCACAGCCAACATTTCAACGGAAACACAAATCCAACAGAACAGGAGGTACACCACCATACAACTTGACATCATTCATACCGGCGATTGCCTTGAAATCCTGAAAACGCTGCCCGATGACAGCGTTCATTGCTGTGTGACGTCCCCTCCGTATTACGCGCTCCGCGATTACGGCATGGAGGCTCAGATCGGCAGAGAGACAACGCCGAAGGAATATATCTCGCGCCTGACGGAAGTGTTTACCGAAGTCAGGCGCGTTTTGCGTCCGGATGGTACGCTCTGGCTGAATATCTCAGACACCTACGCCGGTAAAGGCAATCAGGGCGATTTCATTGACCCGAAGAACCCCAACGGCAGAAACGGTCAGGCTGTGGCTCTCAACAACAAGGTTGAGGGCTGCAAGCCCAAAGATATGATCGGTATTCCGTGGATGCTGGCTTTTGCCCTCCGCGATACCGGCTGGTATCTGCGCAACGACATCATCTGGATGAAGGATAACCCCATGCCGGAGAGCGTGAAAGACCGCCTATCCCGCTGCTATGAGCATATTTTCCTGTTCTCCAAGTCCAAGAAGTATTTCTTCGACTACAAGGCGATCTCCGAGCCGATTGCCCTTGCAACGGCAGAACGCCTCAAGCGCGGCATGAAGGGCGGCAACAAATACGGCAAGCCCGTTCCCGGTCAGCCTCAGCCGCAATCCATCAACCGCCCGCGTGAGCATGGCGAGATCAAGGACGCAGACATCAATCCGCTCCGCAACAAACGCGATGTCTGGAAGATCAACACCGTCCCTTTCAAGGGCGGTCATTACGCCGCCTACCCTCCGAAACTGGTTGAAACCTGTCTTCTCGCCGGTTGTCCCGAAGGCGGCATTGTGCTTGACCCCTTTATGGGAAGCGGCACAACCGGCATGGTTGCTGCGCAGATGGGGCGTCATTTCATCGGCATCGAGCTGAACCCTGAATACACCGAGCTTGCCTACAAGCGGATTGGAGGTGAAATCTGATGCCCAAGGAACCGGAACTCAAAGCCCGCGACAAGGTGGTCATGCGGATGACGCGAGAAGGCGCGGTCGAGGAAAACCTGACGGCTGGCACCGAGCAGCGCGTGTCAAAGCGGCTGGAAGATGCAGAGCTGATCAAGCCCGCTGAGACAGCCGAGCCTTCTGAGACATTTTCTGCGGAGGAACAGAAAAAGGTGCAGATGCGCCGTCAGCAGCATCAGTTTCAGGCGGAACACGCTGAGGATAATAACACTCAGCCGCCCTCGGAAACGTCCGTCACAGAAGAGAAAAAGGCAGAAAATCCACCCCAGAACACACCCGAACCGCTGCCCGTGTCAGAGACTCCGTTCAAGCCTCCTGCTTTGGAGCAGCACGGCGTTTCTTCTCATACCGGCACGGTGATTGCCGAAACGGTTGTCACGCACAAGCTGCGCAAGACCTCTGCGGTTGAAGCAGTTGATGCAGATGCCGTTCTCACTCAAGCGGCGGAGACTGCCTCTGCAAAGCCGCTCTCGGACGATGCCGTCCCGCCCACGAAGCGGATGCAGAAGCTCGAAAGGAAGTCTGAGAAGGCACATGAGCGTCTGGATGCTGCCCGTGAAAAGCTGCCCACGCACAAGGTTCTCAAGAAAGAGCGTGTCTTTGATGAAGAGACCGGCAAGGGCAAAACCCGCCTTCATTTTGAGGATGAGCTGAAAAAGCCCAAGAGCAAAGGCAAGCTGCAATTTGAGGCGGACAAAACCGTCCGCAAGGTCGGTGACACCCTCGCTTCCGGCATTCACGGCAAAATTCATGAGGTCGAACAGGAAAACTCGGCGGTTGAGGCGGCACATAAAACGGAGATTGCCGCTGAGACTGCCGCTCGGCATTTCAGTCATCATCGGGAAAGCAGCGTCAACAAGCCTTATGAGAAGGTCTCCAAGCTGGAACACAAGGCTGATGTCGCTGATGCAAAGCTCCAATATGAGCGAAATCAGCAGGAGCATCCTGAGATGAAGAAGCAGAACATGAACAAGCACTACCAGAAGCAGAACATTAAGAAGGAATATGCCGCCGCTCGAAATGCCGGCTCTCAGACTGCCGGGACTGCCACAAAAAGCACCGGCAAGAAGCTCGGTGAGAAGGCGTCCAACAAGATCAAGGAGTTCTTTGAGAAGAACAAGAAGGTCTTCATCTGGATCGGCGTCGGAATTGCCCTTCTCGTGTTGCTCGGTGCCGGAATCAGCTCGTGTTCGATGCTCACCTCTACCGGTTCGTCGGTTATCGCTTCTTCTTACCTCAGTGAGGATGACGCGATGCTCGGCGCGGAGGCGCAGTATTGCCAAATGGAGCAAGAGCTGCAACGCTATCTGGATAACTACGAAAGCACTCACAACTACGATGAATACCACTTCGATCTTGATGATATTGAGCATGACCCCTATGTGCTGATCTCCATTCTCTCGGCTCTCCACGAGGGCGAGTTCACGCTGGATGAGGTGCAGGGTACGCTCCAAATGCTGTTTGAAAAGCAGTACATCCTCACCGAAGAGGTCATCGTCGAAACCAGATACCGCACGGAAACCGACACATGGACGGATGCAGACGGCAACACGCACACGGAAACCTATCGTGTCCCGTATGACTACTACATCTGCAACGTGAAGCTCGAAAACTTCAATCTCTCCCATGTCCCGGTCTACATCATGTCTCAGGAACAGCTCTCCATGTACGCAACGTATATGTCGGTGCTGGGCAACCGCGAGGATCTGTTCGGTGACTCTCCCTATGTGGACAAGTACATCACCAATCCTCCCGCCGACTACGATGTCAACCCGGAATACCTGAACGACGAGAAGTTTGCGACACTGATCACCGAGGCGGAAAAGTATCTCGGCTATCCGTATGTGTGGGGCGGCTCCAATCCCGACACGTCCTTTGACTGCTCCGGCTTCGTCAGCTATGTTCTCACGAACAGCGGTCTTGTGAATACCGGACGACTGGGCGCACAAGGGCTTTACAACGTCTGTACGCCGGTTTCAAAGGCGAATGCACAGCCCGGTGATCTCATCTTTTTCGTCGGGACGTATGACACCCCCGGCGTGTCCCACGTCGGCATTTACGTCGGTGATGGGGTCATGATCCACTGCGGCGACCCCATTCAGTACACATCCATCAATTCTTCCTACTGGCAGCAGCATTTCTACGCCTTCGGAAGACCCGCCTATTAAAAGAAAGGAGTTTTGCATGAATCCCAAGTATCAAAAAGTCCTCTCCGACATCGAGAAGGCTGAAAAGAAGAAGTCCGAAATTGAAGGTCAGCTCAAGGAGCTGTACGACAAGAAGACGGAGCTGGAAAACCTTGAAATCATCAATACCGTGCGCTCTATGGTGATGGACAAGGATCAGATCATGGCGTTCCTGTCTTCCATGAAGGGCGGCACCAAGCCCGCTGAAAATACGGAGGTAATCGACAATGCGTAAGAATTTTCGTTTTCTGACCGTCCTTGCGGTCTGCGTCATGGTTCTGTCCTGCTTCTCGGTGACGGCGTTTGCCTACGCCGATGATACCGAACAGAACCTTCCCGTCACGGAGGCAACCCAGCCGGAACAGCAGCCTGAAACCACTCCCGCGCCGGAAAAGCCGAAGGGTGAGCCGATTGACGATGAGGGCAACGCCTACACCCGCGACTTGCTCTATGACAAGGCAACCAACAAGCAGTTCATCACTGTCCAGACGAAGAACGGCAACACCTTCTATATCGTCATTGACTACGATGCACCCATCAATGAGGATGAGGAACAGTACCAGACGTACTTTCTCAACATGGTCGATGAAAGCGATCTGCTTGCGCTACTGGATGAAGATACTGCGGCTGCTCTGACCACCTGTAACTGCAAGGAAAAATGCGCTGCCGGTCAGGTCAACACCGACTGCCCGGTCTGCAAGACCAACATGAGCGAATGCACCGGCACAGCCCCCGTTACACCTGAGCCGGACAAGGATGCGGAAACCGATGTCCCCGCCCCTAAACCCGAAAAGAAATCCAACATCGGCATGATCCTCGTCATCTTTGCCCTTGCCGGTGCTGCGGGTGCAGCTTATTACTACATCAAGTTCGTCAAGGGCAGAAAGCCCAAGGATGAGGATATGGACTTCTTCGACGATGAAGGCTACGAGGAAGAGCCGTACATCAACGAGGATGAAGAGCCGCAGATTGCGGAGGATGCTGAAACGGATGGTGATGAAGATTGATCTTAGTCATTGCTGAAAAGCCCAGCGTTGCCCAGTCCATCGCAAAGGTGTTGGGCGCGACGTCCCGCAAGGACGGCTATATGGAGGGCGGCAATTACATCGTTTCGTGGTGCTTCGGTCATCTGGTGGAGCTGGCAGACGCCAGCTCCTACGATGAGCGGTATGCCAAGTGGCGGTATGACGATCTGCCCATTGTTCCGGAAAACTGGATGTTTGAGGTCACGAAGGACAAAGCACAGCAGTTCAAGGTGCTGTCCTCTCTCATGAAGGACAAGCGCGTCACCGAGCTGGTCTGCGCAACCGATGCAGGACGCGAGGGTGAGCTGATCTTCCGGCTGGTCTACAACAAAGCCGGATGCACCAAGCCCTTCAAGCGTCTGTGGATCAGCTCGTTGGAGGACTCCGCCATCTGCGAAGGCTTCAATCATCTCCGAGACGGCAAGGAATATGACCGTCTCTATGAAGCAGCACTCAGCCGCTCGAAGGCGGACTGGATCGTCGGCATCAACGGCACCCGCCTTTTCACCACGCTCTATCACAAGAAGCTGGTAGTTGGGCGTGTCCAGACGCCGACTCTTGCAATGCTGGTAGAGCGCGACGGAAAAATCTCCACGTTCCAGAAGGAGAAGTATTTCAACGTCCATGTCGGCAAGGGCGATCTGACTGCCGATCTGGAAAAGGTCAAAACCGAAGAGGAAGCAAAGAAGATTGCGGCGGCTTGCGAGAAAAAGCAAGCCGTCGTTTCTTCTCTCAAGCAGGAAACGAAGACGGTCAATCCCCCAAAGCTCTATGATCTGACCACCTTGCAGCGCGAGGCAAACCGCTACTACGGCTTCACTGCCCAGCAGACGCTTGATCTCGTTCAGACGCTCTACGAAAAGAAGCTCCTGACCTATCCGCGCACGGACAGCCAGTTTATTACGGATGATATGGCGGACACTGCCCGTCAGGTCATTTCCATCGTCTGCCGCCAGCTTCCGCTTTTCTCCGGCGTCTCGATTACTCCGGACATTGCCCGCGTGACCGACAACAGCAAGGTCACAGATCACCACGCCATTTTCCCGACCGTCCAGCTTGAAAAGCAGGATGTTTCCGCGCTTCCTCAGTCGGAACAGAAAATCCTCAATCTTGTCGGAATGCGCCTTCTCTGTGCAACCGGCGAGAAGCACACCTACGCAGAAACGCAGATCACGCTCTCCTGCGAGGGCTGTGCGTTCAAAGCCAAGGGCAAGACCGTCGTTCAAAACGGATGGAAAGCCATTGAAGAGCTGTTAAAGGCATCTCTCAAGACGAAGGAAAAGGATGATCCCGTAAAGTCCCTGCCCGAAGTCCACGAGGGCGATGTTTTGGATGGTGTGTCCGCCAGCGTCACCGAACACTTCACAACGCCTCCGAAGCAGTACACGGAAGACACCCTCCTGTCTGCGATGGAGACTGCCGGAAACGATCAGTTTGACGATGACACCGAGAAGAAAGGTCTCGGAACACCCGCAACCCGCGCCGGTATCATTGAAAAACTGGTAAAGTCCGGCTTTGCAGAGCGCAAAGGCAAATCCCTCATTCCCACGAAGGACGGTTGCAACCTTGTCTGTGTTCTGCCGGAACAGATCACCTCTCCCGCAATGACAGCGGAATGGGAAAACACGCTTATGGAGATTGAGCGCGGCAATGCGGATGCAGACGCCTTCCTCAGCGGCATTGTCCAGATGACCGGCGATCTCGTGAAAGCCTACCCGTTTCTCTCCGATGCCGAAGCCCAGCGTTTCGGCACGGGCAAGGAGGAAATCGGCAAATGTCCCCGCTGCGGCTCTCCGGTCTATGTCGGCAAGGGCAACTTCTACTGCTCGAACAAGGACTGCTCCTTCTGCCTGTGGGAAGACAACAAGTTCTTTTCCAGCAAGAAAAAGAAGCTGACCAAGAAGATTGCAAGGGAGCTGTTGGACAAGGGCTGGTGCCGCGTGACCGGGCTTTACACGCCAAAGAAGCCTCAGCTCTACGATGCGGTGATCCGTCTGGATGACAGTGGCGGCAAATATGTCAGCTTCAAGATGGAGTTTGGTCGATGATCCGCCCAAAGTATGTTGCTTCATGCAGCGGAGGCAAAGACAGCGTAGCGACGCTCCTGCTGGCTGCACAGCACAATGAGCCGCTGGACGAGGCAGTTTTCAGCGAGGTCATGTTTGATAAGGACACAAGCGGCGAAGTCCCGGAACACCGGGACTTCATTTATGACCGGCTCAAGCCCTTCTGCGAAAAGGAGCTGGGAATCAAGTTCACCATTCTCCATGCAGACAAGACCTACGATGACGTGTTCCACCATGTCATCACCCGTGGACCTCATAAGGGCGAGGTTCGCGGTTTTGCGTGGGCTGGGATGTGCGCGGTCAATCGGGACTGCAAAATCCCGCCCGTCCGCAAGTACAATGCCGCGCTTTCTCCGGACACCGTGAGCTATGTCGGCATCGCAGAGGATGAACCCAAACGCCTTGCGCGTCTGGACGGCGTGAAGAAGGTCAGCCTGCTTGCCAAGTACGGCATGACCGAGGCAGATGCCTACAAGCTCTGTCAGGAACACGGGCTGCTTTCCCCAATTTACGCTCACTGCCGGAGAAACGGCTGCTGGTTCTGTCCCAACGCCAGCGACTCGGAGCTGCTGCACATGGTCACAAAGCACCCGGATATGTTTGACCGGCTGATTGAATGGGAGAACGAGGATAACATCTTCCATCGTCGGATGACGCGCAGAGAAACCCCGTCTGAGGTAAAGGCTCGTTTACTGAGCAAATCCCAGACGGGGTTTTCTTCGCCCAAAAGCAAATAAGAAATGGAGGTTTGAGATGGCTGAAAACAAAAATGCACAGCAAGTCCGCGAAATCACGGACAAGCTGGAACAGGGCATCAAGGAGCTGTTTGAATCCGAGCGGTTCAAGGAATATCTCCGCACGATGTCCAAGTTCTACAACTATTCCTTCAACAACACACTGCTCATTGCGATGCAAAAGCTGGAGGCAACCTATGTTGCCGGTTATACCTCGTGGCAACGCAACTTTGACCGTCAGGTCATGAAGGGCGAAAAGGGCATCAAGATTCTTGCACCCGCGCCGTACAAGGCGCAGGAAGAGCGCGAGAAGATTGACCCCGCGACGCAGAAGCCGGTGATCGGCGCAGATGGGAAGGCTGTCACAGAAACGGTTGAGGTCCTGCGTCCTGCCTTCAAGGTGGTAAGTGTCTTTGATGTTTCCCAGACGGACGGCAAGGAGCTTCCGGACATTATCGTCGATGAGCTGAAAGGCACCGTCGAAAACTACGAGGCGTTCTTCGATGCACTCAAGCAGGAATCTCCCGTCCCCATTTCCTTTGAGGATATTCCGGGCGGCGCAA
>ERZ1673752.4082-NODE-4082-length-12754-cov-4.526577_pt1 | contig 12754 bp, 10 predicted proteins | sample MGYA00580195_ERZ1673752 | MGnify/ENA primary metagenome ERZ1673752 (study PRJEB41218, sample SAMN15661744) | gut metagenome | host: Homo sapiens | place: Canada: London | collected 2015-08-20/2019-03-30 | study: EMG produced TPA metagenomics assembly of...
AGCACAATGACCATCTCCAGGTCCAGCCGGACAAATTCGAACACAGACCCCAGGAAGAAGAAGCAAAAGGCGGAGGCAGCGGCCATAAGGCCCCAGAGAATCTTCCGCTGTGTGGTGAAGGGCTTGCAAACCTGGAACAAAACCAAAAGCCCCGTGAGACTCATGAGGGAGGCGGAGACGGTGTACAGCTGCTCCGTAGGCAGATGGAACACCAAAACGAAGCCCACAGCCATGAGGACCACAATCAGGTTGGTCAGTCCGCCGGGGAAGGCCTTGCGCAGAACTCCGGCCATAAACCGGCCCTTAATCCGCTCCCGGTTCCCCTCCAGAGCCAGGAAGAAGGAGGGCGCGCCGATGGTGAGGCCGCTGATCATGCTCAGGTGCAGGGGCATGATGGGATAGGGGAAGGTGGCGAACATGGAGATGAACGCCAAAAGGAAGGAGAAGATGTTCTTTACCAAAAACAGAGCGGCAGCCCGCTGGATATTGTTGATGACCCGGCGGCCCTCTCCCACCACGCCCCGCATGGCGGCGAAGTCGGACTGCAGCAGGACCAGCTGGGCCACCTGGCTGGCGGCCTGGCTGCCGGAGGCCATGGCGATGCCGCAGTCGGCCTCCCGCAGGGCCAGAACGTCGTTGACGCCGTCACCGGTCATGGCTACGGTGTGTCCCTCTTTTTTCATGGCCCGGATCAGCTTCTTTTTGTTGTCCGGTGTGACCCGACCGAAGACGGTGCACTCCCGGGCGGCCCGGGCAAAGTCCCCTTCGGTTTTCAAGGTGGAGGCGTCGATGTACCGTTCTGCCCCGGCAATGCCAGCCCGGCGAGCTACCTCTGAGACGGTGACCGGGTTGTCCCCAGAGATGACCCGGATGGACACCCCCTCCTGGGCGAAAAAGCGGAAGGTCTCCGGGGCGGTGGCCCGGATGCGGTTGGACAGAAGGGCCAGGGCCATGGGCCGGACCTGTTCCGGGTCCAGGGGTTTGCCTTGCTCCGGCGTTCCATGGTACTGGGCAATGAGCAGCACCCGGCAGCCCTGGGCGGACCATGGCTCCACATCCTCCCGGATGGAGTCGTACCGGGGGCCCAGGATGAACTCCGGCGCTCCCACCACAAAGGCGCCCTCTGCCTCAAAGACGGCGGCGGACCACTTGGTCTGGGAGTTGAAGGGGACCCGGGACAGGCACTTCCAGGCGGTTTTCCGGGCGAACATCTCCGCCATGGCCCGCCCTGTGTCGTTTTCCGGCTCTGTGCCGCTGTACAGGGCGGCCAGGACTGACTCCAGACGCTCCGGGGTGTCCTGCTGGTCCAGGGGGATGAGGTCCTGGACCTCCATCCCAGGCTCTGTAATGGTGCCGGTCTTGTCTACGCACAGCACGTCCACCCGGGCCAGGGTTTCAATGCAGTTCATGTCCTGGACCAGGACCTTTTGCTGGGCCAGCTTCATGGCAGAGACGGCCATGGCAACGCTGGTCAGTAGGTACAGCCCCTCGGGGATCATGCCGATGAGGGCCGCCACGGTGGACTGGGTGGAGGTGCGGAAGTCCATGCCCAGCACGTGGAATTGGCGGTAAAACAGGATGCAGCCCACGGGAATCAGGGCAAAGCCCACCACCTGAATCAGCCGGTCCAGGGAGCGCATCATCTCCGACTGTGTGGCGTGGACATTTTTCTTTGCCCCGGCGGAGAGCTTGGCGGCATAAGCATCAGGGCCCACCTGGGTTAGCTGAACCCGTGCCCGCCCGGAGACCACAAAGGAACCGGATTTCAGGATGTCGCCGGGGCCTTTTAAAATGGCGTCGGCTTCGCCGGTGATGAGGGATTCGTTGACCTGGATTTCCCCGGTGCGCACCAGGGCGTCGGCGCAGATTTGATCCCCGGCGGCCAGCTCCATGATGTCGTCCCGGACCAGAAGGCTGGGGCGGACCTCCACCCGGCGGCCCTCCCGGATGGCCTTTGCCGGGTGTTCGGCCACCAGGGTCAGCTTGTCCACTGCCCGCTTGGAGCGGATTTCCTGGACGGTGCCAATGGCGGTGTTGGCAATGGCGATCACCAGAAACATCATGTTTTTATACGAGCCGGCAATGACCAGCAAAGCGGCCAGAATGAGAAAAATCAGGTTGAAAAAGGTCAGGGTGTTTTCCCGGATGATCTGCCCCTCCGACTTGGAGGGGGATTCGCCAGGATCATTGGACCAGCCAGAGGCCAGCCGCGCCTGGACCTGGGCCTGAGAGAGACCAAAACCGGGGTCTGCGTCCAGGACCGGGAGGGGGCGGCGGGGAATCGACTCCGGCTGTTGCTTGCTGTGGCGGCTGGGTGCTTTCTTTCTTGCCATGGCGGCCGGCCTGGGGGCCTGTGCTCCTTGCTGTTGAATTTGGGTGAAAAGGGGCGCCCATTACCCCGTGATTCTCCGCTCCGGCAGGCCGTTGGACCGGTCCCACAGGAGCAGCAGGCGCCCGTGCGTCAGGGAGACCTGGGCCGGGCAGCCCAAAAAGTGGTTGCTCACACCCAGGGGGAACCCGGGGGTGAGCACGGCATTCTCCAGGGGGTACTGCAGGCCCCGGAGGGTGACTCCGGCAGCGTCCGCTCCGGAGCAAAACACAGAGAGAATGCCTCGGGCCTCCCGAGAAAACCGGAGGAGCCCCGGGGCCAGGACGGTGGCCAGATAAGCGCTGCCCACCAGATAGCCGTGGGCGTCCTGGTCCGTCAGATAGTGCAGGAGCTGAAAATTGGCTACGGTATGATCCAGCCGTGGCCCATCCAGCGCCCCATAGAGGAGAAACCGGCGGAAGCCGGCCCGGAGGCCAGCCTTTACTGCCAGCATGGAGTCGGTATCATCCTTCTCCACGGGAAAGCGGTCTACTTGGGGTCCCTGGGGCGTGTAACCCAGGGAGTCAAAATCCCCCAGAATGCCGGTGGGCTCCAGAGCCAGCGCCTGGAGATGCCGCAGGCCGCCATCGGCGGCTAGAATCCAATCGCCTGGGGCGGGGCGCTCCAACAGCCCCTCAAATTCGGCGGCGCAGAAAATATGACAGGTTTTCACAGATCAACCTCCCAACGCAGTCCCATGCGCTACGCGCATGAAAGCCTCCCAGAGTTGTTTCCACAGACTTAAATGAGCTGCTGTTCATTGATCATCAGCTTAAACTGTAAGCCCAGCCGTTCGGCGGCCTTCCGGCAGAGGATCATACGCTGCATAAAGATCTCAAAATAATCCATGACAGAGCCATATTTGGTGTCTACCGTCAGCTTCAGCTTGACAAGGGTCCGGTCCTCGTTGATTTTTAGCTGGGATTTTTTCACAGAGTAGTTCACCCGGTCGTGAATGTCGAAGGTGGTGGTGTCGGTGTTGCGCACCCGGCTCCGCCGCACGTCGGCTTTGTCTGCCAGGATGAGGGCGGCGGCCACTTCATTTACGGGAACGCCGTTGCCCTCGTCGTGATTGCCAATGGCAGTGACGATGGTGGCAATCTCCGCCGGGTCGCAGCCCATGTCGTTGAGGATGCTCCAGGCCATGACGGCCCCGGACTGGGAGTGATCCACCCGGTTGACCAGGTTGCCGATGTCATGGAGATACCCGGCAATCCGGGCCAGCTCTACCGTGCGGGGCGGGAAGTCCAAGGTCTCCAAAATGTATTTTGCCGTTTCCGCCACGTGCATCACGTGGGCAAAGCTGTGCTCTGTATAGCCCAGGGCGGCCAGGGATTGGTCCGCCCGGGTGATGTAGGTGCGTATGGCCTCGCTCTGGGTTACTTCATCGTAGGTCAGCAAAGAATGGTTCCTCCTGCAAATTTTCTGGCTTTTGACCCTCAGTATACCACAAATCCCCAGGGAGGAAAAGGGGCGGGTGTGAAATCTTTGTTAATTCCTGGGGCGAAGCAGGGCATACAGAGCGGCGGGGAAGAGGAACAGGCTGATCCACTGGGAGGTGGACAACCCCAGGAAAATGCCCCGGTAGGCATCCCCGCGGAGAAATTCCAGTAGGAACCGGGCAGGGGCGTATAGGGCCAGATACAGAGGCAGCAGCCGGTCCCTGCCCCGCCGCTGGAGCCGGGCCAGGAGCAGAAACAGAACCAGATTCCAGGCCGCTTCCACCAGCTGCACGGGGAAGCGGGAGACGCCATTGGCCTCTGCCACAGGGCTGTACCGGTAGACAAAGCCCCAGGCAGAGGGAAGGCCGTAGCAGCATCCGCCCAAGAAGCATCCGACCCGGCCAAAAACATGAAAGAGGGGGATGGCCGGGGCTGTCAGGCTGGCCCAAAGGTCCAAGGGCCGCCCCTTCCGGCGCAGGTATACAGCGCCCGCCAGGATGCCCCCCAGAAGGCCGCCGTAAAATACGGAGCCGCCCCAAATGGTGGCCATCACCTGGAAGAAGGAGGCGGGGGAGTGGATCTGAGCCAGGAGCTGGGGCCACTGGGATATGCCCACCAGCCCGTAGAGCAGGTGCATCCCCAGAAAAACACCCAGGCTGGAAACCAGCAGCAGCACGATCATATCGTCCTCATTTTGCCCGGCGCGCTTGGCGGACCGGCAGGCGTAAATGCCGGAGGCGAACATGCCCACCAGGGCCATCAGAGGGTAAATGGTGAAGGTCCGGCCCAGAAGGGGAAAAGAAGGAATCATGAGGTACCTCCCATAATCAAAATCCAAAAGAAGAGGGGGTGGCGGCTCCTCCCGTTGAGGCAGCCCCACCCCCTGTGTCCACATGGTTTAGCTCAGCAAACCGGTTCCCACAGCACCGGCCACACCGGCGGCGCAAACGATGCAGACAATGCCCAGAGCGCCGATCGCCGTGCCGATGATGCCCAGGACAAAGGTGAAGTAGTACACCCAGGGAATGAAGCTGCCCACAATGCCAAGAATTCCACAGACCAAAGCGGCGATGGAATAGCCCTTCGCGTTGTTGTTTTCCATAAGTAATCTCCCTTCTCTCTCTTGATATGGCAGATACAATCTGCAACATCATTGTACCATATTCGCAGAATTTGTCAACTGGGGATCTGTTTTTAAGCAGGGCAGCGGCATTTCCTTCCTCTGGGTCCAAGTTACTCACCCATCCCTGGCGCGGCAGCGCCCTACAACCGGGGGGCCTTGCTGCCCGGATCCAACAGCTTACCCAGGCGCACACGGTGCGCCCCTAGGGGCCTTTGGCAGACCCGTCAGCCAGAAAATGTGCAATTATAAGCGTTGCACGGTACTACCGGTCTGTAAAAAGGAAATGCCGTCGCCCTGTGGAAAACGCTGCAATGAGTTGAAAAACGGGGACATATCTGATATACTGGCTTCAATGGAAACTCATTTTAAACAAAGGAACGAGACAAATGGCAGAAACAGCAATGACATTTCAGGATTTGGGGCTTTCAGAGGCTATGCGGAAGGCGCTGGAGAAGAAGGGGTATGGATATCCCACCTCAGTTCAACGGGAGGCCATTCCGCCGCTTTTAGCCTGGAAGGATGTGATTGCCAAGGCGCCTACGGGCACCGGCAAAACCTTCGCCTTTGGCATTCCCATGATTGAGCATGTGAACCCGGAAAGCAGCGATGTGCAGGGGCTTATCCTGGCTCCCACCCGGGAGCTGGCCATTCAGATTTGTGACGAGCTGCGCAGTCTCCTGGCGTTTTATACCGGCATCCGGGTCACGGTGCTCTACGGCGGCGCATCCCTGGTCACCCAGGCCAAGGCCCTGGAGAAGAAGCCCCAGATTGTGGTGGCTACGCCTGGCCGGCTGATGGATCATTACAACCGGAAGAACATTCGCTTTGACAAAGTACAGACCATCATTCTGGACGAGGCGGACCGAATGCTGGACATGGGCTTTTTCAAGGACGTGACCCGGATTGTGGAGAAGGTAAAAAACCGGAAGAATCTGGGCCTGTTCTCTGCCACCATCTCCCAAGAGGTGATGACCGTCAGCTGGATGTACCAGCGGGATGAGGTGGAGATCACCGTGGAGCCCAAGCTGGACGACCGGCCGGACATTGATCAGTACTCCATTACCACCACGCCCATGTCCAAGGCGGAGACCACCCTGCGCCTCATCCGGACCCAGGGCTTTGAGCGGGTGATGATCTTCTGCAACACCAAGCACATGTGCCAGCGCCTTTGTGATGACTTTCAGCGGGCCGGCGCCAATGCGGAGTGCATCCACGGGGACATCAAGCAGTCCCTTCGGGAGCGGACCATGCAGAAGTTCCACAGGGGGGAGCTGCCCATCCTCATTGCTACCGACGTGGCTTCCCGGGGCATCGACGTGGATGACGTGGATTGCGTCATCAACTACGAGGTTCCGGAGGAGAATGAATATTACATCCACCGTATTGGCCGGACCGGGCGGGCAAAACGGAAGGGGAAGGCATATTCTATCATAGGGAACTTCCCGGAGAAGGCAAAGCTGGATGAAATTGCCAAGTATTCTAATTTTACCATTCGCCCCATGCTTCTGGGGGAGGACGGGACCCTCATGGAGGAAGTGGTGAAGGCCCCTGTGATCCGGAAGCGGTTCCGGTGAATCCCCGGGAGGCGGGATTCCTCCTTCTGGGCTCCCGGCTGGGAGATCCGGTCCGGCATCCTCTCACCGGGCCGCAGCTGCAGCGCCTGGCCAAGCGGGTGCGCTTAAGCCCGATGCCGGGGCACGGGGGGGAGGAGCTGACGGAGTCCCATCTCCGGGCCCTGGGCTGCACCGAACCGGAGGCGGCTCACGTGGTGGCGCTTTTGGGGGAGGAGGACCGGCTGGCAGCCTATCTCCGCCGGGGTGAAAAGCGGGGTTTGCGCTGTCTCACCCCTGTGAGTCCCCGGTACCCTGCCCGCCTGACAGCAGCTCTGGGGGACCGGGCCCCAGCAGCTTTGTGGTTTGCCGGGGACCTGAGCTTGCTGCAGACGCCCTGCCTCTCCCTGGTGGGCAGCCGGGAGCTGAAGGGAGAAGCCAGGGCCTTTGCCCGAAGGGCAGGAGAGGAAATGGCCCGTCAGGGCTATACCCTGGTGTCAGGGGGAGCCCGGGGGGCGGACCGGGAAGGGCAGGAGGCCTGCCTGGCCGCTGGCGGCCGGGTGATTGCCGTCTTAGCGGCGCCCCAGGGCGCGCCGCCTGTCCCCAATTTGCTTCTGTGTTGGGAGGATAGCTTCGATCTGCCCTTTTCTCCGGCACGGGCCCTATCCCGCAACCGGATCATTCATATCCTGGGGGAGAAGACCCTGGTTGCCCAGACGTCCCCGGGGTTTGGCGGTACATGGAACGGGACGGAGGAAAACCTGCGGAGAGGATGGAGTCCGGTGTTTTTCTTTGACGACGGCTCGCCGGGGGCACAGGCCCTCATAGAGCGGGGGGCCACAGCGGTGGGAATGTCCCAATTGAAGCATTTATCCGCGCTTTTTCCTGCACAAACGACATTTTTCTAGAGATACACGGCCTGCGGAGGGCTTTTTCCGCAAGCCGTGTAAAAAAAACCAAATAGGAGTTGATTTTTGCACACAGATAGTTGTATAATGCACATACCGGCTGCGCGTGGGGAAAAACAACCCGGCCGGTCCACTTTGATTTCTGGAGGTCACCATATATGTGTGGAATAGTTGGTTACGCTGGTTACCGGCAGGCTGCCCCCCTTCTTCTGGACGGCTTATCCAAGCTGGAATACCGGGGCTACGACTCCGCCGGAGTCTGCATCCAAGGTCCCGAAGGGCTGGAGGTGGCCAAGAGCAGGGGCCGCTTGCAAATACTCAGCGAGAAGATTCAGGCGGGCGCCGGTTTACCCGGGCTGGTGGGTGTTGGTCACACCCGGTGGGCTACCCACGGCGCGCCATCCGATGAAAACTCCCATCCCCATCTGTCCCAGAATGGAAAGATCGCCGTGGTGCACAATGGCATCATTGAAAACTATTTGGAGCTCCGGGAGCGGCTGACGAAGGAGGGCGTTTCGTTTTGCTCCGATACGGATACGGAGGTGGTTTCCAATCTGATTGCCCGTCTTTATGAGGAACAGGGAGATTTGTTGGAAGCGGTCCGCATGGCAGTGGCCCGGCTGGAGGGCAGCTATGCCCTGGGCATTGTGTGCCGGGATGAACCGGGTCAAATTATAGCAGCCAAAAAGGATTCCCCGCTCATCTTTGGCTTTGGGGAAGGGGAGAACTTCATTGCCTCCGATGTGCCGGCCATTTTAAAGTATACCCGCCAGGTGGCCTACCTGGATGAGGGGGATATGGCGGTCTTCACGGCCAGTGGTGTGACGTTTTACAACGCCCTGGGAGAACAGGTGGAGAAAAAGCCGGAGAAAATCACCTGGGAGCTCTCTGACGCGGAGCGGGGCGGCTACCCCCACTTCATGCTGAAGGAGATTCACGAGCAGCCCCGGGCCCTGCGGGACACCATCAGCCCCCGGGTTCAAAAGGGGCGGGTGGTACTGGATGATGTTCAGCTGTCCCGGGAATACTTGGAGGGGCTGAAGCGCATTTACATCGTGGCCTGCGGCTCGGCCCACTACGTGGGCTGCCTGGGGAAATACATTCTGGAACGGATCTGCCGGATTCCTGTGGAGCCCATTCAGGCTTCCGAGTTCCGCTATGCCGATCCGGTGCTGTGCAGTAAGACTCTGGTTGTAATCATCAGCCAGTCCGGCGAGACGGCGGATACCCTGGCTGCCCTGCGGGAGGCCAAACGGCGGGGCGCCCGGACGTTGGCCATTGTGAATGTGGTGGGAAGCGCCATTGCCAAGGCTGCCGATCAGGTGATTTATACCTGGGCCGGCCCGGAGATCGCTGTGGCTACCACCAAGGCCTACTCCACCCAACTGGCTGTGATAGATCTTCTGGCGCTGCATATTTCGGAGCAACTGGGTACCCTGTCTCAGGAGGAGCACGACGAGCTCCTGCACGCCCTGGTGGAGCTGCCGGAGCTGGTGACCAGAACCCTGACGCCGGAGCGAATCTCCATGGCTCAGCAATACGCTGCCAGCCTCTTTGGAGACCATGACGTTTTTTACATTGGCCGGAATCTGGACAGCGCCACCTGCCTGGAGGGGAGTCTGAAACTGAAGGAAATTGCTTACATCCATTCCGAGGCTTATGCTGCCGGGGAGCTGAAGCATGGGCCCATCTCCCTCATTGAGCGGGGCACTCTGGTGGTGGCAGTGGCCACCATCCCAACCCTGTTTGACAAGACCATGTCCAATGTCAAAGAGGTGAAGGCCCGGGGGGCGGACGTCCTGTGCCTGACCTTGGAATCCATGGCTCAGGAGGCGGAGAAAACCGCCGATCATGTTTTCTCTGTTCCGGCGACCCATCCTCTGCTGCAGCCCAGCCTGAATGTGATTCCTCTGCAGCTTTTTGCCTATTATGTTGCCCTGGCCCGGGGGTGTGATGTAGATAAGCCCCGGAACCTGGCCAAATCGGTCACGGTGGAATAGGCCGGGCAGCTGCTTTCGATCCTGCCAGGTCTGTTGCAAACCTGGACCGGTCAAGAACGCCCCTGCAAGATGCCGCACAAAACCGAAGGTGATGTGCCATATCTTGCAGGGGCGTTCTTGGCTGCTCCATATTGCAGCATGCCGGTTTCAATGTATGGGGAGGTTATCTGAGACGCCGGTCCAATTTGGTGGCGAGCCGCGTGCCCAGGGTCTGGAACAGCTGGACCAAAAGGATCAGGAGCAGGACGGCAAACAGCATCACCAGGTATTTATACCGGTAGTAGCCATACTGAATGGCAATTTTCCCCAGTCCCCCGCCCCCCAGAATGCCGCTCATGGCGGAGTAGCCCAGGATGGTGGTCAGGGCGATGACGCCGTTGGACAGCAAGCTGGGCACGCTCTCAGGAAGCATGACTTTGCAAATGATTTGCAGGGGGGAGGCTCCCATGCTCTGAGCGGCCTCCACAATGTTGGGGCTCAGCTCTCGCAGGCTGCTCTCTGCCAGGCGGGCCACAAAGGGGAAGGCGGCTGCCACCAGGGGGACGATGGAGGCCACAGTGCCCACCGGTGTGCCCACAATGGCCCGGGTCAGAGGGATGAGCAGAATCATAAGGATCAGAAAGGGGACGGAACGCAGCAGATTGATGAGGACGTTGAGGGCGCGCATCAACCATTTGGGAAGGGGCAGAACGCCCTGAGGCTCTCCTGCCACCAGCAGGATGCCCAAAGGCAGCCCCAACACGATGGCAAAAGCGGTGGACAGGAGGGTGACATAGACCGTTTCCCAGAGGGCCAAGGGAAATTCATGCTGCAGGATCTCCAGGGCCTCCTGGACCGCTTCTGCAGACAGGGCGTTTTCAAACATGGCTTGGAACCTCCTCCACCAAAATATCCGGGATGTTCTGTAAGTAAGCGGCTGCCTCCCGGGCTTGCCCGGCGCCGCCGGCAATGCTCAGGAGCATATTTCCGTAGACCCGGTCCCCGATGCTCTGGGTGGAGGCGGAGAGGATGTTGGCAGCAATCTGCCGCTCCATGGCCATTTGGGCAATGAGGGGCGTTCGGGTGGTGGGGGCGCCGTGGAAGACCACCCGGAGCCGGTGCTCTCCAGGAAGGGGCTTTAAAATCTCCTCGGCTCCCTGGGGGAAGACCAGGCGGCGGGCGGCGGCGGACTTGGGGCTGGAGAAGACGGCGCTTACCTCCCCCTCCTCCACCACGGTTCCCTCGTCCAAAATGGCAACCCGGTTGCAGATGGCCTCCACCACAGACATTTGATGGGTGATGAGGACCACGGTGATGCCCAGCTTCCGGTTGATGTCCCGGATGAGCTCCAGGATGGCATGAGTGGTATTGGGGTCCAGAGCGCTGGTGGCCTCGTCACACAGCAGTACCTTCGGGTCGGTGGCCAGAGCCCGGGCAATGGCAATGCGCTGCTGCTGGCCGCCGGAGAGCTGGGCCGGGTATGCCCCGGCCTTATCCGGCAGACCCACAAGAGCCAGGAGCTCCTGGGCCCTCTGCCGGGCCGCAGCCCGCTTCATACCGGCCAACTCCAGAGGGAAGCATACATTTCCCAGGCAGGTCCGCTGCATCAGAAGGTTAAAGCTTTGAAAAATCATGGTTACATTCCGCCGCACCTGCCGCAAAGCGGTGGGGGACAGGCTGCCCAGATCCTGCCCGTCCAGGAGGACTCGCCCCTGGCTGGGCCGCTCCAGCATATTGATGCAGCGAACCAGGGTGCTCTTTCCGGCGCCGCTCATGCCAATGATGCCGTAGATGTCTCCGCTTCCGATGGTAATGGACACGTCCTTCAGCGCTTCTACCTGGCCGCTGGCGGTGCGGTAAGATTTGGACAGGTTCTGAATTTCAATCATGGCGTTTCACCCCAGGAGCGGGTCCAGACTGGTTTGCTTGCCGCCATAAAGGCCCAGGGGCTCCACGTGGATGGTGGCCACGGCCACCAGGTGGGTGCCGTTTTCCTGGTTGAAGTCCTCCAGATAGGGGGTGTGTTGGAAATAGTTGGCGTCAATTTCGCCGCTCTCCACCACGTTGTTGGGCTGTACGTAGTCGGTAAATTCCTTGATGTCCAGAGTGATGCTCCGTGCAGCCAGGATCTCCTTGGCAATTTTCAAAATCTCCGCATGAGGCGCAGGGGAGGCGGCCACGGTGATGGTAGCGCCGGCGAGGGACTCGTAATCCACGGAGGCGTCATAGCCGTCGCCGGGGTTTTCCACGACGCTGACCACTGCGCCGCCGTAGGTTTCAGAGATGTAGTCGGCCACCTGGCGGCTCTCCAGAGCGGCTTTCAGAGCTTTGGTTTTGCCGGAGTCCTCGTTGCCTGCTTTCACTGCCAAAATGTTGCCGTAGGAGGAGGCGGAGCCTTCTATGGCCAGGGAATCCTCCACGGGATGGATCCCAGCCTCAATGGCATAATTGGAGTTGATCACGGCGTAATCCACATCCTGGAGGACATTGGGCAGCTGCGCCGCTTCCACCTCCTGGAAGGTGATGTTCTGAGGGTTGGAGTCGATATCCCGGATGGTGGCGGTAATGCCGGCGCCCTCTTTCAGGGTGATGAGGCCGTTTTCCTGGAGCAGGAGCAGGGCCCGGGCTTCGTTGGTGGTGTCATTGGGAATGGCAACAGTGATGCGCTCCTGCTTCGAGCAGGCGGACAGGGCGATGGCGGCGCTGACGGCAAATACGGATGCAAGAATCCAACTGACAAGCTTTTTCATAATTTTGTGACTCCTTTTTGTTTGATTGGTGGTGTCCGGCGGGACCGTGGATGCATCTGAAACGGTCACATTCGCTGCTTGGTCAGGTTGGTCTCCACAAAAATTCGGGCAATGGTTTTCATGAGAGAAGTCCTTTCTGTAAAAAAATAAAGGAAGCTTCCGATGAAGCTTCCTTTTTTGGCACAACGGGAAGGCAGACTGAACTGCCCCTATGAGCTATGACGGAAAGCACATCGAAAAATTCGCGCAGCAAGACATGCACATGGAGCACATGCACATTTCCATCCTATTCATGGAAGCAGCGTGGAACTTCTTCATGGTGCTTTCTCCTCTCTCATGGAATGAATTTGGGGGTATTGTAGCACCGGGACAGGGGTTTGTCAATAGTGAAATTTTCAAAAAGCTCACAGGCTTACCACCCCAGGGGTACGTCCGTAATCAGCATGTAGACAAAGCCTTGTAAAAAATGGACAAAATACGAGGAAATCTTTTGCGTCAATTATGAAAAAACGAAAAAAATAGGGGGAGGAATTGCAAAACAGGGGGGTGTGGTGTATAATTTTACAGTTAGGTTGGAAACGTTTCCGGCCGAAGCACGTCATACATAAGACAAAAAATCAGACGGCGGCTTTGC
>ERZ1673752.4084-NODE-4084-length-12749-cov-9.690169_pt1 | contig 12749 bp, 9 predicted proteins | sample MGYA00580195_ERZ1673752 | MGnify/ENA primary metagenome ERZ1673752 (study PRJEB41218, sample SAMN15661744) | gut metagenome | host: Homo sapiens | place: Canada: London | collected 2015-08-20/2019-03-30 | study: EMG produced TPA metagenomics assembly of...
GAATGAGAGTTTTTTATTAGTCTTTAGTCTCACTTATTGACTTTTCATAAATATTCTTAAATTCTTTCATATCCTTATTTCTCACGACTTCCTCTGGCACATCATGAACGCTAAGGGCACCTACCCATGACTCCGCTTCCCCATCAGGCTTTTTATTTTCCTCTGGAATTAAAATAATAGAATATTTCGTAACCTTTAAAGAAGTTTTGTCCATAATTTTTTGCAAATCACAGAGAACATCAAAGCACTTTTCGAGGCTTGGCTTTTTAACATAGCCAAAAGCCTGAGCATTTACATTTTCCTTAAAATTATCGAAATCAAATTTTTGATCTAAAACGAGTTTTTCTTCAATATCATCATTAACTGTATTTAGAGTAATTTCATAAGGAAAATTATATTTTTTCTCAAGATCTTTACCATAATCCCTTAATTCGTCAGAAAGTCTTATCCATGTGTTGAATAAAATAGAGTCGTAGGTATCTGCTTTTATTCTAGCAAAAGAATCAAAACCCAAATAAAACTTAGTGTCTTCGCTGTTTTTGTCGCTGAGCCTAACAATATAATAACCGTCTTTAAAATTATAAAAGGCTTTGTCCCGATTTAAGTCCAAGTCCTTGTAGTTAGCATCAATATATTTAGTGGCAGACCTTTCCGCTATGAGCCTAGAAATAGGATTGCCAAAAAACGCCAAACAAATGAATGCAAAAATTATAGCTAAGAAAATAAATAAGCCAATAAAAACTTTACTAGCCTTGCCCTTACCCTTATCCATAACAAAACCCTCCTTTATTAGAATTTATTATATTATAACACAGAATCATAACCACCAATTTAACCGAAGGTTATGATTTAAAGCTTAAAATCATTAAGCTTCCATTAATCCGTCATAATATTCTGCTTGCTCTACTATTAGCTCAATTACATTATTTCTCAAATCCTTAGGGTAATTGTATTTTGCCAAAAGTCTCTTTACTTTTCTCCTCATGTTAGCTCTTCCAGATTCTCTCATCATCCAATCTGCTGTCATTTCCTTTGCTATTGTCTCCGTCAATTCTTGAGTAAATTCTATTAATTCCTTGTCAGTATAAAAGTCTTTAATGTTTTCTGGCTTACTTATTGCATGATAAAATGCAAGCTCTTCCTTACTTAATCCTAGCGATTTATTTTCCTCATTAAGCTTAACTAAGTCTTTTGCAAGTTCTAAAAGCTCTTGTCGAATATATCCTAATTCATAGTTGTCTGAGTCTTCAGAAGCCAATCCAATAAATTTATCTAAACTTTCTGCGTTATCAACCATGCTTTTTCTATAATTTTTCATTATTTTTTTGAGTCTCTCAGAAAATTCTTCACCCTTAATAATGTCCCCTCTTGAAGTAACTCTAATTTCATCAAGCAATAATTTATTTAAGAGCTCAATACTCAAGTTTTGCTCTTTCATTTTTGAAACTTTTTCTAAAAAAATTGGGTCAAATAAACTAAAGCCCTTGTCGAAATCTCTAAATAAATTAATTACACCTTCACTGTGAATTGATTGTTCCAAAAGTGCTCCAATTTGTTTGTCTATGTCCTTCTTTTGTAATTTACCAGGAGAAGTTATTCTATTAAGGCTCGTTCTAATTGCTTCAAAGTAAGCAGCTTCTCTTTGCTCGGCTTTAGTGGAAATAGATGAGCAGAGAGTATGGGCTTGCTTAAGAGCATAGGCTTCCTTCTTAAAATCATTTATTTTATTTTCAGAAAGACTTAAAACATGATTTAAACCTTCAGTGATTAAATCAGCAATTCCTATATTATTCACTGATTCTGAAAATATTCTTGAATAATTAAAATTATAGAAAAATACATCTCTTATAACTTCAAGTTTTTCTTGGAATAGTGGATAGGCAGAGTCTCTAATATTTGCATTGTCAATTGCATCTTTATCCGCCTTAGTATAGTCTGTCATAGCTTTTTTTAAAGCATTGGCTATACCAATATAATCTACAACAAGTCCGCCCTCTTTATCTTTGAAAACACGATTTACTCTTGCAATAGCTTGCATCAAATTGTGACCCTGCATTGGCTTATAAACATACATAGTAGCAAGACTAGGCACATCAAAACCAGTTAGCCACATATCAACAACAATGGCAATCTTGAAAGGATCATTGTCATCTTTAAATCTCTTTGCCAATTCTTCCTTGTCGGATTTATTTCCAATAATTTCCTTCCACTCTTCTGGGTCATTATTATTTGGTGTTACAACTACCTTTACCTTTTCTTTCCAATTTGGACGAATTTCTAAAATTTTATTATAAATTTTAACAGCAATTTTTCTATTGTAAGCGACAATCATTGCCTTTCCAGTCAGAAGATTTTCTCTAGTCTTTTCATAGTGGTCGACTATGTCCTTAACAAGAGTATCGATAGCTTCATCAGAGCCAATAATTTGCTCCAACTTGCTAAGATCTCTCTTGCTTCTTTCGATATCATATTCGCTGGCACTCTCTGATAAGTCATCATACTTTTCATCAATTTTCTTAAGAATTTCCTCATTTAAACCTAAATTAATAACCCTGTTTTCATAATAAACTGGTTTGGTAGCACCATCTTCAACAGCTTGACTCATGTCATAGATGTCAATATACTCACCAAAAATTTCCTGCGTGTCCTTATCATTTATGCTAAGAGGAGTGCCCGTAAAGCCAATATAAGTTGCCTTAGGAAGAGACTTCCTTACAAGTCTTGCCATACCTGATTGAAGCTTGCCATCCTTTGACATCTTTTCCCTTAGACCATATTGCGACCTGTGAGCCTCATCAGCAATAACTATTACATCTTCTCTACAAGTTAAAGGTTCTTGTGACTCAGCAAATTTTTGCATAGTTGAAAAGAAAATTCCATTGGATTCCCTGTTGTTGAGTAAATCCTTTAAGTGAGCCCTCGATTCTGCTTGAATAGGATTTTGACGCAAAAACTTCCTAGCTCTAGCAAACTGTCCATAGAGTTGAGTGTCTAAATCATTTCTGTCAGTTAAGACAACAAAAGTAGGATGACCTAATTGCTTTATAAGTGAATGAGTGTAAAATACCATGGAAAGAGACTTACCTGATCCTTGAGTGTGCCAAAAAACTCCACCCCTTCCGTCTCCAGCCATTACAGCTTCAAGAGTAGAGTGAACAGCCTTGTGGACTGCAAAATATTGGTGGTATTGAGCCAAAATCTTATTAGTCCCATCATCCTTGTGTTCAAAAAATATAAAATTTTTAATAATATCTAAAAACCTATTCTTATCAAGAACACCTTCCAAAAGAGTTTTGTAGTCAGCGTACTTAGTAGACTCATAAGAACCATCAGTAGACTTCCACTCCTTGTACCAGGCTTCATCAGCCATAATAGTCCCTAGCTTTGTAGTAGTAAAATCAGAAATGATATTAAAAGCATTGTAGACAAAAAGTTCCTCAATATCATATTGATAATTTTTTATCTGCCTATAAGCATTAGAAACATCGGCAAATTCCGAAGTAATAGATTTAAGTTCAATTACAACTAAGGGAAAACCATTTACAAAAATAAGCACATCTGGTCTCTTTGTGTCCTTGCCAATTATTGTCATCTGATTGGTAACTATGAAATTGTTGTTGTCAATATTTCTATAATCAAGGAGATAAACTCTATCCGTCTTTTCTTTTCCGCCATCATAGTGAGAAATCTCAATGCCATTTTGTAGGTATTCAAAAAATACATCATTCCTATTTACAAGAAGACCAGCATCAATATTTTTTACCTTGTGTATAGCTTGAAGTAAAACATCATCAGAAATACTTGGATTGATTTTTCTCAAGGAATTTTCCAAAATCTCTGAAGCAAGAGGTGACTTCATGCTGTCTCTTACAATTTCTTGGTGAGGAAGGTAGTCGTAACCAAGACCCTCAATAAATTTTATAAAAATTTTTTCAAAGCCCTCTTCTAAATATATTTCACTCATTTTTTACCTCCTCTCCCTTAATTTTTATATTAGAGACATCTATTTCTCCTGACATTAACTTAGGTAAAAGGGCATCCCTTATTTCTGCAAGTTTTTTATTTTCTTCTTTTAATACTCTTATAATATTAATCAATGGATCAATAACTAAAGAAAAATTACTATATATTTCATCATTATATGGAATATACATATAGTCTATGCTTTTACTTGCATGCAATATAGTCGTTCCAGTTGCATTTTGATTTATAATGTCTTGAATTAACTTGCTTTTAAACAGTACATATATTAAGTTACTTGATATTGTTTCTACTTTTGGTGTTATCTTTTTAATTCCAGACGAATACCCGCCTACTAAACCCGTAACTACTCTACCAACTGTTCCATCAAAAGATACCAGAACATCCTCTTTTGACGTAACTCTATCTTCTAGCAAATTTTTTTTAACAAAAATATTAGTTTCAGATAACATCTCACCAACTCTATAAAAAGGAATCCTCATATTTTTGTTGATACTATAGTTTTTCGCTCCTGGCTCCGAACCCGTTTCAAATTCCATCAAACTTTTTATGTTTTTTACTTCCCAGCCTTCAGGAATCATGCCCAATTCGCTTTCAACAAAATTTCCATCTTGGAAGGGTTCAAAATCAATAAACCATGACTTAAAAATTGCTTGTGCTTGCTCTTCCAAATTAGAAATTATTTTTTCATTAACTTCAATTTTTTTGTCTAGAGAATACATTATTGATGCAATACTTTTTTGTATTTCTAATGTTGGAACATTAATAATTACCTCTTCGCCCAATCTATCCCTAGATAGTTCCGTTTGACCAGTAGATCCTTCTCCCATTTTAGTAATAAATGGTTCTTTATTCTTTATTGCATATCCAAAATATATTTTATCAATTTCATCAATTGGTCTTAAAATTGTAACATGTGAGTCAACTGTATAAATCTTATCGGAAATATTTTTAAATTGTGCTACTCTTCCTAGTGTCCCCACTCCTGTTGAATTTACAAGAACATCATAATTTTGTAAAATTTTATCTTCTTGGATTTTTTTGCTATCATCATGAAATCGTACAGGACTAAAATCAATTCGTCCATCTCTTATGCATCGTTGGTTGATAACATTGATTATTTTGTTAGCTGTGTACTTTGGAGTTATTCCCCTTTTTATAATCTTTGTTATTTTATTTAATGGATTTAAGTTTTTATATTCCATAACCAATAGCTCCAAGTTGTTCTTTTATCAATTTTTCCAACTCATTTGACTCATCAAATAAATCTCCCAACTCACTTGTCAGTCTTTCCATTTTTTCTTCAAAGGGCTCTTCGTCCTCTTCTCCTTCTTCTAGTCCAACATACCTTCCTGGAGTTAGGACAAAGGAATTTTCCTCTATCTCTTTTAAATCTGCAACATGAGCATATCCAAGCTCTTCTACATCTTTTCCACCAACAAAATTTTTGTAGGTGTCAGCTATTTTTTCTATGTCATCTTCTGATAGATCTCTGTGGGCCCTGTCAATCATGTGACCTAAATTTCTGCAATCTAAAAATAAAGTCTTTCCCTCTTGTTTTTTATCCCTATTTAATATCCAAAGGGACACAGAAATTCCTGTTGAATAAAAGAGCCTATCGGGCATTGCAATAATACATTCTACTAAGTCATCTCTTATTATGGCTTCCCTAATTTCTCCTTCTCTTCCAGAAGCTGATAGAGAGCCATTGGCAAGTACAAGTCCCATCTTTCCTCTTGGTGCAAGGTGGAAGATCATATGTTGCATCCAGGCGTAGTTGGCATTGCCTTCTGGTGGAATCCCATACTTCCATCTGGAGTCTTCTAAGAGCTTGTCTCCTCCCCAGTCCTTTAAGTTAAATGGTGGATTTGCAAGAATGTAGTTTGCCCTCATAGATTGATGCTGGTCATTAAAAAATGTATCAGCTGCGCCATGACCAAGGTCTCCTTCCAGTCCATGGATGGCAAGATTCATTTGTGCAAGTTTCCATGTGTTGGCATTTGATTCTTGACCATAAATAGAAAGCTCGTTAATTCTTCCTTGGTGATTTTCTACAAATTTTGCAGATTGAACAAACATGCCCCCAGCACCACAACATGGGTCGTAAACTCTTCCTTCAAAGGGCTCTAAAATTTCTACTAAAGTTTTTACTATACTTGTTGGTGTATAGAATTCTCCAGCGTTTTTACCTTCAAGAGAAGCGAATTGTGCTATTGAATATTCATAAGTGCGTCCCAGTATATCCTTTGAGTTGCCATGTTCCTTTAGTTTTAAGTTGTTAAATAGGTCAACTACTTCGCCCAAGCGTCTCTTGTCTAGTTCTGGTCTTCCATAATTTTTTGGAAGGATTCCCCTTAGTCTGTCGTTTTCTTCTTCTATGGATACCATTGCTCTATCTATTATCTGTCCGATTTCTGGAGTCATTGCCTTTGATGCGACATAGTCCCATCTTGCTTCCTTTGGCACGAAAAATATATTTTCTGCCATGTATTCGTCGCGGTCTTCTTCGAAGCCATCACCTTCATCTAATAATTCTCTATATTTTTCTTCAAAGCTATCTGATATATATTTTAAAAATATTAGGCCCAAGACTACATTTTTGTATTCAGCAGCATCTACATTTCCTCTCAACTTATCTGCAGCGGCAAAAATTTCTCTTTCAAAGCCTAAATTTGCACCTGAAACTTTTTCTGACATATTATCTCCTTGTATATTAAAATTTTATTTCAATGTAAACATTATCCTTAAATAATTATAACATGTTAAATCCCTATTTCTCGAATTATTTGCTGAATAAATTATAATTTTCATATAAAAGTTATCTTTTTAAATTTTATTTTTTGAACTTGTGTTTCCCGGTCAAATGTTCTACAATATAGTTAAATAAACGTGTGTTTAAATATATTTTTATTTCTTTTTAGGAGGTGGCTTATGGGTTTTATTGATTATTCTTTGGAGCCAAGGTCTGATATTGCTTTTGTGGATATTAAGTCATTCTACGCCAGCGTGGAGTGCGTCAAGAGAAAGCTTAACCCTCTCTCCACTTCTCTTTGCGTCATGAGTAGGTCTGAAAATTCTAGTGGTTTAATCCTCGCCAGCTCTCCCCTCTTTAAAAGGGTTTTTGGCAAGAATAATGTTGGTAGAGCCAGGGACCTTCCCTTTGATATTGAGACTCGGAAGTTTAGTTTTGAAAAGGCTAGACATCAAAATGTTGAGATTACTAAGTCTTATATTGCTTATATTGAGAAGTGGGCGAAGAACACTCTCATCGTGCCGCCAAGGATGGCTCTTTATATTGAGGAAAACTTGAAAATTCAAAGGGTTTTTCAAAATTATGCTGCCAAGGAAGATATTCTCCCCTACTCCATTGATGAGGGCTTTATCGACCTCACTAAGAGCCTTTCTTATTTTGTCCCCAACAAAAGTATTTCTCGTCGCGACAAGTTGGACCTTGTGTCTTCCATGATTCAAAGGGAAATTTGGGAGTCCATCGGTCTTTATTCTACTGTTGGCATGAGCAATGCCAATCCTCTTCTTGCCAAGCTTGCCCTTGACAATGAGGCGAAAAAGACTAGGACTATGCGTGCCAATTGGTCCTACGAAGATGTGGAGACTAAGCTTTGGGGGATTGATGAGCTCACAGATTTTTGGGGCATTGGGTCTAGGATGAAGAAGAGGTTAAATGATCTCTATATTTTTTCTGTCAAGGACCTTGCTAATTACAATCCTGATATTTTAAAGAAGGAACTTGGCGTCATTGGTCTTCAGCTTTGGTTTCACGCCAATGGTGTGGACGAGTCCAAGGTCACTCTCTCCTACAAGCCTAAGTCCAAGGGTCTTGGCAATTCTCAAGTTCTTCCTCGCGACTATTCTAGTCAATATGAAATTGAGATTGTTTTATGTGAAATTGCTGAGCAGGTCGCCATTAGAATCAGAAGAATCAAGAAGAAGGCTACTGTTATTTCTATTCATGTTGGTTTTTCTTACAGTGAGAATAAGAAATCCATCAACGCAAGGAGAACTATTTCTCCAAGTCAGTCCACTCGAGTTTTGTGTGGCGAGGTTTTGAAGCTCTTTCGTGAAAGGTATAAGGGTGGCGCTGTGAGAAATCTTGGCGTTACTTATGATAATTTAGTTGATGAGTCTTCTACGATTTTTAATTTTTTTGATGATTATAGGAAAATTGAGCGTGAGGAAAATCTCGACAAGGCTATTGATTCTATTCGCGATAGGTTTGGTTTTACTTCTGTTCAAAGGGCGACTTGCCTCTTGGAAGGCTCTCGCGTTATTGAAAGAAGCTCTTTAATTGGCGGTCACTGTGGCGGCATGGACGGCACTATTTGATTTGTGAGGTGATTTTATGGTTAATAGGTCTTATTTGCCCTATAAGTCTGCAAGGGCTTATGTGGATCGCGGCATGGCAAAGTGGATGGGATTTTTTATTTCTGAGCACACTTCTGCCCTTTCCCACATGGGCGATGTCATTGATCTTTCTTATGAGATGAGCCGCGATGATATTGTTCTTGCCCTTAGTCAAGTTTATGTAAATGAGCTTTCTGTTCTGGTCTACACAAGGCTTAGGCTAGAGCCCTTTGTAGGTAAGGTCAATGAAATTTTTCAGGGAAGTATTTATTTATGTGGAGATGAAAGTCTTATTATTTCTTTTGGAGATATTATTAAGATTGTTCTTTTGGAGGAAGTATGAATGATTTAGAAAAAAGTTGTATTCAGTTTGATTATTTCTCTAGCAATTATAAGCGTTTTGAGGAAGATTTTTATAAGTTCGCCACTATTAACATTCCCCTAACTTTTTTAACTGATGATCTCTTGCTGCACATGGTTTCTACTGGGCACAATTATTTTAGACTCAATGCAAAGAATTCTGTAGACGAGAGGGACCATTATTTTGTCTTCAAAAAATTAAATAACAAGGATAATAAGTATATCAGCCAATTTGAGTATCTTGGAAATTTATCTACTGCCGAATTTTTTAAATTTTATTTCGGCAAATAGTTTTCAGCCCTTGGCTGATTTTTTTTGTGATTTTTAATTCTTATTTTTACTTTTAGATTCAATAAATTTAAGCTTCAATAAATTTTTATAATTAGGACTGTCATTTTCTCCCCAATACATTTTATAGGTCTACATAAAAAGAGAGAGACCCAAATTAAGGAGTCTCCCAATATTTGATATAAAGCTAAAAATATCTGTTAGAGATTTACTCCCCAACAGATATTATAGAGCCATATTATAGAGCCAAAAAAATTCGGCTATATCAAATGATATAACCGAATTTAATATCCACACCGCTTTGGTATTATTGGTTAGCGGATTTTTCTTTAACTTCTCTAATTTTTGCCATAGATTCAATAATAGAATCTGCAAGAGCTTCCATGTCGTTTTCGTTAGCCTTGTTAAGAGCAGAGTTAAGTGTAACTCTTTCTGGAAGAACGTCGAACATTTTAAGATTTTCGTCGATATATTCTTCAATCTTGTCGCCAACTGTACAAGCCCAAGTACCATTTTCGATGATACCAACTGTTCTGTTTTGAACATTAAGAGCTTCAAGGTCCATTAAGAAGTTCTTCATTACAGGATAAATACCTAAGTTGTAAGTTACTGATGCAATTACAATGTGAGAGTATTTAAATGTGTCTGCAATTAGGTAAGACATGTGAGTGTTACTTACATCATGAACTACTACATTAGTCATTCCCTTGTCACAAAGTCTTGATGCAAGGGCTTGTGCAGCTCTTTCTGTATTTCCATACATTGATGCGTAAACAATCATTACGCCTTCTTCTTCTGGTTCGTATCTTGACCATTTGTCATATTTTCCAATGAACCAACCAAGATTATCTCTCCAAACTGGTCCGTGAAGTGGACAAATCATTTTAATGTCAACAGTTGATGCTTTTTTAAGAACATCTTGTACAAATGGTCCATATTTTCCTACGATATTAGTTAAATATCTTCTTGCACTGTCAAGGTAATCTCTTTCGAAATTAACTTCGTCAGCAAATAATTTTCCATCTAATGTTCCGAAAGTACCAAAGGCATCAGCTGCAAATAGTATTCCATCAGTTGTATCAAAAGATACAAGAACTTCTGGCCAGTGAACCATTGGTGCTTCTAAGAATACAAATTCGTGTTTACCAAAGGAAATAGTGTCTCCTTCAGCAACTATCATCGCTTGTTCTTCGTTTACATGGAATCCATATTGACGCATGAATTCAAAGCCTTGTTCACTTGCGATTACCTTTACATCTGGGTATCTTAAAGTTATTTCATCAATAGCAGCTGCGTGGTCTGGTTCTAAGTGATGGATTACTAGATAATCAAGATCTTCTCCATCAAGAACTTCAGAAACATTTTCTAAATAGTCTTTTACGATTGACCAGTCAACTGTATCGAATAATACATTCTTTTCGTCTTTTAGTAAATATGAATTATAAGTTACTCCTTCAGGAATAGGAAATATATTTTCAAATAATTCTAATCTATGATCATTGCCACCAACATAGTAAAGATCATCTGTAACTTTTCTAACAGTATACATTATATCCTCCTTTATTTTCTATCAGCAGGGAAATCAGCTTCAATAAAGTTTTGTTTTTCTTCTTGACATTCTGGACAAGTCCAGTCATCTGGTAATTTATCGAAATCTGTACCAGGATCAATTTCACCTTCTGGATCTCCATAGTTTGGATCATATTCATATCCGCATCCTGGACATACCATTACTTTATAGTTTGGAGCTAATTTTCTAGGTTTAGATCTTCTAACTTTCTTCATTGGAGGTGCTGGTTCTTTTTCGCCAGTTCCAAGAGCTTCTGCAAGTAGTGGCATAATTTCGAACATATCTCCAACTATACCATAGTCACAGTTCTTGAAGATTGGAGCACCTGCATTTTTGTTGATTGCAACAATAGTTGATGCGTTTTTAATACCCTTTAAGTGTTGGCTTGCTCCAGAAATACCACATGCAATGTATAGGTTTCCGTTGAATTTTTGTCCAGACATACCAACATATCTTTCAAGTGGTACAAGTTTTAATGTTTCAGCAACTGGTCTTGAAGAACCTAGGGCAGCACCTGCAGCGTGTGCAAGTTCTCTAGCCATATCCATGTTTTCTTCTCCGCCAATTCCCTTACCAACTGAAACAACTCTTTCAGCATCGTAAACAGGAGTGTCGATATCAATTCCTACTGAGAAATCATATCCATCTTTCTTTAAGTTCTTAACTAAAATTTCAACAGCTTCTTCTGCTGTGTCAGCTTTAATTATTTCTCTCTTTCTTTCTCCAGTGATAGGACCAGCTTTTTTATCTATTGCAGCAGCTCTACCTTTCTTCTTAGGAGCCTTACCAACAAGGTGACTTGCAACTACAACTCTTTGGATTTCAGAAGTACCTTCGTAGATAGTAGTGATCTTAGCATCTCTGAAGAATCTTTCTACATCCATTCCCTTTAGATATCCATTACCGCCGTGGATTTGAAGAGCTTCGTTTACAACCCACATAGCAACTTCAGATGCAACAGTTTTTGCCATTGCAGCTTCCATTGAATAATTTTCGTGATTTTGTTTCATTTCAGCAGCTGAATAAATCATAAGTCTTGCAGCTCTAATCTTAGTAGCCATGTCTGCAAGTTTAAATGCAACAGCTTGTTGTTGAGCAATTGGTCTACCGAATTGGATTCTTTCTTTTGCATAAGAAAGAGCAGCTTCGAAAGCACCTTGTGCAATACCAAGAGCTTGTGATGCAATACCAATTCTACCACCGTCAAGAGTTTGCATTGCAATTCTAAATCCTTGACCTTCTTTACCAAGTAAGTTTTCCTTTGGAACCTTAACATTGTTAAATTGAAGTTCAGCAGTAGTTGAAGATCTAATACCTAATTTGTCATAGTGATCTCCGAAAGTAAATCCTTCCCAACCTTTTTCTACTATGAAAGCAGAAATTCCGTGAGTTCCAATACCTGGTGTAGTAACTGCATATACAACATAAGTGTCAGCAGCAGGAGCGTTAGTAATAAAGATTTTATTACCATTCAAAATATAATAGTCGCCATCAAGTACAGCAGTAGTTTCTGTGCCACCTGCATCAGATCCTGCATTAGGTTCAGTTAAACCGAAAGCTCCAAGTTTTTTACCTTGAGCAAGTGGTTTTAAATATTTTTCCTTTTGTTCTTTAGTACCAAAAGCTTGGATTGGATAAGAACCTAGTGATGTATGAGCTGATAAAACAACGCCAACACCAGCATCTACTCTTGATAATTCTTCTACGGCGATGGCATAAGAGATAACATCCTTACCTGCTCCACCTTCTTCTTCAGGATAAGGTAGACCCATCCAACCGTTTTCGCCAATTTTCTTAATGATTTCTTCTGGAAATTCATTGTTTTGATCAAGTCCAAAAGACAATGGCTTAATTTCTGCTTCTGCAAACTCTCTTATAGCTTTACGAAGAGCTTCATGTTCAGCAGTAGTCTTATACATATTTGACATATTTTCCTCCTTTTTAAATTAAAGAATACTTGAAATATTTTTCACTTTAATTGTGAAAAACAAAAGATACACCAAAGCGGTATACAATAATTAAAGTATACATCAACTTACCTAAAGTGTCAAAACATTTTCATCAAATTTGAGTTAAAATTTTTAAAAATTTTTCTCGCATTATTATATTCTTTGACTAAAGTATATATACCCCTTTTTATTAAATAAAACATGAATTTAGTTAATTTTAATAATTTATTGTAAAATAA
>ERZ1673752.4086-NODE-4086-length-12740-cov-6.046985_pt1 | contig 12740 bp, 10 predicted proteins | sample MGYA00580195_ERZ1673752 | MGnify/ENA primary metagenome ERZ1673752 (study PRJEB41218, sample SAMN15661744) | gut metagenome | host: Homo sapiens | place: Canada: London | collected 2015-08-20/2019-03-30 | study: EMG produced TPA metagenomics assembly of...
TCCTTGACCTATGAAAAAGATTTCATTATTTTTTAAATCATTTGTTTTTGTATTTTTTACCTATCCGCTTAATACATTGCTGATAGTGCTTTTGTCGGTTTGTGAAGGTTTGATACCGGCAAGTTTGGCATTGATCATGAAGAACTTAGTTGATACAATTTTGGTTTCTTCAAACATTGATCTGCAGCGATTCGCGATACTCGTTATTTTGTGGCTGTGCATTATGATCGCGGCTCAGGCGGTTTCGACCGTTTTGCGTGTTGTTATCGACATATATAAGTTAAAACTTGCCAATAACATAAGCGAGCAAATTATTCAAAAGCGGCTTTCGTTTTTCGGTATTGCATTATTCGAAGATGAAGCGTTTTTGAAAGTGTATAATCGATTGGAAAACACCCATATTGCGATTGAAAACTTTATAAATAATTTCCGCTTTGTCTGTAAAAGCGGCGTGGAGTTTATTTCGCTTTTTATCATATTTACTCAGTTTGAATTTTGGGTTCCGCTTGTTATCTTTGTTTCAATTATTCCGGGAATTTTTACCGCAAGAAAAATATCGGCAATGCAAGTTGAACAAGACGATTTGTATTATGAGAATGAGCGAATTATTTCGTATTACCGGAATGCGTTAATCACACCGAACAATGCCCGAGAAATTCATATCTTTGATTTTGGTAATCTTTTTTTTACCAAGTTCAAAAATTATTCGCAAAACTTTTTTAAACAAAATAAAAAGTATCGTACAAAAATTGCTTTGTATGATTTTATTGCGGTTATTGCTCGAATTTGCGGTGCGGGCATTTTAATGTTCGTGCTTTCAAAAGATGCGGCTGCCGGAAAAATAAGCGCCGGTCTTTTTGCGATGTTCATGCAGTCGGTATTTTCTTTTTCAACGGCAATGCTTGAGATTATTGAGTTTTGGTCGTATTTGGATTCGGCGCTTGAATACTTCAAAAAACTTTTTGACTTTTTTACGATGCCTGACACGTTACGGATTGCTGAAAAACCGAAAAGTATTAACGGTACGATTCACTCGATTGAGTTCCGTAATGTTTCTTTCGGTTACAGCGCCGATAAAAAAGTGCTGGATAATATTTCATTCAAAATACATGCGGGTGAGATTACCGCGCTGGTTGGGGAAAACGGAGCCGGAAAGTCAACGCTGATAAAATTGCTTGCACGATTTTATGATCCGAGCTCCGGCGATATTTTTATCAATGAGGTAAACTTAAAGGATCTGGATTTACTCGAATACCGGAAAAAACTTTCCGCCGTGTTTCAGGATTATGTTAAATACAATGTAAGCGCTCGTGAAAATATTTTTGCGTGCGAACACAGCGTGCAAAAACCAACCGACAAAGTTGATTTAAACTTTTGCAGCGAATTGGAAAAAGGTTTTGATACGGAGCTGGGAACATATTTAGGCGGGGTAGAACTTTCCGGCGGGCAATGGCAGCGAATTGCAATTGCACGCGGGCTTGCAAAGCCGCACGAAATTTTTTTGGTCGATGAACCGACCGCCGCAATCGATCCGATTCAAGAGCGAACGATTTACAAATCCCTTTTGCAAGGGCATGAAACCGTTTTGCTGGTAACGCACCGGCTGGGAAGTGTGCGGCGGGCTGATCGTATTTTGGTTTTGCAAAACGGTATGTTGCTTGCAAGCGGAAGTCACGCTGATCTTATGGCGCAATGCCCGTACTATAATCGGCTGTATTCCAGTCAAGCTGATATGTATCGGGAGTAATTGCGCCCGCAGCTAAAACCCGCGTTCGAAAAACATGGTTATATCACAGCAGAATTTCGATAAATAAAAGTATCGCGCACAAAGCAACAAACATTTTATAAACACAAAAAAAGCCGCTTGATATAAATCAAGCGGCTTTTTTTGTGTGTTCATCGCTAAAACATGGAAGTTTTAGCGTCTCCGATCAATTAAAACCGGATTTCCCAGCTGCCGATTTTCTTTTCACCGGTTTTTACAACGGGAAGATGTACCGGTTTCAACCCGATCACTTTCAAATTCCAGAACAGCTCGAAATTGTGCGCAAGTTGAATATCACCCCAGGTTACAAACTTTTGCGGATTAACCGCTTCTTGTCTGGCTGCAATTCCGATTAGCATCGGCATTTCATACGAACCTTCAAAACCGGTACTTACTGCATTCGCAATACCGATTTCAGGTGCCATTGAAAACTTTGGAGCGAGTGTTATATTCGCCTCTACGTGTGCTTTTGACTCTGTGTACAAGTCATGCTTTGAGCCGGCAAAAACAACCGCTTCGTTTATCACATACTGCTGTGAGTATGATTCAATAAATTTTTTCTTCGGCTCGTCGTCTTTTTTGATTTTCAAGGCATCCCAGTTTGTAGTCCAACCGAAGTCCGCACCCGCACCGTATAAACCGGTAAATCCTGCAAAAAAACCGAATTTTTCATCGCCTTTCAACTGCGCCGTAACCGGCATTACAAAAGACATCGGACAGGCGAGCGTAATGGGAACAGGTCCTGCCATAAAGGTATACTTATCCTGTAAAAACTTTTTTCCGGGAACGCCGAAGTCTTTGGTCTGCATCGTCTCGTTAACGCTTAAATCCACGTTCGTATCGACAAAAACACCGACCATTAAGTTACTTTCAAAATGCGACCATGAAATACTCATTTCGCCGAATAAACCGACTGCCGTTTCCAGCAATAATTGGTTTTCGCCGGAAATATCCGGCAAATCTTGCGAAGAAATCGGAATCTCTTCGACCGCATCCAACGTATACGCTAAAAGCTTTTCGGGACGAATCACAAAGACCGGCTTAAATGATTCAAACTGTTCCCTGATTGCCGCACGTTTTTGTGCAAATTCCGCATAAGTTTTTGCACTGTACGGGGCCTTTACTTCTTTTTTCTTTTTTTCAGCCGGAACTTTTTTCGAAGAAGCTTTCCAACTGGCAAGCGGCAATACTTCCGTTATATCCGCTTCGCGTTTACTTTTCAATTCCGTTGCCGATACGGTTCGTGCATTTCCGGTATCAACGGTTCCTTCCGTTTCAAAATAGTTGCCTTCTACGGCATCCAGCACAAAGTCACCGTCCTGAACGCCCCGAACATGAGAAACCGAACGAGAAGTTCCGTCGGCAGCCGGTACATACTTTGAGTAAATAAATTTACCGTCCGTATTTACCCCCATGATTCCTTGCGGATATTCACCGTGCGGATACTGCTCGGGAAGAACGGCAAACATCGTTGTCGTTTTTTCTTCTTTGGAGCTGATAAAAGTGAGCAGTTTCGCATGCTCAAACCCTACCCTGTTCTCCGGAAAATCAACATACGTAATATCGGGCTTGCCGTCTCCGTTTAAGTCAAGCTCGTCGCCAAGTGACAGCGAGTACGTTGAAGTAGTTTTGGCATCGACAGTAACCCGCGTAAAATTAAAGCTTATTTTACCTGCGACGACCTCATTTATTTGCAAATAACCGAACGTTTCTTTTTCGGTTATATCGCGATACACCGTTTTCTCTTCCGCCTGAACTTGTTCAACGGCACCGAAACGAACCGGAATGACCGCACCCTTTACCACGTGTCCTGCGAGGGGGGTCTTTTCATCTGCAATAAGACTTCCGCCCATATATCCGAATCCGGTTACGTCTTCATAACTTACCGCACGGGATGATACAACCGCCTGCGTTGGATGCGGAGTGGAAAACGTACAAGTTGCGATTACCAGCACTAAAATAGCACCGGCTACTAACGCAATTCTTTTTTTGAACTTCATAAAAGCCTCCTCTCAGAATGAATTGTTCTACATTCTGTATTTTATTTACTATCATTATAATGAACAACAAAATTTAAATCAAGTCTAAATATTTTTACTTTCGGGACGCATACCATTGAATAGCAGATATTCAACCCTCTTGAATTAAATTCGTAAAAAGCATACAGTAACCGTATCGCTAAGAATATACATTTATATTGAGGTTTACTATGCATGTAAAAACTTTTGAAGGAAATTTAGTTTCCAAGGGAATTAAAATCGGGATTGTGGCAGCTCGGTTTAATGAGTTTATCACGTCAAAACTTTTAGCGGGAGCCTTTGATGCGTTGCATCGCCACGAAGTAAAAGACGAAGAAGTCGAAGTTGCCTGGGTTCCCGGTGCGTTTGAAATCCCGCTCATTGCACAGAAAATGGCGGAAAGCGGAAAATACGATGCAGTTATTTGCTTAGGAGCGGTTATTCGGGGAAGCACCGACCACTATGATTACGTGTGTTCTGAAGTATCAAAAGGCATCGCCGCGACAGCGCTTAAAACGGGCGTACCGGTTATGTTCGGCGTTTTAACTACGGATACGATTGAACAGGCGATTGAGCGAGCAGGGACAAAAGCCGGAAATAAAGGCTACGATGCCGCCGTCGGTGCTATCGAAATGGTAAACTTAATTCGTGCAATCCAAGCATAAAAGGTGTTTTTTTAGCCGAGCAAAAAAAATACCGATGTACCGGAGATGTGAGTCTCTTTTTGAAGGAAACGATGTTTTTTGAGGCGACTCTTACCATGCGATTCCAATATGAGCGGTTATGCGGAAATTATCTTTTTGTATCGTTTTTATCTTTCTAAGCGCCTTGTCGGTACACGCACAAACGGTCAGCGATAAAAAAAATATTGCGGTTTTTATGACGGCAACAAAAACGGATGACGTTCCTGTTGCCTTGTATGAAGTCGTGGATGACACGATCATGCACGTATTCCGCAGTATGGATCGTTTTACCGTTATTGCCGTCGAGGAACGATATACAGCCGATAGCATGGATGAATTTATCCGAACTATTCGGCAAAACCGCGAGCAAAATGCTGAAATTCCCGAAGCGGTATACGCCGGCAAGCAAGCATTGACAAAAGACGATTGGCTGAAACTTGTCAGCGCCTATGTGATTGTAATGCCTGTTTTTACGGAATATGAACTTTCGGTGCTGCAATACGAGTGGGTCGATACGGACTATGACGGTTACGTCGATACGCTTTATACCGACTACGCCGTAAAATATACCGTACAGTTTATTCTGCTCAATATGGAAACCGAAAAAATGATCGGCACGTTTTCATTAAAGCATTCCGGTGCGGGAAAATCCGTTAAAAAAGCATTGAATCAATCGCTACTGTTACTTGCCGACGATTTGGAATTTAATGTACGGAAAATTCCCGAATTTCGGATTAAAACCGGCATTACCGATATTGCAGGCAAAACGGTTTCGTTTGAGCTGGGAAAAAACCGCGGAATTTCCGTCGGTGATGAATTTGCACTCATGGAATTTGATACCGACGGAGGAACCGTGCGTGAACGGGAAAGCGGTTTACTGATGGTTACGGAAGTGAATGAAAACGCTTCAAAGGCGCTTCTTTTATACTCGAACGGCGAACCGACTTTTGCCGAACAACTGGCGGAAGTACCGCGTTTACCGGTTGAATTCAAAGTATACGGTTCTCTTTTTATGAATAGCGGCACGGTTCAAAATAAGTTCCTTTACGGGGGATTCGGTGTGTCGGCAGTACAAACACGCGGCTTTTACCGTTTTAGACCGTTCTACTCTGCTGAAGTATATTTTGATAAAAAAATCATTGAAACCGGAATGCCGGTCGGGTTGTTAATAGGTTGTCAACTTGGAAATATTTTTATCGGGAGATTCCAATTTTCACCGGAAATCAGCGCGGGAGCAAAAATGCTGTTTGTAAAACCGAATGCCCCGCCGGTATTTACCGGTTTTGCCCTCAAAGGCTTGGCGGGTTTTCACTTTTTAGTTTCGAGGGATATTAAACTGGGATTTGAAACCGGAGTACGCCTTGATTTTGATATAATGAAAACTGAAAGCAAAAATCCGTTAGCGGCGGCATTTGTATTTCAGTGCGGAATAACGATAAAATAGATTTTAAATAAAAATGAGGATAAGGTTGGTATGAAAGTAAAAAAAATTGTCCGCTTAGGTAGCGTTTGTATCGGTGTATCCGTACTGTTTACCTCGTGTTTAAGCTTATTATTGGGCGGCTTCAGCGATACGACGGAAACGAAGAAAAAAACGAACAACATCGCGGTTTTGCCCGACACTAAAGTCTACGAAGCGGGTGGTGAAAGTCCATCGCTTTTAACGGCGATCAGCAAAGCGAAAGTTTCTGCGATCCGTCAGGGGGTAACCGACATTATCGGCGTATATGCCGAACAGAACAATCAACAAAAGCTCAACGAAATTTTATATAATACGGAATATCCGAATGCATTTGTCGTCAATGACAAAATGAAAGAATTGCAAAAATATAAAACGGGCGATAATTATTTTATTGAAATCAGCATTCCGGTAAAAATGAAAGAACTTGCATCCTTTTTGAAAGCAAACGGTATTAGGACAGAAAACGATACGGTTGAAACAAAATCGGACAAGAGCGTAAACCCACCGGTACCAAATCCTCCGTATGATACCTTTGGCAATAAAAAGACAGGAGAAGCACAGAAAAAAAATGCGGCATATTTAGCCCGCTATCTTGACACCATGACCTATATGGTGTACGGCGCAGAAAACTCCAAGACAGAGCCGTTTTTGCTTAAATCCGCGGTTGAAATGGCGAATGCGTATTTAATTCAAAACGGAAACCGCGTTGTCGACTTTGATAAAATCGAGCGACTGAAAAAAGACAACGCGAAAGTGTATCAGGAATCGGTAGAGAGCGGATTTTCCGTTATTCAGTGGATCGCACAAAGTCTCAATGCGGATATTTATCTCGAAGTTGATGCGGTAACCGAAGGCGGGCGGGAATATGACTACAATTACGGAAACAGCTATTACGGCTCGGCAAAAGTAACCGTGAAAATATTCAACCCTTCAACGGGAGAGCTTTTAGGTTCCGTGCCGTACTCAAGTGAAAAGACATTCAGTAAAGTCAGTTCCTATGATGCGCAATCGAACGCTCTGCAATCAACGATTTATAAAGTACTGCCGATTGTGCAAAATCAAGCAAAAACGAGTCTTGCCCAGACCTATGCACATGGTATCCGCTATGACGTGCTACTCAACGGTGCAAATGATTCCCGCTTGATGAATACGTTCAAGAAGGAACTGGAAACGCGAGTAAGTTCCGTACGTACCTTAAGTTTATCCGCAACACAAGCTCGCTATGCGGTGTTTTATTTCGGAGATGCCGATGATTTAGCGAGCGTCATGTATGATGTTGCGGAAGCGATCCCCGGCTTTGAGAATTTGGATTTAACGATGTTAAGGGGAAAATCGCTCACGTTTAGCATCGAACGATAGTGCGGTAACGCGGGCGGATTATTAACGATAACTATGCGGGCAACTGCATAATATATTTGCTGATTAGGAGGCAATGAGTATGAAAAAAGCAATCATTCGTATTGCGATGGGTTTATTGGGTATCGGGCTTTTGGCAAGCTGTGCCGGCACACCGAAAACGAACGGCGTACCTGAAGTTTCGCCGTCGGTAAAAAAGCCGGAATTAATTGACCACAAAAACTTAAAGTGGGGAAAAGAAGTTCCGGTTTGGGTTACGATAGAAGCTCAGGAACTTGAAAAAGCGGAAGAATACAAAGATGTCTATCTTTTTAAGTTTGAATCCCCGCGGGCAAAAAGCCTTGAAGGAGCTGAACTGTGGACCCGCGATTTTCAGGTCCCGTCCGAAATGGCTCGTACGGTTAAAATGCGCGTGGAAAGTAAAGCTGCCGCTGCTGCAGCCGGTGACAAAGATAAAATCACCGGTTACATTGAAGACATTGTAAAAACGATCACCGACACAAAACTTTCAGGCTTTAAAAAGGTGAGCGATTACTGGGTTCAGATGCGCTATTTTGATGCGGAAGGCAAACCGGCAGGAGACGACTATACCTATTTGGTTTTGTACAGTATCTCGAAGGATACGCTCAACCGTCTCATCAATGACGCCATTTCGGGAGCCGATGAAATAAAGCCGAAAACCGAAGATGAAAAACGCGTCCGCAACTTGGTAAAAGATGCCCTCAAGGAAGGCATTTAAGGAAACGCTGATTAAAGGTGGACACTGAAAAGTAGTCTTTTAAAAACATCAGTTTTTAAAAGACTTTCCTTAGTCTATTGCGAGTTTTGAAAAATTCATATAATTGTACGTAAAATTTTTCAAAACTCGACGGGCATCTCTAAAAATCGAACCCGAGGTTTTAGAGATGCCCTCAATTCTCCATTGAATTAATCAGTGTCTCCTTGAAGGAACAATACGCGTTATGAAAAAAATTTACAGAATCTTTTACCCTGTAGTGATGTGTACGGTATGCGCACTGATTTCGTGCGCCGCTTTATCGTCCAATCAAAGTCGAACAGGAACTGTCCCCGACTGGGTTCTGCGCACACCGGAAAGCGACAGCCGCTATGAATACTTTACCGCTTCCGCTGACGGTACCGGTTCGGGGCAAGCCGAAGAAAGGGCTTCTGCAAATTTACTTACCGAAGTAAGCCGCTATGTGGGAGCTGCAATCCGTTCAAGCGCAACGGTTACGGTTTCCGGTGAACTTGAAGTTTTGGAAAAGCACATTCAAAACGAATTGCGGCAAACGTCGCAGGCGAATATTGAGCTTTTCAAAGTAACGGAAAAATATTTTGTACAAAACGGCAATTCGGTAACCGCATATTTACTGGGACGCTATGATAAGGTTGCCCTCGCTCGGGAAATGGAGCGACTGGAAACACTTTTGCGGGAAAAACGGGAAGCGGTAACCTTACCCGAACAAACCGGCGATTCGCTTTTTGCCGAAAAAGAATACTTTCTTGCGGCAAAAAAATTTTTAACGGCAGCCGTTCGTGCGGAAACGAGCGATCTTGATAACGCGAATGTGTATGTGAGCCGTACTACAGGAAAATCCCGCGAAAGTATCGAACGCATTGAGCTGACGGTGACGCAAGCCGACAAAAACCCGCACGTACTGTGCATTCAAAGTTCGGCAAAAACGCTGCCAATACGTATCTCGTACTTTGTACGGAGCGGCAGCCGGAAAAAACTCGTAACTGACAAGGCCGTGCTTAGCAGCGGTGCCTACGATTTTCCGCTTCCGGCGAATATGGCGGAAAAAACGGTATATGTGTACATTGACGATGAGCCGCTTTTTGCACCGTTTGCCGATAACGCTCCTGCATATACCCAAACCGTCAGCGAGCTGAAAAAGCTCATTGCGGCAAAGCAAAAAAAATGCGCCGTAGCGCAGGTTTTCGTGCAATCCGCGTCAATCACCGTAAACGTTGACCGCACTTCGCAATTTGCCCCTTCCTTTTTGCAGGCGCTGCAGGCAAAACTTTTAAAAGCGGGCTATCGCATCGTTCAGGAAAATGGCGATTATACGATTTCGGCAACGCTCGCATGCGGAACACCAGAAGCGGACTCTTCCGTATTTTTTGCGCCCTATACGGTTCGGTTTTCCGTTTATCGAAACGGAACACTCGTGCAAAGCGAAATAGTAAAAAAAACAAGCGTCGGGTTTTCAGCCGATGAGGCGTTACAGGCAAGCCCCGAGACCGCAGCCGCTGCAATTGTATCCGCACTCCGCTTGGAATAGGGAACGGATATTAAAAACTAAAAAATAGTGAAAAAAATTAAAAAAGGGCTTGCTTTTTTTATGTAAAATCGATATATGAAAACAAGCCGTTAAATGATAACACTGTTATTACATTTTGGGTATCTTGCACTTTAAGTGATAACAATGTTATTTTTACCGGAAGAAAAATTATGCATTGGCGTTTGTGGCACGCAGCGCCGTTATGCTGAATTGAAAAATAGCGAGGAGTACGTATGATGCCTATTTCACTTTTGTCAGTCGGCGAAGAACGGATAATTCAACGAATCGGCGGACGTGCTGAGGTTAAACAGCGCCTCAAAGAACTCGGTTTTGTAGTCGGTGAAAAAGTAAAAGTGATTTCAAAATTATCCGATAACGTTATTGTCGGCATTAAAGAAAGCCGTGTTGCAATTGACGGTTCGTTAGCAAAAGATATTTTTGTATAAAGTTTTCGATAAAAATTAAAACAATGGGAATGGAGGTTTTAATGAAAACATTGAGTGATGTAAAAGTAGGCGAAACCGTTCGGGTAGTTCGCCTCCACGGGGAAGGTGCGGTAAAAAAGCGCATTATGGATATGGGACTTACCAAAGGAACGGCAGTAGCGGTAAAAAAGTTTGCTCCGCTCGGCGATCCGATTGAAGTTACCGTACGAAACTATGAGCTTTCCATTCGGAAAGCTGATGCACAAACCATTGAAGTTGAATAACGTCATGTATAATTGATGCTCCGCTGCTACATCGGGCACCATTTTTGCGAGCATAGCAGTATATTTTAATAGAGACGCGATAACACTGTTATTAAAATAACATTGTTACTGCATGTGTAGAGAGAAATGAACCAACATGATTTGTGGTTTTTCGCTTATTTTTTATAAAAAAATTTTTATAGTGAGGAAATTATATGAGTATTAACATTGCACTTGCAGGGAATCCGAATAGCGGTAAAACAACGCTGTTTAATGAGTTAACGGGTTCGAATCAATTTGTAGGCAACTGGCCGGGAGTTACCGTTGAAAAAAAAGAAGGTAAACTCAAAAAACATGACGAGGTTACGGTTACTGACTTACCGGGAATTTATTCGCTTTCACCGTACACCCTCGAAGAAGTGGTATCGCGAGATTATCTCGTAAAAAGCCGTCCCGATGTGATTGTCAATATTGTTGACGGTACAAACCTTGAGCGGAACTTATATTTAACAACACAGTTGCTTGAGTTGGGTATTCCGACGGTAATTGCTATCAATATGATGGACGTTGTCAAAAAAACGGCGATAAAATCAACACCGCGGAGCTTGAAAAACAGCTCAACTGCAAAATTGTTGAAATTTCCGCGCTGAAAGGAGAAGGACTTTCGGCATTAACGGAAGCGGCAATTGCTGAAGCAAAGCGAAAACATGTGCCGCCGAAACATATTTTTTCCGGTGTTGTCGAACATGCAATTGCACATATTGAAGAAGCCTGTTTGCACGATCGGTCGGCGGAACAGCAGCGCTGGTATGCCGTTAAAATTTTTGAACGCGATCAAAAAATTATTGAGCAGCTGCACATCAGCGCGGAAACGCTCGCGCACGTGGAAAACGATATAAAAAATGCAGAAGCCGAATTGAAGGACGACGCGGAAAGCATTATCACGAATGAGCGGTATGTGTTTATCGGAAATTGTTTGGAGGCAACGTACAAAAAGAAAAGCGAAGGAAGCTTATCCGTTTCCGATAAAATTGACAAAGTGGTTACCAACCGAATTTTTGCGCTGCCTATTTTTGCCGTTGTTATGTTTTTGGTATACTATATTTCCGTAACGACGGTCGGCACGCTTGTCACCGATTGGGCGAATGACGGGGTGTTCGGAGATGGATGGCATTTGTTCGGTATCGGAACTTCCGCATACGAAGCGGCGATGGACGAACATGCGAAAAACTATCTTTTTACCGATGAGCTTCATCATACCGTTGAAAAAGCGGTAACGGCAGGAGTGGTCGGTGCTGAAAAAATTTTGGAAGCGATTGACGGCGACAGTTATGCCGATTTCGATGAAGCTTTCGGAACCTACGGCGACGGTTTAGCCGAAGCAGGGTTCGATATCGGCGAGCAGGTTGCGGCGGTTTTCGGTGATGATACGGAAGGAGTGCCGCAACGAAGTGCGTTCGGAGTTTGGATTCCGGGTATTCCGGTTTTAGTTGAAGCGGGACTTGATAAAATCGAAGTCGCCGGTTGGCTAAAAAGTCTTATCTTGGACGGTATTGTCGGCGGTGTCGGAGCCGTGTTGGGCTTTATTCCGCAAATGGTCGTTCTCTTTTTCTTCCTCGCATTTTTGGAAGCATGCGGCTACATGGCACGTATTGCGTTTGTCCTTGACCGCGCGTTCCGCCGTTTCGGTCTTTCGGGTAAATCATTTATACCGATGCTGATTTCAACCGGTTGCGGAGTACCTGGTGTTATGTCCTGCCGCACGATTGAAAACGAACGCGACCGACGCATGACGATTATGACGACGACTTTTATGCCCTGCGGTGCGAAACTGCCGATTATTGCGTTAATTGCGGCTGCTCTTTTCGACGGAGCGTGGTGGGTTGCAACTTCGGCATATTTTACCGGTATCGCGGCGGTGATTATTTCCGGCATTATGTTGAAAAAAACGAAAATGTTTGCAGGAGACCCTGCGCCTTTTGTGATGGAACTTCCGGCGTATCACTGGCCGACGCTCGGTAATATTTCCCGCTCAGTCAGGGAACGAGCTTCATCATTTATGAGAAAAGCGGGAACCATTATTTTGCTTGCCTCCATCGTTATCTGGATCAGCTCGCACTTCGGCACCGTTGAAGGCAATTTCGGTTTTTACGAAGAACTTGATTTGGAAGCATCGATTCTCGGCAGTATCGGAGGGGCAATTGACTGGATTTTTGCTCCGCTCGGTTTTGCAAATATCAAAGCGGTAATTGCGACAATTATGGGCTTAGTCGCCAAAGAAGAAGTTGTTGCCGTTTTCGGAGTGTTGGACTTTGAAGCAATGACAGCCCTTTCGGCATATTCTTTCCTTATATTTAACCTTTTGTGTGCACCGTGTTTTGCGGCAATCGGGGCGATTAAACGGGAAATGAACAGTAAAAAATGGACATGGTTTGCCATCGGGTATCAAACGATTTTTGCTTACGTTATTTCGCTGATTATTT